>ERZ808040.184-NODE-184-length-61606-cov-6.958767_pt1 | contig 61606 bp, 53 predicted proteins | sample MGYA00380191_ERZ808040 | MGnify/ENA primary metagenome ERZ808040 (study PRJEB31490, sample SAMN06133395) | mouse gut metagenome | isolation source: J6 | host: mice | place: China: Chengdu | collected 2015-05 ...
CGGCACCCCCATGGGCCGCTATGTGGAGAGCGAGGAGCTGCTGGGCGGCGTGTTCTTCCTGTGCGACGACAAGGCCGCCTCCGCCATCACCGGGGTTGTCCTGCCCATCGACGCGGGCTTCGCCGCCTACTCCGGCGTGTAACCCCGCCCTGCCCGCCGCCCCGGCCGCCGCGGGCCGGGGCAAGGCGGCCGCCGCAATCAAAACTTAAAGGACGAGACGTATGATTCTGATCGCGATCATAGATGACAACCGGCAGGAGCGACAGGCGCTTGAGGAGTATGTAGAACACTACCTGGACGAGAAAAACACCACCTATCTTATCCACCGGTATGATTGCGGCGTGGAATTCATCCGCAGCCGCACCGTCTACGATATTGTATTTATGGAGCTCCAGCTGAGCGATATGGATGGCCTGGACGCGGCCCGTTTTCTGCGGATCGTCAACAAGGACGCGAAACTTGTCTTTGTCACCCATATGGCGCATCTGGCCATCCGCGGCTATGAGGTAAATGCCGTGGACTTCGTGGTAAAGCCGGCCGAGCAGAGCACCATCGACCGCGTGATGGACAAGGTGCTGGAGGACATGGAGAAGCACCGGGGCGAATACATCACCCTGAAAACCCAGAACGGCGTCATCGCCCTGCTGACCAGCAGCGTTTACTACGTGGAGGTGTACGACCATGATCTGGTGTACCACACCAGCCAGGGCGACCACCGCGTGCGGGGACAGCTGGGAAAAGTCCGCGAAAAGCTGAACGATCCGGCGTTTGTCCAGTGCAGCCGCTCTTATCTGGTCAATATGCGCCATGTGCAGAGCGTGCACAACGACTACCTGATGGTCAACGGTGAAAAAATTCAAATTGCCAAGTCCCACCACAAGGAGATCCGGGAGCGGTTCCTGCACTATATGGGGGAGGGCAATTGACGGGCCTTTGAGGCGGAATGCCGTCCGCAGAAGAGCGCCGCACTTCACGAAGTTAATTTAACGATTCACGACAGAATTTAATTTTTACGGCGGGAAGAGCGGCACCCGCAGGGCGGGCGAACAGGCCGCGGACGGGACGGCGGCTTTTACGAAAAAGCGTTCCCTTCCGTTATCCGGCGCAATATGATATAATTTGATACACATTTCATAGTTTTGAATGGATATTCAGGGCAATCTATTGGCATTTTTTCCGAACAATACCCTGGGAACAGCAGCCCGCAGAGCCCGAAGCAGCTCCGGCGGCTGTGTTCAAATATTAAAGAGGAGGAAAGATCATGAAGAAGAAGACCCTGTCCCGGCTGCTGGCGGCGGCGCTGAGCGCGGCGATGCTGGCTGGGCTGCTGGGCGGCTGTAAGCCCGCCGCCGCGGACCCCACCGCCACCCCCGCCCCCACCCCCACGCCCTCCGCGTCCACCGAGCCCGAGTACATCCCCGCTCCCTACACGGTGAGCAGCGAGGACGAGCTGATCTCCAAGTTCCTTGAGCCCGTGTTTTATGAGAACGAGGGCGGCCCCACCATCGGCGTGACCCTGGTGGGCGTGATCCACGAGGACGGGAAGTATTTCCGCGACCTGAACAACAACCAGAAGCTGGATGACTTCGAGGACTGGCGGCTGGATGCCCAGACCCGCGCCGAGGCCATGGCCAAGGCCCTCACCGACAACCAGCTGACCCATCAGGTTGTCAACTGCATGGCCTACAGCCCCGTAAGCACCAAGAAGGCCGATGTGGTGGATGGCAGCGGCAACCCTGACTGGACAAAGCTCTACGCTCCTGTCGGCGGCTTCGGCGCCAGCAGCGAGGCCCCCAATAACCTGGAGTGGCTGAACTCCACCAATCTGCGCACCTTTGTGCTGCGCAGCAATCCCGAGACCGAGGTGGCCGTGTGGTTCAACAACGGTCTGGAGCAGTACAGCGAGTACTACGCCATTGCCAACAACGAGGTGGCGGTGCCGTACTTCACGTTCACGAACCCCATTGCCCACGGTATGCCCGGTTCTGAGGGCGTCACCGCCGCCGCCCTGGGCGACGGCAACGCCGACCTGGTGCTGACCGACGCCCAGTATGACCGCGTGGTCATGTGGGCCAAGGGCATCGACGGCCTGTACGGCCCCCAGGTGGACCTGGTGACCGACCCCCGCTGGAGCCGCAACAGCGGCACCTACGGCGAGCGTGAGGATATGGCCTCCGAGATCGCCAAGAACCTGACCATCGGCTACCAGAACGGCGACCAGGGCATGGTGGAAGGCAGCGTGCTGCTGACCATCAAGCACTTCCCCGGCGACGGCGCGGCCTTCAACGGCTTTGAGAGCCACGGCCAGACCGGACGCTACCGCATTTACTCCACCGAGAACTCCCTGGCGGATTACCAGCTGAAGCCGTTTATCGCCGCCTTTGAGGCCGGAGCCGCAGGCGTGATGCCCGGCTATTCTCAGCCCATCGTGGACGAGCGCATTGCCCCCCAGTCCCTCACCTACAACGGCAAGACCTATGACATCCGCTACGGCGGGCGCGGCAACGCCTTCAACGAGGACATCCTGCTCACCCTGCTGCGGGAAGCTCTGGGCTTTGACGGCCTCATCAACTCTGACTCCCTGTCCATGGATTCCCAGCAGGGCGTGGAGGACCTGGACTTCTATGAGCGCACGGTCCAGTTCATCAAGGCCGGCTGCGACTGCGGCGTGCTCATGTTTGGCTCCGTCAGCTTTGGCGGAGGCGGCGGAAATCCCAATGTTACCGAGGGTTCCACTGATCCCTCCGAGCTGCTGGACCAGGCTCTGGCCGCCGGCGATGTGACCCGCGCCGACCTGGAGCGGGCCGCCGCCAACCGCCTGAAGCCCCAGGCTCAGAGCGGAAACCTGGATAACCCCTACCGCGACCTGGACGAGAGCGTGAAGGCTGTCAATGAAGTTACCCCCAAGGTCCAGGCCCTGGCTGAGGAAACCCACCTGAAGTCCGTGGTCCTGATGAAGAACAGCGGCAGCACCCTGCCCATGGCCGACACCAACAAGAAGGTTTACATTCAGGGCTTCAACCAGAAGAGCGACGCCAACATCGACGGCATCACCGCCGCCCTGGAGGCTCAGGGCTTCACCGTGGTGGACGACTATGCCGGCGCCGACATCGCCTACCTGCGGGTGACCCCCACCATCGTGGGCACTGGCCGGAGCGAGCTGGCCATTCTGGACCTGGCGGAGGATGTGGAGAGCCCGATTTACGACAACAACGCCAAGCGCACCGATGAGACCGAGAGCGTCACCACCGTGCAGGATATGAAGCAGTTCAAGAAAGTGGCCGACGCGGTCCACGCCAACGGCGGCAAGGTCATCGGCGAGATCGTCGCCACCAGCCCCTGGATTCTGACCAACATGGAGCCCTACTGCGACGTCCTGCTGGGCACCTTCAGCACCTCTGACGCCGCCATCGCCCAGGTCGTGGCGGGCACCCACGCCCCCACCGGCAAGCTGCCCATCACCATGGTGGCCGACGCCTCCGTCATCGCCCTGGTGGAGACCGACCTGGACGGCGAGATCTGGGACGTGTGCGTCTCCCCCAACGACGTGCCCGGCTATGTGAAGGATCAGCACATGGACAAGGCCGTTCTGGACGCCTCTCCCTCCGGCTCCTACGCGTACAAGGATGCCGACGGCAATCTGTACGTCTCCGGCTTCGGTCTGACCTTTGAGGCTGTCGCCCCCAGCAACAACAAGCCCGCCGGCGGCAACGAGGAGAAGCCCTCCGATAAGCCCGAGGGCGGCAATACCACTCCCGCCGCCACTGCGGACGCCGTGGTCATCAACTACGACGCCACGCCCGACGCCTTCGTGGGCAAGTGGACCCTGACCGGCGCCTACGCCAATGGCGAGATGCTCAGCGTCAAGGAGAACGCCTGCTTCCTCGAGGTGGAGAAGAGCATCGACAACAACAAGCTGGTGGATGAGCCCAGATACATCCACGCCGACGCGGTGAACCTGTCCGCCACCATGAGCTTCGACTCCAGCATCAGCGGCAACGAGTACAAGTGCTCCTCCAACTGGGAGAAGTGGACCACCGTTGACGTCAAGGGCGAGGGCGACTGCGACTTCTTCGGCGCAAACCAGTTCAAGATCCGTGACGACGACGAGGGCGTGTTCTTTGAGGAGATCACCGGGGTGGCCGCTGATGAGCTGCTGGACGTGATCGCCGTGAACAAGGATGGCCAGCTGCTGGTTGGCTACGCCGACGGCCACATTGAGAACGATCCGAGCGTTTCCTGGGAGTACGTCTACATCTTCTCCAAGTAAGCGTTTCGACAGTTGATTCCAAGCACAAAGCGGCGGCCCGGATTTACCCGGGCCGCCGTTTTGCTGCGCTCAGGAGTTGGCTCCAGCGCGGTTTCCAGGCGAGGCGGTCCATTGACGCCCGCCGGAGAGGGATAAGGCCCGCTCCGTGCTGGGGCCAGGACCTCAGCGGAGGGGCCGTGCCCTGGGTCAAGGGAGGCCGCGCTGTAGGGGTCTGATGCCCCGGGATCAAGCTCAGGTCCTGGGGAGCTGACGCTGGATAGAGAAGCGCAGGAACCGAGCCGTCCCCTGAAAACAAACAAGCACCCGCTCAACCAGTGAGCGGGTGCTTGTTTTATGCCAGGCTGGGTTTGCGCTTACTTCTTTTTCTTCCCGTTGACTCCGGCCATATCCATAATCATGAGGGCGGCCCCCGCCAGGGTCAGGATACCGGTGACGATCTGGACCGCGGTAATGGCGGTGGACCACCAGGGAGTGACCTGGACGATGACGGTATCCGAGCTGATGCCGTCCATGCCGCGGGAGTGGACCACGGTGTACAGGATACGGTGGGCGGACTCGCGCATGGCGCGGGCGATGGGGGCGTTCTCCTTGGCGGCGCCGGGGCCGTAATCGGCGAACTCGTAGCCCAGGTCGCTGGTGCCGCTGCCCACCGCGGTGCCGGTCACGCCGGGGTAGTTGTCGGGGATGTCGTTGCCCGCCAGGACCTCGTGGGGCTTGGACATATAGCTGCCGTCATACATATCCGTCACGGCAAAGCCGCTCATGCCCGCCTCGCCGCGGAGCCAATCGGTCATCAGCTCGGGCATGGAGCCGGACCAGAACGCGCCCAGACGGTTGAAGGCGGTCATTACGCACTTGGCGTCGGCCCGGACGATGGGGAGCTCAAAGGCGCGCAGGTAGATTTCCCGCAGGGCCTGCTCGTTGCACCAGGTGCCGATGCCCTGCCGCTGCTCCTCCTGGTCGTTGAGGACGAAGTGCTTGTTGTAGACATAGACGCCCTTGGACTGGATGGCCTCGGACTCGGCGGCAGCGATCAGACCGGTGAGAATGCCGTCCTCGGAGTAGTACTCAAAGACGCGGCCGGAGTAGGGCGTGCGGTGAATGTTCAGGCCCGTGCCGTAGAAGCCGGCGTAGCCCGCCCACATGGCGTCCTCGCCGATGAGCTCGCCCACCTCGCGGACCAGCTGGTCGTTGAAGGTGGCGGCAATGATGCCGTTGCAGGGGTAGCAGGTGCCGGTCTGGTCCTTGTCGGGGTCGTTGGTCTGGGTGGCGTAGCCGTTGGGGCCCAGGCTGTACTTCTGCGTCACGCCGCTGGGGCCGTTGTGGTCCAGCGTCTCAGGCTTGCCGATGGCGGACACAGCCACGGTCATACGCAGGCCCACGGCGCACAGCTCGCTGAGCTGGCCATAGGTGAGCTGATCCAGGAGCTCGTCCCAGATGGGGTCGTCGTAGGGGATGGGGTTGTCCTCGCTGTCCCGCATCAGGTTGACCAGCTGGTAGGAGGTGTCGGTGGAGCCCATGGTGGGCCAGTCGCCGTCATTCTCCGGGAGGTCGGCGTCGTCCAGCACCACGTCGGCGGCGATCTGGTCGGTCATGCTCAGGCGCACGTAGCTGTCGTTCTTGTCGTCGCTGCCGGCCGCCCAAAGGGTGGTGGTGCCCTCCCAGTCGCTCCGGGAGATATAGTCCACATGGTTGCCGCCCGCGCCCTCGTAGCGGTTGATATCTGCCGCGGCAAACAGGCTGGTCACATCCGCGCCGGTGCCGTAGGCCTTGGCATAGGTCTCGCTGTCGAAGCTGTAGTCCACGCTGTAGGTCAGGTCCTTGTCGCCGTCGGCGGTCATGCCGTTGGAGGCGGTCTTGCCCTTGGCGGCCAGGATGTTGTTGACGGCGGCGTGGGCGTTGTCGGCGGCGGTCAGATAGTGGGTGCCCGCGTCCAGGATGAACACGCCGGTGCCCAGGGCGTCATAGGAGGTGAGGAAATACTCCGGCACGTCCACCGTCACCGTCTCGCTGGCGCCCGGAGCCAGAAGCTGGGTCTTGCCGTAGCCCACCAGCTCTACGGCAGCCTTTTCAATCTGGTTGGACTTGTCGTAGTCGGTGTAGGGCTTCTGGGCGTAAATCTGAACGGTCTTCTTGCCCTCCACATTGCCGGTGTTCTTCACGTCCACTGTCACGGTGTAGGAGGTCTCCATGCCGCTGCCGGTCTTTTCCACCTTCATGTTGGACATCTCAAAGGTGGAGTAGCTCAGGCCGTAGCCGAAGGGGTAGGCCACCACGCTGTCGTAGTCGAAGCTGCCGGTCTTGGCGGTGCCCAGCACCTTGTCCTCGTAGCGGGTTTCGGTGTAGCGGTAGCCCACATAGATGCCTTCCTGATACACCACATACATATTAAATACGCGGCCGGTGGAGCCGAAGGAATACTGGTCCGCGCCCTGGTAGGTGTAGCTGCCGAAGTTGGCCATGGCGGGGTCCAGCAGGTTGTCCGTCCACCAGGTGTCGGGCAGGGAGCCGGAGGGGTTCACCGCGCCGGACAGGATATCGGCTACGGCGTACAGGCCGGTCTGGCCCACGGAGCCGATCCACAGGGCGGCGTCGATGCCATAGGCCTCGTCGTTGATGAACTCCGCGGAGATGGGGTTGGCGCTGTTGAGCAGCAGCACGATGTGGGAAATCTGCCCCGCGTCCTTCATCTCCTTCAGGCCCTCCAGGATGGCCAGCTCGTTCTTGTTGGGGCGGAGGTAGTCGCCGTTGGCGCCGTCGTCGTGGTTGACGCTCTTCAGGTCGTTGGCCTCGCCGCCCACGCGGCCGATGACAAAGACGGCCGTCTCGCCCTTGCCGAAGCTGTCCACCGCGTCGGACTTCTGAATCTGCTTCCAGGAGGCCTCGTTGATGTTGCCGGGGTCAAAGTCGCGGCCATACTCCTCCGCCACATACCAGTCCAGCAGGTCCTTGTTCACCACGTTGAAGCCGGCCTCGGCGAACACCTGCTGGTAGGTGGGGGCGTTTTCAGAGGAGACGGCGCCGGAGCCGGTGCCGCCGAACACCGGGGAGACGGCGGTGGCGCCAAACAGGGAGATGTCCTTGCCGGACAGGGGCAGCGCACCGTTGTCGTTCTTCAGCAGCACGGCGCCCTCGTTTTCCACCTCGCGGACCTTGGCCAGGCCGGCCGCCTTCAGATCCGCGACGGACTGGAACGCGCTCTCAAAATACCGGGCGTACTGGCCGTCGCCCTCTCCGGTGTGCTCCGTCCGGGTGGTGGAGATGCCCAGGAAGGAGTTGATCTGCCCGGCAAATTCATTGGCAATGGTGCCGGCAAAGAAGGAAACAACCAGCAATACCGCCATGATATTGGTAAAGATCTTCTTCCAAAGCTTGGGAGTTCTCATGAACTATCAGCATCCTTTCCTCAATCCAAATCTGGCAACCGCCCGGCCGTCCATGCGGTGACGGCTGGGTCCGCTCGCCTTGCTGCCGTGCCCTCTCTTCCTGCCGCTTCTCACACGGTGCCTGGGAGCCCCGGCGGAATGCCGCCGCTGGGCAGTTGACTAAAAATATGATACACTATTTTCATCTTTTATGAAAGTTTACGAAAATATACCGCCTGTCGTATAAGGTTTTACGTTTGCCGTGGAAGGATATTTTGATTGTTAACGGAAAAAAACGAATAATACAAGAAAAGAATAACGTAAATCATTTATATTATGACGTGAATATGAACCCGCGGAGTTTTTGTGACCGGATGGTCAATTGACGAACCGGCAATTTCATGCCATAATATGATCGTCTTTTCAGCTGCGGCGCCGTCCCCTGAAAATGCGGTTTCAGAATCGGGACGCCGCCTGGTCCAGGCACCTCAAATTCCTGCCATGTTCAGAATGAATTTTTTCTTTTTTATGGAAGGAGTTCGTGATTCATGAAACAGAATATCCTGCAAAACAAGGCCGCCGGGTTTTATGCCGGGCTGGCGGCGGTCGTGCTGTGCATTGCCTCTGCCGCCGCCTATGGTATTACGTTCAGCGGCATTCAGTACAAGGAACCCATTTTCGATGCGGCCGTATGCGTTCTGCTGGCGGCTGCGGCCGTGATCGCCGCCGTGATGCTGATGATCGACAAGCTGGCGCCCTTTGCCCCTGTGTTTCTGTGCGCGGGGAGCGGAATTGCTCTGATGATGTATATTCACGCCATCATCTGGCCGGTGTCCGACACCATCTACGGCATTGAGCCCTTTACCCACATGACGGAGCTGACGCTCTGCGCGGTGCTGATTGTGCTGAGCTTCGTTGTGTCCGAGGTCTCCCTGTATATGAAGAAAGTCAAAGCGGTGTAAGCTCTGCCGGAGTATGGCGGACGATCACCGCAAAAAAGGGGACGCCGCATCGTGCGGCGTCCCCTTTTTTGCCCCGAAACAGCCGCAGGCAGAGACTGAGAGGCGGCAGGCGGGCGGAAAGCAGGATTTGGGAGGGCCGCCCTGTATGCCCGGCTCAGCCTCCGGCAGATCCAGGAGGGAGCGGAGCAGCATCTCCTCCAGCGCCCAGTCCTTTTCTTAAGCAGCCAGGCGCAATACACACCCTTGATAAAGTCTGTGCGGGTCCTGGTGCTGGAAGCGGCCCCGGACAAGATTGTCCGGAAGGACTGATTAAATCGACAAGACCGATTCTGCCCGCCGTGACTGTCTATGACGTGCCCGGAGCCGCTTTACGACCAATGCCGCCCGTACTGCGAACCCCTGATGGGGGAGCCGGACGGGTTTGAATATTTCAGAGGAGCTATGCCGGCAGATTGACCGAAAAAGGCCCCCGGTGTTGGATACCGGGGGCCTTTCTGAAGGCGCGGATGTTATTCGATGGCGATGAAATTGCGCTGGGGCAGTTCTTTCCGCTCCGCCTTGGGCATGGTCAGCTTCAGAATGCCGTCCTCAAACCTGGCGGAGATGTCCTCCTGCCGCAGGTCGCCCACATAGAAGCTGCGGCTGCAGGTGCCCACGTACCGCTCCCGGCGGATGTAGCGGCCCTGCTGGTCCTGCTCGTCCTTGTCCAGCCCCTTGGCGGCGCGGATGGTCAGAGTGCCGTCCTTCAGCTCCACCTGGATCTCATCCTTTTTGAAGCCGGGCAGGTCGATATCCACCTCATAGTTGCCGCCCACCTCCCGGACATCCGTTTTCATAATGTTCCGGGCGTGCTTGCCGTACAGCTGGTCCCGGCCGTCGTGGAGCGCGGGCATGCGCACCATGTCGAACGGGTCGGAAAAGAACTCATCAAACAGATTTTCACCAAAAATACTGGGCAACATATCAATTCCTCCAATCAAATTGTGGCAGGAGCGGCTGCCTTACGGCCCCTCCTCTGTCGTATGGCTGTAGCATACACCAAGGAATTAGCACTGTCAATAGGAGAGTGCTAATGTTTACAAAGGAACTGATGTTTGTTCATAAAATACCCGATTTCTCTTGAGGAGCCGCCGAGAAAACCCATGGTGAGCACGTGTTTTCCTTCTCGAACTGTTTTTCTTAAAACTCATTGAAACTCCGCTTCCATCAATGCTATAATGATGAAAACAGAACGATGAGAGGGATGCTGGATGCGGGTCGCAATCATAGATGACGTATCCCAAGACGCCCGGCGGCTGGAAACCTATCTCCGGCGGTACGGCGAAGAAACGGGCGGCGAATACCAGGCTGTGCGTTTTGAAAACGCGGCAAGCTTTTTAAACTTTTGCGGGCAGACCTTTGATTTTATCATCATGGACATCGACATGCCGGGGCTCAACGGCGTGGAGGCCGCCCGCCGGCTGCGGGAGCGCGGGGATGACACCGTGCTCATGTTCGTGACCAATATGCCCCAGTATGCCCTTGCCGGCTATGAGGTGGAGGCGGTGGACTATGTGCTCAAGCCCGTGTCCTATCAGGAGTTCGCCATGAAGCTGCGCAAGGCGGACCGGTATATCCGGCGCGGCCAGGATGAGCGGATCGCGTTGCAGACGGCGGATGGTGTGGTCACTCTGTCCGTTTCCGCGCTGCTGTATGTGGAATCAGAGCTTCACTACCTGAATTACCATACCGCCCAGGGCTGCTTCCGCATCCGAGGCTCCCTGCGGGAGGCGGAGGCCGCGCTGCCGGCCGCCCAGTTTGCCCGCTGCAATGCCAGCTTTCTGGTCAATCTCCGCCATGTGAAGGCCATCGAAAAGGAAAACGTGGTGGTGGGAGATGAGCGCGTGAAAATAAGCCGGGGAAAACGGCTGGAGTTCATGGACCGCTTCACCCGCTACCTGGGAGGGATGGGGCCATGATCGACACCCAGCGCGTGTTTGAGGAGCTGAGCTTTGTCTGGGAGCTGCTGGCGGCGGAGTATGTGCTGCTTCTGCCCTTCGCACGGCGAAAAACGGGCTCCCGGGCCCTGCTTCTGGCCGGCGTCCCCGCCTTTTCCCTGCTGTCCTTCGGCTTTTTTATCCTCCGGGGTTTGAGCGATGGAGGAGTGCTGCCCCAGGCGCTGTCCCGGTATGTTTTCATGCTGTGGTATATTCTGCTGGCCCTGCTCACCATGCTGTTCGCCTGGGCCTGCTTCCAGCTCACCATCAGCGACGCCCTCTATATCTGCGTTGCCGGGTACTCCCTGCGCCATATCGTCTATGTGCTCATTCACGAGCTGCTGGCCCGGGTGCTGTGGCCCGAACTCCCAAACCTGCTGGCGCTGTATGTGCTCATCGACCTGGCCGCCTGTGCCGCCCTGCTGACGCTGGTCCACCTGTGCTTCGCGCCGCAGCTCCGCCTGTGCGGCGGACAGATGTTTCCCGACACCCCTCGCACCGTTGTTACCCATACGGCGCTGCTGGCGGTGCTGATGTTCTGCACCTTCTCCTGCCAGCACGTGTTTGAAAACTGGGAAGGACAGCAGGCCCTGGGCGCTCAAATGGGGCTTGCCGTGGCTGTGCTGATGCTGTGCCTGCAATACGGCTCCCTCCGGGCGGTCCGGGCGGGGCAGGAGCGGGCCTCTATTGAGCAGATGCTCCGGGACAGCGCCAACCACTATGCCCTCACCCGGGAGATCGTGGAGCACATCAACCGCACCTGCCACGATTTGAAGCACAGCCTCGGCGTACTAAAGACCGTCGGCGAGGAGGAGCGGCAGGGCTTTATTGAGGAGGCCGAGCGAAACATTGAGCGTTATCATCAGCTGGTCCACACGGACAACGAGGTGCTCAACACAGTGCTGGCGGAAAAGAGCCTGTACTGCGACAGGAAGAAAATCAGGCTGTCCACCGTGGTGGACAGCCTCAAGCTGCGGCAGCTTGACATACCGGACCTGTGCGCGATGGTGGGAAACGCCGTCGACAACGCCATTGAGTGTGTGGAGCGGTTTGAGGACCCGGACCGGCGCATTGTCAGCCTGACCATCCGAAAGCAGAACGCTTTTGTCTGCATCCAGACCAACAACTACTGCGATACGCCGCTGGAGCTGGAGAACGGCCTTCCCAGGACCACCAAGCCGGACAAAGCGGGCCACGGTTTCGGCCTGAAGTCCATCCGCTATCTGGCGGAAAAATACGGGGGACGAATGTGCGTCAGTGTCCAGGACCACATTTTCATTCTCCAGATCATGCTCCCCCTGTCATGAGAGCGCGCCCCGCGGGGCGCGCTTCTTGATATTTTGCACAAATCCAAGGCGCTCTTTTTGACATTCAAGCAAATCCTGCCTGGATTCTGCCTATTCTGCCACAGGTATTTTCAAACTTCCCTCCTTTTGTTACAGTTTCATTAACGCGGGGCGGTCCGAAGGCCCCGGACAAAAGGAGGAGCGGAAATGTCGAAGAAGAAATCTATCCCCATCTTGCTTGTGATTGCCGTATTGGTGGTGGCCCTCATCGCGGGCAACCTGGCCGCCATGCGGTACGCCCCCATCATCACCACCTACCTGGGGCACAAGAGCTACACCGTCAAGGATACCGGCGCCGGAAATGAGGACACGGAGTATTTCAAGTCCTCCTTCTCCAGTGAGGCCGAGCGGCTGGCCGGCGACTCTGTGGCCGCCGCCATGGCTGCCTCCGAGGGCTTTGTGCTGCTGCGCAACGAAAACGGCGCACTGCCCCTGGCCGGCTCCCCCCGGGTGACCCTGTTCGGCGTGGGCTCCCGGGACATCCTCTACGGCGGGGGCGGCTCCGGCGCGGTGGACACCTCCACCGTCCCCACCCTGAAATCCGCCCTGGAGAACTCCGGCTTTGAGGTCAACCCCACTATGTGGGATTTCTACACCACCGGCCCCGCCAAGGATATCCATATGGACGTGGCCGACATGGCGGGCACCGGCCGCTACGTCATCCATGAGGCCAATCCCAATATGTTCACCGCCGCCCAGACCGGCACCTTCGCCGACTACGGCGACGCGGCCATCGTCACCATCGCCCGCTCGGGCAGCGAGAGCGCCGACGTGCCCACCCTGTACGACGACAGCTACGCCCAGCCCATGGACATCGAGGGCTTTCTGGGGGCCTTCCACTCCGACCCGGTGGACTCCCCCGAGGACATCGGCCGCCACTACCTGGAGCTGACCTATACCGAGGAGGAGCTGCTGCGCTATGTCAGCGGCCAGTTTGACAAGGTCATCGTCCTCATCAACTCCGGCAACGCCATGGAGCTGTCCTTCCTGGAGCGGGAGGAGTTCGGCGTGGACGCCTGCCTGTGGATCGGCAACCCCGGCCAGGACGGGCTGTACGCGGTTGGCTCCCTGCTCACCGGCGTAGCCAACCCCTCCGGCCGGGTGGTGGACACCTACGCCTATGACCCCACCACCGCCCCCGCTGTGGCCAACTTCGGCAGCCACCGCATGAGCGGGGCGGACGGAGCCATCCACGACGCCTATGTGGTGTACCAGGAGGGCATCTATGTGGGCTATAAGTACTACGAGACCCGGTATGAGGATGTGGTGCTGGGCCAGGGCAACGCCGGGGCCTGGACCTATGCCGACGAGGTGCAGTTCCCCTTCGGCTACGGCCTGAGCTATACCACCTTCACCAAGGAGCTGGTGGACAGCAAACAGGACGGCGACGCCTTCACCTTCCAGGTCAAGGTGACCAACACCGGCAGCGTGGAGGGCAAGGACGTGGTGCAGCTCTACGCCCAGTCGCCCTACACCGACTACGATAGGCAAAACGGCGTGGAGAAGGCCGCCGTCCAGCTGGCGGGCTTTGCCAAGACCGGGACCATTGCCCCGGGTCAGTCCGAGACCGTGGCCATCACCGTGGCCGAGGAGGAGCTGAAGTCCTACGATGCCTCCGCCAACAACGGCGCGGGCGCCTATATCCTGGAGGCCGGAGACTACTACTTCACCGCCGCCGGCAATGCCCACGAAGCGGTCAACAACATCCTGGCCGCCAAGGGGGCCGGCGGCATGGACGGCCCCGCCAACGCGGACAATGTCAAGAAGTTCACCCTGTCCGCCAGCGACAAATATGCCGTATCCGCCGTCACCGGCCTGCCCGTGTCCAACCTGTTCGCCGACGCGGATATGCGCGCCTACGACAAGGATTTCACCTACCTGACCCGGAACGACTGGCAGGGCACCTTCCCCCAGACCTATCAGCTCACCGCCACGCCGGAGATGTTGGCCGCCCTGGCCATCCCCACCGGCACCGACGATCCCAACGCAGAGATGCCCGTCACCGGGCAGAGCAACGGCCTGTCCCTGGCCATGATGCGGGAGGTCCCCGCCGACGACCCCAGCTGGGAGGACCTGCTGGACCAGCTCACCCCCGCCGAGATGTACAATCTGGTGCGGGTGGGCGGCTATCAGACCCAGACCGTCAACTCGGTCAGCGCCCCGGCCACCGTCTGCGTGGACGGCCCCGCCTACGTGGGCAACGCGGGCACCACCGGCGTCACCCGGCCTGAGGCCACCTACGCCTGGTGCTCCGAGATCGTGCTGGCCTCCACCTGGAACCTGGAGATGCTGGAGAACATGGGCCGCCTCATCGGGGAGGACTGCCTGGCCCAGGGCGACCTGAATTTCGCGGGCTGGTACGCCCCCGCCATGAACATCCACCGCACCGCCTTCTCCGGCCGGAACTTTGAGTACTACTCCGAGGACGGCTTCCTGTCCTCTCAGATGGGCGCGGCCACCGTCCGCGGGGCCACCGAGCGGGGCGTCATCTGCTTCGTCAAGCACTTCGCCCTCAACGACCAGGAGACCAACCGCTCCGGCATGAGCACCTTCGCCAACGAGCAGTCCATCCGGGAAATTTATTTGAAGGCGTTTGAGACCAGCGTCACCCAGGAGAAGGGCACCCTTGGCCTGATGGCCAGCATGAACCGGGTGGGCCTGACCTGGAGCGGCAACCACAAGGGGCTCATGACCGGCCTGCTCCGGGACGAGTGGGGCTATGACGGCATCGTCATCACCGACCAGGCCTCCTTCCCCGAGGCGTTTCCGGCCCTGGCCATCCGGGGCGGCCTGGAGGGCGGCACCGACCTGTACCTGAACTCCGGCAGCGACAACTGGCCCATTGAGGGCTATCAGGGCAACCCCACCGTCATGAATCAGCTGCGCACCGCCTCCAAGCACATCCTGTACGCCGTGTCCCGCAGCTTCGCCATGAACGGCATCTCCTCCAGCGCCCAGGTGGTGCAGGCCATGCCCCTCTGGCAGTACTGGCTCATCGCCGCCGATGTGGTGGTGGGCGCGGCCGCGCTGATCGGTGTGATTCTGGTGGTGAAGAAAACAGCGTGGGGATCAGCCCGCGGCAATTGAGGCCATCTCTGAAAAAGTTCACATTCTGTCCATTGTAATTCTCTCCCTGGCAATTGGGATCGCGGTGGGCCTGCCGGCGGGGGTAACCCTAAAAAAAGAGAGAAGCGGTGCTGCCACCCTGGGACTGCTGGCGCTCACAATTCTGGCGGCCTCTGGCGTGGGATTCTTTTTCAACAATGCGGTCATGCCCCGGCCCGTACTGAATTTTACGCTGATCGGTATGGCGTTTTCCGCCACATTTTCCAACATGGTTTCAGAGGCGCGGCGGGCAAATACTTCGGCGCGTATTTCGGAGCGAAGCTCACAAAATCCCCGGCTGCCGTGAAAAAATTCCTGGGGCGGACACTGCTGCCGCATTCCGGCGTTTCCCTTGTATTCACCGGGATCGCGGTTTCCGTCCTGAGCGGACCGGACCCGGACAGCGCCAAAATCATTCAGGGGACGATTGCCGCGGCCGCGGTCATCGCCGCAATTATCGCGGTAATTGCGGCGAAAAAGGGCTTTGAATGGGCGGGGAAGCTGGGAGAATAAACCGCCTGCGTATCGGGCAAAAAGCGAACTATCCACATGCGGTAAATGATCCGCGGGGGGGAGCGCGATCCGCCCTCCCCCCGCAAGAGGCTGCAAAGGCGCAGAAAAAGAGGGAAACGGGTCTCCCCGTTTCCCTCAAAAAACGCTTGCCTGACTGCGGCTTATACCTTCTCGAACATATCCTTGCCCAGGCCGCAGGTGGGGCAGACCCAGCTGTCGGGGACCTGCTCCCAGGGGGTGCCGGGGGCGACGCCGTTGTCGGGGTCGCCTGCGGCGGGGTCATAGACGTAGCCGCAGGGGCAGACATATTGATCCATGATGTGTTCCTCCTTAAAGTGGGATAAAAGGGTTTTCCCGCCCGGTGGGGCGGGAAAACCGGGCTTGTGTTACTTGAAATACCGCTCCAGCAGGCCCTTCAGCGCCTTGCCGTGGCGGGCCTCGTCCCGGGCCATCTCGTGGACGGTGTCGTGGATGGCGTCCAGGCCGTTCTTCTTGGCGCAGGCGGCCAGGTCGAACTTGCCCTGGGTGGCGCCGAACTCGCAGTCCACCCGCCAGGCCAGATTCTTCTTGGTGTCGGCGGTCATGTTGGGCTCCAGGTCGGCGCCCAGCAGCTCCGCGAACTTGGCGGCGTGCTCGGCCTCCTCGTAGGCGGCCTTCTCCCAGTACAGGCCGATCTCGGGATAGCCCTGGCGGTGGGCGATGCGGGCCATGCACAGATACATGCCCACCTCGCCGCACTCGCCGTTGAAGTTGGCCATCAGCTGCTCAAAGATGTACTTCTTGTCCTCTTCGCTGATGTCGGGGTTGTTCTTCACGGTCTTGGCGTAGATGCCGTACTCGTGCTCGGCGGCCAGCTTCATCTCGCCCACCTGCTCGGTGAACTTGGAACCGGCGACATGGCACACGGGGCACTCGGCGGGGGGCTGCTCGCCCTCATAGACATAACCGCACACAGGGCAGATCCATTTTTTCATGATGATTTCCTCCAATGTCGTTTTTTAAGTTTGGGCGTCCGGATGCGCGTCCACGCAGTCCCGGCACAAGCCGCGGACGATGAACTCACAGCCCTCCGCCCGGAAGCCATATTGCACGCCCACGCCGTCCAGGTAGTCCGGCCCGGGAGAATGCTCGGGCAGGTCCACTATGGCGCCGCAGCGGTTGCAAATAAAGTGGGAATGGGGGGTAAGCACTCCGTCATAGCGCTCCTGACCGTTCACAGAGCCCATCCGGCGGAGCAGTCCCCGCTCACACAGATGGTTCAGATTGCGGTAGACAGTGCCCAGGCTCAGGTCCGGGTATTGGGACTTCATCTCCCGGTAAACCCAGTCCGCCCCGGGGTGGCGCCTGGTGGACTGAAGCAGCGCCAGCATGGCGTCCCGCTTTTTGCTGGTTCGGACATTGTTCATGGCGCGCTCCCTTCTGCGCCCTGCGCTAATAGGAATGATTACTGACAATAAAATAGCATAGACGAACCCGTTTGTAAAGGGCTTTTTTGAAAAAACCGGCGGAAATTTTGCCCGGTTTGCTTTGGCGGGCGCTTGGTGATATAATAAAAAATCCGGTTTATTTTGAACGATCCTCCGGGATCGCGGAAGGCGGGCGCGTCATGCTGAAAAAGCTGCGGTGGAAATTTGTCCTCATCATTATGGTGCTGCTGGCGGCGGTGCTGGGCACGGCTCTGACGGTACAGACCGTCTCCGCCGCCCGGCAGTACCGGGAGGAGACGGACCGGGTGCTGCGCTGGGTGCTGGAGCGGTCGGAAGCGGCGCTGGACCCGTTCCGCCCGGACCCGGGGAACGGCGTCACCCAGGATGAGGAGCGGTATACCCTGATCCCCGCCTTCTGCGCGGTGGTGGACCGGGGCGGGCGGACGGTGCTGGCCATCAGCTACAACGCGGGCGTGACGGAGGAGGATGTGGCCCGGGCGGTGGCGGCGGCTCTGGCGTCCGGGGCGCGGTCCGGGGATTTGAAGGACCTGGGGCTGCGTTTTCTGGTGGAATCCGGAGGCCTGCGGCTGAATATCGCCTTTGCCAACTTGGACTGGGAGCGCAGCGCCATCCGGCGGCAGGCGGCCACCGCCGCCCTGGTGCTGGCGGCGGCGCTGGCGGGATTTTTCGTGGTGAGCGCGGCGCTGTCCCGGTGGCTGGTGCGGCCGGTGGAGGAGAGCTGGAAACGCCAGCGGCAGTTTGTGGCCGACGCCTCCCACGAGCTGAAAACGCCCCTCACCGTCCTGCTGGCGGACGCGGACATTCTGCTCAGCCACCCCGATGAAACCATTGAGAGCCGGCGCCGCTGGGTGGAGCATCTGCGGGATGAGGGCCTGCGGATGAAAGGGCTGGTGGAGGACCTGCTGTTTCTGGCCCGGGGGGACGCCGCCGGACAGACCCGCCCCCAGGGCAGGGCGGACCTGTCCGCGCTCTGCGGGGACTGCGTCATGTCCTTTGAGCCGGTGGCCTTTGAGGCGGGGCTGACCCTGTGCAGCCAGGTGGACCCGGAGGTGTCCGTCCTGGGAAACGGGGAGGAGCTGCGGCGGCTGTGTGTGATCCTGCTGGACAACGCCTGCAAATACTGCGAGCCGGGCGGGACGATTTCCGTCACTCTGAACAGGGGGGAGCGGGCGGCGCTCACCGTCCACAACACCGGGGAGCCCATCCCGGCGGAGGTCCAGCCCCATCTGTTCGAGCGGTTTTACCGGGCGGACGCCGCCCGGAGCCGGGAGACCGGCGGCTATGGCCTGGGCCTGTCCATTGCCGCCGCCATCACGGAGCGGCACCGGGGCAGAATCGCCGTCCACAGCGCTCCGGGAGAGGGGACGGCCTTCACGGTCACGCTGCCGCTGTGCCCCGCATAGGACATTCCGGGACCCGGTGCGGTCCCGGATTTTTTTGCCCGCCCTCTTGACAGAGGCGCTTTGTTGTGCTAACATATGCACAGTTGTTCATATGTTGAGAAAATGAGAGGAGGGGCCCATGGCAGGGAACAATGACATTGAGCGCTGCGGCTGCCTGTTCGTCCACGAGGACGCGGTAAACGCGGTGCTGGGCGGGATGCCCAGCGACGAGACTCTGTACGATCTGGCGGAGCTGTTCAAGGTGTTCGGCGACTCCACCCGGATCAAGATCCTGTACGCCCTGTTTGAGGCGGAGCTGTGCGTGTGCGACATCTCCAAGCTGCTGGGGCTCACCCAGTCGGCGGTGTCCCACCAGCTGCGGGTGCTGAAGGGAAGCCGCCTGGTCAAATTCCGCCGGGAGGGCAAAACCGTGTTCTACTCCCTGGCCGACGGCCACGTGCGCAAGATCATCGCCCAGGGGATGGAGCATGTGAACGAGTAGTTCCTTTTTCTCGAGAGAAAAAGGAACCGAAAAAGAGCTTGAAACCGTTGCCGCCCCAAGCAATCGCCGGAGAGGTTTCCCCTCGGTCACGAGAATGCGGCAGGAATTGAAACAAAATCAGGAAGGAGAACTCACTATGAAAAAGACCTTTAAGCTCATTGACCTGGACTGCGCCAACTGCGCCGCCAAAATGGAGGACGCCATCAGGAAGCTGCCCGGCGTCACCGGCGCCACCGTCAGTTTTTTGACCCAGAAGATGACCATCGAGGCGGACGATGTGGACGCGGTGATGAAGGATGTGGTGAAGGTCTGCCGCAAGGTGGAGCCCGACTGCGAGATCGTGCTGTGATGCAGCGCGAAGCGGACTGTACATCCGTGTTAGGAGTTGATTGATTATGACCAGAAAGCAAAAAAAGACGCTGATTCGTATCATTGCGGCGGCGGTGCTGTTGATCGTGGTGTCGCTGACCCCGGATCAAATCTATCCGGCGGACCGCTGGGTGATCGACCTGACCGGGGAATGGGCCGCGCCCGCCGAATGGTTGGAGACGGGCTATACGGAATACAGCTGGGGCTTTCTGAAGCTCGTGATGTATCTGATTCCCTACTTTGTGATCGGCTGGGACATTCTCTGGAAAGCGGTCCGCAACATCGGCCACGGGCAGGTGTTCGACGAGAACTTCCTCATGTGCGTGGCCACCATCGGCGCCCTGGTGCTGGGGGAGTACTCCGAGGCCGTGGGCGTCATGCTGTTCTATCAGGTGGGAGAGCTGTTCCAGAGCTACGCCGTGGGCAAGTCCCGGAAATCCATCGCCCAGCTCATGGACATCCGCCCCGACGTGGCCAACGTGGAGCGGGAGGGCCAAATCCTGGAGGTGGACCCCGAGGAGGTGGCGGTGGGCGAGGTCATCGTCATCCGCCCCGGCGAGAAGGTCCCCCTGGACGGCGTGGTCATTGAGGGCGCCTCCGCCCTGAACACCGCCGCCCTCACCGGCGAGTCCGCCCCCCGGGACGTGGCCCCGGGCGGGGAGCTGCTGTCCGGCTGCGTCAACCTCACGGGGCTGCTGAAGGCCCGGGTCACCAAGGAGTTCGGCCAGTCCACCGTGGCGAAAATCCTGGACCTGGTGGAGAACGCCGCCGCCAAAAAGGCCAAGGCGGAGAACTTCATCACCCGCTTCGCCAAATACTACACCCCTGCCGTGGTGTTCGCCGCCCTGGCCCTGGCGGTGATCCCCTCCCTGGTCACGGGGAACTGGTCCGTCTGGGTCCACCGGGCCCTCACCTTTCTGGTGATCTCCTGCCCCTGCGCCCTGGTGATCTCCATCCCCCTGTCCTTTTTCGGGGGCATCGGCGGGGCGTCGGCCCAGGGCATCCTGGTGAAGGGCGGCAGCTATCTGGAGCTGCTGGCCAAGACGGAGACGGTGGTGTTTGACAAGACCGGCACCCTCACCCAGGGGGTGTTTGAGGTGGCGGCGCTGGTCCCCGCCCCCGGCGTGGAGGAGCACACGCTGCTGGAGGCCGCCGCCCTGGCGGAGGCGCACTCCGGCCACCCCATCGCCCAGTCCCTGCGGCGGGCTTCGGGCGGGGACATTGATCCCGGCCGGGTGGCGGATGTGGAGGAGATCCCCGGCTGCGGCGTGTCCGCCCTGGTGGACGGCCGGCGGGTGCTGGCGGGCAACGAGAAGCTGATGCAGCGGGAGGGCGTGGCGTTCCAGCCCTGCGGTCAGGTGGGCACGGTGGTCCACGTGGCCCGGGACGGCCAATACCTGGGCTGCGCCGTCATCGCCGACCAGGTGAAGCCCACCGCGCCCGGCGCCGTCCGGGCGCTGAAGGAGCGGGGCATCCGCACCGTCATGCTCACCGGGGACAGCCGGGCCGTGGGCGAGGCGGTGGCCGCCCGGCTGGGGCTGGATCAGGTCTATACCCAGCTGCTGCCCGGCGACAAGGTGGACCGGCTGGAGGAGCTGCTCCGGAGCAAGAGCGCCAGGGGCGTGCTGGCCTACGTGGGCGACGGCGTGAACGACGCCCCGGTGCTCAGCCGGGCGGATGTGGGCATCGCCATGGGGGCCATGGGGTCGGACGCCGCCATCGAGGCCGCCGACGTGGTGCTCATGGACGACGACCCCGCCAAGCTGTCCGCCGCCATGGATATCGCCCGGAAGTGCCTGGGCATCGTCAGGCAGAACATTGTGTTTGCCCTGGGGGTGAAGGGGGCGTGCCTGATTTTGGGGGCCTTCGGCATGGCCTCCATGTGGGAGGCGGTGTTTGCCGACGTGGGGGTGGCCGTCATCGCCATTCTGAACGCCACGCGGATGCTGAAAACCAGGGAGTGACCCCAATGGGCCCCCGTGAAAGCGTCCTTCAGCTCTCGTGGGGCGAGGAGGGGCAGCGGAATGAGCGATTGTCTGCCAAAGGCGGAAACGTGATATGCGGCTTGCCCCGGCGAAAGCTGCGCGCTGCGGGCAGGCGAGGCGTGACAACAGCGCAGCGGGTCCCCTTCGTATCAGAATATACAAAGCCCCCCCGCCTGGGGGGGCTTTTTTGGCCTTTCTGGGCATTGACAGCGGGGCCGGAGAAAACATATAATAACGGTACGCTAAAGCGGTAAAATGCAGGATTCAGCCCCGCGGGCTGCAAAACGGCCCCGCGGGAGCCAAGCAAGGAGGAAGAGATCATGGGAACGGAACGCGTCTACAACTTTTCCGCCGGCCCGTCCATGCTGCCCTTAGAGGTGCTGGAGCGGGCGGGGCGCGAGATCACCAACTACCAGGGCTCCGGGATGTCCGTGATGGAGATGAGCCACCGCTCCAAGGTGTTCCAGAAGATCTTCGACGACACCAAGGCCAATTTCATCCGGCTGTTCCATGTGCCCGACAATTATAAGGTGCTGTTTTTGCAGGGCGGAGCCTCCAGCCAGTTCTCCATGGTTCCCCTGAACCTCATCGGCAGGACCGGGAAGGCGGACTACGCCGTCACCGGCAACTTTGCCAACGTGGCCTATAAGGAGGCCAAGAAGTACGGCCAGATCAACCTGGCCGCCTCCAGCGAGGATAAAAACCACACCTACATTCCCGCCCAGGACCAGCTGAAGCTGGACCCCCAGGCCAGCTACTTCTACTACTGCGCCAACAACACCATCTACGGCACCGAGTGGCAGTACGTGCCCGACACCGGGGACGTGCCCATCGTGTGCGACATGTCGTCCAACTTCCTGTCCCGGCCGGTGGACGTGTCCAGGTACGGGATCATCTTCGGTGGGGCCCAGAAGAATCTGGCCCCGGCGGGCCTCACCATCGCCATCGTCCGGGAGGATCTGGCGGGCCATGAGCTGCCCTACACCCCGCTGATGATGAACTACAAGACCATGATCGACAAGGACTCCATGTACAACACGCCCCCCTGCTGGTGCATCTATATGCTGGGGCTGGTGCTGGAGTGGCTGGACGCCAAGGGCGGCGTGGAAGGCATGGAGAAGATCAAGCACGGCAAGGCCCAGCTGCTGTACAGCGTGCTGGACGACTCCAAGCTGTTCACCTGCGCGGCGGAAAAGGCCAGCCGGTCGGACATGAACGTCACCTTCCGCTCCGCCAGCGAGGAGCTGGACGCCAAGTTCGTCAAGGAGGCCACTGAGGCGGGCTTCACCAACCTGAAGGGCCACCGCAGCGTGGGCGGTATGCGGGCCTCCATCTACAACGCCATGCCCGTGGAGGGTGTGGAGAAGCTGGCGGACTTCATCAAGGCGTTCGACAAGAATAACTGAAAGAAGGACAATAATGATTGTCACACGGGTTATTACCCAGGATCACAAGGACGATATCCAGCTCAAGAATTATCCCTTCAAGCTGTTCGGGCTGCTGCTGCCGTCCTACAACAACGGCAAGTGGGATCACACCGAGCTGCTGTTCCCTGCGGAAAACGTCGCCGAGATGTGCTTCCCGGACGAGAACTACGACTATGAGGAGATGTCCCAGAACTCCGTTTTCGTGGGCGCGTACGACGGGGAACAGTGCGTGGGTCTGGCCATTTTGCAGGAGGACTTTTTTAAGTATATGTACCTGTACGACCTAAAGGTGAACCCAGACTGCCGGGGGCAGGGCGTGGGCAGGCTGCTGATCCAGGCCTGCAAGGAGCTGGCCGTCCAAAAGGGCTACAAGGGCCTGTACACCCAGGGGCAGGACAACAACCTGGGGGCGTGCCGGTTCTACCTGAGCACGGGCTTTGAGATCGGCGGGATCAACACCCACGTCTACAAGGGAACCCCCCAGGAGCATAAAAAAGATATCTTCTTCTATTGTGACGGAGAATAAATTCTGTTTTATGAGGTGAAAAACCATGTTCCATATTAAAACTATGAACAAGATCGCCCCGGTGGGCCTGGAGCGCCTGGGCGCGGACAGCTATACCGTGGGCGACGGCGTGGACAACGAGGACGCCATCCTGGTGCGCTCCGCCAAGCTCCACGACTACCAGTTCCCCGCCAACCTGTGGGCCATCGCCCGGGCCGGGGCCGGGGTGAACAACATCCCCATCGACCGCTGCTCCGAGGCGGGCATCGTGGTGTTCAACACCCCCGGCGCCAACGCCAACGCCGTGAAGGAGCTGGTGATGTGCGCCATGTTCCTGGCCTCCCGAGACGTGATCGGCGGCGCGGAGTGGGTGAAGGAGCAGGCCCGCACCCCCGGCGTGGACGTGGCCGCCGCCGTGGAGAAGGGCAAGTCCGCCTTCGTGGGCCCCGAGGTGTACCGCAAGACCCTGGGCGTGGTGGGCCTGGGGGCCATCGGCGCCCTGGTGGCCAACATCGGCCTCAGCCTGGGCATGGACGTGTACGGCTACGACCCCTATCTGTCTGTGGACGCCGCCCTGCGGCTGGACCGCCACATCAAGGTGGTCAAGGAGATGGACACGGTGTTTGCCAACGCCGATTACCTCACCCTCCACCTGCCCTATATGGAGGCCACCAAGGATACCGTCAACGCCGCCTCCATCGCCAAGATGAAGGACGGGGTGCGGGTCATCAACATGGCCCGGGGCGGCCTGGTGAACAACGCCGACATGATCGCCGCGCTCCAGTCCGGCAAGGTGGCCCGGTACGTCACCGACTTCCCGGACAACGAGATCACTCTGGCCCCCGGCGTGGTGGCCACCCCCCACCTGGGGGCCTCCACTCCGGAGAGCGAGGACAACTGCGCCGTCATGGCCGCCAACCAGCTGAAGGACTTCCTGGAGAACGGCAACATCAAAAACTCCGTCAACTTCCCCAACGTCATCATGGAGCGGTCCGGGGTCCAGCGGCTGTGCGTCATCCACCGCAATATCCCCGCGGTCATCGCCCAGATCACCACCCAGCTGTCCGAGGACGGGGTGAACGTGGAGAACATGACCAACAAATCCAAGGGCGAGTACGCCTACACCATGGTGGACACCGGCTCCGCCGTGGACGCCAAGGTCATTGAGGACATCCGCAGGGTGCCCGGCATCATTCGGATGCGGGTGATCTGAGGGCGGAACGGACCCGGCGTCCGGCGGGCGGTGCGGGGAGGGCCGGGCCTCCGGCCGGCCGCGGCGGGAAAAAACGCCGCAGATCGCCCCGCTGCGGTCAAAAAAATCCCTTGCGGACGGAGCTCTTTTGCCGTATCATCTAAATGGAATTTTCCGCGCCCCGCAGGCGCGTTCCATGGAGGTGCCCTTGATGGAAGAGCTGACCTTTCTGCAGAAGATGAACCGGGGCCGCCATCCTGAGGGGGCGGGCCCGGCGGACAGCGCATACTGCGTGTTTTACGGGCCTGTCCGGGAGCCGGTGGTCCGGCAGCGCATATTCGGGGACGAGGAGAGCCTGACGCTGGAGCTGGTGTACGGCGGGGAGGGTCAGGACGGGGAGCTGCGCCTGCGTCAGGCGGGGAGCAACCTGATCATTGAGGAGACGTCTCTGGGGCTGTTTCGGGACTATCTGGAGGAGAAACCCGTCAAATACCTGGGACAGGCGCTGATGTACGCCCTCCTGTTCAAGATCGCGGACCTCTCCGCCCTGGTGGAGCGGGGGGTGGAGGACATGAAGCTGCTGGAAAACAGCCTGGACAGCCACATCGACAACAGCGGCACCTATCAGATCCTGGACTTCCGCCGGCGGTACACCGGATACGGCGACCAGATCATCTCCATCAAGGAGATCATCGCCCGCATCGACAAAGGGTACTTTCCCATGCAGATGCAGAACAGCTATGTGCTTCAGGGACAGGTGGCGCTGGACTTCCAGTTTCTGGAGGAGCGGTATGAGCTCATCAAAAACACCGTCATCAAGGATCTGGACACCTATACCTCCATCGTCAACAACAACATCAACCGCAACGCCCGCCTGCTGAGCATCGTATCCCTGGCGGCGGTGGCGCTGAACCTGATGTTCGGCGGCGTGCTGGCCATGAACCCGGTGCTGGGCATTGCGGGGGGCGTGGTGGTGGGGGGACTCACCGTGGGGGCGGCGGTGTCCTACCGGGCGGGGGGCATCCACAACGCCATCCGGATGGGACGGAGAGGCCGCCCGGGGCTGAAGGGCCCCGGCCTGCACCGGCCGCTGAAGGCGCGGGACATGGCGGAGGCCCCGCCCGGGCCGGAGGAGCCGGAGGAAGAGCACGGCCACGAAACCGAGGATGACAAAGCGGCGCGGTCCTGACGGGACCGCGCCTTATTATGTCCTTTGGCCTCCGCGGCCGGACGGAGTTTCGGCGGAAGCCGGTTTTGTCAATATGGCACGGCAGTCAAAAAATGGGGCGGATGTCAAAATATTACCGCCCGGATACAAAAAAAGCCGTTGTGAACGGGTGATTTTTTGCTATAATGAACACAGTACACTGGCAAGTATGGGGAAATGCGGCCGATTGTGTGCGCTTGGGGGCGAAAAAGCTGTGGAAGAGTTCAAAAAAATATCCGAACAGGTCAATATCGAGCTGCTCCAGTCCATTCAGGACCGGTGTTCAAAGGCCATGGGACTGGCCTTTGTGACAGTGGACTACAAAGGGCGGCCCATCACCAAGTACAGCGGCTTCACCGACCACTGCGCACTGGGGCGCGAGCTTCAGGGCTTTTCCGAGATGTGCGAGCAGTGCGACGCCCACGGCGGCCTCCACGCCGCCATCACCGGCCAGCCGTACATCTACCGCTGCCATGCGGACCTGGTGGACTTCGCGGTTCCCCTGATTCTCAACGACAACTATCTGGGCTCGGTGATGGGTGGACAGGTGCGGCTGGCGGACGCGGAGGAGCGGGAGCTGGAGTATATCGTCCCCCGTGGGAACTGGCGGAAAAACGAGGCCATGGCGGAATCCTACCGCCATGTGCGGGAGATGACCTACGACAAGCTGCTGGCGTCGGTGCAGGTGGTGCGGGACATGTTCCTGTACGCCATGCAGGACCGCCGCGCCGCGGGTGCGCCAGAGGGCGGGGAGCCGGAGCCGGGGGAGGAGCGGGCGGGCCGCGCCGACCTGGAGCTGTCCGTCCGGCGGCAGGAGCGGGGCGCCCTCCTCCAGCAGGAGGGGGGAGACCAGTTCTTCTTCATCATGAACCTCATCACCCAGCTGGCCTACCAGGAGGGGGCGGACCGCACCGGAGCGGTGGCGCTGGACTTTGCGGACATCATCCGCTATACCAGCGACGCGGACCGCAAGCTGTCCATTCTGGGGGAGGAGCTGAACTATATCGAGGCCTTTCTGCGCATCCAGAAGGCGTGGTGGGGGGAGACGCTGGACTACAGCGTGTCGGTGCCCCGGCAGTACTGGGGGGTCAACTGCCCCTTCCTGATTCTGGGTCCGCTGGTGGAGATCAGCCTCCAGTCCTTCAAAAGCGAGGAGGACCGGCGGAAGGTGGACATATTCGCCGAGGAGAGCGGCAAGGACCTGATCGTCTACGTGCAGGCCAACAGCGAGAGCGCCGCCCCGGAGGAGATGGAGAACCGGGCGGACGCCTATCTGGCCAAGGACCGGGGGTCCCTCCGGGACCTGAACCGGAGCCTGAAGCGGGTGATCGGCAAGCGGTGCGACCTGTCCATCGGGCACAGGAACGACGGGCAGGCGGGGTTTGCCTTCCGGCTGCGGCTGCCCCTGAAGTGGCGGTAGGGCCGGGCCCCGGCAGTGGAAAGGAGGCTCCGCGGGATGTGCCGCGTTCTGATTTTAAATGAAAACCCCATGGAGCGGGAGAATATGCGGGCCATTCTGTCCGGGGGGCTGCCTCAGGCGGAGATCCTGGCCGCCGCCTCGCCCAGGCAGGCCCTGGAGCGGATCGGGGAGGGTCCGGTACGCCTGTTTATCACAGATGTGCCCTGGTTTGACGCGGACTACTGCAACGTGATCACCGCCGCCAAGGAGATGGCGCCGGATATGCCCATCCTGGTCACCTCCACCGGGCGGCGCAGCGATATCGTGGCCAACGTGTGGCGGCTGGGGGTGCAGGATTATCTGCTCAAGCCCTACCGCCCGGAGTGGCTGACGGCGGCGGCGTCGGTGATGATTCAGTGGAGCGCCAAGCCGGCGGGGGAGTGGGAAAAAGAGCACCGGGAGCGCTACCTCAAGCAGGCCGCGGAGCATATGCAGGCGTTCAGCTATAAAAAATGCATCAACACCACAAAGGATTACCTTGATTCTCTGTACCGGGAAACGGATGATATAGATGTGATCCGGTTCAGCGTGGTGTCCTTCGGGGAGGGCGTGGCCCGGCTGGGGGCGCCTCTGGGCCCCTCCGCCCAGCTGAAGCTGTCCACCATGCTGGAGCGCTTCCGCCTCCGCTTCGACCAGCAGGGGAGAAAACACGACTCCTTTCTGGTGTTTGAAAAGATGTGGGGCGTCATCTTTGACGCGGTGGACGAGGACCGGGGCTACCGCGTCAGCGACGAGCAGCGGGTGCTCAACTATGTGGACCGCAACATCAAAGAGGGGATCGGCCTGGATGAGGCGGCGGAGTACGCCAATATGAGCTCCAGCTACTTCAGCAAGTTCTTCAAGCGGATCACAGGGGTCAATTTCATCACCTATATGATGGACGGAAAGATCAGCGCGGCCAAGACCATGCTCACCGATACGGACATGCCCGTCATCAACATCGCCTACGAGCTGTCCTACAGCGAGACAAACTATTTTGGCAAGGCGTTCAAGAAGAAGGTGGGGCTCACCCCCACGGAGTACCGGGAGCGCCACCAGCGCGGGCGGAGGCCGGCCCTCTCAAAGGGGGACGTGCCGCAATAGGACGAATGGAGGCCATTTATGCAGGAGTTCAGCTTCAGTACCAGGGTATATTTCGGCCAGGGCGCGCTGGAGCGCCTCAGGCAGGTGGAGGACAAGCGGGTGCTCATCGTCACCGACCGCTTCATGAACGGGCTGGGGGTGCCGGACCGGGTGGCGTCCTTCCTCACCCGATGCACCGTCAGCGTATTTGACGGCGTGGTGCCCGACCCGCCCATCGAGGTGGTGACGGCGGGGGTGGAGGCCTTCCGGGACTGCGGGGCCCAGGCAGTGATCGCCGTGGGCGGCGGCTCCACCATCGACGCGGCCAAGGCCATCCGGGAGGTGGCCAAGCAGGCGCTGGACGTGGATACGGACCGGATGGAGTGCTTTGCCGTCCCCACCACCAGCGGCACCGGGTCCGAGGTGACGGACTACGCCGTGATCACCGACCGGGAGCGGGGGCTGAAATACCCCCTGAGCAGCCGGGCCCTCCGCCCCATGGTGGCGATTCTGGACCCGGAGCTCACCGTGTCCGCCCCCGCCTCCGTCACCGCCGACGCGGGGATGGACGTGCTCACCCACGCCCTGGAGGCCTATGTGTCCACCGGATACAATGATTTTTCCGACGCCCTGTGCGAGAAGGCGGTGTCGCTGGTGTTCCGCTTCCTGCCCCTGGCGGTGGCCGACGGGTCCGACCTGCTGGCCCGGGAGAAGATGCACAACGCCTCCTGTATGGCGGGGCTGGCGTTCAACTCCGCGGGGCTGGGGCTGAACCACGGCATGGCCCACGCCGTGGGCGGCAAGCTCCACATCGCCCACGGGCGGATCAACGCCATCCTGCTGCCCCACATTCTGGCCTTCAACGCAGACCTGACCACGGTGCACAAGGGGGAGTACTGCGTGGCGGCCCGGAAGTACCAGCGCATGGCCAAAGTGCTGGACCTGCCCGCCCCCAACGTGCGGCTGGGAGTGACCAACCTGATCCACGAGGTGGAGAAGCTGAACCGGAAGATCGGGATTCCCGCCACGCTGAAGGGCCAGGGGGTCGATCCGGCGGAGGTGAAGGCGCGGAAGGAGGAGCTGGTGGCCGCCGCCCTGGCGGACGCCACCACCGCCACCAACCCCCGCCCTGTGGAGGCGGCCGATGTGGAGAAGCTGCTGGCCCGGATCACGGGATAAGGCGGAACAATCGAACGGAATCGTTTTTTGACAGAGGTCCCATCCTGCGGCGGCCGGCCGCGGAATGGGACCTTTCGCCGTCTCCGAAGAATATTTGGCGGAAACGATGAAAAATGCGGACGGGTGAATTTTTTGCCTGGAAGGAATGGACAAAAAAGTACCTGCTGCTGTCAAGAAAAGGAGGGGAGCTTCCAGCTATAATGTACAGTGATAGGCGTGCGTATGCCGCTGCCGTGCGGTTTCTGCGCAGGGCGTGCCGCAGGCCACGAATATATGAAGGAGGCAGCAATATGCAGAAGGAAGCTCTGGGCATGGTTGAGACGAAGGGCCTGGTCGGCGCGATTGAGGCGGCCGACGCCATGGTGAAGTCCGCGAACGTGGTTTTGGTGGGGTACGAGAAGATCGGCTCCGGACTGGTCACCGTGATGGTCCGCGGCGACGTGGGCGCGGTGAAGGCGTCCGTGGACGCCGGCTCCGTGGCCGCTGAAAAGGTGGGCGAGGTCGTCTCCGTCCATGTCATCCCCCGCCCCCACAGCGACGTGGAGAAGATCCTGCCCCACATGGAGTGAGGATGAGAATCCGGCAGCATCCCAAGCGCCGCAATCCCAACATAACAAACATCACATCTAATGGAGGTAAAACACATGGATGAATTGGTCAGCAAGGTTATGGACGAGGTCATGAAGAAGATCGGCGCCTCCGAGCCCGCTGAGGAGAAGTGCGCCTGCGAGGCCAAGTGCAACCTGACTGAGTTCGTTGGCACCGCCATCGGCCACACCATCGGCCTGGTCATCGCCAACCTGGACCACCAGGTGCACGATGCCCTGAAGATCGACCCCAAGTACCGCGCCATCGGCATCATCTCCGACCGCACCGGCGCCGGCCCCCAGATCTTCGCCGCCGACGAGGCTGTGAAGGCCACCAACACGGAGTGCGTCATGGTGGAGTGCCCCCGCGATACCGAGGGCGGCGGCGGCCACGGCTGCTTGATCGTCTTTGGCGCTGAGGACGTGTCCGACGCCCGCCGCGCCGTCGAGGTCGCCCTGCGCGAGACCGAGGTCCACTTCGGCGACGTGTACGGCAGCAGCGCCGGCCATCTGGAGTTCCAGTACACCGCCCGCGCCTCCCACGTGCTGAATAAGGTCTGGAACGCCCCTCTGGGCAAGGCCATGGGCATCATCTCCTGCGCCCCCGCCGGCATCGGCATTCTGTGCGCGGACGCCGCGGTGAAGGCGGCCAACGTCGAGGTGCTGAGCGTAGCGACCCCCGGCAACGGCGGCACCAGCTACTCCAACGAGGTCAACACCTTCTTCTACGGCGACTCCGGCGCCGTGAAGCAGGCCCTCATCGCCGCCCGCGACGTGGGTATGCAGGCCCTGAGGACCCTGGAGCCCAGCGAGGAGCTGAAGTCCTCCACGACCCCCTACATCATTTAATCAAGCCGGGAAGGAGCGTAAGCTATGAAATCGAAGCGTTTTGAAGCTCTGGCGGCCCGCCCGGTCAACCAGGACGGGTATGTGCAGGAGTGGCCCGAGGTCGGCCTGATCGCCATGAACAGCCCCTTCGACCCCAAGCCCAGCATCAAGATCGAAAACGGCCGCATCGTGGAGATGGACGGCAAGACCCGCGCCGACTTTGACATGCTGGACACCTTCATCGCCGACCACGCCATCCGGCTGGGCAACGCGGAGAAGGCCATGGCGATGGACTCCCTGGACATCGCCCGCAAGATCGTGGACATCAACGTGTCCCGGGACGAGATTCTGGACATCACCCTGTCCGTCACCCCCGCCAAGCTGACGGAGATCGTGGGCAAGCTCACCATCGTGGAGATCATGATGGGCATGACCAAGATGCGCGCCCGCCTGATGCCCGCCAACCAGTGCCACGTCACCAACGTGAAGGACAACCCCGTCCAGATCGCCGCCGACGCCGCCGAGGCCGCCGTCCGCGGCTTCGCCGAGATGGAGACCACCGTAGGCATCGCCCGGTACGCCCCCTTCAACGCCATGGCCCTGTTTGTGGGCGCCCAGGCCGGCCGCCCCGGCATCATGACCCAGTGCGCCCTGGAAGAGGCCACTGAGCTCCAGCTGGGCATGCGGGGCTTCACCACCTACGCCGAGACCATCTCCGTGTACGGCACCGAGCCCGTGTTCATGGACGGCGACGACACCCCCTACTCCAAGGCGTTCCTGGCCAGCTGCTACGCCAGCCGCGGCCTGAAGATGCGCTTCACCTCCGGCACCGGCTCCGAGGTTCAGATGGGCTATGCCGAGGGCAAGAGCATGCTGTACCTGGAGGCCCGCTGCCTGGCCGTCACCAAGGGCGCCGGCGTGCAGGGCACCCAGAACGGCTCCGTGTCCTGCGTGGGCGTGCCCGCGGGCGTGCCCGGCGGCATCCGCGCCATCGCCGCCGAGAACCTGATCGCCATGCTGCTGGACCTGGAGTCCACCACCTCCAACGACCAGACCTTCACCCACTCCGACCTGCGCCGGGTGGCCCGCAGCGTGCCCCAGCTGTTCTCCGGCACCGACTACATCTGCTCCGGCTACTCCGCCACCCCCAACTACGACAACATGTTCGCGGGCTCCAACTGGGACGCCGACGACTACGACGACTGGAACATCATCCAGCGGGACATGCGCATCGACGGCGGCCTCCAGCCCGTCAAGGAAGAGGACGTCATCAAGGCCCGCAACAAGGCCGCCCGCGCCCTCCAGGGGATGTTCCGCGAGCTGGGCCTGCCCCCCATCACCGACGAGGAAGTGGAGGCCGCCACCTACGCCCGGGGCTCCGAGGATATGCCCAACCGCAACGTCAACGAGGACCTGAAGGCCATCGAGGCCATGATGGCCCGCAAGGTCACCGGCGTGGACTTCGTCAAGGCGCTGGACAAGGCCGGCTTCCCCGACGTGGCCCAGAATATCTACAACATGCTCCGCCAGAAGGTGGCCGGCGACTATCTGCACACCGCCTCCATCTTCGACAAGGACTTCCACGTCTACTCCGGCGTGAACGCCCCCAACGACTATCACGGGCCCATGACCGGCTATCAGCTCAGCGAGGAGCGCTGGGAGCAGATCAAGAACATTCCCAACGCCATCCGGCCGGAAGACATTTGATCAGAGGGAGGGTCGAACTATGAATTTTGACGAGAAAATGCTGCGCAGTGTGATCGAAGAGGTCCTCAAGGAGATGGGCTCCGCCTCGACCGCTCCCGCCGCCAAGGCCGCCCCCGCCGCCAGCACCCTGTCCGCCGGCGAGATGAGCCTCACCGACTCCGGCGAGGCCGCCAAGGGCGTGGCCCCCGACGAGGTGGTCATCGGCCTGGCCCCCGCCTTCGGCGTGTACCAGCACGAGACCATCATCCACCAGCCCCACAGCAAGGTGCTGCGCGAGATCATCGCCGGCATCGAGGAGGAGGGCATGAAGTGGCGCCTGATCCGGGTGTACCGCACCTCCGACGTGTCCTTCATCGCCCATGACGCGGCCGAGTACTCCGGCTCCGGCATCGGCATCGGCATCCAGTCCAAGGGAACCACGGTCATCCATCAGAAGGACCTGCCCCCCCTGAGCAACCTGGAGCTGTTCTCTCAGGCGCCGCTGATCGAGATGGATACCTTCCGTCAGATCGGCAAAAACGCCGCCAAGTACGCCAAGGGCGAGGCTCCCACCCCCGTCACCGTCCGCAACGACCAGATGGCCCGCCCCACCTATCAGGCCATCGCCGCTCTGCTCCACATCAAGGAGACCGAGCACTGCGACCGGGATAAGAAGCCTCAGGCCGTCACCGTTTCGTTCAAGTAAAGGGAGGCAGGAATATGGATCAGGAAGCTTTAATGAGACAGATCGTGGAGCAGGTCATGAGCGCCATGAACAAGGGCGCCGCTCCCGCTGCCCCCGCGGGCGGCAAGATGACCGCCGCCAACTACCCGCTGGCTGAAAAAGAGGTTGACAAGCTCAAGACCCCCACCGGCAAGCCCTTCAGCAGCCTGAGCTATGAGAAGGTGCTCAGCGGCGAGCTGACCTCCGACGATATGCGCATCGCCCCCGAGACCCTGGAGTACCAGGCCCAGGTGGCGGAGTCCGTCAACCGCGAGGCCTTCGCGGGCAACCTGCGCCGGGCCGCCGAGCTCATCGCCGTGCCCGACGAGCGGCTGCTGGAGATCTACAACGCGCTGCGCCCCTACCGCTCCACCAAGCAGGAGCTGATCGACATCGCCAACGAGCTGGACGGCAAGTACGGCGCCAAGACCGCCGCCGCCCTGGTGCGCGAGGCCGCCGAGGTCTATGAGAAGCGCGACCGTCTGAAGAAGTTCTGAGAAACCCAAACGTCAGGAGGCACCGCACATGAAGATCGTCGCAGGCATTGACATCGGCAACGCGACAACGGAAACCGCCCTGGCCAGGGTGGATGGCGGCAGGCTGGAATTCCTGGCCAGCGGTACGGTGCCCACCACAGGCATCAAAGGGACCCGGCAGAACATCAACGGCATCTTCCACTCCCTGACCAGCGCCCTGGAAAAGGCGGGGCTGGAGGTGAAAGACCTGTCCGAGGTGCGGCTGAACGAGGCGGCCCCGGTCATCGGCGACGTGGCCATGGAGACCATCACCGAGACCATCATCACCGAGTCCACCATGATCGGTCACAACCCCTCCACCCCCGGCGGCATGGGCGTCGGGGTGGGGGAGACCGTTCTGGTCACTGAGCTGGAGGACGCCCCCGGCGGCAAGGACTACATCGTGGTCATCCCCAAGAGCGTGGACTTTGAGGACGCGGCCCGGCTCATCAACCAGGGCTCCGCCGGCACCCGGCAGGTCACCGCCGCCATCGTGCAGCGGGACGACGGCGTGCTCATCCACAACCGCCTGCACCGCAAGATCCCCATTGTGGACGAGGTGGCCCTGGTGGACAAGGTCCCCCTGGGCATGCGCTCCGCGGTGGAGGTGGCCGCGGTGGGCGGCGTGGTGGAGGTGCTGTCCAACCCCTACGGCATCGCCACCCTGTTCGGGCTGTCCTCCGAGGAGACCCGGCAGGTGGTGCCCATCGCCCGGGCCCTCATCGGCAACCGCTCGGCGGTGGTCATCAAGACCCCCAGCGGCGACGTGAAGGAGCGCAAGATCCCCGCCGGCACCATGGAGCTGAAGGGCGCCGCCCGCACCGTGAAGGTGGACGTGGACGACGGGGCCGACAAGATCATGAAGGCGGTGGAGTCCATCCCCGCTCTGGAGGACGTGCGGGGCGAGCCGGGCACCAACGCGGGGGGCATGCTGGAGAAGGTGCGCCAGGTGATGGCGAATCTGACGAAGCAGCACCCCCGGGACATCCACATCCAGGACCTGCTGGCGGTGGACACGTTCACCCCCCAGAAGGTCCAGGGCGGCCTGGCCAACGAGTTCTCCCAGGAGAACGCCGTGGGCATCGCCGCCATGGTGAAGGCCGACCGCCTCCAGATGGAGGCCATCGCCCGGGAATTCGGCGAGCAGATCGGCGTGCCGGTAGAGGTGGGCGGCGTGGAGGCCGACATGGCCATCCGGGGCGCCCTGACCACCCCGGGCACCAACAAGCCTCTGGCCATTCTGGACATGGGGGCCGGCTCCACCGACGCGTCCATCATCAGCGAGGACGGGACCATCCACTCCATCCATCTGGCGGGGGCGGGCAATATGGTCACGCTGCTGATCCAGTCGGAGATGGGCCTGGACAGCTTTGACACGGCAGAGGACGTGAAGAAGTATCCCATGGCCAAGGTGGAGAGCCTGTTCCACATCCGCCACGAGAACGGCACGGTGGAATTTTTCCCCACCCCGCTGGACCCCAATATTTTTGCCAAGGTGGTCATCCTCAAGGAGGGGAAAATGCTCCCCCTGGAGGGGGACTGGTCCATGGAGAAGATCCGTCTCATCCGCCGTCAGGCCAAGCAGAAGGTGTTCGTCACCAACGCCATCCGGGCCCTCACCCGGGTGAGCCCCACGGGCAGCGTCCGGGACATCCGGTTCGTGGTGCTGGTGGGCGGCTCCGCCCTGGACTTCGAGGTGCCCCAGATGGTCACCGACGCCCTGTCTCAGTACAAGGTGGTGGCCGGACGGGGCAACATCCGGGGCAGCGAGGGCCCCCGCAACGCGGTGGCCACCGGCCTGGTGCTGTCGGTGCTGGAAGGGAGGGCCTGACCCATGGCCATGCCCATTGAGATGACCAAGCCGAACATCCGCGTCCTCATAAGCCCCGACGCCTCTCAGGCGGCGCTGCGGCAGCTGGCCTACGGCATGGAGGAGGAGGGCATCCCCTGGGAGCAGGGGACGAAAGAGGGCGCGGACGCGTCGGCCATGGCCTGGGAAGCCGCCCAGGCATCCCGGCTGGAGGTGGGGCTGGGACTGGATAAGCAGTTTGCGGTCCTGCACTACGCCAAGCTGGACCAGAGCCGGCCCCTTTACCGGGTGCCCGCCCGGCAGGCCGGTCAGGTGCGGGCCCTGGGGGCCAACGCGGCGCGGCTGGTGAAGAAATTGCCGCTGAAACCTCTGGACTAGGAGGTACATGTATGCAGAAAAGTTTAGGGCTGATTGAGACCCAGGGGCTGGCGGGCGGGATTGAAGCCGCCGACGCGGCGGTGAAGTCCGCCAATGTGGAGCTCATCGGGTATGAGCTGACCCGCGGCGGCGGCTGGACCACCGTGAAGATTCAGGGCGACGTGGGGGCGGTGAAGGCCGCTGTGGACGCCGCCCGGATCGCCGCCGGCAAGGTCACCCGGGTGGTGAGCACGCGGGTGATCCCGCGCCCCGCCGCCGGGCTGGAGCGGCTCATCCGCAACGGCGACACCGTGGGCTGGAAGCCCCCGGAGCCTCCGGCGGACCCGGAGCCCCCCGCCCCCCCGGAGCCCCCCGCGGGTCCCGATGAGCCGGAAAAGGAAGCGCCTGTCCCGCCTGTGGAGGAGCTCCCGGAGGAGAAGGCCCCGGAGCCCGCGGCCCCCGAGACGGCGGAGCCCCCTGCCGAGCCCGAGGCGGCGGAACCGGAAACCCCGCCCCTCCCCGAGCCGGAAGCGGTCCCCGAGGAGCCGGAGCGGGAGCGGACCCCCTTGGAGGAGCCCGAGGCCCGTATGGAAGAGGCCCCGGCGGCGGAAATTCCCGCCGAGGGTGCCCCGGCCAAGTCCAAGGCGGCCCGGAAGGCCCCCGCCAAGCGGGGCGGCAAGCGCAAACAATAACGCACGGCCGTAAGACGGCCGTTGTCAGGAGGTAACTATGAGTATGGGTGAAGCACTGGGTATGGTGGAGACAAAGGGACTGGTGGGCGCCATCGAGGCCGCCGACGCCATGACCAAATCCGCCAACGTGTCTCTGATCGGGTATGAAAAGATCGGCTCCGGCCTGGTGACCGTGATGGTCCGGGGCGATGTGGGCGCGGTCAAGGCGTCTGTGGACGCCGGTTCCGCCGCCGCCGGAAAGGTGGGCGAGGTGGTCTCCGTCCATGTGATTCCCAGGCCCCACACCGACGTGGAGAAGATTCTGCCCAAAGACCTGGCGTAAGGTGGTATGAGCCGTGGAGAAAAGCCAGCAGACCTATGAGATGTTTGTCCGGCTGGTCACCCGGCTGGTCATTGAGGAGCTGGACAAATTCCAGCGCTCGGTGCCCATCGGCGTGTCCAACCGGCACATCCATTTGGATCGGAACGATATGGACATCCTGTTTGGCCGGGACAGCGAGCTGACCTTCAAAAAGGAGCTGGGCCAGCCGGGGCAGTATGCCTGCGAGGAGACTGTCACCCTCCATGGCCCCAAGGGGGAGCTGAGCCGCGTGCGCGTGCTCGGCCCCCTGCGGAGCGAGTCCCAGGTGGAGGTGTCCGTCACCGACGGGTTCGCCCTGGGCGTGCGTCCCCCCATCCGGGAGTCCGGCAGGCTGGAAGGCACCCCCGGCGTGACCATCGTGGGCCCCAAGGGGACCATTGAGAAGGACACGGGCACCATCGCCGCCCTGCGCCACATCCACCTGACCCCGGAGGACGCCCGGCGCATAGGCGTGCGGGATAAGCAGATGGTGAAGGTGGAGATCGGCGGACTGCGGGGAGGAATTTTCCACAACGTGCTCATCCGGGTGTCGGAGCAGTTCGCGCCGGAGATGCACATTGATGTGGACGAGGCCAACGCCTTCGGTGTGAAGAACGGCGACCGGGCCTATATCATCGTGGACTGAGGGCGGAGAGCGGATATGAGCCATGACATAGAGGCGTGCAACGCCACGCTGACGGAGTTTGAGCGCCTCATTGAGGAACACCGGAACAACCCGTGGACGGGGCCCCTGCGCACCGGCGTGGACCTGGGCACCGCCAACATCGTGCTGGCCGTGGTGGACGAGGAGAACCGGCCGGTGGCCGGCGCCACCTGTCCCTCCACCGTGGTGCGGGACGGGGTGGTGGTGGACTATATGGGCGCGGTGCGCACCGTCACCCGGCTGAAGGCCCAGCTGGAGGAACAGCTGGGCACGGCGCTGGACGCGGCGGGCTGCGCCATTCCGCCGGGCATTGTGAGCGGAAGCGTGAAGGCCATCGGCAACGTAGTGGAGGCGGCCGGGTTCCGGCTCACCAGCACGGTGGATGAGCCCACGGCGGCGGCCTGCGTGCTGGGCATCACCGACGGGGCAGTGGTTGACGTGGGCGGAGGGACCACCGGCATCAGCATTTTGAAGGACGGCCGGGTCATCTGTGTGGACGACGAGCCCACCGGCGGCACCCACATGACCCTGGTGCTGGCGGGCTTCCACGGGTGCGACACCCAGGAGGCCGAGCGGATGAAGCGGGACCCGGCCCGGGAGCACAGCGTGTTCCCGGTCATCAAGCCGGTGGTGGAGAAAATGGCCGCCATCGTCAAGCGCTGCCTGGCGGGATACCCGGTGGACACGGTGTATGTGGTGGGGGGCGCGTGCTGCTTTTCCGAGTTTGAGACCGTGTTCCAAAAATATCTGGAGATCCCTGTGGTGAAGCCGGCGGCCCCCCTGCTGGTGACGCCGCTGGGCATCGCCATGAACTGCACCAAGTAAGGCAGGTGACGAGCGTTGACAGAACAGGAACGGCATGAGCTGGCCATGACCCTGCTGGCGGAGGAGCTGGCGGAGCGGGTGGTGCAAAAGCTGGTGGAGCGGCAGAAGCGGGCGCTGGTGATTGTCACCGGCGCGGCCATCGGCGTGCCCGCCGCCCTGGAGCAGCTGAAGGACCTGCGGGACGAGGGGTTCACTTACCACGTGCTCATGACCCGCAGCGCCATGCACGTGACGGGGGAGGAGGCTGTGCGCGCCGCCCTGGCTCCGGAGGAGCTCTGGGTGGAGTCGTCCGGCGCTCCTCCCGAGCTGACCGCCGCCGGGTTTGACACCGTGCTGGTGCCCGCCCTGACGGCCAATACCGCCGCCCATCTGGCCGGCTGCATGTCGGACACCCCCGCCGCCGCCATGATTTTCAGCGCCCTGATGAAGGGGAAGAACGTGGTGGCAGCCGTGGACGGCGCGTGCCCCGACAACCCCATGCGGGCCAAGCTGGGCTATCATATGACCCCGGCCCTGCGGGACGCCCTCCATGGAAACCTGGAAAAGCTCCGGGACTACGGGGCCCGGCTGACCCCGGCGGATCAGATGGCCGAGGCGGTGCGCAGGGCGGTTACCAGCTTTCTGCCCGCAAAAGCGGCGGGAAAGGAGCCCGGCAGGGTCCGGCGTCCCGAAGCCGGGGGCGGAACCGTCATCCGGCCCGCCCTGGCGGGCAGGGTGCTCAGCGTCAAGGCGGTGAACGCCGCCCCCCAAGGCGCGGTGATTCTGGCGCCCCGGGGCGCCATCGTCACCGCCCTGGCCTCCGACGAGGCCCGCAGGCGGGGCGTGACCATTCAAATCGAATCGTAGAAAGGTGGAGCGGAATGTATTTAGGCAGAGTGATCGGCACTGTGGTCTCCACCAGTAAAAATGAGAACCTGATCGGAATGAAGCTGCTCATTGTGGAGAAGCTCACGGAGCGCCTGGAGCGGGACGGCACCACCGAGGTCGCGGTGGACTCCGTGGGCGCGGGCACCGGCGAGATCGTCCTGGTCAGCCAGGGCAGCTCCGCCCGGTATGTGTTTCAAAACGCCTCCGCCCCCATTGACAAGGCCATTGTGGGCATTGTGGACACGGTGGAGGTGGGCTGATGGCGAATCTGTATACCAGGGGCGGCGACAAGGGCCAGACCAGCCTGGTGGGCGGGGGCCGGGTGAGCAAATCCGACCCCAGAGTGGAGTGCTACGGCACGGTGGACGAGGCCAACTCCATGCTGGGCCTGGCCTACGCCCAGACCGACAACGAGTTTATCCGCACCACGGTGCACAAAATCCAGGGGCGGCTGTTCGCCCTGGGCGCGGAGCTGGCCAGCGACTCCCCGGAGACCGCCGCCGCCCTCAAGGGCAGAATTTCTGAGGAGGACGTGGTGTTTCTGGAGCGGGTGGTGGACACCTGCACCGAGACCACAGGCAGGCAGACCCACTTTGTCATCCCCGGCGTGGACCCCGCCTCGGCGGCGCTCCACGTGGCCCGCACCATTGTGCGGCGGGCGGAGCGGCGGGCTGTGGAGCTGCCCGTGCGGGAGGTGCTGGCGCGCTATCTGAACCGCCTGTCCGACGCGGTTTACGCCATGGCCCGCCTCCAGGAGGACCTGACCCGGATGCGGGAAACGGTGACGGACATGGTAAAGGAGGCCATGGCGCGGCAGGCCGGGGGCGGCTTTCCCCCCATGAACCTGGATATCCTGCACCGCATGGCGGCCCGGGCCGTGGAGAAGTCCAGGGAGCTGGGCGTGCCCGTGGTGTTTTCCGCCGTGGACGCGGGGGGCAATCTGATGCTCCTCCAGCGGATGGAGGGGGCCCTGGTGGGCAGCGTGGAGGTGTCGGCGGGCAAGGCCTACACCGCCTACGCCTTCCAGATGCCCACCCACGAGCTGGGCGCGGCCGCCCGGCCCGACGGGCCCCTGTACGGGATCGAAAATGCCAACCCCGGCCGGATCGTGCTGTTCGGCGGCGGCTTCCCCTACCTGGTGGAGGGGAAGGTGGCCGGAGGGATCGGCGTGTCCGGCGGCACGGTGGAGCAGGACATGGAGATCGCGCGCTACGCAATGCAGATTGAAGGAGGGACCGCGCAATGAATTTTGATGAACAAGTGGTGGCCAGCATCGTCAAACAGGTGCTCAGCCGCGTGGATATGGGCGGGGCGGAGCCCAACTGTGCCGCCGCCGGCGGCGACTGGGGCGTGTTCGACAGCATGGACGACGCCGTGGAGGCCGCCGCCGACGCCCAGAAGGCGTATTTGAACTGCTCCATGCACGACCGTGCCAAGTACGTCCAGGCCATCCGGGACGTGGTGCTGGAGGAGGAGAACCTGGACTATATCTCCCGTCTGGCCGTAGAGGAGACCGGCATGGGCGCCTATGAGTACAAGCTGGTGAAGAACCGTCTGGCGGCCACCAAGTCCCCCGGCATTGAGGACCTGACCACCGACGCCATGAGCGGGGACGACGGCCTCACCCTGGTGGAATACTCCCCCTTCGGCGTCATCGGGGCCATCACCCCCACTACCAACCCCACCGAAACCGTCATCTGCAACTCCATCGGGATGCTGGCGGCGGGCAATTCCGTGGTGTTCAGCCCCCACCCCAGGGCCAAGATGGTGTCCATCCATCTGATCCAGCTGATCAACAAGGCGCTGGCCCGGGCGGGCGCCCCCGCCAACCTGGTGGTCACGGTGGCCGAGCCCTCCATCGAGAACACCAACGCCATGATGAGCCATCCCAAGGTGCGGATGCTGGTGGCCACCGGCGGCCCCGCCATCGTCAAGACGGTGCTGTCCAGCGGCAAGAAGGCCATCGGCGCGGGGGCGGGCAATCCCCCCGTGGTGGTGGATGAGACGGCCAACATCGAAAAGGCCGCCCAGGACATCGTGGACGGGTGCAGCTTTGACAACAACCTGCCCTGCATCGCGGAGAAGGAAGTCATCGCCGTGGACTCCATCGCCGACTACCTCATGTTCAACATGAAGAAGTCCGGCGCATACGAGGTGAAGGACCCCGCCGTCATCGACAAGCTGGTAAAGCTGGTGGTGAAGGAGGACGGCAAGCATCCCGTCACCGATTTTGTGGGCAAGAGCGCCAGATATATTCTGGAGAAGGTGGGGATCAGCGTGGGGCCCGAGGTGAAGGTCATCATGATGGAGACCACCGAGGACCACCCCTTCGTGCAGGTGGAGCTGATGATGCCCATCCTGCCCATCGTGCGGGTGCCCGACGTGGACGCCGCCATCGACATGGCCATCCGGGTGGAGCACGGCAACCGCCACACCGCCATGATGCACTCCCGGAACGTGGATAAGCTGACCAAAATGGCCAAGCTGATTCAGACCACCATTTTTGTGAAGAACGGCCCCTCCTACGCCGGCATCGGCGTGGGCGGCGAGGGCTGTACCACGTTTACCATCGCCGGTCCCACCGGAGAGGGGCTGACCACGGCCAAGTCCTTTGCCCGGCGGCGCAGATGCGTGCTGGTCGGAGGGCTGGACGTCCGATAACCGGAAGGGGTGCGCCGTATGTCTGAAAATTTGATCGCCCAGGTCCAGAGCGCGGGCGTGGTGGGGGCCGGCGGAGCCGGCTTCCCCACCCACGTCAAGCTCAACGCCAAGGCGGACACGGTTATCATCAACGGGGCGGAGTGCGAGCCCCTGCTCCGGGTGGACCAGCAGCTGATGGACCTCCAGGCGGAACAGCTGCTCACCGCCCTGGACCTGATTGTGGATCAGGTGGGGGCGGAAAAGGGCGTGGTGGCCCTGAAGGAGCACTACCACGCCGCGGCAGAATCGCTGAAGCGGGAGCTGCCCCGCCACCCGAAGCTGAGCATCCACCTGCTGGGGGCCTTCTACCCGGCGGGGGACGAGCAGGTCATCGTCTATGAGGTCACGGGGCGGATCGTCCCCGAGGGGGGCATCCCGCTGAACGTGGGGGTGGTGGTCACCAACGTGGAGACTGCCCTCAACGTGCTGGACGCCTCCCAGGGAAAGCCGGTGGTGGAGAAATACGTCACCCTCACCGGTGCGGTGCGTACGCCCAAGACCGTCAAGGTGCCCCTGGGCATCACCGTGGCCCAGGCCCTGGCTCTGGCCGGAGGGCCCGCCGTTTCCGACTATAAAGTGGTGAACGGCGGCCCCATGATGGGCAAGCTCGTCCCCGTGGACAGCACCGTCACCAAGACCACCAAGGGCCTCATCGTGGTGCCCGCCGGGCACCCCCTGCTGGCCAGCCTGGAGCGGCCCGTCACCGATTCCACCCGCCGGGCGGCCACCGCCTGCATGCAGTGCTCCCTGTGCTCCGAGGTATGTCCCCGGGGTATGCTGGGCCACCGCATCCAGCCCCACAAGCTCATGCGGGTGGCGGCCTACGGTAGCCTGTGCGACCCCGAGCAGACCCCCATGAACGCCTACCTGTGCGTGGGGTGCCGCCTGTGCGAGTACGCCTGCGTCATGGGCCTCCAGCCCTGGAAGCTCAACGCCAACATGAAAAACATCCTGGCGGGGCAGGGCATCCGCAACGGGCTGCACAACCAGCCGGACCACGCCGCCCCCTACCGGGACTTCAAGCGCTATCCGGTGCACAAGCTGATCCACCAGCTGGGCCTGTCCGCCTACGACGTGGCCGCGCCTCTGGACGGGGCCGTCCCCGCCTATGACAGGGTGGTCCTGTCCCTGCGGCAGGGGGCGGGAGCCCCCTCCGAGCCGGTGGTGGGCGTGGGCGGCCAGGTGGAGAAGGGCCAGCTCATTGCGCGGATTCCCGAGGGCAAGCTGGGCTCCAGCCTCCACGCCAGCATTGCTGGCACCATTACGGCCATTGACGGCGGCAGCATCGTCATTCAGGCTTGACGCTGAGAAGAAAAGAGGACGCTTATGGGAAAGTCGATTGGATTGATTGAGCTGAAGAGCATCCCCGCCGGGGTGCAGACCGCCGATGAGATGCTGAAGGCCGCCAATGTGGAGCTGCTGACGGCCACCGCCATCTGTCCGGGCAAGTATATCATCATTGTCAGCGGGCAGGTGGGGGCTGTCAAGAGCGCTATGGAGACCGGCCGCCAGGCGGCGGGGGCCTACCTTATCTGCCACCACACCATCAACAATGTGCATCCCTCTGTGCCCGGGGCCTTGATGGGCACCGCCGAGGCGGAGAAGATCACCTCCCTGGGCATGGTGGAGACCATGTCCGCCCTGACCATTGTGCGGGCGGCGGATATCGCGGCCAAGGCGTCCAACGTCACCCTCCTGGAGGTGCGGGTGGCCCGGGGGCTGGGCGGCAAGGGCTACCTGATCCTGACGGGCGAGGTGTCCGCGGTGAAGTCGGCCGTCAACAACTGCCTGAACCAGCTGGCGGACACCGGCGACATCACCAGCACCTGCGTCATCCCCTCCCCCCACAGGGGCCTGTTGGAAAAGCTGATCTGACCATTTTTGACCAGCCCGACCGGGATAAAACCGGCCGGGCCGGTCCCATCCAGAAAATCATGAAGGAGTGTGGCTGGCCATGGACAGAGAACCACTTGATAGCCTGTTGAAATTCGGCGCGACGACGGAGGGCAAGATCCGGCTCATCCAGGAGACTGTCCCCGGCAAGCAGGTGACCCTGGCCCATATCATTGCCAGCCCGGACGAGATCATTTATAAAAAGCTGGGTCTGGACCCGGAGATAGACTACAAGCAGTCCGCCATCGGCATCTGCTGTCTGTGCCCGTCGGAGACGGCGGTGATCGCGGGAGATATTGCCCTCAAGACCTCCAGGGTAGAGATGGGCTTCATTGATCGGTTCAGCGGCACGCTGATCTTCACCGGGCGAATCTCCAACGTGCAGTCGGCCATGCAGGGGATCACCAACTTTTTACAGAACAAGCTGGGCTTCACTGTCTGCGAGATCACCAAGACATGAAGAAGATCATGTTCGTGGGCCGCAGCGAGTGCGGCAAGACCACCCTCACCCAGGCGCTGCGGGGGGGCACCATCCACTACCACAAGACCCAGTATGTCAACCACCACAGCGTGGTCATCGACACGCCGGGGGAGTACGCCCAGACCGCCAACCTGGGCCGCGCTCTGGCGCTGTTCTCCTACGAGGCGGATGTGGTGGGGCTGCTGCTGAGCACCATTGAGCCCTACTCCCTGTACCCGCCCGCGGTGGCGGCCTGCGCCAACCGGCCTGTGATCGGCATCGTCACCCAGATCGACCAGGAGAAGGGGGACATTGCGCGGGCCCACCACTGGCTGGAGCTGGCCGGGGCCGATCCGATTTTCCACGTCAGCTCCTACACCGGAGAGGGCATCTGGCAGATCCTCAACTACCTGAAGGAGCCGGGGGACGTGCTTCCCTGGGAGACGGAGGAGGAGGCCAACCGGCAGCGGACGGTGCTGTCAGACAAGCGGGGCCTGCTGTAAACCGAACAATTCAACACCACCCGGCGGACATGTTCGCCGGGTGGTGTTTCATTGCCGGGGACGGGCGCCTTGCGGGCCGCGTTTTGGAAGGAGGGATTGCCCTTCCGGGCGGCGTATGGTACAATATCCGTAACCGCCGTGCGCGGCACGGCGGGCCCGCGGAGCGGGCGGCACGTTACCGGCAGATGGCGTGCGCAGCACGTTGAAACAGAATAAGAGAGGGTGGGTCCTGTGGAAGAGGAACAAGTTGTGCAGATGCTGTGGGAGTATTACAGGGCGGCGGCGGAGATCCGGGGCCGGGGCGAAATGCGTCAGACAGAGGACGGAGAAACGCGGTGGTCACAGACCAACTATTCTCTGCTCTGGTTCTATACCCGCAGGGCGGAACAGCTGAACGGGCTGTCCCGGGCCTTCCTGGGAGACGCGGCGGCCATGGAAGACCTGGACTGGGACCATGTTCCGCCGGAGGGCTGGGAGACATCCCTCCTGGAGGGGCGGCCCCTCAACGAGTGTCAGCTTCAGGCGGTCCGCGCCGCTCTGGCGGCCCCGCTGTCCTTCATCCAGGGCCCCCCGGGCACCGGCAAGACGGAGACCATTCTCAATCTGGCCTGCTGCGCCGCCCGGCTGGAAGGGAGCCGCTCGGTGGCCATTGTTTCCAGCAACGGCTCCGCCCTGGACAACATTGAGAAGAAGATTGAGGAAATTGAGGAAGAGCTGGAAACGCGGCGGGGACAGGGCGAGGCGGATCAGCCCAACCGGCGCTGGCTGACGCGGCACTTTGCCCGGCTGGGCAGCCTGGCCCTGCGGCGGAAGTTCCAGGACCGGCGCCCGGAGGAGGAGCCGGAGTTCCAGTTCAAGGGCAGCTCCGTCAAAATCCCATGGGACGGCGAGCTGCTGTCGGTGAGCCGGGAGCGGAGCATCCTGGCGGAGGAATTTCTGCGGAAATACCCCATTGTGGCCAGCACCATCCACTCCCTGAAGAACTGCTTCAAAGACGGGCCGGAATACCTGTACGACTACGTGATCATGGACGAGTCCTCTCAGACGGACGCGGTGGCCGGCCTGGTGGCCATGAGCTGCGCCAGACATCTGGTGCTGGTGGGCGACCCCAAGCAGCTGCCGCCGGTGATTCCGGACTCCTTTGTTCAGACCCTGGCGGAGACGGCGGCGGAGTGGGACTGGGAGATCCCGCCGGACCATGCCGCCACGCCGGAGCGGAGCTTTCTGGACATCTGCCTGGACGTGTTCGGGGAGCGGACCGCCAAAACCATTCTGCGCCGCCACTACCGCTGCCACCCGGGCATCATCCGCTTCTGCGCGGAATACGTCTATCAGGAGGAGCGGCTGGAGATCTGCACGCCCAACTGGGACCAGTCGGTCGCCGTGCCCATCCGGGTGCTGTGGTTTGAGGGGGATTACTGCGAGCTGTGCCGCCTTTCGTCCGAAAAGAGACGGGACGAAGAGCGGAAAAAGGACCGCTGGTCCAAGAAAAACCACAAGCAGCTTCTCTGCTTTATGGAGGAGGAGTGGCCCCGGCTCTGGGCGCGCATCGAGGCGTCACGGGCGGAGGGAACCCCCCTCAGCGTGTGCATTTTGTCCCCGTTCAAGGGCCAGCTGCTGAACCTGCAGCAGGCCATTCTGGCGGATATCGCGGCCCGCCACCAGAGCGCGGAGGGGGTGGAGCTGTCCCTGGAGGAGGACGCCGCCTCCCAGCGGGAGGAGCTGGAGCAGAGCCCGCCCATGCTCACCATCCACAAGTCCCAGGGGCGGGAGTTCGATATCGTCTATCTGCTGCCGGTGGAGGACGGGGACTGGGAGTGGCCCTGGTCTCAGCAGAAGCGGCTGATCAACGTGGCGGTGTCCCGGGCCAAGAAGGAGCTGCGGCTGGTGCTGTCCTCCGCGCTGATGGAGGAGGAGATGCAGGCGGAGCTCACCGGCAGGCCCGTGCCGCCCCGATGCGGCACCGCCGCCCCGGGGGAGGAGCGGGACCAGCGGTTCCTCCAGAAGCTGGTGCGCTATGTCCGGGAGCGGTATCAGGCCCTGGAGCGGGACACGGGGCTGGTGGGCTACCCCGCCGCCCCCCGGGATTTTGAATTCGGCTTCCACCGTTCGGCGCGGCCGTCCGTGTTTGACCGGGAGCCGTGGTTCCGGGCGTCTCAGCCGGAGCGGGCCGGGGGAAGAATGTCCGCCTGGGCGCCGGAGCTGTGCCTGGAAACCGCCCTGATCCGCGTACTGGAGGCGGTTTGGGCCCGGCGGGGCATTCAGCTCTCCCTCTACCGGGATGTGCCCCTTCGGGATATCCGGGACGCATATGGCCGTCTTGTGATGCCGCCCCGGGAGCAGGAGGCCATGCGGAGCCTGATATGGCGGGGCGGGCACCTGGACTTCGTGCTGTGCTGGAAAGACCGCATCCTGCTGGCCGTGGAGGTGGACGGAGGCTACCACCGGGCGTCCAGCCGGGCGGGAGAGGAGCAGCAGGAGCGGGACAGGGTAAAGAACCAGCTGCTTCAGACGGTGATGGGGGCGGCCTGCTTGATGGACAACACCAGACAGGAGGGGCAGGACGGCGCGGCGGGGTCTTTCGTCTTCCTCCGCCTGGCCGACGACGGCAGGACCTGCCTGGAGACGATGGAGCTGTGGCAGGAGGGCGCCGCGGACCAGAAGGCGCGGTACATTCCTCTGGAGCATCTGCTGGAGGCCCAGCTGGACAGGGAGGACGGCGGCAGAGCCTACTATGTCCCGGTGAAGGGCATTGCCGCGCTGGCCTCGGCGTGGGATGACCCGGAGGGGGAGAAGGGCCGGGCCGTTCGGGCCGGACAGCGGCTGATCGAGGAGGGGCTGATTGTCAAGCAGCCCTGTCCTGCCCTGGGCGATGCCGGCAGGCCGGCCGCCGCACCCACGGAGGAGGGCAGGCGGCGGGGCATCATTGCGGCCATTCAGCTCAACGTCAGGGAGAAGAAAAACGGGGAGAAGGAGTGTTCGGTCTACAGCAACGCCCTGTACCCCAAAACCGCCCAGGAGAATGTCCTCAAGCTGCTGAACGGCTACCTGCCTCTGACGCCGTTTATGACGGTGTACGAGCTGATCTGCGCCGTCCTTTCGCCCTTTGAGGAATACCTTCAGGGGCTGGAAAGCGTGGAGCGGCAGGTGGAGGCGCTGACCGAGCTGAACGGGCTGATCTCCTTCCGGGGCGACGGCATGGACTACTCCAGGGACGAGGCCCAGGAGATGTACATCCTGCGGTATCTGTACGGCTATGCCTATGAGTATAAACAGATGTACCTGTGCCTGCTGGACCAGATGGAGCGGCCTGTGGACCGGCTTTCGGTGACCTCCATCGGCTGCGGGAACATGGTGGACTACTGGGCGCTGCGGGCGGCGCTGGCCCAGCGGCCCGGGGCCGCGGCAAAGGTGGATTACACCGGCGTGGACCTCAACCGCTGGTCCCGCCGGTTCCAGATCCGGGCGGAGCAGTGGGACAGCGCGGAGTTTGTCCAGGCGGACGCGTCGGCCTGGCTGCGGGAGCAGGCGGCGGCGGGCGCGCCCGCGTCGGATGTGTATGTGTTCCCCAAATCCATCGGCGAGTTCGACGGCCGGTGGACGGTGGGCGGGCCGGTTCTCCGGGGCATTCGGGACGGACTTCGGGACCTTCTGCGGGCCTCGGACAAGGACCGGGTGTGGCTCTTGATTTCCCTGCCCAAAAGCGACGGACGGGGCCGCGTTGACGAGGAGAAGTGCGCCTATCTGCGGGAGGGGCTGGCCCAGGCCGGATTCCGCGCCGCCGGCCCCGCGGACCAGTTCGTCACGGACGGGGAGACGCGGAGGATCAGCGAGGCGGACCCGTGGTTTTCCTATCCGGGGAAGTACGGCCGCATGATGAGCGCCTTTGGGGAGTACAAGGACCGGAGGGACCCGGTGCAGAATACCGGTTACGAGCGGTATCAGGTGCTCCTGTTCCGGCGGGAGGGGTGAGCGCGGATGATTCTCAGCGTCAGCCGGAGAACGGACATTCCCAACTACTGGGCGGACTGGTTTCTCCGCCGCCTGGAGGAGGGGTATGTCTGCATACGCAACCCCATCAACGCCCACCAGATCAGCCGGGTGGCGCTGTCGCCGGAGACTGTGGACTGCATCGTCTTTTGGAGCAAGAATCCGGCGGCCCTGGCCCGACGCCTGGATGAGCTGGAGGGATATCCCTACTATTTTCAGTACACCATCACGGCCTACGGGAGGGATGTGGAGCCCGGCCTGCCGGACAAGAAGGAGGTGCTCATCCCCCTCTTTCAGGACCTGTCCCGGCGGCTGGGGCCCCGCCGGATGGTCTGGCGGTATGACCCCATCCTGTTCAGCCGGCGGTACACGCCGGAGTATCACCTGCGGGCCTTTGAGGAGATGGCCCGGATGCTGGAGGGATACGCCCAGCGGGTGGTCATCAGCTTTGTGGACCTCTACGCCAAGACCCGCCGGAGCACCGCCGGACTGGAGCTGTCCCCGCCCCCCGGCGACGGCGCGCTGCTGGACTTCGCCGGGCGGCTGGCGGACATTGCCGGACGGCACGGCTTCACCCCGGAGTCCTGCGCCGAGAAAATCGACCTGCTTCCGGTGGGTATCCGGCACGGCAGCTGCATCGACAAGGCCCTGATCGAGGAGATCACCGGCTTCCGCCTCCGGGCCTCCAAGGACAAGAACCAGCGGCCGGAGTGCGGCTGCTTTGAGAGCGTTGACATCGGCGCCTACAACACCTGCCGGAACGGCTGCCGCTATTGCTACGCCACCTTCAACCAGGAGCTGGTGGAGCGGCAGACGGCGTGCTTTGACCGGGACGCGCCGCTGCTGTGCGGGGCCGTGGGGCCGGAGGATGTGGTGAAGGACCGGGAGGTGCGCTCCCTGCGGGACGGGCAGATCAGCCTGTTCTGACGGGACATCAAAAGCTGCCGCGCCCGGCGCGGCGGCGCAGTACAGAGGAGGGCGTTTTGTTTGAAGCTGGAGGACCTGCTCCAATTTGACGATGTGATCATTCAATGCCACGACAACCCGGATGCGGACGCCATTGCCAGCGGCTTTGCCCTGTGGGAGTACCTGACCGGCCGGGGGAAATCTCCCAGGCTGGTCTACACCGGAAAGTGGCGGATCTCCAAACCGAACCTGAAGCGGATGTGCCGGCTGTGCCGCATTCCGCTGGAGTACCTGCCGGACCCGGGGGAGGCGCCCGAGGCGGAGCTGCTGGTGATGGTGGACTGCCAGCCGGGGCAGAACAACGTCTCCCCGCTGCGGGGCAGACACGTGGCGGTGATCGACCACCACACCGTGTCCGGCCGGCGGGAACAGGTTTGGGCTGCGGAGGTGCACGACAGCTACGGCGCCTGTGCCACCGTGCTCTGGGAGCTGCTGTGCCGGGCGGGCTGCGGGGACCAGATCAGCCTGGAGGCGTCCACGGCGCTGTACTTCGGCCTGTACATGGACACCACCTACTTCAAGCGCCTGAAGTATCCGCTGGACCAGGACATGGTGGGAACGCTGTCCTTTGACCCGGGGATTTTCGGCCAGCTGAAAACCTGCATTTTCTCCCAGGAGGAGATTGCGGCCTTCGGAAAGGCGCTGACCACCTGCCGCTACAACACGCTGTACGACTTTGCGGTGGTGGAGTCCCCGCCCTGCGACCCCAACCTCCTGGGGGCCATCAGCGACCAGATGATGGAGGTGCAGTTTGTGGACGTATGCGCCGCCTACTGCCTCCTGCCGGACAACAGCGTCAAGCTGTCCGTGCGCAGCTACGACCCGGACGTTCTGGCCTACCGGCTGGTGGAGCAGGTGACCCTGGGCATGGGAGGCGGCGGAGGCAGCGAGGACAAGGCGGGAGGGACGCTGACCGCCGGCGCGGTGGCGGAGACCTGCCGGGAGGACGGCGGGGACGGCCTGAGCGCCGCCGCCGGACGGCTGATTTACGACCGGATCGCGGACTGTCTGGCCCGGGGAAGCGCGGGCCAGACCCCGGACAGGAGGACGGTGGACAGCCTCCTCCAGGGCACGCCCGCCGGGGAATTCCTCCTGCGGGCGCGGCAGGGGGAGGCGGAGGCCCAGCACAAGCTGGGGGTCTGCTTCGCCTACGGCCGGGGAGTCCGGCAGGACTGGGACCAGGCTGTGGAGTGGTACCGCAAGGCGGCGGAGCAGGGCTGCGCCGCCGCCCAGAAGGATCTGGGCGTCTGTTACGCCCGGGGCAAGGGCGTGGCCCAGGACTGGGGCGAGGCTGTGAGGTGGTACCGGCTGGCGGCGGAAAACGGGGATACCCGGGCCCAGTGCAATCTGGCTCAGCGGTTTTACAAGGGCGAGGGGGTCCGGCGGTCCTTCGAGCAGGCGGCGGAGTGGTACCGCAAGGCGGCGGAGCAGGGGTATTCCTGGGCGCAGTACAAGCTGGGCCGCTGTTTTGCCGCCGGAGAGGGCGTGCCGCAGGACTGGAAGCAGGCCGTCCACTGGTATACCAGGGCGGCGGAGCAGGGCGTCCGGGAGGCCATGGAGCGGCTGGCCGCCTGCTATGAAAACGGGCTGGGCGTGGCCAGGGCCCCGGAACGGGCGGCCCTCTGGCGGGAAAAGGCCGGAAGCTGAACGGAACACGCCCCCGGAGCGCACGGCGCTCCGGGGGCGTGTTTTTGATGATCCGGTCAGCAGACCAGCTTCCGGTACTCGTTGACGGCATAGGTGTCCGTCATGCCGGAGATGAAATCGCAGATGGCCCGGACCAGAATGTTCTTTTTTTCGGTATACTCCTCCCTGCAGCGGAGCATGTAAGCCTGGACCTGCTGGAAATCCTGGCCGCCCGGGTCCAAGCGCGCCAGAAAGTCGGAGACATCCTGATAGATGCTCAGGTCCTCGCCGGGGAAGAGCTCCCGCAGGTCCCGAAGGCGGGCGGCCTTGTCCGGCGATTTGATCCTGGCCCATTCCTCGTTGACCAGGCCGATGTCGCCCTCCTGGAAATGGATGGTGTTTCCGGTCTGCTGCCTCATTTTGATGTAGACGCGCTGGAGGGTGCCCTCGTGAAGCAGGCGGGGATTGTCATAGTACAGGTTGAACAGCTGGGACACGATGCGCCGGGCCTTGTCGTCGAAAGCCGCCACCTCGGGGCTGTTGATGACCTGCTTGGTCACGATGGTCTCCAGGTAGTCGTTCAGCGCCTGCCCCTCCTCGGAGAACCGGATCATGGGCCGGTCCACCCGCTGGTATTCGGCGAAATAGGCCCTGGTTTCCGCCAGCGCCTCCTGGTGCTCGCCGCCGGCGAGGAGGCGCTGGAACGCCGCCACCACGTCCTCGGTGAAATAGCTGATGACCTCGGCGGAGATCCGGCTGGCCAGAAGCTCGTCGGCGGAGATAAAAACGCGCTGCCGGCCCACGGCGCTCTGGATGTCCGTTTTCAGCCGCTGAATGGCGCTTTTCAGCGTCCGGAGCTTTTTCAGGGACAGCGCGTCCAGCAGCTTGTCCACGTCCAGCAGCCCGGCGGAGAGGGCGTCGTCCAGGTCGTGGCTGCGCTGGGCGATCTCGTCGGCGATGGCCACAATCTGGCCCTCGATGGTGGAGCAGAAGCCGGACTCCGGGTGGAGGGCGGCAACATCCCCGGCGGAGACGCCTCCGGGGAGGAAATCCGTCAGCTCACAGATCAGGGGCTCCTCGGGGCGGTTCGGATGCCTGCGGGTCCTGGTGTGCTTCCACATCCCCTCCAGGGTCTGGACGCTCAGGTCCAGCCCGGAGCACTCGATGAATTCCTCCTCCAGAACGGAGGCCACATTGAGGGACTGAAAGTTGTGCTTGAAGCGGACGGCCCCCTCCGTTTTTTCCTGGGCCAGATCGTTCAGGGTGCGCTCCCCCTGGTGCCCGAAGGGGGTGTGGCCCAGGTCGTGGCCCAGGGCGATGGCCTCGGTCAGCGGCACGTTCATATCCAGCCGGGAGGCGATTTCCCGGGCAATCTGGGTGACGCAGAGGGTGTGGGTCATGCGGGTGCGGTAGTGGTCGCCCTTGCTGGAGGTGAAGATCTGGGCCTTGTCCACCATGCGGCGGAAGGCTTTGCAGTTGACAATCCGGTCGTAGTCCCGCTGGAACTCGCTCTTGGTGGTGGAGGCGGGGAACAGGCTGTAGAGCCGCCGGCAGTATTCGTTCTTCTGGGCGAATTCGGAAAGGGGGTCGAAGAAGGGGAGCGGGGCGCCCTCCTCTCCTTCCCGGGGCGTGTCCTCCGGGGGCACGGAGTTCCTGGGAACCTCCGTGGCGTAGTCCAGCTGCCTGCGCAGGGCGGGGGAGTTTTCGATGCTGATATAGGAGCTGTCCTCAAAGTCCTTGTCCAGCCTGAGGTTGGAGAAGGCCATGAAGTTGTCGATCACCAGGGGCGAGTCGATCATGCTGGCCACCTGGTAGTGGAGCTTATGCTCGGCACCGCGGAAGGGTTCCGTCACCCTGCCCACGTACAGCGTTTGAATGTACCGGCTGGGCTCCGCCGGAGCCTCGTCATGGTACACCGTCCGGTACACGAGGAACACAATGCGGCAGCCGGTCAGGTCGCGGGATTCCAGGGAATTTTGCAGGTCCTCAACCGCCTGGATGTCCCGGTCGGAAGAGACGAGGTAATAATACGCCCGCCGCCGCTGAAGGCTGGCGTCCACGAAGGCAATGGGGCCGGTGGGTCCGGCCATTCTGGCTGAGGAGGAGTTCAGCTTCAAAAAAATCGTCAAGTCCTTCAAATTCAATGACCTCCCGTAGTATAGTCAGCACACTTGAAAATCGGAAACTACCGGTTTTCAAACAGCGGCAGAGCCGCTGCCGGGGAAAGCCCGTGCGCTGACTATGAAGTCTGACGCGAGGCCGCTTTGCGGCCTGTGCGGCGAACCATCGCCGCACAAGTTGAAACGAAGTAGTTACTTCTTTTCAACTGCGTCAATTATAGTTCCGCCACTGGATGCGTACAGGCGCGGGATGGCGGCCCCAAGCTGTCCTGCGGTTCCAGCATATCATATTGGCATGGGAGAGGCAAGCCCTTTTTCGGCACGTTCCGCCGCCCGGAGGGATTAGGTGTCTTTTTTTGCGCTGACGGAAGGATGCGCCCCACCGCAAATATTTACGGTTGACATCGGGAGGGGGGTTGACTATGATCAAATCATGGGGAACATGATTCCACCCATGGAAGGAGAACGAAAAAATGAAGAAAAATAACACCATCGTTGTGATCGGCGCGGCCGTTCTGGCTGTGCTGCTGATCGTTTTGGGCTCCGTGTGGGCCGCCAGCCGCCCCGCCACCAGCGCGGGCAGCAAGACCATCACCGTGGAGGTGGTCCACAAGGACGAGAGCAAAAAGGCCTTCACCTGCACCACGACGGAGGAGTATCTGGCGGAGGTGCTGGTGTCCGAGGGCATCGTGGAGGACAACCAGCAGGAGTACGGCCTGTACATCCTGGTGGCGGACGGCGAGCGGGCTGACTATGAGGCGGACGGCGCCTACTGGTCCCTGCTCCAGAACGGGGAGCCCGCGGCCACCGGCGCCAGCGAGGTGCCCGTCCACGACGGCGACAGCTTCTCCCTGGTCTACACCCTTGCATAATTATAATTACATAGAGCACAGGCTGAAGCTGGCTCTGGCCGAGGTGGCCCTGTTCGGCGTGCTGGGCGGTATGACCTTCGCCGCCAAGGTGGTCATGGCGGGCCTGCCCAACATTGAGCCGGTGTCTTTGATGGTGATGCTGTTTGCCGTCACCTTCGGGCGCAAGGCGGTGTACCCCATCTATGTCTACGTGCTGCTGGAATTTGTGCTCTACGGCCTCAATCTGTGGTCCATCAACTACCTGTACATCTGGGCGGTGCTGGCCGGGGCTGCCTGGCTGCTGCGCGGGATGACCAATCCCCTGGGCTGGGCCATCCTGTCCGGGCTGTTCGGGCTGCTGTTCGGCACGCTGTGCGCCCCGGTGTACTTCATCACCGGAGGCTGGGCCTACGGTGTCACCTGGTGGATCAACAGCATCCCCTTTGACATTCTCCACTGCCTGGGCAATTTTGTCATCGCGCTGGTGCTCTTTGTGCCCCTGCGCCAAGTGGTGGAGCGGCTGTACCGCGGAATCCGCAAGGGCGGTCCGCCCCAGGAGCCCTGAATCGGAGCGCAAACCGACAAATCCCGCCGGCTGCTGTCAGCCGGCGGGATTTGTTTCCCTCACGTCAACGACGGAATAGTCCCCAAACCGCAGGATCTCCCCGGTGCGGAATTCCAGCGGGGCCCGGAATACCGGCCCGTCCACCGCCAGGGTGTGGTACTCGCCGTTCTCCCCGCACACGTCCGCCCCCGCGTCCCGGATGATCCGCATCGCCTCCCGGTCCAGACACCGGCCCAGCAGGCATTCCGGCAGCAGGGTGTTGTTCACGCTCTTGATGAGGCAGCGAAAGCCCCGCCGGAGCAACTCGTCCACGCACTCCTCCCGGCCCCGCCGCCACAGAGGGAAAAAGGGGGTGAGCCCGGTGTGGCGGCAGCGGGCCTCCTCCCAGGCCCGGTTGCCCTCCAGGTCGATGTCGCCGAAGGCGGCCCCCTCCGCGCCCAGCCCCCTGGCCTTGAGAAGCCCCGCCTCCAGGGCGGTGTGGTAGTCTGTGCCGTCCGACGGGCACAGCACCATGGGCAGGCCCAGGGCGTCCTCGTACTTGGAGAGCATGGCGGGGTCCGCCCCGTGGAAATAGGAGCGTCCCGCCGCCTGGTTGACCATCACCAGCAGGCACACCGGGGTGTGGCCCGCCTGGATCATGGTGTGCAGGGCCAGGGTGCTGTCCTTGCCGCAGCTGTAGGACATGACGAATTTCACAGCCCGTTCCCTCCCTTCCAGTGCAGTATAGCATCCGGGCGGGGAAAAGGCAAGCCGCCCCGCCTGGATTTCCAGGCGGGGCGCTGGTTCATGGGGAAACCACCTCAAGGCGGAAGCTGCCCGGGACCTCCTGAAGGCCGCTCTCCGTGCAGCGGATGTTCCAGTGGGCATACAGGGCCGTGCCGTCCAGGCCGCAGGCGGACAGGTCCACCGGCGCGGCCAGATCAAAGCCACCCTCCTGGAATGTGTAGCCCGCGTAGTGGTAGCCGGATTCGGCGAGCAGGATTTGGGGGTTGGGGCCGTGATGGGTCAGCACATAGCCGCGGTCCAGAGGCACCCGAACCGTCTGTCCCTGACAGGTGATGACGGCCGCGTCGGCGTCGTCCACCACCTCGCAGGTGCGGTTCTGGTCAAAGCCGGCAAATAAGGCGCCGGGGTCAAAAACGCGGTTGACCAGCCTGCCGTCCTTAAAATCACACACCACAAGCCGCCCGTCCTCCAGTTGGAAGGCGTGTTCGATGTGGCCGTCGCCGTCGCAGTCGGCTCCGGGGAGGGGCTCACAGTTATATGCCTCCGCGGGGGAGGGCACGGTATAGACATATCCGTCCTGCTTGCAGACCAGGGTGTACCGATTCCCCTGGATGACCCCTGACACGGTGTCCAGACCGTGGGCGCACTCAGCGGCGGGAGCCCGCGCGGGCTGGGAGGGGGTGGAGCCCTGGGGGCTGTCGGAGACAATGTCCAGCTGGCCGGGCACGTCCACCGTGAAGCTGCCGCCGTCGTAGCGCACGGTGTAGTGCTGGAAGCCCACCACCCGGCCCGCGGCCGTTGTGCCGCCCTCCTCCACCTGGAGCGCCACGGTGACGGACACGTCCAGATAGGGATAGAGGACGTTGGTATAGGCCCGTACGCCGCCGTTGGCGGTGCTGACGGTGAGGGGCTTGCCGCTCTTCAGGGCCTCGTTGCCCCCCTGGAAGAAGCTGCCGGGGAAGTCGGCGCTGGTGGAGACATACCGGCGGGTGGACTCGTCCAGCGCCCCCCAGGAGTAGGTGAAGGTCATGCCGCCCGACGGGGTGATGGCGGCTACAGAGTTCACCGCCAGGTCGCTGCGCAGGATGGCGGGGTCAAAGACGCTGGCCACGGCGCTGCCGTTGTCCAGCAGGTCGATCATCCAGACGGGGGACGCCCACAGGGCAAAGGCCACCTCGTTCCGGCCGTCGCCGTCAAAATCCGCCTGATAGATGTCGGCGCACAGGTCCGGGGTGACGGACGGGTCGACCGCGAAGGACCGCCCGCCCCAGCTCACCTGGTAGCCGTTCCCCACCTGCTTCACCTCCGCCCCGGCGGAGATGGCGGGCTCCGGGGTGAGGCTGGGTTCGGGGGCGGCGGAGGGCTGGGAGCCGGATGATGCGGTGGGGTCCGGATAGTCCATGGTGATCTGATCCCACTCCTCCAGCTTCCATGCCGCCCCGTCATAGCTCAGGTAGAACCCGCCCACACCCACCGGCCTGTCAAACATATAGTGGCCGGCGTATTCGGAATAGGGCGGGTCGCCCAGCAGGGTGTCCACATAATTCAGCTCCCGCATGGTCTCGTCCGCCAGATAGATGTCGAAGTCAAAATAGAACTTGCCCGTCTCCCGCTGCAGGTAGACCAGGTGGAACCCGTTGGCATAGGCGTGGGGGTAGCCGTCCCGGATGTGCTCATAGCCGCCGTCGAAGAAATCGTCGGGCAAGAGGGCGCGGCCGGTCACATAGCGGCGGTAAAAGTCCTCGCTGTCCGGGGTGTCCTCCCCCTCCACATGGACATAGTTCACGGTGAGGGCAAGCCCTCCGTCAGGCCCGGGGCCGACCGCCGCCGTGTTGTTCTGATTGAACCGAACCAGCATCTGCTGGCTGTCATAGGTGGCTTTGAGGGTGGGCCGGCCGGATTCCCACTCGTACAGGCCGTACTGGGCGTAGCCGTTGATGAGCCAGGTGACGGCCACCTCGTCCTGGCCGTCGCCGTCGAAGTCCCAGCAGTAGAGGAAGGGGGCCTGGGCCGGTGTGATGAGGCTGTTCAGCCGGACGGCGGCGCCGTTCCACTCCAGCCAGGGGATCCCCCCGCCCTCAAGCCACAGCTTGGCCTCGCCGCTGTCGCGGTCGCCGGTCTGCGCCGCCAGCTCCAGGTTGTCCGGCCGCCAGGGGGACAGTACACCGCCGGAATAGGTGTACCACGCCGGCTCCGGCTTGGCGGACTGGGCGGCGCAAGCGGCCTCGAATTCTTCCCGGGTAGCCCTTAGGCCGTCCACAAAGTAATTGTCGTCGTCCACGCTGGGGGTGTCGAACCAGGTGATATCCTCTGTCTCAAACGTGTCGATGTCAATAAGCCGGGAGATGCCCGCGTTCCAGGCGCTGCTGCTCCATTCAAAGGTGCCGTCCGCTTTCAGATTCTGCATGGGACGCCAGCCGATATAGTGAACCGTCACCTTGTCCCCCTGGCGGCGGAAGATGAAGTAGCCCACCGTATAGCCAATCTCGGTGGTGTCGTCGGGTTCTCCCCCCACAGGCCAGACCACCATCTCATTGATGCCGTCCCTGTCCAGATCCATGACGGCCAGTTTGCCCACTTCCAGGATCAGATCGGGGCGTTCACCCCTGTAGACCATGTCGCAAAGCTGACTGATGGAGAATTGCTCCGTTTCCATACTGCCTCTGGCAAACTGCCGCTCCCCGTCCAGCACCTCCCTCATCCAGGGGTCCAGGACGCCGCTCTCCTCCAGGGGCTGGGACTGGGAGGCGCTGGGGATGGGGTCAGGATTTTCACCGGGCGCCTGGGCGGACACCGGGTCGGTGAGCAGACACACCGCCGCCATCACCACCATGACCACGCTGACCACCACGATCCACAGGGCGGGGCGGCGGTAGCGCAGGACGTTCTGGATGCGGCCCTTGGCGTCCCCCTCGTCGAAGGCCAGGGGGCAGGGGGCGGGCATCCGGCCGCTGGTGGCCAGGGACAGCAGGGTGGCGGAGTAGTCCGCCTTGACCTGGGGGCCCAGGCTGCGGATGACGGCCTCGTCGCAGGCGGCCTCGATGTCCCGGCTCATGAGGAGGAAGGCCAGCCAGACGGCGGGGTTGAACCAGTGGAGGGCCAGGGCCAGCCAGCACACCGGCTTGACGATGTGGTCCAGGCGGCGCAGGTGGGCCCGTTCATGGCACAGGATGAACTGCCGGGGCTGGCCGTACAGCCCGGCGGGGAGGTAGATCCGGGGCCGGACCACCCCCAGAATGAAGGGGGAGGCCACGCTGGGATGCTCCCATACGCCGTCTCCGGCGCGGATGGCGTCGAACAGGCAGCGGCGGAGCCCCAGGTAGGAGAGAAGGCCGTAGCCGCCCATGGCCAGCGCGCCCGCCAGCCACACCCCGGCCAGCACGGCCCGCCAGGGGAAGGGCTTGGGGGCCTCCGGGGCCTGAGGGGCGACCCCCTCCGGCGCGGTGATGACCGGGACGGAGCCGGGTTGACTCTGGGCCACGGGGTCCGCGGTTATGCCGCCCGGGGCCTGGGCCCCAGCCGGGTTTTGCACGGGGCCGGCCCCCTGGGCGGAGACGGGCGGGATGGCGGGCTCCGCCAGATGCTGTTCCTGCCGGGGCAGGGCGTCGGGGACGATGGACACGGGGCTCTCCAGGGACAGGGGGATCAGCAGCCGGGCGAACACCACCAGCCACAGTAGGCACAGCACCTGCCTGGGGGCCCGCTTCTTCAGAATCAGCCGCAGCCCCGCCACAATGGCGGCGGCATAGGCGGCGGTGAGGCTCATCTCCCACAGGGGGGACAGGGCGGCGAACAGGGCGTTCAAGCGGTCAATCATGGCGATCCCCCTCCCGGTAGCGGTCAATGACGGCTTTCAGCTCGTCGGCCTCGGCGTCGGAGAGGGTGCGCCCCCCCATGAAGTGGGCCAGGAAGGAGGGCAGGGAGCCCTCAAAGGCCCGCTCCACCACCGCGCGGCTCTCCTCCCGGAGCACCTCCTCCTTGGGGACGGCGGCGGTGACGACGGCGTTTTCGTTGCGCAGCACCCCCCGGTCCACCAGCTTTTTCAGCACGGTGTAGGTGGTGGACTTCTTCCAGCCCAGCTGCGCCTGGGACAGCTCCACCAGCTTCCCGGAGGGCAGGGGCTCGTTTTCCCATACAATGCAGGCGAAGCGGTATTCGCCCTCGGCCAGTCTCAGGTGGTCCATTCGGAGCGCCTCCTTTGGCTTGGTCTACTACTATCGACCTCAAGGACAGTCTATCACGATAGACCGGCGCTGTCAACCCCGTTTTGGAAAAAATTTGTCAGAGCAGGTATTTCAAAAAGATTTGAAATATCCCTTGACAGCGGGGCGCGCCGGTGTTAAACTGCAAGCAGTTAAAGAAAATTTGAAATAGCGGGGAGGAGAAGCCCATGGGCATACCGGCGGTGCTGTCGGCGCTGGCGGACGAGAACCGGCGCAGGATTCTGGCCAAGCTGAAGGAGGGGCGCGTTTCCTCCGGCGAGCTGGCCCAGGCGGTGGGGATGACGCCCCAGGCCCTGTCCTACCACCTGAAAAAGCTGAAAGAGGCGGGGCTGATCTGCGAGACCCGGCAGAAGAACTTTATCTTCTGCGAGCTGGACCTGACGGTGCTGGACGAGGCCATTTTGTGGCTGGACGAGCTGAGAGGGGGCGGGGACCATGGACAAAAAAATGAAAACGCTGTACGCCGTTTCCAACCTGCTGATTCTGCTGACGCTGATTGCGCCCCTGGCGGCGCTGCCCTTCCTGCCGGACCGCATCCCGGCCCACTATAACGCCGCCGGGGCAGTGGACCGCTGGGGGAGCAAGTATGAAGTCCTGATTTTCCCCGTTTTTCTCTTCCCCTACGGCGCTGTCTGGACGGCCTGCGGGCGGCTCTGGCGCGGGCAGACGGAAACCGCTGAGCTGCTCTGGATGATCGGAAACATTGTCCAATTCGCCGTATTCGACTTCATGGTCCTGTATTTCCTCTACGCCGATTTCCGGCAGACGGAGAACCTGAACTTTATGCCCCTGGACCTGAACCGGCTGCTGTGCGGCGTGAGCGGCCTGGGGCTCATCGCCCTGGGCAACTGGATGCCCAAGCTGAAGGAGCCCGGCCCGGTGGGTCTGCGCACCCCCTGGAGCGTGAAAAACACGGCGGTCTGGCGGAAATGCCAGCGGTTCGGCGGCTGGGCCCTCGCGGCGGCGGGGGTGTTCTCGGCGGGGGGCGCTCTGCTGGTCCCCGGCGCGTGGTGCTGGCTGTGGATGGCGCTGGCCCTCGCCTCCGCCGGAATCGCCGGGGCGGTCTACTCCCGGCACGCGGCCAGCACCACCCCGGATGAATAAAAAGGGCCTCTGCGCCCCCAGATAGCGGTAAGGAGATATGGTATGGTTGTCTATTCCGTGATTTTGTTTGCGGCGGCCGCGTTATTCTTCGGCCTTGCGGCCGCGATATACCTGGGAAACACCAATTTAATTCATTCGTACCATCAGACCCACGTGAAAGAGGCGGACAAGAAACAATATGGGAGATCGTTTTCCAAAGGGCTGTTTGTGCTCGCCGTTTCCATGGTGCTCAGCGGGATCATCGCGCTGTTTGGGGAGACGGTCCCGGTTGTGGCCGCCTCGGTGGGCGTTTTGCTGGCCGGAATGGTGATCGCGTTCCTTGTGACCGCAAAGGTGCAGAAAGAATTTAACGGCGGGTTCATACGGTAGACGGGAACAAAGAACGGGCCCCTCCCGGCCGGGAGGAGCCCGTTTTTTATTGGATTCCGGTGAGGTCGAAGCCGTCCAGCCACGCGCTGGCGGCCTCGCACACCGTGCGCAGGCACTTCTCGTCGAAGGGGCTGTCCAGTCCGGCGTGCTTCAGCAGCTCGGTAAAGGTGCGGCTGCCGCCCTGGCGGGTGTAGGCCATATACTTCTCCCAGGCCGCCTTTTTGTCGGTTTGCAGCAGCGCCCAGAACTCCAGGGCCACCGTCTGGGCCAGGCAGTAGTCGATATAGTAGAAGGGGGCCTCGTAGATGTGGCTCTGGCGCTGCCACGCCTCGCCGGCGGCAAAGAAGGGGATGTCCCCGTC
>ERZ808040.185-NODE-185-length-61503-cov-5.639257_pt1 | contig 61503 bp, 55 predicted proteins | sample MGYA00380191_ERZ808040 | MGnify/ENA primary metagenome ERZ808040 (study PRJEB31490, sample SAMN06133395) | mouse gut metagenome | isolation source: J6 | host: mice | place: China: Chengdu | collected 2015-05 ...
CCTTCCTCCGCCTTACGCTGACGCAAACATCAAGCACTGATTTACTTCAAGATTAACGCAATGCTGTACTAGTGTGCAGACCGTATTACATTTCGCAAAATATCTTGCCTGAATTTCCATCTGCAGTGTTAGATTTCCTGGACGCAGCCACTGTTACGCCGTCGGAAATCTGCCTTGCAGACTGAGAATTCATTCTGTATCATTTGGCTGAAAGTATATGTGTCAGTGCACTGGTACATTCTTCAAACATGCGCTAAGAGGAATGTATCCATAAAAGGTCTGTTGCTAAAAAGGGTTAGATTTTATATAATAGGTTTTGGATAATGGGATTATACAGTTTATTCTATTATTGATACAGTTGTTGCCAGGCAGGCATGGGCATTTAGGTGCGCTGAGGCGCACAAGAGGTAAAAAATGAGCTTTACGGATAGAGAGATAATGGAAATCGCCATGGAGCAGTCCGCTATAGATGCTAACTGCAGTGCCGCCGATTTTATGGGCGGGAAGAACGTGGTTGTGGTATCAAAGAAAAACGACAGGGCAAGGAAGTATCTGGAACTGCCCCTGCCCTGTAGCCTGATTTCCTACGGAAATAATATTGTGGCTTCCGTGCAGGAAGAGTTTAGGGATATGGTTTCGTCGTATATTGACAGATATCCGGTGGAGCATTGCTTTGAGACGCCGAATATGCATGTGTTAAATGATGCTTTGCAGAAGGAAGGGCATCGGATATGCTTTATGGCGGAATATTTTCTGCCTGAAACAGAACATTTGAGGGAATTGGACTGCCCGTATGAACTGCGGATCCTGAGGCAGCAGGACTTTGCCCCTTTATATAAGAAGGAATGGAGCAATGCCCTGTGCGAAAAAAGAAAGGAATTGGATGTGCTGGGGATCGGCGCTTTTGACGGAGATATTCTTGTGGGATTTGCGGCCTGCTCTGCCGACTGTGAAAGCATGTGGCAGATTGGAGTAGATGTGCTGCCCCAATACCGGAAGAGGGGAATTGCATCTGCCCTCACAAGCCGTCTTGCGTTGGAAATACTAAAGGAAGGAAAAGTCCCCTTTTATTGTGCGGCGTGGTGCAATGTAAAATCTGTGAGAAATGCTATTAAAAGCGGCTTCCGCCCTGCTTGGGTGGAGATGACGGCAAAGCCATGGCCGGTGGTGGACGAGCTGCTGCGATGAGGGGTTGGGAGCGGGTCCCTGCGGGGAAGGTTGGTATTGAAGATGAAAAGGGATCGGACAGAACAGATCAAACGAATTAAGTTCATAAGAACGGTGCTGCTTATCGTGTTTGCAGTATGTATGGTGCAAATTGGCCGGGAATGCTATCTGGCTGTGGAACACAGGAGACAGCAGGAAGGACTGAGAGACAGGAAGGAAGGGCAAGGCCAGGCAGAGGAACCGGAGAACCCGGCAGGGCAAGGCCAGGCAGTGGGAACAGAACCCCCCGGCAGGGAAGGGGACTTTGATAACGGGTATGGCAACGATACGTCAGCAAAAGCCAAAAAGACAATGGAGTGGCGTTCTGTTTATTATACTGCCGCTGCAGAGGGATTATTTGGCAGGAAGACAATGCTGGACAAGTATGCCGCCCTGTATGAAGAAAACAGCGATCTCGCAGGCTGGCTCACCATAGAGGGGACGGTGATAGATTACCCTGTGATGCAGTGCCAGGATGACGAGTACTATTTGCACCATGATTATTACGGAAATGACAGTAAATACGGGTGCCTGTTTGTAAGGGATTCAGCGGATCTGCAGACACCGGGCACGAATTTTATTATATATGGACATAATATGCGGAACGGCACAATGTTCGGGGATCTGGACCTGTACCAGGAGGAAAGCTTTTGCCGGGAGCATTCAATCATTTCATTTGACACACTCTATGAGGAACGGATTTACCAGGTGGTGGCGGTATTTCGTTCCCAGGTTTATGATGCGGAGGAAGACGTTTTTAAATATTACCATTTTTACCAGGCGGATACACAGGAAGAGTTTGATTACTTTTATGAGAACATAAAAGAACTGTCCTTATACGATACAGGAATCACGGCGGAATTCGGGGATACTTTTCTGACTCTTTCTACCTGCGCCTACCATGTACCGGACGGGCGGTTTGTGGTGGTGGCCAGGAGGTCAGCACACTAGGTTGGAAATGCTTTGTAGAAAGCAGCGGATAAGAGCCGCATATTAATGCGCATTTCGGGCAAGCTATCCTTATGAAGGAAACAGAGAATAAACTGCATTTTACAATCAGGACTTTTGATTTTTATGTGCTCCTCTTTTTCATGCTCTCCTTTATCGGCTGGTTATGGGAAGTGGCCATTTACCTGGTAACGGAGCAGGCCTGGATCAACAGAGGCATTTACCTTGGCCCCTATCTGCCCATATATGGTGCAGGGGGGCTTTTGCTGTGGTTCCTGCTCCACAGGATCCATGGGAAAAAGCTTTTGACGTTTCTGCTGTCTGCGGTGATCTGCTCCGCGGTGGAATATGCTGCCAGCGTGTTCTTGGAATGGAAATGGGGAATGAGGTGGTGGGACTACAGCGGTTATGCCATGAACATAAACGGCAGGGTCTGCCTGCTGGGTGCGGTATGCTTCGGATTGGGGGGCATGCTGCTGAATTGTTATCTGATGCCTGTATACATGAGGGTTTATCATAAAATGCCTCCCGGGGTCAGGCGGGTATTGTGTGGTATCCTGCTGGCAGTTTTCATTGTGGATGCCGCTTACTGCGCGGTAAACCCCAACAGCGGGCGGGGGATCGCCTGGCCGGGGCATGGAAGCGGGAATGCCGGTTAATAGGCATTGCACAAATAATTATGGTTCCGTGAAAGGGGAATTTGTAGTAATAAGGGGAACTCTGTGTTATAATACAGCAAAAGCGGCAAAGGAGAAATACATTATGGTAAAGCACGTTATCTTATGGACATTAAAAGACAGCTTATCCCCTGAGGAGAAGGCAGCCGTTAAAAATGGCATAAAGGAGGGCCTCGAGGGACTGGCGGGCAGGATCCCCGGGTTGATGGAGATTAAGGTCTATACGGAAGGACTTCCCAGCTCCAATGCGGATTTGATGTTGGATTCCGCTTTTGCGGACGAAGCGTCCCTGAAAGGCTATGCAGTGCACCCTGAGCATGTGGCGGTGGCTGACGGGAAAGTGCGTCCTTATACTGCATCCAGGGTTTGCATGGATTTTGAGGTTTAGGGAACCGTTCTGATCCGGTTGGTGCCGGATGTGCGGTGTGGTTTGCCTGAAGGCGGTGAACAAAAGTATGGTTGGAAAATTACGGAAAGGCGGTATTATGGATGGAAAGTACGATCACAAGGCAGAAAGCGCTGGAACTGCTGCAGAAATACAATAAGGAACCGTTTCACATTTTACATGGGTTGACAGTGGAAGGCGTGATGCGTTATTTTGCCCGTGAGACGGGGAACGGCGGAGATGAAGAGTATTGGGGGATAGTGGGACTGCTTCACGACATAGACTTTGAGTGCTACCCGGAGCAGCATTGTGCCAAAGCGCCGGAGCTTTTGCGGGAAGCGGGGGTTTCTGAGGAAATGATATATTCTATTTGCAGCCACGGGTACGGGTTATGCAGTGATCTGGAACCGAAGCACGAAATGGAAAAGATTTTGTTTGCGGCGGATGAACTGACAGGGCTGATCGGAGCGGCGGCCCGTATGCGTCCCTCCAAAAGCGTCATGGACATGGAACTTTCCAGCCTGAAGAAAAAGTATAAGGATAAGAAGTTTGCCGCAGGATGTTCCAGGGAAGTAATAGCCACCGGAGCAGAGCGGTTAGGCTGGGAGCTGGATACACTGTTGGAGAAGACGATACTTGCCATGCGTTCCTGTGAGGATGCCATAAACCTGGAAATGGACAAAATTTCCGCGGAGTAGGAACGCCACATATATAAATCCTTTTACTCCAGATAATCTTTCAGCAGCTGATAGTCATCATCCTGAGTGCATACTACCTGTGAATTCTCCAGTAGGGACTTGTTACATAAAATAGTCACGAGAACATAATGTGAGAGCATGGATTTTAGATTCAGGATGCTGCCGTCAGCTGTGTGAAAAAATATTTGGCCGGAACATTTGTCTGCAACAGCCAGAAAATCATTGATATCGGTCCCCTCTTTTAACCTCATAGAAATCCCCTTTCTTTAAGAAAAATGAAAAAATTGACATGTGAACGGTAATCTATAATAATCATAACATGAACTTCCTGAAATGTCATTAAATTGTTTTGGTGTTACAATATTACAAAAATTTTAAGAAATTTTTTCAGGAATAAATGGACAAAACGTATTGTTTAGGTCTAAAATAGAAGAAAATGTTTACTAAAGGAAAGGATTTGTTATGAAGAAAAGAGCGTTAGCAGCAATAATATTAGCAATGAGCCTCTTTGCAGCAGGGTGTGGCGAAGAGGGAGGGAACGAGTCGTCTCAGCCTATACAGTTGGCTCCCCAGCCTGTGGTCAGCGCTACACCTACGCCGGAACCCGTTTCCACACCTGAAGCGACGCCGGAACAGACTGGCCAGGCGAACCAGGTTATTACGGAACGGGTGACGAAGGACGGCATGATACAGAGTTACCTGACCGGTGAATGGATAGACGAGGAAATCGGTAACAGGAGGCCCATCGCTGTTTCCATTCCGAACCAGAAGAGCTGCCTGCCCCATTACGGTATTACCAATGCGGGCATCATTTACCAGGTGCCCCTGAGGGACAACCTTACCAGGCTGTTCTGCATCTTTGAGGACTTTGACGACCTGGACCGTATCGGGCCTGTGAGAAGTATCCGTGACTATATGGTATATACAGGACTGGAGCATGATGCTATCATCTGCCATTGGGGTTCCGCTTACTATGCAAACGATATGCTCAACAGTCCTGAGGTGGACAATATCAGCCAGGCGACCACCGGCATTTCCAAACCTACTTCCGTTGCTTTCGACAGATATGAAAGAGGCGGAAAGTACAATTCCACGGATTCCGCATATATGTTTATCAACGGCCTGATGAAGGGTGTGGAGACCAGAGGGTACAGCTGGGATTATGACGATACCTTTGAGCCTAAGTTCCTGTTTGCAGCGGACGGATCCAGGGCGACTTATGACGACGCACCCAGCGCAACCAAGATATGGCCCGGTGAAAAAGGGAATTACAATACCGTAGGCGCATATTTTGAATATGACCCCACAACAAATAAGTATGAATATTCCGAGTATGGCAGCCCGTTGAGGGACGAGCACAGCAACACCACCCTTCAGGTGGATAATGTGGTGCTTCAGGTCTGCTACGGGGAAGAGAGAGACGACCATGGTTACCTGATCATGGAGATGCACAGAGACCACGAGCATCCCGGAAACGGCGACGGCAAATTGTTCTTCTTTACCAATGGTAAGGTGGTGGAAGGCTACTGGGAGAGGAAAGAAGGAAACGACAAGCCGGCCAAATACTATGATGCGGACGGCAATGAGCTGGTATTCAACCAGGGTAAGACGTTCATATGCCAGATCTGGGATAAGTGGGAAGACTACATTAAATACGAATAAGTCGGACAGGCCGTGCTTAAAGAGCCTGTGCGGGACAGAGGATATGAAAAGGGAGCGGCGCACTGCATGGTGTGCCGTTCTTTTTGATTTTGCATACATATTTGTTGACGGGATATGGTAACAATGCTAAAATGGACTTACTGTTTACAAATCGGTGGTGGAGGCTGTATTATCAGGGAAATAATACGGACAGGAGTGTCATGAAGCGAGATAATAAATTGATTGTGGCAGCAGTAGTGCTGCCGTTTCTTGTTGGGATGTTTTTTGACCATACGGCGGCTTATAAGTTAAGTTCCATGCATTTTTTCGTGTTTACTGCATTGATTTTAACCTATAACGGCGTCCTTTTTTTACAGAGGGCGGATTGGGAGCGGCGGAAGCTGGTGCTCCAGTGCAGCGGGATGCTTTTTTTTACGGTGGGGTTGATCCAGGGCGTCTGCGTGATACGGAATATAGAGGACATGAGCGAAAGCATTCAGACAGGCCTGGGAATCGGACTGGCTCTGATATTGGCGGCAGCGCTGCTGATATTGCTGAAGATAGAGAAGGGTATCACGGAAAATGTGATTGCGCTGGTGATTTTTGCCGCGTTTCTGGTGAGGATTCTGTACACGGTACTGTCTAGGTCCCATCTGTTCCAAAACGACACAACGGCTTTCCACCCTGACTGCTTTGGGCATCTTGGGTATGTATATCGGCTGTACGCGGACGGAAGGCTGCCGGATGTGGATCCTACCACGGCATTTGAGTTTTACCAGCCGCCCCTGCATTATGCCGTCAGCGCGTTTTACCTGAAGATTCTGGAACTCCTTCGGCTGCTTCCCACAGACAGGGAGGAGATAGAAGAGCTTCTGCAGGTGCTCCCCATGATTTATTCCATGGTTACGGTGGTCTTTATAGATAAGATTGCAAGGCAGATGAAATTCACTAATGAGGGACGGCTGACGGCCGTATGTTTCGCCGGATTCATGCCCTACAGTGTGCTGTTGGGGGCGGCTCTGAATAATGATCCCCTGGCGCTGATGCTGATGGTCATGAGTGTCTACTTTACTTTTAAGTGGTATGATAAGCCGGATATGAAGGGCATCCTGATTATGGCGCTGTGCATCGGCGGAGCCATGATGACCAAGATATCCTCGGGATTGATCGCTCCTGCCATGGCGGTAATGATGCTGCACCGGGCCTGGAAGGACAGGAAGCAGTGGACGGTTTACCTGAAGCAGTTTTTCTGTTTTGGCCTGGTTGCTTTTCCTTTGGGGTTATGGCATTCCATATATTGTTTTATCAAGTACCGGATGCCCATCGGGTATGCGTCTTATCTGGCGGAGGATTCGCCCCAGTTTATCGGTACCCATGATAAATGGTCACGCTTTTTTGACTTTGACAGGGCATTTGAATTCTTGTCTATACGGATGGATTATGTAAATGAATTTGCGGATTATAATATACCTGTGGCCTTGATCAAGTATGCCACTTTTGGGGAAAGCCGTTACTATATGTCATGTGACTTGACATACGTTGTAGGGACGGGGATGTTTTGGGCAAATTTTGTGTTGTTTATTTTGATGGGAGCTGCATGTGTGGTGTGGCTGTTCCTCAGGGACGGCAGGGCGGTGCATAAAGTATCCCTGCTGACGGGAATGGCTGCGAGCCTGTTTTTGTACTTAAAATTTTGCATCCGTTATACCCATGTATGTTCCATGAATATCCGCTATATTATGTGTGCAGTCTATATGGGGTGTATCGTGATTGCCGCTGTGGCTTGCGGGCTGCAGGAGAGGATCGCGCGGAAAAGTGAGGCCGGCGGGCGTGTCTGCAAGGTGGCCATGACGTTGATCCCGCTGCTTTATGCATTGGCTGCCATCGTTCTGAAGACGGGAATGGTAACGGTGATATTTTGACAGGGATGGTGATTTATGGAAACCCGATTTGAAAACCGGATTGCGAAATGGATAAAATGGTGCTTTTGTATTGTCTTTACAGCAGTATTCATTATTGTTGTATTTGTGGATAAGAATATAGAGGCTTCCCCCAACAGCACATTGTGGACGGCAGCGCCTAATATTTTGCTGGTAATGCTGCCTCTTGGGGCCGTTATATTGCTATTTGTACTGTGGAAGAAGTGTGCCTTTATGGGGAAGGCCAGCCGGTTTATAAATAAAAGGTTCCTGCTGCTTTTGTGGGGAAGCGCAGCTCTGCTGTTGGCTGTACAGTGGTTTATTTCCTTTCATATCTATTTCTTTGCGGGATGGGATCCCAGCATTGTTGTGGGAAGCTCATATTATATTGCTGCAGGCGAGCGCCTGGTAGGAGATTTCTATTATTATTCCCAATATACCAATCAGATCGCCGTCACGGCCGTGCTGGCATGGATCCAGGAATTGCCGTGTTTTCTGGGTTATAATTCATGGGCCTATTTTGTATGTATCCTGGTAGACTGCGGGTTGGTGAACCTGGCAGGAGTTTTTGCCGCGTTGTCACTCCGCAGGCTGACAGGGAGCGGCACGGCGGCGCTGCTGGCCTACGCCCTGTTTGCCGTTTTGGTAGGGATATCTCCCTGGATTGTGGTTCCTTATACGGACACGTACAGTATCCTGTTCCCTCCCCTGGTGTTCTATCTCTATCTGCTTGCAAGGGAAGCGCGGTCGAAAAAAACAGAACTGTTTTTATGGTTTTTAATCGGGTTCCTGGGCAGGTTCGGAATGATGATCAAACCCACCTGCGGTATGGTCTTTATTGCCATCCTGATGATGGAGGCGGTAAAGCTGATGGGCGAAAAGAAGCCGAGCAGATTTTCGGTGCTGCAGCATTTTGCCATGGTGGCCGCGGCGCTGGTAATTTTGGCGGGGGTCAACAGGATCATGGTCTCCTATACCGGCTGTATCTTAAACGAGGATATCCGGCTGACATATACCCATTATCTGATGATGGGCCTGAATGAGGAGACCGCGGGTTCCTACAATTCTAACGATTACGGTTTTTCCAGTTCACAACCCACGGTTGCGGAGCGCCAGCGGGCCAACCTCCGGGTGACGGGGGAGCGGCTGGCAGATTATGGCGTGGGGGGATATTTGTATTTCCTTGTGCGTAAGACGCTGACCAATTATAATGACGGAACCTTTAGCTGGTGGATGGAGGGAGGTTTTCTTATGAAGGATTCCTCCAAGTATGAGACGCTGCTGACCCAGCGGCTGAGGAGATTGTTTTATGGCGGAACGGACTGGAATTTTTACTTTGGCACCTTTGAGCATACCCTGTGGCTTGGTTTGCTGGGGTTACTGCCGGGAATATTTCTGATGAAATGGGATAAAATGCGTTCCCAGGAGAATGTATTGCTTCTGTCACTGCTCGGAAGTTTTGCCTTTGTGATGCTGTTTGAAGCAAGGGGACGCTACCTGTACTGCATGTCCCCTATGTATGTGATGTGCGGGTTTTACGGGTTGTGGATGATAATACATGGGAGAGTTAAACCAAATAAGAGGATGGCCGGTTCGTGAAACGTGTCACTGCCCACTCTGTTCACAGCAACAGATGCACAGAAATCGTAGAAACATTTTTAAAAAAGGTATTGACTTTTTCAGAACCAACGTGTAAAATGATTTATGTTGTGACGCAGGGATATACGTTACAGGCCCAGATAGCTCAGTTGGTAGAGCAGAGGACTGAAAATCCTCGTGTCACTGGTTCGATTCCGGTTCTGGGCATTGCGCTGTGACCAGGCGCGTTGCCTTAGAAGATGTGCGGGTGTAGTTCAATGGTAGAACACTAGCCTTCCAAGCTAGACACGTGGGTTCGATTCCCATCACCCGCTTACAGGAGACCAGCCTGTCCGGCAGGGTACCTGTATTAACAATAGATGGTTTATATGTCCGGGCGCAGGCCTGTGACAGCATGCGCGAGTGGCTCAGCGGTGGAGCACCTCCTTGCCAAGGAGGGGGTCGCGGGTTCGATCCCCGTCTCGCGCTTTTTCTTTTATAAGAAACCGCATTATCGGGTTTCTGTGTTTACAAGTTTGCAAAGCGAACTTGCAGGAAGTGCCGCTCTGCGGCATTTTTTACTTTATAGGAAACTGCGCCGTCAGGTGTATGCATTCATGGGTCTGTTTCTGATATCACAGATGATTCCGTCTGTGTATGGGAAGAAAGCGGATCTTGTGCCTCGCAGGAATTGGCGGTAAAACAGAGGAAAGATTAGAAAAGGATTAGAATATGTCGATTAGAGTACACAATTTTATGGGACGGTTAGGCTGGGAATTGCAGAAGAAGCTTCCTTTTCTGTCCAGCAATGCCTATCTGAAGCTGCAGTTTGTAGGGCGGAGGAAATCACAGCAGGCATATATTAAATATTTTATGGAGGCGGATGAGCTTCCATATCCGTTGATCGTAAACCTGGAGACCATCAACCGCTGTAATTCGGACTGTGCTTTCTGTACGGCCAACAGGAATGCTGAAAAGCGGCCTTTCCAGCGGATGGAGAAGGAGCTGTTCTATCAGATTATCGACCAGCTCCGGGACTGGGGATACAAGGGGCATCTCACTTTATACGGAAATAACGAACCCTGGATGGATGTAAATATTGTGGAATTCCATAAGTATTGCAGGGAACAGCTGCCTGACTGCTACATCTTTATGTCAACTAACGGGTTGCTTCTGGATGTGGAGAAGGTAAAACAGATCAAGCCTTATATCAATCAATTGGTTATCAATAACTACTGTGACGATATGAAGCTGCATGAAAATGTAAAAAAGATTTATGACTACGTAAGCGCCCATCCGGACGAGTTCGCCGATCTGGAGGTCCTGATCCAGATGAGGTATAAGCAGGCTGTGCTGACCAACCGTGCAGGCAGTGCGCCCAATAAGAAAAATTCCGCCAAGGTTATCAAGGAGACCTGCCTGATGCCTTACACGGATATGTTTATCTTCCCTGACGGAAGAATGGGGATCTGCTGCTGTGACAATTTTGAAGTCACTACCCTGGCGGACCTTAAGGTAACACCTATCAAGGAAGCCTGGAACAGCGAGCAGTACAAGGAGATCCGCCGGAAACTGCAAAAGGGCCGCCAGGAATATACGTTTTGTAAATATTGTGACTTTATAGATGCGGGACTGCGTATGGATGCGGTGAATGACGCGCTGACCGGTGGGAAAATGCATGGCGCCCGGCAGTCACTATTTAAAAAGTAAAACAGAGAATACTTATTGGTTATGGGGATTCCCCCGATTCCAGACTTTGGAAGGCTGTGCCTTGGGTGTGGGACTGCGAAACAGCAGCCTGCCCAAGGCTTTTCTATTGAAAGGGAACAGGGGCCAGAAATAACTATAGCCGCCGAAGGTGGGGGTTGTGGCTATGGAAAGCAGGATCAAGGCCAGGCCCGTCAGGAATCCCGGTAATCCGAAAAAGCCTGTTGCGAAGATCAGCAGGATACGGTAAAGCCGGATACCGTCGCTGAATTCCGTGCCGGAAACGGATAGGGAGGCAAGCAGGGTGACTGCCGCATAAAACAGTACTTCCACGGAGGCCCAGTTTAAGCTCACGGCAATATCCCCTATGATCAGCCCGCCGATGACGGAGAGGGAGCCGGAAAGCCTGCCGGAATTCAGGGTGGCGGAATATTTCAGCAGATCCAGAAGAAATTCCACTGCCAGTACGTAAAAGAACAACCGCTGTGGGGCAATGCTGCCGCTGTCTGACAGAAGTCCCCACTTATCGGATAGCTCCGGGAAGTATCCGGCCAGAAGCAGGAAAGCAGGCATCAGGAGCAGGCTTACGGGAATACAGAAAAACCGCACCAGACGGAAGTAGGTCCCTACGGAGGGACTGTTATAATAATCCTCAGAGTTTTGGGTGAATTGGAATATGGTGCAGGGAAAGACCAGGACCACCGGGGAGTTGTCTACTATTACCAGGATATGTCCCTCGGAGAGGTAGCTGCATGCCACATCGGGGCGCTCCGTGGTCTGGATAGCGGGAAGGGGGTTCCACCACCGTTTGGGCAGAAGGAGCTCTTCAAGGCTCTTGGAACCCATGGTGAGCGCGGAAACGTTCAGTGCATCAATGCTCTCCGACAGCTTTTTCAGCAGCTGCCGGTTTACATTATTTTCCAGGTAGGCAATGCAGACATCTGTCTTGCTCTGGGATCCTACGCTGTGCACAGAGAAACAAAGGTCGGTGGAGCGGATGCGCCTGCGGATCAGGTTGGCGTTAAATAACATGGTCTCTACAAAACCGTCCCGGGCGCCCCTTGTCACCCTTTCCACATCCGGTTCCGAAATCCCTCTGGCAGGGTAAGTCCTCACGTCAATCAAAATCCCCTGTGAAAAACCGTCGATCATGAGCAGTGAGGGGCCGCTGAGCACATTTCTCAATATACTGTCCCAGGAGTCGCAAAGGGATGCCTGGGCATAACCGATTTTGGCATTCATATACAGGACGATATCTTCCACCTGCCCGTTTTCCACATAAAGGGGATTCTGCAGATCCGAAAAAATCTGCTGCAGAATATCTGTTTTGCAGAATCCGTTGACGCCCAGAAAATAAGCTTTGGTCTCACCCAGGCGAAGATCCCTGGTCATGAGGTCAAAGCTGGCGCCTATGGGCAGTTTTGATTTTAAGTATTGGATGTTTTCTTCTAAACTGGTGGACAGTGGCATTGTGTTTTTGCACTCCTTACAGGGGATTCATGGTATCGAAAATAGAATCCCCGCCAGAGGCAAAATTATGCATGGGTGATATGATCCAAAGAATTCTGCACGGCCGTTCCCACTATCTGACAAAGGAGCTGCCGGGGCAGATTTTTAATAAAATACCCGTTTAAGCCAGGCCTGGAATAAGAAGATAGATCAATGTGCCCACTACGCCGGAACCCAGAATAATTTTGATGGCGCCAAGCTTGAACTTACGCAGCAGGAACAGGCAGACTGCAAACAATCCGATCTCCACCCACTTCAAGTTAGACAGGGAGAAGTTCACGGCTCCGTCCCGGAAGATGGCAAGGGTCAAAATAGAAAGTCCTGCACAGGAAATCAGGGAGACCACAGCAGGCCGCAGGCAGCCTAAAACAGTCTGGACACCGGAAAAATTGCGGTATTTATAATAAAAGTATGCCAGCGTCAGACAGATTACAAAGGGCATCAGAATACATCCAAAAGTACAAAGCAGCGCCCCGGGGATGCCCATCAGCCGCATTCCTACAAAGGTAGCGGAATTAATGGAGATAGGGCCGGGGGTCATCTCGGCGATGGTGATGAGGTCCGCAAATTCCTCCATGGACATGAGATGCCAGACGTTGACGATCTGGTTCTGGATCAGGGGGATCGCCGCGTATCCGCCCCCTACGCTGAACAGGCCAACCTGTAAAAAGCTGATGAAAAGTTTAATAAGGGTATTCATCCGTCATTCCTCCTCTTCTTCCACTGGTCAAATACCACGCAGAGAATCCCGGTGGCAAGGCAACCCAGTATAATGTACATGGCGCTGACATCCAGAAAATATCCCAGAATAAAGGTGATTACCATCAGGGCAATATACAGGGGTTTCTTTGTCCCCAATACATTCTTGGCCAGGTTGATGACAACGTCGCAGATTACGGCTGCAACCCCCGCGCGCATGACTGTCAATGCGGTATTCACCACGTCATTCTGGCGGAACCAGTCGTAGAAGACTGCGATCAGGGACAGCAGGATCATAGGGGGAAGTATGGTGCCGCCCACTGCTACCAGGGAACCCACAATGCCCTGCAGCCGATAGCCTAAAATCACGGAGGCATTTACGGGGATGGGGCCCGGAGAGGATTGGGCAATTGCGGTGATATCCAGCATTTCGTCCTCCTCCAGCCATTGCCGTTCTTCCACCACTTTTTTCTTCATCAGCGACACAATGACAAAGCCGCCGCCAAAGGTGCAGGAGCTGAGGGAGAACATAGTGGCAAAAAGCTGCCATAACATAGTTCCGTTTAATGGTTTTCTGTTTTTGTTTTTCATGGTCATACTCGCTTTTCTAAATAGGATTTATTACAGTATCTGCCGGAGCAGCATTTATTATTAATTTAAGGGGAATTTAACAGATTTGAGCCGCACTGTAATCTATTATAAGCAATCTTGTTGGAAATGTAAATGCAGAATTATAGATTATGTAGAGCGAAACAGGAAATCCTATTTCGCAGTCAGACACATACAGGTTTGCGATATAAATACCGCAAGCGGATCTGTACGTATTTTACAGAAAGGCCTGTAAGAAGGCCAAAAGAATCAGAAGAATGCCGGACACCGGGTCTGCGGCGGCGCCGAAGAGCTGAAGGGGACGGCTTCTGCCCAGGCGGTTCCCTGCAAACAGGAACAGCAGGGAGCAGGACAGAGTGGCAATGGCGGCAGGCAGCAGGGTCAGGCCGGAAATGCTGGCACTGAGCCCGATCCCTATATTGTTCAGTGACAGGCTGATTCCCAGTCCCAGCACTTCTAAGGGGGACAGGCGGAGAATTGCCTCGGCGGCTGCTGCCTGCGCCGTTTCTCGTTTGTGCGCCAGCATTTTTACCAACCATTTTACCACATACCAGACACCGAGAAGCATAAGCACGATACTGCCCACATATTTGCATACCATATAGGGAAGTTTCAGGGCCAGCCAGTCGCCAAAGCCTACGGAGAGGCAGGTGCCGGCCAAAGTGATGCCGCTGATCAGCAAATTCTGCCAGAGATGGATGCGGATCCCGCGGATCCCGTAGCCTATCCCGATCAACAGGGCATCCAGGCTGGCGGATATACCAAACAGCAGAGAGGGAATGATCTGCATAGATTGCTCCTGTGAGAGTTTTATTTATTATATTCCCAGGAAGGGAAAAGTGTTTTCGTTGCATTCGTCCGATTTTGCCGCTATAATGTCTATAGACAATTATGGTTACATTGCTTTGGGACAGGCAATGTTTTTGAGGATTGGCGCGGAATCCATAGACTGCCAAGATATAAATAGCCGCGCAGAAACGAGGAAAGCATGAATTACGAAATATTTTCAGATGTGTCTTTGGATATTGACAAGGCTTTCATGGAGCAGAACGAGGTGCATTTCGTCCCCATGGAGTATATGATCGGGGAGGATACGTTTCATTGTGAGAGGCCTGAGAGCGATGAGATGATGCACAATTACTATGATAAGCTCAGGCAGGCGATTCCCACCAGAACCAGCCAGATCGCCCCTTTTCACTATGTCTCAATATTTGAGCCTTATGTGAAGGAGAAGAAACCCATCCTGTATCTCTCCCTTTCCAGCGGATTGAGCAACACTTATGAGTCTGCCCAGATGGCGGTGGAGATGCTGAAGGAGACCTATGGCCAGGTGGATGTGGAGGTAGTAGACAGCCTGGGAGCCACCGGAGGAATGGGCCTTCTGGTGGAAGCTGCCTGCAAAAACCGTGACAGAGGGATGAGCCTTGGCGACAATGCGGCATGGCTCCGGGAAAATGTAAACAGGGTAAATTATTGGTTTAAAGTGGAAGACTTGATGTATCTGAAACGCGGCGGCAGGATTTCTGCGGCTACGGCGGTGATCGGGACGGCCCTTAACATCAAACCGATCCTCACTATCAAAGGGGACGGGAAGCTGGACACCATTGCGAAAAAGCGGGGAGACAGCCTTGCGCTGAAATATATGATCGACCTGTTTGCGGAAAGCTTTGACGCAAGTTTCGGCAATACGGTCTATATCTGCTGTGCGGACTGTTTGGAAATTGCCGGAAAGCTGAAGAAGATGGTGCTGGAACTCCGCCCGGAGCTTGAGGTCAAGATTACCATGTTAAGCCCTATTATCGGCGCCCATACGGGTCCGGACATGCTGTCGCTGATACATTTCGGAAAGGCCAGAGAATAAAAGGGATGAATGGTTTTAAAAAAATTTACTGCAGATGTTTCCAGGCTGCCATGAGGATGGCGCTGCCGGTCCTCCCTTACCGCAACCCGGAAACACTGGGACATATAGAAGAAATACCGGAAATTTTGAAAAAGGAAAACGTGAGGAAGCCACTGATCATTACGGACAGCAATCTGTCAGCCCTGGGGGCCGCCGACCATCTCAAGAGGGTGCTGAGGCAGGCGAAGGTGGACTTTGCGTTTTACGACGGCGCATTCCCCAACCCCACCACAAAACTGGCAGGGCAGACCACGCGGTATTATACGGAGAACCAGTGTGACGGCCTGATTGCTTACGGCGGCGGTTCCCCTATGGATCTGGCAAAGGCTGTGGGGGTCTGCCTGGCCAGGCCGGGGAAGCCGCTGGAAAAGATGGCGGGTATCCTGAAGGTACGGCGTAAGCTGCCGCTCCTGATCGCCATCCCTACCACTGCGGGGACGGGCAGTGAAACCACTCTCGCCGCAGTCCTGGTGAATGAGGAGGACAGGCACAAATTCTCTATCAATGATTTCCCGCTGATACCCCGGTATGCGGTGTTGGATGCGGAGACCATCCATACCCTGCCCCCAGGCATAGCGTCCACCACCGGACTGGATGCCCTGACTCATGCCGTGGAGGCGTACATAGGGCGCTGCACCACCAGGGGCACAAGGGCGGATGCGGAAAAGGCAGTGGCGCTTATTTTCGCAAACCTGGATAAGGCCGTCCGGCATGAGAGCAGGGAAGCGGAGGCCGCAATGCTTCAGGCTTCGCATTATGCCGGACGCGCTTTTACGCGCTCCTATGTGGGATATGTGCATGCCCTGTCACACAGTCTGAGCGGCAAATACAACCTGCCCCACGGCTGGACAAACGCGGTGCTTCTGCCTATTGTGCTGAAGCGGTACGGCAGCGCGGCCTGGAAGAAGCTTGCAAGGCTGGCCGCCTGCGCGGGGATCGGTAAGCCGGGTGACAGCGAAGAAACGTTGGCCAAGGCACTGATTGCAGCCATTGAGGAGAAAAACCGCGCCTATGGTATCCCGGATTATATTGAGAAAATAAGGGAAGAAGATATCCCCTCCCTTGCCAGGTATGCCCACCGGGAAGCAAACCCGCTGTATCCCGTCCCCGTGCTGTGGGATGCAAAGGAACTGGAGGAGATTTACAGGGATGTCAGCAAAAATGAGTGAACGGAATGTGAGGAAAGATGGAACGAAATGAAATAGAGGCAGCGCTGGCGAGGCAGAAGCAATATTTTTCTACGGGAGCCACCCTGCCGGTGGCAGCCAGAAAAGAGGCGTTGAAGAAACTGCGGCATGCCCTTGAGGTGCAGGAAACGCTGTTGACGGAAGCTTTGGAGCAGGATCTGGGGAAGAGTCCGTAGGAAGGCTACATGTGTGAAATCGGACTGGTAAAGAGCGAGATCAGTTACCTCTTGCGCCATGTGGGAAGGTATGCCAGGGAGCACAGGGTACACACTCCCCTTGCCCAGAGCGTATCCCGCAGCTTTATAAAGCCTATGCCATACGGGTCGGTATTGATCATGAGTCCGTGGAATTATCCGGTATTACTGGCCCTTGATCCCCTGGCGGATGCCCTTGCCGCCGGCAACACGGTGATACTCAAACCCAGTGCCTATGCCCCTGCCACGTCCGAGGCTTTGGCGAAGCTTGTGGGGGAGTGTTTCCCGCCGGAGTATGTGACGGTGGTCACGGGGGGCAGGGAGGAAAATACCTGTCTGCTGGATTGCGGATTTGATTATATTTTTTTCACCGGAAGTAAGGCTGTGGGCAGGGAAGTGATGCGAAGGGCGTCGGAGCGCCTGATCCCTGTGACGTTGGAGCTGGGCGGGAAAAGTCCCTGCATTGTGGACGAGACTGCCGACCTTGCCCTGGCGGCCAAGAGGATCGTATTCGGAAAATATGTGAATTGCGGGCAGACTTGCGTTGCTCCCGACTATATTTACTGTGCCGAGGCCGTAAAGGATATTTTTATCCGGGAATTAAAGACACAGATCGGAAAGCAGTACGGGGAGGAACCGCTTCAAAACCCGGCCTACGGCAAGCTGATCAACCGGAAGCATTTTGACAGAGTGTGTGGGTTGATCGACAGGGAAAAAGTGGTTTGCGGGGGAGAGACTGCCCCGGACCGTCTGCAGATTGCCCCCACGGTAATGGACCGGGTTACCTTTGAGGATGCGGTTATGGGGGAAGAGATATTCGGGCCCGTGCTGCCGGTACTGACATATAAAAGCCTTGAGGAGGCCGCGGAGAAAATCAACAGCATGGATTCGCCGTTGGCGCTGTATCTGTTCTCCTCGGACAGAGAGCATGTACGCTTCGTGAAGGAGCGCATCCAATTCGGCGGGGGATGCATCAATGATGTGCTGATCCATCTGGCTACCAGTGAATTGGGGTTTGGCGGCGTGGGTGCAAGCGGAATGGGCGCGTACCACGGTAAACGGGGATTTGACACATTTACCCACGAGAAAAGCATAGTGGATAAGAAGACGTTCCTGGACCTGCCCATGCGATACCAGCCCTACACGCCGTTCTATACGAAGCTGGTGCGGCTGTTCCTGCGCTGACAGCATTTCTGTGTCTTTTGTCGGTTTTTACCGTTGCCTGCACCAAGCTTTTTCACACTTAAAATCTGCCGGGACGCAGTGCGGATAATATTGTATACCCGGCAAGGAGGTAGATCATATGAGATTTGTATACCCACAGGGAGCCAGGAAGGCACTGACCTTCAGCTACGATGACGGACAAAGTTTTGACAGGCGGCTGGCGGAGCTTTTGCGCAGCCGCGGTATGAAAGGGACCTTTCACCTGAATACCGGGAAGCTGGGACTGGTCAGGGGAGACGAGACATTTATCGGTGCGGAGGAGATCAGGGAAGTATACGCGGGGCATGAGGTGGCCTGCCATGGGGTGCAGCATCGCAATCTTCCCACAATTACCAGGCAGCAGGCCGTACTGGAGATCCAGGAGGACCGTAAGCGGCTGGAGGAGATCACAGGAGGACTGGTACAGGGTATGTCCTATGCTTTCGGGAATTATGACCCTGAAATCATCCGGATTGCCAGGTCCCTTGGAATAAAATATTCCAGAACAGTGAATGATACCTGTGGGTTCTTTCCCCCTGCCGATTTCATGGAGTGGCATCCTACCTGCCATCACGACAACCGTTTGCTGGAGCTGGGCGACAGGTTCCTGGATATTGCAGGCTTTTATGAGCTGCCCGTAATGTATGTCTGGGGACATAGTTTCGAATTTGGACGATCCGGGGACTGGGGCGTTATAGAGGCCTTTGCGGACAAGATGGCAGGCAAGGAAGACATCTGGTATGCTACCAATATGGAAATCTATACGTATGTCAGCGCCACCAGGCAGCAGGAATTTTCCGCAGATGGCATGACTATGTACAATCCCACCGCCACCGGCGTCTGGTTGAAGACGGAGGAAGGCTTCCTGGAGGTGAAACCCGGGGAGACAAAGTATATCGGAGAGCAGTAAAACAGTTTGAGAAGAGGGATATTATGACAGAGGATATGGCAATCATAGGGGAAGAGGCATACAGGGCGGCAAAGGAGATATTGGAGGCGGCACAGCTGTCCCAGGGAGACCTTTTTGTGGTGGGCTGCTCTACCAGCGAGGTGAGCGGGGCAAGCATCGGCAGCTTTTCCAGCCCGGAACTGGCGGAGGCGGTCTTTGGCAACATTTATCAGGCCACCCAGGAGGCAGGCGTGTATCTGGCGGCACAATGCTGCGAACATTTAAACCGCGCCCTGATCTTGGAAAAGGACGCGGCGGAAAAATACGGTTATGAAACGGTCAATGTAACACCCCAACCTAAGGCCGGAGGATCCTTTGCCACATCGGCATACAAGTCACTGGAACATCCGGTGGCGGTGGAACATATTAAGGCTCACGCGGGAATGGATATCGGAGATACCTTGATTGGCATGCATCTCAAAAACGTGGCGGTGCCGGTCCGCATCCGCACTACGGCAATCGGAGATGCCCGAGTGGTCTGTGCCCGCACCAGGCCTAAATTCATCGGTGGCGCCAGAGCCATGTATGACGAAAATTTGCTGTAATTTGCCGGTTCCGGAATCTCTCCCGGCCAGGCACAAATTCTCCGCGCCTGTTACTTTGACAGGGCGGCTTCTTCAAGCAACCCTACGATGGTCTTGATAGAGTCCATCTGGCCGCTTTTGGCCATGGTCTCATGGTAAGCCTGCCTGGTAAAGTACAGTTCATGTACCCTGTCCACCAGCAGGTCGGTGAGCAGGTCATCCTCGCTGATCACAATGGAAAAACCCTGTGATTCAAAGGAATGGGCATTCAGAATCTGGTCCCCCCGGCTGCTGGAAGCGGGCAGGGGGATCAAAATATTGGGTTTCTTCAAGGCAAGCAGTTCACAGATGGCGTTGGCGCCTGCACGGGAAATCACAATATCAGCCATGGCAAACAAATCTTTTAATTCTGATTTCACGTATTCAAACTGCTTGTAACCTGGCGTGGTGAGAAGCAGGTTATCCATCTTGTCCTTACCGCACAGATGTACCACCTGAAAGTCCTCCAGCAGCTTGGGCAGGGCATCCCGGACCGCCTTATTTACATTGGCTGCGCCCAGGCTTCCGCCGATGACCATGATGACAGGCTTATTGGCGGTAAAGCCGCACATGTTCAAGCCTGCAAGCTTGCTGCCTTTAGAAAGCTCCGGGCGGATAGGGGAGCCGGTCAGCACAGCCTTGTCCGGGGGCAGTAGTTTCAGCGTTTCCGGAAAGTTACAGCATATCTTTGATGCGGAGGAAATACAGAGTTTGTTGGCAAGCCCCGGCGTCATGTCCGATTCGTGGAGGATGCAGGGGATATTCAGGGAGGCGGCAGCGCGCACTACGGGAACGCTGACAAAACCTCCTTTGGAAAAGACCACATCGGGCTGGTATGTTTTCAGGAATTTCCTTGCCTCGGAAAATCCTTTAATGACCCGAAAAGGATCGGTGAAATTCCGGATATCCAGATAACGGCGGAATTTACCTGTGGAAATGCCTACATAAGGAATATTAAAATCAGAGATCAATTTTTTTTCAATGCCGTCGTAGGAACCCATATAGGTAATTTCATATCCGGCTCCCTGCAAGGCTGGCAGCAGGGCGATGTTTGGGGTAACATGGCCAGCCGTGCCGCCGCCTGTTAAAACAATTTTTTTCATTTTAACGAATCCTCATTTCTGCCGCGCTGGTTTAGAGCATGCTCTCCAATGCCCGGGCAAGCTGGTCGGGGCAGGAAGTAGGCTTAAAGCCGCAGCGGATACCTTTGCATTTAGCGATCACATCCTCCGGCTTCATGCCTTTTACAAGGGCGCTGACGCCCTGCAGGTTGCCGTTGCATCCTCCGGTAAATTTTACGGAATCAATGACGCCGTCTTTCAATTCGATTTCAATGAGCTGTGAGCAGGTTCCTTCTGTCTTATACGTCATATATATCATCTCCTTATTTAGAAATTGTATCAGTTTCATTTTCATATATACTCTATCAGATTTTTACAATTTTTGCAATCATTTACAATGTTGCGCTATTCTGCCTTATTAATCATATTTCTTTCCTGACCAATGCATTCATGGTCAGGTTTGTACACTTGAATATATTTAAAAATAAGTATATTATGGGAAAAGAACATGGTTCTAAGCTATGCGTAAAAATTGCGCGGAAACGGAGGAATATATGATACAAAATCCGATTTTGAAGGGTTTTTGCCCTGATCCAAGCATTATCAGGGTGGGACAGGATTATTATATCGCTACTTCTACTTTTGAATGGTGGCCCGGCGTGAGGCTGTTTCATTCCAGGGATTTACGGCATTGGGAGCAGATCCCGTCCCCTTTGCGGCGGACAAGCCAGCTGGATCTCACAGGGGATCCTGCTTCGGGAGGTGTGTGGGCTCCCTGCCTGAGCCATGACGGGAAGAGATTTTTCCTGGTATACACAGATGTGAAGACCAAAAAGGGGAGATTCTACAATACGCATAATTACCTGGTGTATACGGACGATATTTATGGGGATTGGTCCGAGCCGGTGTATTTGAACAGTATCGGCTTTGATCCGTCCCTGTTCCACGATACGGATGGGAAGAAGTATCTGGTCAACATGGTGAATGGGTTTAAGGGCATCCTGGTACAGGAACTGGATGCCGAATATCGTCTCACAGGCCCCCGGAAGAAGGTATTCGGCGGTTCCGGCATCGGCTGTACGGAAGGGCCTCACATGTACCATATTGGGGATTGGTATTATCTGATTGTGGCGGAGGGAGGCACCGGTTATAACCATTGTGTCACTATGGCCCGGGCAAAAACAGTCTGGGGGCCTTTTGAGACTGCGCCGGGAAATCCCATACTGACTTCCCACAGGGAAGACATGGATTCCTTGCAGAAGTGCGGCCATGCGGATATTGTGGAGACGCAGAATGGGGAATGGTACATGGTGCACCTTTGCTCCAGGCCCCTGAACGGGGAGAAATGGTGCACATTGGGCAGGGAGACGGGGATCCAGAAGATGCACTGGGACCAGGAAGGCTGGCTGAGGCTGCACAAAGGCGGACAGTTTGCAGGAAATGAGACGGAGGCTCCCGACGGCGTGGAACCGGTATGCCTGAAGGATGAGACGGAAGGGTTTTTCGATGATTTTGACCAACCGGAATTGCATGTGCGCTATCATTCCCCCAGGATAGATTACCATTCTTTTGCAGACTGTACCGCGAAAAAGGGTTGTGTCAGGCTTACAGGCCAGGAGTCCCTGAATTCATTGCACAGGGTATCTTTGCTGGCAGTACGGCAGCAGCGGATTTCCTGCAAGGCGGAGACGGAGATGGGATTTGAGCCGGATTACCCGGAACAGATGGCAGGTTTGGTTTATATGTATGACGCCATGAATTTTTATATTCTGGGCAAAACGGCAGCCGAGGACGGGAAAACGGTTTTGGTACTTTTAAAAAGCGATACCGGCGTCGTGACGGATGAATCGGAGCCTGTTCCCGTACCCCGGGGGCAGAACATATGGCTTCGGGCGGAGGTGTCTGGAGACGGCAGGAGCGTGCTGTTCCGCTATAGCACAGACGGGGCGGATTGGCAGCAGGTGGGCGGAGAACAGACGACGCAGATATTGACGGACGAGCACTGCAGAGGATTTACAGGAGCGCACTTCGGCATCTACTGCCATGACATGACAGGACTGTCACAAAAGGCTGACTTTGGGCATTTTTCCGTTTCGTAATAATTCTCCCATGTGTACGGATTGTATCTTTTTGTCTGAAAAGGGAATAATTAGGCGACGAAAAAATCTGTGAAAACAGGAATAATTGTTTTATAATCATATTATACAAAAGCCGATTCCGCAAATAGCGGTTCGGCTTTTATGTCTTTTTTTGGACATTATCAGATAAGCGCTTGTAGAAAGAAAAAGAGGTGTGTCATGTTTCATGTATTTCAGGAGGAAAAAATTGTAACAGCTTGCATGCTGTCTCTTTTGGCAGCCAGTATATTTCTGAGGATTGCCCTGGGAATGCTGTACCAGAATATGATAAGAGAATCGGACAATATGGCTTCCACGGAAAATAAAATGCTGAAACAGTGTAAGCTAAAGTTTGCAAACTGCTATCAAATGAGTAACGGGGTGGCAAACATCCCAATATTTGTGGATAAGTTTCTGAACCGGATGAAGTGGGGGCCGTTTACTTTTGAGACATTGTACCATCTATCTGGACAGGCTATGCTGCTGTCGGTAGTGTCCGCGGGAGTTGGCATATGCCGGAGTATCATGGCAGGGAGGACATTGGGGGATATCCTTCCCTTTTATATCGTGAGCTTTTTCGGGTTATATCTGTATTTTTCTATCTCTACAGTGGTGGATGTAAAGAAGAAAAAAAGGGTGTTGAAGGTAAACCTTGTGGATTACCTGGAGAATCATCTCTCTCCCCGGATCGATATTACCAGACAGGATATTGAGATGCTTTATGGGGACACGGGAACGGACGGGCGAGTGGTATCGGGAAGAGCTGGTATTGGAGGACGGAACCGGGGCAGGCAGGGCAGGAGGACAGTGGAGCTGATGCCCATCGGACTCCGGCAGCCTGTGGACAGGCTCACATTGGATGAGGCAAGAAATATTGAGATGGAGAGCGAACCTGTGAGGCAGGCGGAAGATAACATGAGGGGGGATTCTGTGCTGCAGGATGCGGCGGTGACGGAGGAGGAGCTGGAGGCTCTTTTAAAGGAGTTTTTGACGAATTAAGGGTTATTGCATAAAGGAGGCGTGAAGAAATTTCTCGGATCGCATTGGATCACAGCTGCCAGGATGGGATTTCCGGCGGCTGTTTTTTCCGCGGGCAAAAGGGTTGGTTAAAAATCTTTGAAAGAATCAGGGATTATGGTACAATGTTGACACGGAAAGCCATGGACTGGTTATCAAAATCAGAGAGGAAGAGGCAAATAGGATGAAGATTGTTATTTTGGAAAGGAATTCTGTGGGGACTGATGTGTCGGTGGACTGTATCAATGACTTGGGCGAGGTCACGGTTTACCGGAATACGGTGTCGGCAGAGGAAATACGGGAGAGGGTAAAAGACGCGGATATTATTATTGCCAACAAGTCGCCCATGAATGAAGAAACTTTGGGAGAGGCCCCTAATGTAAAGCTGATCTGTGAATTTGCCACAGGTTATGACAACTGCGACCTGGCTTACTGTAAGTCCAGGGGGATCAAGGTTGCCAATGTGGTGGATTATTCTACAGCAATGGTGGCGCAGCATACCTTTACGCTGGCTCTTGCTTTAAGCCAGAAGCTGGTGCACTATGACAATTATGTGAAGTCAGGCGAATACAGCGCCCAGGACCGTTTTTCCAATTTTGATTTACCCTTCTATGAGCTGGAGGGGAAGACCTGGGGTATTGTGGGTATGGGAAATATCGGCAGGCGTGTGGCGAAGATTGGGGAGGCCTTTGGGTGCAGGGTGATTTTCCACTCTATCACTGGACGCAGCGCCTGCACGGACTATACCCGCGTGGATAAGGACACGCTGTTGAAAGAAAGCGATTATTTGTCCCTGCACTGCCCCCTCAGCGATCTGTCCCGGAATTTCATTGACAGGGCGGCTCTTAAGAAAATGAAAAATACCGCGGTCCTGGTAAACGTGGCCCGGGGGCAGGTGGTAAACAATACAGATCTTTATTACGCCCTGGAGGAGGGGGAAATACAGGCGGCGGGGTTGGATGTGATGGAGAAGGAGCCTCTGGAATTTTCCAACCCCCTGAGTAAAATAAAGGACAGCAGCCGCCTGATCGTCACCCCACATTTGGCCTGGGCCAGCGTGGAGGCCCGCACCCGGTGCGTAGAGGGAGCGTACTTGAATATTCAGGCCTTTCTGAGGGGGGAGGAGAGGAACATAGTGAACCCTTAGAAGCAGCAGGATCTGTTGGGGCGCAGAATATAATATGCAGGAGGAAAAGATTTTCCTTGACCTTCTACCTGCTGGATGGTTTACAATTACTTCGATAAAATGATAACCAGCGCTTATGCAGGCTGTGTCGGCAGGACAGGAAAGGAAGGTTATACAAAGATGGGAAACGGATCATTGCAGGAATTGGAAATCACACAGGGGACAGTGGTAAGCCTCGCAGTTACGGCGGCGGTACTTTTTGCACTACCCATAATTTATGTGGCGTTCTGGAAAAAGCGTTGTGGCAAAAACGTTTCTTTCGCACCGCTGATCATCGGCGCCGCAGGCTTTCTGGTAACCGTACGTGTACTGGAGCTGGGAGTGCACATGATCTGTATCGTGCTGGATAACCCTATTTCACGGTTTATCAACGGAAGCACTCCTGCATTTGTGCTTTATGGTATCTTGATGGCAGGTATTTTTGAAGAATGCGGCAGGTATGTCATTATCAAGTTCCTTATGAAAAAGAATAAGACAAAAGAAAATATGGTCATGTATGGCATTGGGCACGGCGGTATCGAAGTCTGGGCCATCACTTTGCTGACGGTGATCAATTTTCTGGTCATTGCGGTTATCCTTCGGACTCAGGGTACGGAAAACGGATTACAGCTTTTGGGCATTACGGGAGATGCCCCGGAAAGCGTGATAAACTCTGTAACTGCAGTGACCGCAATGGTGGCGGATTTTGGCGCCGTTACGGGTGCGCTGTATGTGTTTGAGAGATTCTGCTGTATGTTTCTGCACATTGGGTTTACGATTTTGGTGGCATACGGGATTGCCAAGGGGCAGAAGAAGTATTTGCTGTATGCGATTTTGGCACATGCCATAACAGACACGCTTCCTGCGCTGTCCCAGCGCGGCGTGGTGAATATGTGGGTTGTGGAGCTGTGGGTGTTGGCCTGTGCGGCCGTGCTGACGGTGTGGGGTGTAAAATTGTATCAAAAGTGGGCAGAGTGAAGGAAATACTTTGGTAGAACGAAAATCCTCATCCTTGCCAAGCCTGTTATTTTATAGTAGAATGACAACATAAGTTTTGCACAGCGGCAAATACTGTAGGAAAAATATATGTATGCACAAAGGCAATGTGTGGAAAAGAGGATTGGAATGATAGAAAAGATAAGAGAGCAGTATGCAAAGTATGAAGAGATCATAGTCTACCTGATTGTGGGTGTGATAAACACTTTGATTTCATGGGGGGCATGGTTTTTATGTGCCTATACGTTTCTGGATGCGGAAATAGTGTGGCAGAATGTATTACTGAGTGTCATTTCATGGGTGGTTGGTGTTGTCACAGGGTATTTTATGAACCGCAAATTCGTGTTTAAGAGCCACGAACCGAATATTTGGAGAGAATTTCTTCAATTTTCCGGGGGAAGGCTTTCCACCTGGGCGCTGGACGCTGTGATGATGGTATTGATGGTTAATGCACTGCATATCCATGAAGGGTTTTCCAAGATATTTGTATCTGCGCTGGTTATGGTGGGAAATTATATAATCAGTAAGTTTTTCGTGTTTAAGAAATCCGAGCCTGAGGAGGAATACATGGCAGAGCAGGATATATGATGCCATAGGGTATAGACATGATTACTAAAAAGCAATTAGAAGAATCCATGGACAGATTCTTCTAATTGCTTTTTTTCTAGACCACCTGATGCTGTGAAAAGCTTTTCTTTGACCACAGGATTCCCACGATCAGTACGATCACTGTGATAGGGACGGCCAGGCACACCGGCGGGAAGGTAATGGAGCCTATTTTAAGCAGGTCAAATTCAAACAGCTTTAAAAGCTGCATTTGGGTGATAGGCAGTAAATATCCCCATAACGCCACGGAATCCGGAAGTATGTTCCAGGGGAGGAACATGGGAATGGCATATATTACAAAGGATATCACCAAAGCGCTGAAGGAGCTTTTTCCCAAAGCAGACACCACCAGGACGATAGAGGTCAATACCAGCATTCCGCCAAACCATGCGATACAGGCGAAACCGTAAGCCTGGAGCCAATTCAGTGAATAGGGGACGCGGTCATAGTATCCCAGCTCGCCCAGCTGCACCGAACAATCCCATCCTGCGGTGCCGTGTACGGTCAGCATCAGCGAGGTACAGATTCCCAGAAGCAGGAGGGACCCGGCTATTGTAATGAAAAAGGCGGAGATGATTTTTGCCAAAGTACATTTTTTACGCCCGTGAATTCCTGTGAGTATCAGGGCATCCATATGGATAGTGTATTCCTCCGAGAACACAGGGGATACGATGACGGTAACAATGCATCCCCAGAGCAGGAAAGAGTACAGCAGTGCATATATAGTACATTCCCAGCCGGTAGAGTAACCCAAGATCAGCTCCGGCGCCATATCCCCGAAAGCCTCTTCCACGGTTTGCCCGCTGTAGCTCCCGTCAGGATTCACAAAGCCGTTGCTGGATAGGATATTGTATACCAAATTGTGTACATAATGATATTCACGGTTCGGGTCAATGTCGTTGGCTTCCCAGACGGAATCAGGTATGTCATAGGTTTCCACTATAGTACGCACTTTCTCGTCAGTGACGGAACCGTGATAGGAGGCACAGATTTCTTTATCTACAGGTATTGCTTCAAACCCTTTTATGGTGACTTTCTGTCCGTTTTCTGCCATTTGGATATCGGCATAACCGGGTACCACCCAAGAATACTCCATAATAGCTACAAAGCTGACAAGACCTAACAGTGCGGCCCATACCAAAGGCTTCCGCAGCATTTTTTTTATTTCAAATTCAATCAGTTGTCTCATTTCGTATTTGCACCTTTCCGCGCATTGCTGCGCATTTATTTGCCGTTGCTGCTTTCTTCGTCATTAAAATAGTAAAGATATAAATCCTCCAGATTAGGAGCCGCATTCAAAGCGCTTTCCAGAGGCTTTTCCTCACTGATGATGCGCAGTATGGTATTTTCGCCCTCGGTGCGCATATTCCCGATATTGTATCTGCCCTCCAGGGAAGGAACTTGGCCGTTTGGCACTCTGCATTCCCAGACCTTGCCGTCAATGGAGTGGATAATCTCATCCGGCCGGCCTTCATGAATAAATTTCCCCTTTTTCATGACCAGGATATCCCCCGCTATGTATTCCACGTCTGATACGATGTGGGTGGACAGCAGGACAATCTTGTTTCGTGAAAAGCTGCTGATCAGGTTGCGGAAGCGGACGCGTTCCTTGGGATCCAGTCCGGCGGTGGGTTCGTCCAGGATCAGGATTTTGGGGTCGTTGAGCATTGCCTGGGCAATGCCCAGCCGCTGTTTCATCCCGCCGGAAAAGGTTTTTATTTTCTTGTCTTTCACCTGCAGCAACCCTACTTCATCCAACAGTTCCAGGGAGCGCTGCTTGGCATAACCCTTGGACAGTCCCTTGATGGCGGACATATAGAGTAAAAATTTCATGGCGGTGAAATCGGGATAATAGCCGAAGTCCTGGGGCAAGTAACCGAGAATGTTTCGGTAGTGGTCCCCGTTTTCCCGAATATTCTGGCCGTCATAACTGACGGTTCCGGCAGTGGGGGACTGTATGTCGCAGAGGAGACGCATCAGGGTAGTCTTTCCGGCGCCGTTGGCGCCGAGCAGGCCGTAGACGCCGCAGGTGAGTACGGCGTTGAGGTCATTGACGGCAAGGAAGGCGCCGTATTGTTTGGTAAGGTTTTCTATCCGAAGTTCCATAATTTTTGATCCTTTCTGTTTTCGTTGAGATAATGTACTTCCGTGCAAAGCCTCAGGGCATTGTATAAAAGGAGCGCCAGAGCCAGCAGCGTAGCGAAGGGCACGCTGTTGTCAAGGGGGACCGGTATGCCCAAAAAGCTTTCTTTGCTCAGGGAGAATATCAGCAAGTAATCCAAAAATCCGGCCGTTAAGGGAACTGCAGACAGCAGGGCGGAGCTACAGCGGCTGCCTATGCGGCGCAGGGCATACAGTGACAGTGCGCTGGTGAGGAAGAAAGGCAGCAACGTATACAGGCAAAATTGCCATAGCGGTCCGTCCGTCATGCGGTAGCCAATCAGCGCCCCCCCCAATACCAGAAAATCAGCGCCGAACAAAATACAGAGCCGGAAGAAAAAAATCTGGGCCAGATTATACCGGCAGGCGGATTCCATTTCCCAGGTCTTGGCGCGAAAACTTTTGGACAGTTCATAGACCAATATCAGGGACAGACCCGGCCCAAGGCAATACAGCAGCATGCTGACTGTGAGCCTGTTTGACTGGAATGCATAATAATAGATCAAAAGCAGTATGCCTGCCTGTGAAAGCCAGACCCAGCATGATATATATGACATATGCGTCAGTATTTGCGAGGGGAAAGGTTCTCGGGGAAGATAATCCATTTTTTTAATGTCTTCAGAAAATTGGGCAATGTGAAGCGTGCGGATTTTCTGATCAACTTTGGGGGGAGTATGTTGTTTTAACAGTAAATCCAGTTCCGAATCTTTTTTCATACCAATCTCCATCAACTAGACCTCCTCATGGCATTTTGATTTGATTAGCTGTCGTCTTCTTCCGTCAAATATTGTTTTAGCTTTTCTGTTGCCGCATAAAGCCTTGTCTTTACGGTGGAAAGCGGAACTCCTACAAGGTTTGCTATCTCACGCAGCTTATACCCCTGGTAGTAGTAGAGGACTATCACTTCCCTCTGAGGCTCCCCCAGGCGCATCAAACCCTCCTTGACGGACAGCTTGGTAAGGGCCTCCTGCTCCGGTTCGTCTGTCGGCGGGCAGGCCGGTTCGCCGCGTCCTGCGGCACCCTCATCTTCAATCCAGCGGCTGTAGGAAACTTCTTTGCTCATGCGGCCGGAATTTTTGCGGAAGTAGTCCTTGCACACATTCAGGGCGATTCGGATGAGATAGGGTTTAAAACGGTTCCGTTCTCTGTAATTGTCAAGAAAGCGCATAAGATGAAAGAAGGTTTCCTGTGTGCAGTCGTAGGCGGTTTGTTCGTTTCCTGTCTGGTAGTAGCAGTAGCGGAAGACATCATTATAGTATTTCTCTACCAATTGTCCAAACAGTTGTTTCTCACCTTTCCGAATGCGCTTTATCAGTTCGTAGTCCTGCAAGTGTTCCTCCTTTCCCGGTGATGTACAGCCTTATAATAAAGAAACGTTTTCCATGGCCAAAAAGTTTGCCCAAATAAAAAATTTTAAAATTTTTCAAAAAAAGACTGTGCTTTTATTGCACAGTCTTTTCAATATGTCTTAACGTTACCCCTATATGGATGCCACCATTTCCTCTACCAGAGCTGCGGAGTGCAGGGCGGCAGCTTTCTCAAAGGTGGGATAGTCCATTTCCGCGCTGTCGTCGGCCTTATCGGAAATGGCACGGATAATGACGAAGGGTATCTGGTTTAAATATGCGCCATGGGCAATAGCCGTTCCCTCCATCTCTGCACAATCGCCCTGGAAATCAGCGCTCAGCTTTTTCTTGATTTCCTTGCTGGAGATAAACTGGTCGCCGCTGACCACACGGCCGATGACGGCATGGCAGTCGGGGTTTACTCTTTCGCAGGTGGTCTTTGCCAGCTGCATCAGGCGTTCGTCGGCAGGAAACTCACGGATCCCAAGTTGGGGGACTTCCCCGGGTTTATATCCGAAAATGGTTGCATCCACATCATGATGGATGGCGTCTCTGGAGACCAGGATATCCCCGATATCCAGCTTTGCGTTCAGGGAACCTGCCACACCGGTGTTGATAATGTGGGTCACTTCAAAAAGATCTGCCAGGATCTGCACGCAAAGGGCGGCATTTACCTTGCCTACTCCGCTGCGGACAATAACAACCCGGGCGCCGTTGAGGCTGCCTTCAAAAAAATCCATACCTGCCTTTTTCACAATTTGGGAAACAGCCATTTTAGACTTTAGAGTTTCCACTTCCAATTCCATTGCACCAATTATTCCTGTTTTGCTCATCATACCATGCCTTTCTCATAAGCCAATTTATTAGTAGGCCAGCCTGCTGTCATCAATCCGGCAGAGTACATTATCCAGGTACTTCTTTGCCAGAAAGTTTGCCATGGGCAGGTTCATATCCAGGTAGTTGCCACAGTCCTTGGGGGAAGCGCCGGGAACTTCGTCCTTGAAATCCCTTATAAATTCAAACATTTCCACTATAAGAGGTACAATTTCCCTGGAGGAAAGATCCCCTGCCAGCAGGAGATAGAACCCAGTGCGGCAACCCATGGGGCCAAAATAGATGGTCTTATCCTTATAGGTGGGATGGTTGCGCAGGAAAGTAGCTCCCAGGTGCTCTATGGTGTGCACTTCCGCGGTGTTCATGACGGGTTCTTCGTTGGGGCTGGTCATTCGCAGGTCAAAGGTGGTGATAGTCTCCGTGCCTACTGTGTCCTTGCGGGATACGTATATGCCGGGTTGTAATTTGATGTGGTCAATAGTAAAGCTTGCGATCTTTTCCATATGAGTAACCATACCTTTCCTGAATGTATTTCATATAAGTTCTGGTAAAACTTAGACAAAACCGGTTTTGCCTACCGGCCAGCCTTTTTGGGGAGAATCCATTCATTTTGCCGCATCAGGCCATCAGCTGCTCCAGACGGTTCTCAAATATATTCTTCGGCAAGGGTCGGTCAAAACAAAACCCCTGTGCCAGAAAACAATTATTTTCTTTTAACATTTTCACGTGTTCAATGGTCTCCACGCCTTCAACAATAGAGGTGATACCCATTTCCTGCGACATGGCAATAATATGTTTAAGCATGACACGGTTTTGCTGGGGGGCGCTTTCGGTTTCATCCAGAAAGCTTTTGTCGATCTTGATCATATTCCAGGGAAGTTCCCTAACCAGGTTCAGGGAGGAATATCCTGTTCCAAAATCATCTACGGCGGTACTGATGCCGTTGGCCTGCAGGCCGAAAACAATATCTTTTAAGTCTTTAAAACTGACGTCGGTGGTGGTCTCGGTCAATTCGATCTCAATGTACTGGTGAGGCACATTATGCCTGTCTATGGTATTCAGGATGTCATTCAGCAGGTTTATATTGCCGAAGTGGCACCGGGAAAGGTTGACGGATACTTTTACCACCTTACGTCCCTCATCCAGCCATTTTCGGATGTCCCTGCATACATGGTCAAGCATATAAAAATCAAGGGCGCAGATTGCCTTGCTCTGTTCCAGAACGGGAATAAATTTTCCGGGAGGGATAATCTCGTCTTCGTGCTGCCAGCGGCACAGCGCCTCTGCCCCGATCAGCTCGTAATTTTTTAAATATACCTTAGGTTGGTAGTAAACCAGAAATTCTTCGTTCTGGAGCGCCTTCGGGAAAAGGTTCTGTACCACCGTAATATCGTTGATATGCTGCAGCAGCGCTTCATTATAGAAAACGGCGGATTCCGCGGTGAGGTCTTTGGCTACGCTGTTGGCCATGCTGACCCGGTCTACGATATCCGAAGCGGTACGGCAGTCATCTGAAATCAAATAGAAACCGGCGGAGGCAGTAATCAGAATCTTGGTCTGCATGGAATCATCCACGGAGATCTCTGTACCCTCCAGAAATTTTCTGATAGCGTCCGTATGCTCTTTGTAAAAGAGAGCAATAAAGTTATCTCCCCCGACTCTGCAAACCATCTCTTCCTCAGAGTCGGAAAAGAGTTCGTACAGCTGGCGGACAAAGGAAAACATAATCTGGTTGCCCCGCTCAATACCCACCTGCTGGTTGACATTGGAAAAGTGGTCCAAATCAAAATAACATGCGGTAAATTCGCTGATCCGGTTCTGCGAAATCAGTTCTTCTGCGTGTTTCTTGAAATAGGTCAGGTTGTAGATTTTCAAGTCCCGGTCATAGAAAAGCAGATACTCCGCCAATTTCATAATGCGGCTCCGGCCATTGTATACAAAAAGCATTTTCGTGAGCACCTGCAGCTTTTCCCTTTCCGCCTGGGACCAGTCGGGGTCATCCGCTTTTTGATAAATGCTGTAGGCAATCGTATTTCTGCTGCTGGTGATTTCCCGCTGGTAATAAAAGCGCTGCATATCGGCGGTTCCGTTTTGGTAGAGGCAGAAATCTTCCCCTGTTTTATTCAATTCGTTTTCCGGGGTCATATAGAAGGTGGCCTTGATCAAAGCTATGCGGAGCAGTGAGCCGATCTTTTCAACGGCCGTCTGATAATTGGGGTCGTCTTCACCGGACAGCTTTTCCATCTTCAGTAGGAAGTCATCTATGGCTTCTGCATATTGCGTTGCGTTAAGTTCCATATGACAAGTCCTTTCTCCTGTTATATAGGAAGTCCCACCGCAAAAATGCGGTATAAAAGCGTTTCATCAGATCCGTTCTGCAGGCAACTGCGGTATTTGTATAGTATAGGTGGTCCCAATGTTTTCCATACAGGAAATTTTTACGCTGCCTGACATCTGCCTAATCAAAAGTCCGATGATAGAAAGTCCAATGCCACATGCTTCCATATTTTCTATTAACTGAAAGTCGTTGTTTACCAAATAGTAATTTGCATTATTTAATTCGTCAGCCGTTATGCCGCCGCTGTTGTCAGAAACTTCGATGGTCAGCAACCTGGCATAGGATGCCGTTTTGCAGTATGCGGTGACAGTGACCTCGGTAGTGCCGGGATAGTTTACAACGTTGCTCAGTACCTTTGTGATAACCTGGCTGATACGTCCCTCGTCGCCCAGCAGGTATGTGGGCACGGAATCGTCCACATGAATATGAAAGGTAATATCTTCTGCCTGGAGATATTTTTGGGTTCTCTTACAAATGCTTTTTAACAAAACTTTAAAATTATATTCCGTTTCGCTTAATTCAATCTCGCCTTCGTTCATCCGGGCATATTCCACAGTATCTTTTAAGGAAGAAAGGAGTTCTGTTCCTCGGATGGTTATATCGTCCAGGGTGTTGAACATGGAGGTGTAGTCCTGATTATATACGGCCTGCCTGGCGGATTCTATCCAGTGCATCATGTCGCGTTGGATATTGGCGTTCATGTCGATAATGAATGCAGTCTGGGAATGGGCGGCACGTTCCAGCTTCTTGCTGTTCTGAAGCGCTATATAATTGGTGTACGCCATGGCGGACAGTGTGGAGGCAATCTCGGACAAAAAACCGGCGGCGCGCTCTACTTCCCCAAGCTCCCGGTAGGGAACTTTTCTGGCGGCTTCCAAATACGTTTGTTCATCAATAGAAAGTTCACGTGCGGTTTCGCGGAAATCCTCTTCCTCCAGGGGGTCGGTGAGAACCTGGCCTCCGATAATGCTGCCGATAAAGGTATCTTCCAGCATAATGGGGGCGGCATAGTCCACTAAACCGGCGTGACAGTGATATACGGCAGGCTTGCCGTTTTTCAGGGTTTCCAGGGCACCCTGCTTGTCACATGCCTCACAGCGTGAGCACCCCAAAGGGGATTTCCTGGTAAGATTCATACAAAATTCGGTAAAGCCGCTGCCGTTGGTAACAGGGGTACCGTTTTCGTCCGCAATCAGGCTGGCCATTCCGATATAATTGGAAAGGCTGTCCTGCATTTTCTGCAGGATTTCGGAATCAATCAAATCCGTTAATTTTACGTTCTGCATGGCAAATGCTCCTTGTATAGTTATATTTTATTTTTTTAGGCAGAGATTGTCAAGCACCGGAACCGGTGAAAATAATAAAATGGCTTTGCAAGAACATAGTAAAATGCTGTATTTGTAGCCGGCCGTAGAGGCAGGTACAAGATGGTGTATTTTAAAACAGGGAATATTTTTAACGGCAAAGGTGATACTGCTCAAAAACAAAACCAGATAAGGCAATTTATATATAAACACTGAAACCGAAAATCAACATGTCAAATAAATATTGATGATTGATATGATATGGCCTATCGAATAGAATAATATGCACAAGATATTCGGCCGGATATTCTTAATTTTCGTTAAAATGATCAATATCAACACAGGGAGGTAAGAAACTTGAAGAAAAAAATAATATCTCTACTGATGGCGGGGTTAATGGTTATGTCCATGGCAGCCTGCGGCAATTCGGAAGAGGGAAATTCCCAGAGTCAGTCAAATCAGGGTTCCGAAGGGTCAGAGAGCAGTACTGTCGGAAGCAGCGCAGCATCCGGAGGAAGTGAAGCGTCCGGAAACAGCGAAGCTCCGGCAGATGATTTTACATATCCTATGGAGCCAATTACATTTACTTTTAATGGCAGCGGCAGCGGCGGAACAGATTTTTATGACGACAATGAGCATCCGGCCTGGGCCAAGGATATCTATATTCATAAAGTTATGAGGGACAAGACAGGCGTCAGCTTGACGGATGTGGGGGGAGCGGCAAGCTCTACGACCATGTCGGAGCAGTTTCTGCTAATGCTGGCCAGCGGGGAGCTTCCCGATATCATCAATGCCCCTTGGAACGCTTATACCGGCGGCGCGGCTGCAGCCATTGAGGAAGGCTATATCGTGGATATGATGGAGTATGCGGATTGTATCCCTAACCTTCTGAAATATCTGGACGAGAATCCCGAGATTGCGGCGCAGGTGTTCACTCCTGACGGGAAGCTGGGCTTTGCGCCTTTTATCAAGGCAAAGCCGGTGACGGGAATGGGCCTGGTAATCCGTAAGGACTGGCTGGATGAATTGAAGCTGGATGCACCCACTACCATAGAGGAGATGCATGATGTCCTGGTCGCATTTAAGGAAAAATATAATTGTAAGGCCCCTCTGACTTTTGAGGCCAGATGGCTGTTCCAGCAGGGAAGTGCAAATCCTCTGAGCAGTCCCTGGAACACCACTTACCAGGAGTATATTTTGGACGGCAAAGTACAATTTGGGCCTTTGACGGAGGAATATAAAGAATTTATTTCCACCCTTGCCCAATGGTATAAGGAAGGGCTCCTGGACCCTGACTTTGCAAGTGTCGATAAATCCACTGTCCAGGCTAAATTCTCTAACGGGGAGGCAGGCGTCAGCATACAGCAGGTTAACAATATCGAGAATTGTGTGATCGCCAATGAGGGAACCGGATATGAGGTATTGGCATTGGAATCACTGGTCATGAATAAGGGAGACGAGCCTGAATTTTCCCAGCAGTCCATTCAGCACTACGATGGCGGTATGTGTTATGCCGTGAGCACTACATGCCCTGATATTGAGGCCGCCTGCCGTTATCTGGACTGGAGATTTTCAGAGGAAGGCCTGATGACCATGAATTATGGAATCGAAGGTGTGACATACGAACTTGTAAACGGGGAAGTGCAGCTTACAGACCTGATCCTTCATAATGAAGAGACACCTGTAGCCAACAGCGCCAGAGATGAAATCGCCCAGAACCAGAACAGGGCAGGAATCTCCCTGGATATTTCATTGGCATATACGGACAGGGCAAAGGAATGGATCGATGTGTGGACGGCGCATATGGATGAATATGTATTGCCCACAGTACCCTATACAGCGGAAGAGCAGGAAATTATTGCGAAGAGATGGGGAAATATAGATGATTACTGCCAGGAAATAATCCTGAAGTATATAGTAGGTTCCTCAGATATTTCCGAGTGGGATTCCTTTGTAGAAACCATTAACGGGATGGAGATCAATGAGGTTCTTGCGGCAAAGCAGGAAGCTTATGACAACTATCTTCAGAGAGTGGAAGAGCTGAAAAAATAATCGATCTGTGTACGATAACATAATAGAGCGGTAGCAGCAAAAGGAGCGGCAGCCGGGTTTGAGCCTGTCTGCCGCTTTTAGAGATTATTATGTGAGGAGGTTGCAATAAGGTATGAAAGAGAAAAACCTACAGCCTAAAAACCGGAAGTATATCCTGGCAAAGGACTTTCGCAGGAACAAAATACTGTATCTGATGGTGCTTCCGGTGGTGGCTTTTTACATATTGTTTTCTTATGTGCCCATGTCAGGCATTATTATTGCGTTTAAGGACTATAAACCCATGCTGGGAATGTGGAAGAGTCCCTGGGCAGACAGCTGGGGATTCGGCAATTTCCTGGAATTTTTTTCAAATCCCTTTTTTGGAAGGATTTTGAAAAACACGCTTCTGATCAGTCTGTATTCCATTATTTTCAGCTTTCCGGCACCGGTTATGCTGGCGTTGCTTTTAAATGAAGTGAGGCTGAAAAAATGCCGCAGGGTGGTGCAGACGGTGAGTTATATGCCCCATTTTATCTCTTTGGTGGTGGTTTGCGGAATGGTGAGGCAATTTTGTCTCAGCGACGGGCTTTTCAACAATTTATTCCAATTGTTAGGTGTGGACAGCGTCAATTCCTGGCTACAGATTCCCGGAGCCTTTCGTACCATCTATGTGGGCACCGACATCTGGCAGTCCATGGGATGGAACAGTATCATTTATCTTGCGGCTATTGCGGGGGTTGACCATCAGCTGTATGAGGCCGCCGAGATAGACGGGGCAGGCAGGTGGAAAAAGTTACTCCATATTACATTTCCTACCATCCGCCCTACCATCATCCTGCTTCTGATCATGCAGGTGGGTAAGACCATGAACGTGGGTTATGAGAAAATCCTGCTTTTATACAATTCCACCATTTATGAGACGGCGGACGTAATCTCCACCTATACCTATCGGAAAGGATTGCTGGACTTTGATTACAGTTACTCCACGGCCGTGAACCTGTTCAATTCCGTAATCAACTTCGCACTGGTCATCATTGCCAATAAAATCAGCAGCAAAGTGTCTGAGACAAGCCTGTTTTAGATAGGTGGGAAAGGAGCAAGGTATAATTATGAATAAATATCTGAAGAATAAAAAGTGGGTATCCTGGATCCCGGATGTAATTATGGCCGCAATCCTTCTGGGGATAGGGATCGTTATGGTATACCCTGTTTTGTATGAAGTGTTCGTATCTTTCAGTGATTCCGTACAGTTTGTCCGGCAGAGAGGGATTATGGTGCGGCCGGCAGGGTTCAGCACCCTGGCATATGAGATCGTTCTGAATGCAAAGCCTATCTGGACCGGATTCCGAAACACCATCCTTGTGGAGGTGATAGGACTTGTGTTCAACCTGACACTGACATCTTTTGGCGCTTATTTCCTCACCAGGAAAAATGTCCTCTGGAAGAAACCGGTTAATATACTGATTATTATCACCATGTATTTTTCCGGCGGGTTGATTCCTACCTACCTGACGGTAACCGGCTATGGCCTGGGCAACAGCATTTGGGCGCTGATCCTGCCGGCTGCCATGAGCACATATAATATGATACTGTTACGTTCTTACTTTTCTACGATTCCCGACAGCCTGGCGGAATCGGTGATGATGGACGGAGGCGGGCATTTTACCATATTGTTCAAGATTTTCATCCCTTTGGCCAAACCGGGGATGATGGTAATGCTGCTGTACTACGCGGTATCTCATTGGAACAGCTGGTTCTCTGCGTTCATCTACCTGCGTGATGTGGACAAAGCGCCCCTGCAGCTTGTGCTGAAAAATATGTTTGCCGAAGAATCCACGGAGCTGCTGAAGCTTATAAATAAATTTGATAATTTTGACTCTCTGCAGGAGACTGTGAGAGCTGCAATGATGGTGGTCTCCACACTGCCGATCGTATGTTTGTATCCTTTTCTGCAGAAATATTTTGAGGGCGGTATTATGATCGGTTCTTTAAAGGAGTGAGTACGGACGGAGCCGGAATGAAAAATTTTTTTACAGACATAAACCGAAAAATAAAAGAAAAAACAATTGCTACCTGGGTTGTCACTTTTATGGTCATCTCCGTGGCACAGTTTTTAGTATGGATCCTGGCCACGGAGACGGTGGTCCATGTGGTAAAGCGCCAGACCAATGAGGTATATGGCAAGGCGCTTAATATTCTGATTCAATCTTATGACAACAGCATGGAATCTGTCCGTTCCATGCTGAATGTGTTGACCCTGGATAAGGATATCAAAAAGGGAATGGAGGGTTCCGGGGATGTATGGCAGAATGAAATTATCAGGCGCAGGCTGGTGTCCTACAAAAGCCAATATCCTTATATCGATGATATTTTTATCTATTATCTGGATGAAGAGCGTGTCATTTCTTCAAACACGGTTGCGTCTTCCCGTCTGTTTTTTGATGTTTACGGGGATATGGGCGTATCCTATGAGGAATGGCAGGAGTTTATGAGGCAGGGTTTTTCCAAACAGGATGTGTCGAAGAAAAATGCAGAGGGCAGGGAAACATTGTGGATCCTGCATACCTGGCCTGCTTTTTCGGGAAATGACGCAGGTGCAGTGGTAGGGGTAAAATTTAATATTTCTTATATACAGGGACTGGCAGACCACTTCAGCGCAGACAATTATGTGGCATTGATCATCCGTAATACAGACGGGGATCTCGTGGCAGAATCCGGTAATATGGACGATGTAAGGCGGGGCAGGCAGGAACGGAAGGTGGTCAGGACAGGGGAAGGCAGCGGATGGACTTACACGGCTTATATGCTGGACAAGGCAATAGGAGCCTATGAGAAAGGATTTATGCCGCTGCTGTTTGTGTGCTTTGCGGCAGAGGGATTGGCTCTTGCCTTTGCGGTTTCCTTTTTCCTGAGAACCAATTACAGTCCTTTTACGGAGCTTATGGAATATGTGAATAAGCAGAACCCCAGGCAAATCACGGATGGTTCAGAGTATGTGTATATCAGGGACTCTTTTGAGGCAATCGTAAAGAAAGCCAGGGAAGATGAGGAAGAGATCATCAACAAGCTTGACCGTCTGAGAATCTATCAATTGATGCATATTATGAAAAACGATATTCCCATTGAAAAGGCGGACAGGCACATACTGGAAGAGATGCAGTTGAGTTACATTTTTGATGATTGTGCGGTATTGCTGATATCGGGGGATATACAGGATTATGTGGAGGAAAGAAAAGACAGTTTTGCCGTCATGCAAATGATGGGTATGGGGATGCGCAAGGACAGTATTTTGCACGGATGCAGCTTTGTATACGAGGAAATGATCGTATGCGTCTTCCGGCTTGACGAAGAACCGGAGGAGGTTAGAAATAAGCTGGAATGCCTTTGGGAGAGGATGGAAGACGAGATTCCAAGGAAATGTGTGATGGCGGTGAGCTCTCTGCAGAAGGACTGTAACCGGCTCAGGAAGGCATATGAAGAAGCTCAGTTTGCCATGCAGGGGGTTAAGGGCCGGTATCTTTCCGGGATCCTTTTTTATGATGAGGTCAGAAACAGTGTCAGGGAATCTGCCCGTGGCAACAGGGATGAATGTATTGTACAACAGGTACAGGATTATGTACGGAAACATTACCGCGACCCTGACCTGAATGTGGGCAAGCTGTGCGAGGACATGGGAAAATCTGTTTCCTATGTCTCGAAACTCTTTAAGGAGAGGACGGGACAGAACATTCTCTACTATATCAATATGGTACGGATCGAGAATGCCAAAAAGCTCCTCAGGGAATCCGGGCAGGAGATTGGGATTGGGGAGGTGGGGAGAGAGACCGGTTTCTCAAACAGCAATTCTTTTATCCGGATCTTTAAAAAATATGAGCAGATGACGCCCGGTAAATACAGGGAGATGTGCCTGTACGGCCAGGCGGATGTGCAATAGGATCTGTTTGGCAGACAGTGACGGCGCACAGCGCAATGGAAGGAATAGCTTGCATTTTGCACTTTTTAGAGTATACTGTTATTGGCCCTATAATGTGCCAATAAATATTTGGGTCAGGAGTGCAACGAATCATGAAAGCCAAAGCAAAATCTTATGAAATGGATCTCTGCGAAGGGTCCCTCTGGAAAAAGATTTTTTTCTTCAGCATACCGCTGATGTTTTCCAATGTTCTGCAGGTTGTTTTTAATATGTCCGATGTGGCTGTGGTAGGAAAATTCGCCGGGCCGATTGCCCTGGGCGCCGTGGGTTCTACCAGTATCCTTGTGACACTGTTCACAGGGATACTACTGGGGCTGTCAAGCGGTGTCAATGCGCTTACAGCGCTTTATGTGGGATCCAAAAATGAGGAAGATGTAAAAGAAACTGTACATACCGCCGCAATTCTCTGTCTTCTTACAGGGATACTGATCACATTGCTGGGTATTGCATTTTCACGTCCCATCCTGACTGCCATGCATACGAAGGATGAACTGATAGAGGACGCGCTCCTGTATCTCCGGATCTATTTATTGGGGATGCCGGCGCTGGGAATATTTAATTTCGGCAATTCTGTCCTCAGCGCCACGGGGGACACAAAGAGGCCTCTGTACTACTTAAGTTTTGCGGGAGTGCTGAATGTACTGTTGAATCTTTTCTTTGTCATTGTGTGCCGCATGAATGTAGCGGGAGTCGCGGTGGCAAGTATTTTGGCGCAATATTTCTCCGCTGTGATGATCCTGAAGGTGCTGCTGTGTACAAAAGAATGCTTTGGCCTGCAGTTTGGCGCTCTGGGGATTTCCCCCAACAAGCTAAAGAAGATTCTCCAGATCGGTATTCCGTCTGCTTTCCAATATGCCATTTTTGCCGTGGCAAACCTGTTCGTGCAGACAGGCGTGAATTCCTTCGACCATGTCATGGTGGAAGGAAATTCTGCTGCCAGTAATGCGGACCCTCTGGTTTATGATATGATGGCAGCCTTTTATACTGCCTGTTCCAGCTTTATTGCCCAGAATTACGGTGCACGGAAAAGGGACCGTATCCGCAAAAGCTATCTGATTTGTATGCTTTATTCTTTTTTGGTGGGTTTGGTCTTGGGCGTAGGCATCTACCTGCTGCGGTATCCCTTTTTAGCGCTGTTTACGGACGAAGGAAGGGTGATCGATGCAGGGATCAAGCGCTTGTCCGTTATGGCGTTGTCTTATTCTGTCTCTGCGTTTATGGATAATACAATAGCCGCCTCCAGAGGGTTGGGCAAGACCATCCTTCCCACCGTCATGGTCATACTTGGCTCCTGTGTTTTCCGTATTATCTGGATCTATACGGTGTTTGCCCACTTTAGGACGATCGAGTCGCTGTATTTACTGTATGTGTTTTCCTGGTCTATTACTGCAGTGGCGGAGACGGCTTATTTTGTGAAAACATTCCGGCAGGTCAGTGCCGTATATGATTGATCATTTACAAGAGAAGTTTTGCTTATTATCTGCGGCTTCTCTCTTTTTTCAGCTGCTTGCTCATTTTGGAAACTTCTTTATGCCATTTGGTTTTCTCACGCATATGGGCCGTTTTATCGTCCGCATACCTTGCTTCTTTTTTTAATTTTACATATCTGTCGTAACGTGCCTGTGACAGCCTTCCGTCCGCAATGGCTTCTTTGATGGCACACCCGGGTTCAGACCTGTGTCTGCAGTCGGCAAACCTGCACTGCCCGATGTATTGTTCCACATCTTGAAAGGTTTCGCCCAGTCCTGTGGAGACATCCCACATTCCCAAGCTGCGCATTCCGGGAGTGTCAATGATCATAGCGCCGTTGTCCAACATGACCAGCTGTCTGTGTGTGGTTGTGTGGCGGCCTTTGCTGTCATCCTCGCGGATTTCTTTGGTACTCATGATCTCCTTTCCTGCCAGCGCATTCAGGAGGCTTGATTTTCCCACACCGGATGAGCCTAAGAATACGATTGTTTTTCCGGGCTGCACATAATCCTGGATCTGTTCCATGCCATATCCGCTTTTTGCACTGGCCGCGTGTACGTTTACCCCTGGAGCGGCATTTTCTATCTGTAGAATATAATTTTCGGGGTTTTCCACCAGATCGGCTTTGGTCAGTATAATCACCGGTGTTGCGCCGGATTGCCAGGCCAGGGCCAGATATCTTTCCAGCCTCTTTTCATTAAGGTCATGGTTCAGGGACTGTATGACAAACACATAATCAAAGTTGGCCGCCACAGCCTGCTCGCCCCGCCCGGGAGTGGGATCAAGGCGCGAAAAAAATGTTTTGCGCGGAAGTGTTTTGACAATCTGGCTGTCGCCATCCGGAAGATAGCGTATTAGGACAAAGTCTCCCGTGGTGGGGAATTCTTCAAGCTCCACATAATATTCTTTTGCCTTCAGCCTTGCGTATGTCTCGCCGTGTTCACATACCAATTGATACCGATCCCTGTGGACAGCCGTTATCCTTGCGGGGATCAGCTCGGAACCGTCCGCTGTAAGTTCCGCTCCTTCCATATATTCCGATGTAAAACCAAAATCTTTTAAATGCATTTCTATTTTCATTCCTTTCAAGTATTCGTCTATCCCATGCAGGGACAGGCACTGTTATAAAATCTGTCTGATGATAAATCTATTATTCTGGCATCACTTCTTTCCCTAAAAAAGGGTATAAAAATAACACACCTTTAAAGTGTGCTACAACCGTCAGCCATAGTATTCACAAAAGGTCAGTAAAAATGGTACGGCTAAGAGGAGATTCCCTTCCTGCCATTACCTTTATTCAGTTAAAATACAATTACCTCTCTCAATACAGTCATAACTCATTTCTCCTTTCTTATCTGCCGCAGCAGATTTACTTTTTAAAAACATGGTCACAGAATACCGGTATCCGTTGAACAAATGTTTTTAATAGTATAGCATATGGATAGATATAGGGTCAATAATAGTTTTTATTGAAATAAGAATAAATGGGTGCAGGGAAAAAAAAAGGATGATATAATTGAAAAAGATAAAGGAGTCATTGGAAAGGCATAGGTATGGCTATGAAGATTAATAGGGTTATATTAACAAATTTCAGGGGGATTTCTGCTTTTGAATTTGATTTCCAGGAAAAGTGTACTGTATTTTATGGGATAAACGGAGTCGGAAAGACTACAATATTAAGGGCGATAGACTTGCTATATTCTTCCATTATAAATAAAATTGTACGAAACCGATTTAAGCAGGGTATTAAAATCGAGTTAGCAGACATCAAATACGGAAAGCCTTTTTGTGAAGTGACTTTTGATTTTAGCATTGACGGGATTGATGAATCAATTGCTTATAGCCGGAAAATGTTTCGAAAAGAAAACAAAAGAATCCACAATACAGAAAAGTTGTCGCGAATATCCGAGATTTTCCGTGAAAAATACATTGAATCCAATCAGGGTATGCCTATTTTTGTTAATTACGGAGTAAACAGAACAGTAATGGAAATCCCATTGCGTATTAGGAATACTCATATATTTGATAAGGAGTCCGCCTTTGAGAAGGCGATTGAAAGTAAAATTGATTTCAGGACATTCTTTGAATGGTTCCGTTATCAGGAAGATTTGGAGAACCAGATTAAAGTGCGTGAAAACAGGGAATATGTTGACGTATCTCTGCGGTCTGTCAAAGAGGCTGTATATGCAATGCTGGATGGAGTGTCAAACTTAAGGATAGAAAGAAATCCTTTAGCAATGAAAGTTGACAAAGAGGGCATTTCTTTTCGGGTGGATCAATTGTCCGATGGAGAAAAATGTACTTTGGCATTATTCGGGGATCTGGCCAGACGCTTGGCACTGGCTAACCCTGATATTGCTAACCCTCTGCAAGGTAATGGCGTTGTCCTGATTGATGAAATTGAATTGCATATGCATCCTTTATGGCAAAGGAAGATTCTGCCTATATTAAAAAAATGCTTTCCCAATATTCAGTTTATTGTAACAACGCATTCGCCTCAGGTACTGGGAGAACTGGATGACAGCTATAATATCATTGGCATGGAAAAGGTAGGAGATACAATAAGGTATAAGCTCATTCCTTCTTTAATCGGATGGGACAGTAATTATATTTTGAAGTGTTTTATGGGTACAGATAATTTGAATCCAAGTACGCAGGAATTGATAGAAAAAATGTATGATTTGATCTCCGAAAACAATTATGACGAAAGTGAAAAATTAGTAAAAATTCTGGAAGAATTGACAGATACGGCACATGAAGATGCCGTAAAAGCACGTATGCTGATTAGGAGAGGACGCAAAAGAACTAATGAGGAAAATCATTAAAAGCACTTCACCGACGGATTTTGAAAACTATAAAACTGATTTCAAAGTTAAGCATGGCAGGGAAGCTGTGTTTGCGGATCTGCAAGCCAGCGAAAAAAGAAATTTGAAAGAAGAATTAATAAAAGAGCAATATGGATTGTGCTGTTACTGTATGAAAAAAATAGAATGGTATAATAGTCATATTGAACATTTTGTACCGCGCTCAATTGCCCATGACAGGGAAATGGACTATTACAATTTATTGGCTTCCTGTAACGGCTATAACGAGCAAGCGGAAAATTGCGGGCACAAGAAAGACAATTGGTATAACGAATATTTAACGGTTTCACCGTTAACTGATTTGTGTGAGCAAATATTTAAGTATACGCCTGACGGTAGAATTTTATCAGACGATATGCGGGGGAAAGAGACTATAAAGGAATTGGACTTAGATAGTGAATTGTTAAAGAGAGCCAGAAAGTCGGCAATTTATGTGAGCGGATTCTTTGATGAAGATCTGGATGATGATCTGCGGAAAGAATTGTTGGAAGAATATAATACCCCTGTCAATGGTGAGTTGCCGCCTTTTTGCAAGGCCATTACATATTGTTTGGAAAATGAGTGTTAATGAATGGCCTTGCAGATTACATAAAATAGTTTACAGATTCTCTTCCCCTTCGAATACCATAAGCTGGCCGATCTTCCGCTTCGGCGCGGGATGTATAACGGGAATATCCTCCCCGGCCTCTTCCATGCACTTTTTCAGTTTTTCTGCCAGAGTGAGGCAGACCTTTTCATGGGCGCTGGAGTTGATCAGATTGTGAAGCTCATAAGGGTCATGCTCCAGGTCATAGAGAAAAGCCTCCGTATACTCCTTGCTTGAACTGTCTTTCACAGGATCCTTGTCGGGCGCTTCCACGGAATACTTCCATCGGTCGGTACGGATGGCGCGTCCTACCTGGCTCTCGCTGATCTGTATAAAAATGTCCCTGCCGGAAGGAAGGGTCTCTTTATGGCGCACATATGGCATAAGGCTCCTGCCCTGCATATCTTCCGGCACAGGAAGATTGCAGGCATCCAGGATGGTGGGCGCCAGGTCAGCCAAGCTCACCTTCTCCCGCAGTTTTCCGCCTCCCGTAAAAGGCCCTCCGTAGAAGGACAGTGGAATGCGGATGGAACTCTCGTGGCAGGATCGCTTGTATTCTGCATTTCTGGTTTTAAAATGGCAGCCATGGTCGGATGTAAACACCAGTATAGTGTTTTCCGTCAGCTTAAGGCTCTTCAATGCATCTCTGATTCTGCCCAGCGCCTCGTCCAGGCGTTTGACCATCCCATAGTAGCCCCCTATATGCTGCCATGCCGTGCCGGACAATGCGCTCAGATCCGGTGGCATATAGGCGGGCGGAATGTTTCGGTAAACATCCGGGGCGGGAAAATCATCGAAACAATTTTGGAAATGAGGTTCCAAAAAGGAAAGAAAGAGGAAAAAGGGTTTCCCGGAATCTTTCTTTTCGTCAATAAAGCGTATGGCTGCATCTGTCAGGGCGTCCACTCTGTATCCGGGAAGCTTAACCGGATGGTTGTCATTGTCATAAACGGTGGTGTCGTAAGCGGTGGAAGTGTGCTCCAGGGAATTGGCTCCCAGCCACCAGCGATAGCCACCCCGCTGTCCTTCCGGCACGGCAGCCCTGCCTTCGGCCAGATGCCACTTCCCGATATATCCCGTGTCATATCCGGCATCATTAAAGTAGTCCGCCATGGTTCGGTGTTCTCTTGGCAGTACAACGGCATTTTTAAAATTTCCCGTGGTAGTGGCGTATTTGCCGGTTTGCAGCGCTGCCCTTGCGGGGCCGCAGACCGGCTGGGGAGAAAAGGCGTATTGGGCGTATGTCCCGTCGGAAGCCATGGAGTCGAAATTAGGCGTCAGGCCGCAGGGGTTTCCGCCTGCCCCTGTTGTGTCGTAGCGCTGCTGGTCAGTAAAGAAAAAGATCACGTTTGGTTTTTGTGCCATGGATTGTCCTCCTTATGTGTTTGTTTGATATCCTTTGGTGTTTTATTCTTGTGGCATGTTTGACTGCGCCCTGCGGCGGTAATCTGATGCCGTGATTCCCGTGAGGTTCTGGAAATTGCGTCGAAATGAGCGGGAATTTGAGAATCCTGCCATGGCGGCAATCTCGTCTACGTTTCTATCTGAGGACGCAAGCAGTTCCTTCGCATGCTTTATCCGCACATGGTTAATATAATTGAGCAATCCTTCCCCCGTGTGGTTTTTAAAAATCTTAGACATATAATTAGGGGACAACGCCATGGCATCTGCCACGGCCGTCACGTTCAGGCTGGTGTCGCCGTAAAAATTATCTATATAATTTTTGATTTTCCTGACAAGCAGTGACTCTCTGTCCGCCGCATCCGGCGGCATTGTCCCCATGGTATTGCAAAGGCAGGCCAGAACCCGGTTTATTCTGTCTTCGCATTGTGCTACGCTCTCCGGGTAAAAAGGACCGGAAAGGCAGCCTTCTACGGCTTCCCGGGTAGCTTGGTCAATGTAATCCTCGGTATCCATGAGGATGGAGGAAATCATAGAACAAATGTTATAGCAGATGAGGAGGCCTGAGGCGTGAATGGTTTTCAGCTGTTCCGTGTAGTCCCTGACAGCCTCGCTTGCTTTGGTAAAGTCCCGGCGGAATATTGCCTGGTGTATTGAAACGACGTATCTGCTGCGGTTCAGCCGTTCCATGGGAAGATTCCTGGGATGGCTGGATGCGGGATATATGCCGGGGACGTTTTCCGTGCAACGTTCTTCTATGGAAGAAACCACGTCCGCATAGAAGTCCGGAGTGCGTTCAAAATCATCATAAACGGGACTCAATATAATATACAGTTGTAAAAGGAAATGAAGCTGAAAAAATTCATTCAGGCGGCACATATACTTGCTGCCGGAGCGTTCCCACTCTTCCTGCTGCTCCTCATCCATCATAAAGAAGAATACATGAAAAAACTCGTCCAGTATATGTTCAAAGGAAAAGTGGCCGTCCAGGATTTCCCTGGCCACATTGTCTATGCAGAAATGCAGCAGGTCCCCGTTCTTTAATGCATCATCGGGTGAAAAGCTTTCGCTTCCGGCATAAACGGAAACAATGCAGAAATGCTTCCCGGAAAAGTCAAGGGACATGGCGCTTATGATATCCTGTTCCCTGGTATGCAGCCGGATCCCTTTCAGCTTAGCGTAAAAATACATTTTCTGAATATTTTGTGACATATCGTCCAGGCGGCTTTGCATGGAGCGGTTCAGCCTGTGCATTTCCTCCTGGTATGCCTCAAGCTGCATGAATTCATTGTTCTTGGTCTCTTTGATGGTGGAGGGAATGGACTCCACTAGCCGGCGCACCGGCTTGTAATTGCGGTATTGGGTAAAAATAATAACCAGTACTCCCATTGTCAATGCGGCAAATGTGCTGATAAGGGTTATTTTAAGCATATCAGCAGAGTCTTTTAAGTACAGGGAAGAGGGCGTACAGATCACATAATGCCAGTCTGTGACGTCCGACGGCACACTGCTGCAGAAATAGTCCTTGCCGGAAAGATTAACTGTGGCGTGTCCGTCCAGGGCATCCGGAGGAATTGAAGTGACTGTTTCCAGGGGATCCCCGAAACGGTAAAGTATGTTTCCGCTATGGTCGCATATGAAAAATGTATGATGTACCAAATCTTCCATGGATTCTTTAATGAAACGGCTGCTGGTGGTTACCAATATATTATAGTTTAACTCCTGCCTGTTTACAAAAGGATTGGTGCAGGCGAAGACAAAAGAGGGGGACCCGATGAGGTCGTAGCTGCAGTAATCGTTCATGAAGTAACGGGACTTGGTATAGTCACCCCCTATTACGGACATCCATTCTTCGTAAGATGGCATATCCCCGCGGTATGAGTAGCGCATGGAGGTATATATGGAAACAGATGAGTTGGACACACCTCCCGTAACAATGTAGTCCCTGGAAGGATAGTAGAGCATGATTCCCATATCGTTGTGGATATACCGGTAGTTGTTCAGCACGTCATAACAGATTTGTGCCCGCTGGAAAAACTCATGGTCGTCGGCGCTTTCAGGCAGCTTTAAAAAATTGTTGTCCAGTATGAGCAGATAGCTTAAATTGTTTATGCTGAGCAGCCTGCTATCCATATCGTCCTGAAGGGAAGATATAATCACACCGTGGCTGTCTCGGACATGTTCGTTGATGATCCTGCGGCTTATGAGAAAGTTGATTATGATGCTTACGACGGGAATCAGCAGAATAATGATGCAGGTCATAATCCACCGCACAAGGACTGTCCCGGCAGGCATATTCTTCTCTATTTTTTTCATTTTAAAATTTAATAACCATGCCTTTCCGTAACCTGCGCACAGTGCCAAAGCGCTATTTGCGCATGGGTTGTCGTTACCTCGCCCATAATTATAGCAAAGGGAAAAATGTAAGTCCAGGACAATAAAAAGGATGAGGGGACAAAATCCGGCATCAACGTAGTTTTCACATTTTTTGTCCGTTTGGAGGGGATATTGTCACTTATCACAGTATCCCCGGCTTTATATAATGGCGGTAGATACAATAAACAGCCATATTTCACAACCAATAAGGAGGATATCACATGAAAAAGGAAATCAGAAAATGCATTGCTCTGTGTATTGCAACCGGAATGACAGCAGGACTTGTGGCCTGCGGGGGCGATGGGGGTACGGCTACTTCAGAGCCGCCGGGAACTGCCGTTGCCGATAATAAGGAAAATATTCCATCTTCAGTGCCGGGAGAGCTGCCTGATGCCGGCACATCCGTCCATTATCCGATCCAGGGGGCGGAGAAGCTTACTTTCGGAATGGCTCTTGCCAATGAATGGTCAGACAGATTTGACTCCTGGACGGATCTGCCCATTGGAAGGGCGGTACAGGAGAAGACAGGGGTAGAGCTTGAAATGGTGCATGTGGCAGACAATAAGGCTATGAACCTGCTTCTTGCGTCTCCTGACCTGCCGGACATTATCCTTTTTAACTTCCAGAACAATTACAGCGGAGGAGAGATCAAGGCCATAGAGGATGGGGTGATCTTTCCCATGGATGCGGAATTTTTACAGCAAAATGCCCCCGACTACTGGGAAGTGCTTAACAGTAACGAGAACATCATGAAAGGCAGCACCAACCAGCAGAACCAGGTATTCGGATTTACTTTTATCATGGGTGATGACAAAATTAAGACAGGATACGGACTGACGGTCCGGGATGACTGGTGCGAGCAGTTAGGCCTTGACGTGGCTCAGATCGATACGGCGGAAGAGTTCCATGATATGCTCTCAAGGTTCAAAAGTGAACTGAATGTGGAGATTCCCATGACATTTACATCCAAAAACCTGGAAGAACTCCTGGATTACGGCACGATTACTTCTCCCTTCGGACTTGTCACAAGGGATGTTTACCAGAAGGAAGGGACGGTCCACATCGGATACGCGGAGAAGGAGTACAAGGATGTTCTTGCTTATTTGAACCAGCTCTACAATGAAGGATTGCTTGATGCCAACTTTTCCACGAATGATGCGGCCACCGTTACGGCAAACATGCTTTCAGGTACTTCCGGTGTATCCACAGGCGCCCTGGGGGGAGGCATTGGGACATGGCTGCAGACCAACAGGGATGTGGAGGGTTACAGTCTGGCAGGCCTGCACAATCTGGTAGAAAATGACGGAGATAAATCCCTCTATGGTTTCTATAAGACGGATGTCATCGGCAAGACGGCAGTGATTACAAACAGCTGTGAAAACAAAGAGCTGGCGGCTCAGTTCCTGAATTACGGTTATACGGATGAAGGGCATATGTTGTATGTATTCGGAGTAGAGGGCGAGAGCTATGAAATGGTGGACGGGGAGCCTCAGTACACGGAATATATCATGCATAACCCTGACGGCCTGACCGTAAAGAAAGCAATGTCGGAATATACCCTTTCCTGGGACAACGGTCCCTTTGTGCAGGACTTGAGACAGAAGCTCCAGTCGGCATCCATGCCGGAACAGCTTGCGGCGTGGGATGTATGGGACGATACTACGGTGGAGGAATATTTCCTGCCCAAGATTGCCATCGCACAGGAGGATTTGGCGGAATACAGCAGCTTGAGGAGCGACATTAAAACGTATGTCAATGAAATGACCATTAAATTTGTGCGCGGCACTGAGTCCCTTGACCATTTTGACGAATACCTTGCAACTTTGGAGTCCATGGGAGTAAGCCGCCTGACTGAGATTATTCAGGCTGCTACGGATGAGTATTACGCAAGGTAACTATCGGGCGGATAGCGGGGCAGGTATCCGAAGGGATTCCTGCCTCTGCTCATATTCTAAATGTGAAAACAACTTGATAACTTACTTTTCGCACACATGTTTGTGCCGGAGCCGCAAATATAAATTGCAGAGCCGAACTTGACATTTGGCTCCCATGCCCGCGCTAAAACGTTCCGGCGGAATGGAGATTAATTATGAAGAAAGCTGACAACACACGACAGGCAAAGCGACAGGCGGAGACAGGAAAGAGATCCTTTGGGATACGGCTGGAAAAGGATCTTAAGAGAAATTATGGGGCCTATCTGTTGTTTCTGCCGGTGGCGCTGTACTACATCCTGTTTGCGTATAAGCCAATGTATGGCATACTTGTTGCATTTAAGGATTTTACCCCTGCAAAGGGGGTATGGGAAAGTCCCTGGACTTCCGGTTACGGATTTGGCCATTTTATTTCTTTTTTTAAGTCCTTTTACTTTACCCGTGTTCTGAAGAATACGCTGGTAATCAGCTTCAGCACGCTGCTGGTGACGTTCCCGGCGCCGATCGTACTGGCGCTCCTCCTCAATGAAGTCAGGGGCACAAAGTTCAAAAGAACCATACAGACCCTTTCCTATATGCCGCATTTTATCTCCCTGGTGGTCATATGCAGTATGCTGCGGCTCTTTGTGGCAGATAATGGAATTGTGACAGGGTTTTTGAAAACACTTGGTATTGTGGACGGTACATATTCCCTTTTGTCCATGGAGAATTATTTTGTCCCAATTTATGTCTTTTCCGGTCTGTGGCAGACAGTGGGTTGGAATGCCATCATTTATATGTCGGCTTTATCCGGTATTGACCAGGGATTATATGAGGCGGCCAGAATTGACGGGGCAGGGAAATTTAAGCAAATGTGGCATGTGACGCTCCCAGGGCTCATGCCAACCATTGTCATGCTGTTGATCTTAAGGATAGGCCAGATTATGAGTATTGGCCATGAGAAGATCATTCTCTTATATAATGAGGAAATCTATTCCACTGCGGATGTTATTTCCTCCTTTGTGTACAGGAAAGGACTTTTGGAGTACAATTGGGGATTCAGTACGGCGGTGGGGTTGTTTAATTCCGTGATCAACTTCATGCTTGTACTTATGGCCAATCGGATTTCCAGGAAGACAATTGACATGGGATTGTGGTGATATGCCTAAAATGAAATTTGGCACGGAAAATAAGAGATTGCCTGTCACAAAATTGTGAGCTGTTTATGGCTTTGGGCAACAGTGCAGCGGAGAAATGGGGATTATTATGAGATATAAGAGCAAAGGTTATACGGTTTTTACGGTGTTTAACTATATTTTTCTGGGTCTGGTGGGGTTTGCCTGCCTGTATCCGTTATATTATGTGGTCATTGCTTCCTTCAGCGATCCGGTAAAGTTGATCTCCCACGACGGAATGCTCCTTTTTCCGCTTGAGGAGTTCACGCTGGACGGCTACCGCATGGTTTTCAGCAACAGGCTTGTGATGAGCGGCTACCGCAATACGCTAATCGTTTTGTTTGTGGGTCTGTGCTTTAACATGGTCCTGACTGTAATGGGGGCATATGTGATCTCCCTGAGGAAGCTAATGCTGAGGAAACCTTTTACCATTTTGATTATTGTAACTATGTATTTCAACGGGGGCATGATCCCAACTTATTTAAATGTTTCCAGCCTTGGTATGATAGATTCCCTTTGGTCGCTTATCATACCGGGAGCCGTTACCACCAGTAACCTGCTGATCATGAGAAGCGCATTTATGGCTGTGCCGGAGAGCCTTTCGGAGGCGGCGGAAATCGATGGCGCAGGCCACAGGCAGATTTTATTGCAGGTAATGCTCCCGCTGGTCAAGGCGACACTGGCCGTTATGGTCCTGTACTACGGCGTAGCCCACTGGAACGCTTGGTTCAACGCTTCCATATATCTGCGTTCTGCGGGGAAATTCCCCTTGCAGCTTGTCCTTCGAAATATCTTGATAGAAGGGTTAAACAATGATATGCTTACAGATGTGGGGAGTGCGGACAACCCTCAGGCGGTACAGCTGTTAAAGTATTCCCTGATCGTGGTAAGCACGGTTCCCATAATGTGTATCTATCCCCTGTTGCAGAAGTTTTTTGAGAAAGGTGTTATGTTGGGGGCTGTTAAGGGGTAACTGTAAATCGTTTCGCAATGCATAGGAGGATGCGCTATGGCAGGGAATGAATTTAAGCTGGGGATGCAGCCGTTTTGGTTCTGGAACGGGGAGATGGACGAAGGGGAAATTGTCCGTCAGATTTTGGAGATGAAGGAGAAGGGGATACCGGGGTTCATGATCCATCCCCGCCAGGGAATGGAAATCCCGTATATGTCGAAAGCGTTTTTCGACAGGGTAAGGCTGGCGGTGCGCACTGCCAGGGACAATGGGATGGAAGTGTGGATTTATGACGAATATCCGTACCCCAGCGGTATTTGCGCAGGGGAGGTGGTGCTAGGGCATCCGGAATACCTGTGCAAGCTGCTGAGAAAAAGTGTCTGTCAGGTAATGGGCGGTGAAAGCGTAAAGCTGAGCGCTCCCTGGGGCAGGGTGGTGCTTGCAAGGGCCTACCCCATGGATGGGGAGAAAATACGCTTAAACGAATATATTGATTTGCAGGAATACGTGGGGACCTGTTATGAAGAGGAGGTATTCCAGTACAGCGGCCTGACCCATTACAACAAGAAGCGCTATTTCACCGGACATCCCGACAAGACCCTGGTCTGGGATGCCCCTTCGGACATACCGGATACACAGTGGAAAGTATATCTGGTTACGGAAGTGGTGTTTGATCATTTTAAGTATTTCAATCACTTTATTGATACTTTGAACCCGGAAGCCACAAGGTATTTTATAGAACTGACCCATGAACGTTATAAAAAGGAAATCGGGGACGAATTCGGTAAGACGGTAAAGGGTTTCTTTACAGACGAGATCACGGCATTCCCGGACAGCCAGCCTTGGTCGCCCCTTCTTCCGGGGTTGGTAAAGGACAGGTTCGGTATAGACCTGGAGGACAGCCTTCCGGCTCTGTGGGAGGATCTGGGCGCGGTTTCGGCTAAGGTAAGGTATGCTTACTGGTGTACTGCCACAGATGCGTTTATAGATGCTTATGACAAGCAGGTCTATGAATGGTGCAGCCGTAACGGCCTCCTGTATGTAGGTGAAAAACCTATTATGCGCAGCAAACAGATGAAATATGTCCATGTGCCGGGGATAGACGCGGGACACCAGAAGGCCGGCGACGTTCCTCTTATGGTACAGGGAAAGTACCGCGCTAACGGCAAGTTTGCCGCTTCTGCGGCCCATTTCTATGGAAAACCTGCCGCGCTGTGTGAGGTGGGGCACAGCATAGGCTGGGGCATGACAATGCAGGATATGAAATGGATGTTTGACTGGCTGGGAGTGCTTGGCATAGATTGGTTTGTGATCCACGGATTCTTTTACACCGCAGACGGACTTAAGAAACACGATGCCCCGCCCTCGGCATTTTTCCAGATGCCCTGGTGGGAGGATGGGGAGAAAATTACCGCCTACGCGGAGGATATGGGGAACCTTCTTCAGTCTGTCAGGAGGGATGTAAAGCTGCTGGCGCTGGATCCTGTCACTTCCGCATGGACGGCAGGGGGCAGAGAGGCCAGGAAACTGAAAGACGCTTTTGCCGATCTCCAGACAGGGCTTATGTGTCAGGGACTGGATTATTACATTATAGACCCGGAGCTTTTTGCAGAGGGAGAAGTAGAGGAAGAATCCGAAAGAGTACGATTTATGGTACAGGGTGAAGGATATGACTGTGTGGTCCTGCCGCCTATGACGAATCTCGAGGAACCCGCATGCAGAAAGCTGAAAGAGTTTATGGACCGAGGCGGTAATGTCTGTGCCGTTTCCTGCGTTCCCTATGAGCCTGTCACCGAATACAATGAAACGGTTTCAAGCCTGCAGGGTCTTTTCGGGGTGGACGGAGAGGAAACATACCGTATGTTTTTGGAGGGTACTTTTTCGGACTCCAGAGAAAACGGGGCCCATTATTTTGCCGCCGGTGTGAATGACGCGGTGAAATGGTTAAAGGAAAAGCTCTTTGACGGAGTGGGCATCGTGCCTTTGGACGGCCTGGGAATGGAGGGAGTTCCCCATTTCTTCGGAAAGGACAGCGAAGGCCGCAGGATGGCGTTTTTGGTAAACAGCAGCCCGGTTGACAGGGAATTCCGTATGGATGTGGACGGCAGTTCCTGTACAGTCAGGATGTGTGCCTTTGATGCCAAAGCTTTCTGCCTGGAAGAAGGAGGATTTGGTGCAGTATTATTTGGTGAGGAGGAACCGGAGAAGGGGATTTCCCAGGTTCAGGTAAATACGGATGGCTGCTGGAATGTCCGCACGGAAGGCATGAATGCACTTAGGCTGGGTTGGTGGGGCGTATCCCTTCCGGACGGGCAGTCGGCGTATCTTGAGACTGCCCCGCTGATTGACCAGATGGAATCAGGCGGGTTCTCCCTTCCCGTCACCCAGGCGCGTTATTTCGGATGCCCGAAGGAACTGGAATTTCCGGAAGTGGAGATCTTATGTGAAAAGACATTCCTGTGCAGGGGGTTATGGAAGGAATCCGAAACGCCTTGTCCGGAAATCTACCTGGCCATGGAACCCGGCACTTTCCATGGGGAATGGCAGATTGAGGTCAACGGCTGCAGGATAGAAGAGACTGATTTTACCCCAGGGAAACTGTCCCCGGACCAGTTCCTGTACACAAAGCTGGCAACGGAAATTGGTGCACATTTAAAAGAGGGCATCAACCGGATTAAGGTTCGTGTGAAGAGCGGCCAGTCCTTTGGCGGTTTCCGAAATCCTTTATACCTGTTCGGCAGGTTCGCTACGTTTAAAGAAGGTGAACTGTGGTCGCTTGTCCCTGAGAAAAGGGAAGGGGAAGCAGGGGATATGGTTTCCCTGGGACTGCCGTTTTACTGCGGGGAGACTGTGTTTGAAAGAGAGATCGACCTGCCCCAGTGCAGCGGCGACTTCCTGACGATAAAGTTAACGGGAACCGTGCTTTTCGACTCGGTGCGGTTGGAGGTGGGAGGATATGAGACAGCTCCCTGTGCATGGCGGCCATATCTGTACCGCATCCCCGCCAAATATGTGAAGCCGGGAAAACAGACTGTGAAGATGAAAGTCAGGAATACGGCGCTGGGACTTTTCGAGGGACAGAAGTTTGACGATGCCAGCCGTTCGTACGTTAATGTGGAATAGTTTGAGGAACTTGGGATCAACATAAAAGAAAGGGACAGCTTTTTTACAGTGAGCTGTCCCTTATTGTTTGGCCTATAGGGGAAAATATAAAATCGGAGATAGGATATTGGGCATTTTCCAAAGCAAGTAGTTTCTCTTTCTTGTCGATTCCTCCGGCATAACCCGTAAGACTTCCGTTTGTTCCGATTACTCTGTGGCAGGGAATAATAATGGAGATTCCATTGTGCCCTACTGCACCGCCTACCGCTTGTGGGGACATTCGGGGAAGTCCTTTTTGACTCGCAATTTCTGCCGCGATTTTGCCGTAAGAGAGAGTTTTCCCATAGGGTATTTTTTGCAGGGTTTTCCATACGGAAAGCTGAAAAGGAGTACCCGTGATATGGAGCGGCGGGTAAAAGTGCGGCTCCCTGCCCGAAAAATAGATATTCAGCCATTCCAAAGCCTGTTGGAGGATAGGCGTGGCTTTTTCTTCATGTTCCGGGTCAAGGCGGTCTGCAAAATATTTCGCCCCGTCAAACCACAATCCCGTTAACCCTGTATCATCAGCAGCGACAAGGATACCGCCGAGAGGTGATTTGTAATGTGTTATATACTGCATTTGGCACATCCTTTCATTGTAAGTTAAAGCATTGGTTAGCGCCAGATGGGACTTTGCCCCTTATCCTTATAGCCGTTATATCGCAGTGCAGGGGGGCACATAGTAAAGAAACCGGCAAAGCATATCTGTAAAATGTGAAAAAAGGGATATGCCGGATTGCTCCAACATATCCCCAAATCCTCAAAACGTTAATTTCTAAGCGTTTCCGATTAACCGAAATATCTCTCGAGAAGTCCCTTCAGAGCCTTGCCGTGACGAGCCTCGTCTCTTGCCATCTCATGGACGGTATCATGGATTGCATCCAGGTTGTTCTTCTTAGCGCATTTAGCCAGGTCTACCTTACCGGAAGTTGCACCGAACTCGCAGTCAACCCTCCATGCCAGATTCTTTTTGGTGGAAGAAGTCATGTTTGCTTCCAAATCGGAACCCAACAACTCCGCAAACTTAGCGGCATGCTCTGCTTCTTCATATGCAGCCTTCTCCCAGTAGAGGCCGATTTCGGGATATCCTTCGCGGTGTGCGATACGGGCCATGCAAAGGTACATTCCTACCTCGGAGCACTCGCCGTTGAAGTTAGCCTGCAGCTGCTCGAAAATAAACTTTTTGTCTTCTTCACTGATCTCAGGATTATTTTTCACGGTTGAGCCATATACACCAAACTCATGCTCGGCGGCAAGGGTCATTTCTCCCTCTACTGCCTTAAACTTATCGGCGCCTACGTGACAAACGGGGCACTCTGCGGGTGCAGCGTCTCCTTCATGAACATAACCACATACCTGACATACAAATTTCATAATACTTATCTCCTTTTTTATTATTTTGCCGGCAAACAATGACCTGTACAGGCCTTGTCCACCGCAAGGTTTCCATTTAAAAGTACGCTTGGGTCAATGAGGGGATATAGAAGTGCAATGGCTGCAAGTCCCGTAAAAGTGGGTGACATGGCCCTGGATATGGCCTTCAAAATTTGCACCCGCAACCTCTATAATGCTTTCAATGCTGTCCATCTCCAAATCCGTCACACTGCCGCACTCCGTGCAGACAAAATGATAATGGGGAGAGGTATCGGCATCAAAGTGATCTACACCGTCACCTACGCGCAGGCGGTTGATTTCGCCAATATCCGCTAAAAGCGTAAGATTCCGGTATACGGTTCCCAGGCTGATGTTGGGGTCTTGCTTCCGCACATTCGTGTATACAATATCCGCGGTGGGATGATCCTTTCGGGTCATCAAGAAATCCTTGATCCTTTCCCGCTGCCTACTGTATTTCAGCGTTGCCATACTTGCTCCTTTTTGAAAACAGTAATTATTACTATTTTTATTATACATAATTTTTCATGCATGTCAACAGGTTTTTAATAAAATAATGGGCAGGCCGTTTATCCGATTTGGATTCAGTGCCATTTCGGGATAACAGTGGGAGCAATTTTTTCAACCCGCTCCAATCGTTCACCCAGACGGCTCAAAAGTTCATTGGTGATGGTGCCGCACCGGGAGGCAAGCTGGACGGCGGTTATTTCTGATTCCCCGGAGATTCCGATGAGGACTGCTGTGTCCCCGGCAGACGTCTTCGGGATGCCGCTGACATCAACCAATGTCTGGTCCATACAGATCTTGCCGATGACAGGAGCTTTGCTGCCGTGGAGAAGCACATATCCTTTGCCGCAGGACAATTCTCTTGGCAGGCCGTCGGCGTAGCCGATGGAAAGTACGGCTATCCGCATGTTCTTCTCAGCAGTAAAGGCAAGGCCATAGCCTGCGGACTCTCCGGAAAAGAGCATCCGGACGGAAGTTACTCTGGCCTTCAGGGACAGAACGGGCGCCAGGTGATCCGAAAAGAAAGCTTCGTCTTCCGCAGAGCTTGGCACTCCGTAGAGGGCGATTCCTGCCCTCACATAGTCTGCGTCCAAACCGGGATAATTCAGTAGTCCGTAGCTGGACTGCAGGTGGAGCCTTGGGCAGGGAATCCCCTGCTCGTCCAAAATCTCCGCTACCCTGTAAAACGCCTGTATCTGATTGTCGGTAAAGGATCGGTTTTCCGGCAGGGGGGAGTCACAGGTGCACAGGTGGGTAAACATTCCGTCTATGGACAGGTTGGGCATTTCGAAGACGGCAAGGATGTCCGTAATCTCTTCACAGCGGATGCCGATTCGGTGCATACCTGTGTCAATCCCTATATGCACATGGAGCGGGATCCCTGCACTGGCAAGCTTTTCGGCGTATTCGTAGTCGATGACGGTTTGGGTGAGTCCGTAACGGGCAAGAAGTGCAAAATCTTCCGGCGGGGTATAACCCAGGATCAGGATTTCGCCTCTTACGTTTGCCTTACGCAGGGAAATCCCTTCTGAGAGGCAGGCTACGCAGAAAGCGTCCACCCCAATGCGGTTTAATTCCGTAGCAGTCCATACCGCGCCGTGTCCATATGCATTTGCTTTCACCGCAGGCATCAGACGGCAGCCTTCCGGCATGAGGGAAGAGAGATATTCCACATTTTGGGCCAGGGCGCTCCTGTCCAACTCGATCCATGCCCGTCCCCTGGAAGTATATGTGGACTGTGGAGAAGATATTTCCCCCAATTTTCCGGCCGGTTCTGTTTTTTCCGTAAGCCTGCGGAATATTCCCGCCCGGCGGCAAATTCCCCAAGCCTGATCCCAAAACCGGTGGATGGGTACCGCAAGAAAGGGAATTCCAAATCCTGCCCCTGCGGACAGCACGGAAACGGCAATGTAGCGTATCAGGCTGTTGTTTATAAGAAGGGACTCCAAGTGCATGATTTTCGCCACACCGCGGACCACGATGATTATTGCCGGATGCAGCAAGTAAATCCAAAGGGAAGCATTTCGGAACCGTTTCCCTGTATTTCCGGGCAGGCCGGGAAGGCACAGCAATGTCCGGTACAGGAAGACAGCTACCGGAACCAGCATAAGGTACATACTGTCGTGGCGTTGCCAGGAAAAGCAGCGCAGGAGAAAGGCTTCTCCAGTCATAAGCAGGAAGGACAGGGCCAGCATGGAAATATAAACAATTCCTCCGCGCCGGCTCCCCTTGGAACACCATATTCCGAGGGTCAGGAACAGAGGCGCAAAAAACAGGCCGTTCCTGGTGTAGGAGCAGATCCGGAAGAATACTTCGTAAGCTGTCTCCAGGGGAGGCAGTTTCCGAACCAATCCAAAATAACTGTCTCCCAATAGTCCAATGAAATATAATACTGCCGAGACGGCAATCATCCCCCGGAGCTTCATAAACCTGCTCATCAGGTATACCGTTAAGACACCGAGGATACAGGCGGGAAAATACCAGAGATGATAAAATGTGCCGTCAAATAATAACATCTTCATGGCAGACAGAAATGTCATGCCCTGATAGTGCCCGGCGTAAATGCCAACGGGAAGGTATAGCAGGATCGCGGCGGCATATAAGAGCAGTATTTTGCGCAGATAATGCAGAAGGCAGAGCCTGGAGGGATTGTCTGCCATTTTTTTTACCGTGAACTGTCCTGTTACCATAAAGAAAAAGGGAACCGCTATCCTGGCCAAAACCCGTGTCAAAAAGAAATCCCCTTCCGGACTGAAGGCCCCAAGGGGCGAGGTGTGTATGGCCACCACCAACAGCGCCGCGACCAGGCGAAAGCGGTCAAGCCATCCGTAGTTGTTGCTGGTATGCATCCTGCTTCCTCCATTCTGTCAATATAAAACCGTCCGTATTATTGCCGGAAACAGTATAGGGATGATCTTTCGGGAGATCTAAGGGAGAGAGTGTTTTGTCTGCTTTAATATAGGAAATGGAATAAACCCGGCTTCCGTCTGCGTACAGGTAAGGATTATCCCGAAAGGAAAATTGCTTGAGAAAGCCGATGTATTCTTCCAGGCATAATCCATGCTTCGTTATGATTTCCGCATGAGGTGCGCCCACATACCGAAAATGCCAGGGTTCATGCCCGATGCCTGTTACCGATTCCTTTCCGGCGGGATACCGTAGGATGAAGCCGTATTTGGGAGCCTTTTCCCGAAAAGCCTGACAGATGCCGGTGTAGGGAAAATCGGGGCGGATAAAGTCCACATGCTCCCGGCGCAGTCCCAGGTCGATGGCGAGTCCCGTCTGGTGTTCGCTGTGGCCGGGAAAAGCTACGAACTTGCGGGTAAATTCGGGACCGTTTTCTTCCATGCTTTCATCCCAGATCCGTTGCTGTTCTTCCCGGGACCGCCAGCCGCTGACAGGGACAATGTGCCGCCAGCCGTCTATTTCTGACATAAGCTGTGTGAGAAGCGCACAGGCATTTCTGTTTAACAGGATTTCCGGGGCGTCTTCCAGAACCGGAACAGGGAAGCCGTATGAATCCCTTTGGAAACCACAAGCCTGATTTACAAGGATCAAATTGCCGGTGTGGATTTTGTCTTGTGTTAAGATTAATTTTTCCATACGGATAACAAAGCCTTTCTTCTAGTGTAGTGACCTGATTACTTTCAGCTAAATAGCGCAGAATGAATTTTCAGCCTGCAAGGCAGATTTCCGACGGCGTAGTGGTG
>ERZ808040.186-NODE-186-length-61430-cov-7.639838_pt1 | contig 61430 bp, 59 predicted proteins | sample MGYA00380191_ERZ808040 | MGnify/ENA primary metagenome ERZ808040 (study PRJEB31490, sample SAMN06133395) | mouse gut metagenome | isolation source: J6 | host: mice | place: China: Chengdu | collected 2015-05 ...
TTTTTTAGAAACTGGCACAAATAAATTTTTTTAATAAATTTCTCAAATTACTTATTGACATTTCTTAGCTGGACTTTCGCATACAGACTACCTTATTCTGGCATGAAAAAACACGACACAAAGCGAGAAATGCCGCTCTTCTTGCACCAGACAATCGTGTCTAATCCTCTTTTATTGCCCAGCGGCGGGACATTTGCATCCATTATACCAAATTTCCTGCTAAGCTACAAATCGTTACTTTTCCTTTTAGGTTTGAATTGAACAGCCATTTTCTATAAAAAACTTAAAAACTTTAAGGTTTGTTATTGAAACATTTATATATTATGATACAATAAAAGTAAGATGAGGTTGAGAATATGAAGATAATAATTAAGCAAACAAACTTGAACTTGGTATATCCAAGAATCATTGAATATAGGAAAAAATTTGCAAACTTTGAAGATGTTTTGCAACAATATTTTATGCCTTCAACCATTTTACCAATCCCTGAACAAGTACAAGATGAAGTACCAAGGATTATCGCACAAACAAAAAATGGACATTCTATATTAAATATAGCTTTATCTGTTTCATCTTTCACTACAAATTATGATGGAGAATTTGTGTATGATTGGAATAAATGCAAAGAATATTTAGCACAAAGATGTTCTGATATTTATACAATAATTGACGCTATGACAGAAAATAGTAATATTTTTGTGGGATTAATTACAAATGTTGAAATTGATGATTTAGGAACCAATGGCTTAGAAATATTAAAGAAAAGTCTATGTAGTGAAGAAACTAGGCAAATGGGTGAATTACATGATTTATCCTGTAAACTGACATATGTATATAATAACCGTTTTTATATCAATATAACATTACAGAATTTACGTGAATTTTCCACCCAGCAGCACAATAATGGCCGATCCTATATAACTGAAGAACAGAAACATATCGTATCTGCCTCAATAGATATAAATGACAGGTATGCTGCCAATCACAATATGGATTATGAATCAACAAAAGAAGCATTTGATGAAATATTATATATTACAAGTAATATAATAGATAATAAATTAGAAAATTTAGTAAGGAAAGGGGAGTTTATATATGATGAGTAAAAGTGACACTTCTAGTATTCGGTCAATGTTAACTATTATAGCTCTTTCATCATTGCAGTTAACTACTACTTTAAATACAAGTGGCATGACATATAATGACTCCCCCTACGCTATTATGGGTAATATTTCAGAAAATGATATGGGAACAACAACGCCATCCCCTCAAATATCAAAGCCAGAAATCCAATCAAATTATAATTTTGCTAAAGAACTATTTGGAAATGATATGAGAGATTTTACAAAAGAAGAAGCTGAGATTTACAGAGCCTCTTTAAAACAAATATACAAGCCAACAGGAGTTAATATTTTTGATATATGTTAGATGAATTTATTGATTTCACTCAGTCCCTGTTTCCATCAATCAGTCCATATGTCAAGGACAAAACAAAAGCGGCAATAAAACAATTTAAATTAAATGGCAAAAAATTAAATTTATTTAATTACAAAGCATATGACTATTTAACACAGGGAGATATCTTTGATGGGATTCCTTTTACCAGAATTGAAGAAGATGGAACTATATCCGCATACAAAGGAAAAGGAATGCTTATTTCTAATACCTGTAGTGCAGATCATGATGATGATATTGTGATAGCCCCATTGTTAAATATAGATTCGCTCGGACTAAAAAAATCTGATGTAGTGAATAATCTGCATTACAGATTGTTATATCTGCCAGATGAAAAATATGAAAATTATGTGGTGGATTTTAGTCTCATAAATACATTTAATAAAAGCATTCTTAACAGAATGATAGAACAAGGAAAAGTAGTGAAAGAATCATCTTTGAATCAATTTGGTTTTTATTTATTCCTCTGCAAATTAACAACGTGTTTTATGCGGCCAGAAGATGAGGAAGTTCAAGCAGACCGCAGAAAAAATTATATGCAACTACACAATCCAAATTAATTAAAAAAACATATACATACTTTACCGCCAGAAATATATTAAACCAAGAGGATATTCTCAATTATAAAGAGTATCCTTTTTTATATTGGAACCTCCCTACTCTCAAATATCCATTCCTTACAATTCCGTAAGCTAAAATTCACCTCCCTGTAATCTATTTATGCTATGATAATGATACACCTTCCATGACGGTGCTAACGCTCTACAGAAAGGAGTCATCAAACAATATCACGATGAAAATCTTACAAGTAAACAATCTATGCAAAACTTACGGAACAGGCGAGACGCAGGTCAACGCCTTAAAAAATGTATCCTTCTCACTGGAAAAAGGAACTTTCTGCGCGGTGGTCGGGGAATCCGGCTCGGGTAAGAGCACGCTTTTGAACTGTATCGGCGCACTTGATACGCCCACTTCAGGAGAAATCCGCATTGACGGACACAATCTTTTTGCCTTGAAGGAGAAGGCGCGCACCATCTTCCGGCGGCGCAATATAGGATTTATCTTCCAGTCCTTCCAGCTTGTCGCAGAGCTAACCGTGGAGCAAAATATCATCTTTCCACTGCTGCTTGACTACAGCAAGCCAGACGCTGCCGCCGTCGAGGAGATGCTCGTAATCCTTGGCTTGCAGGACAGGCGCCGCCATCTGCCAAACCAGCTCTCCGGCGGACAGCAGCAGCGTGTCGCCATCGGGCGCGCCCTGATCACAAAGCCAAAGCTGATTCTGGCGGACGAACCGACAGGCAATCTTGACAGCCGCAACAGTCAGGAGGTTCTTGACCTGCTTATCAAGGCGTCCAGACATTACCAGCAGACCATTCTGATGATTACGCACAACAATGCACTGGCGGCATCTGCGGACAACGTGCTGCGTGTGGCGGACGGCTGCCTGTCTGGCTATTATCCCTCTGATCTGGAAAATACTGACGGGAAGGAGGCATTATACAGAGATGAAAAATTATCTTGAACTGGTTCCGCTCTATGCAAAAGCGCACCGAAAACAAAACCGCATGTCCGTTTTCTGCATCTTTTTGTCGGTGCTGCTTGTGACGACAATATTCGGAATGGCAGATCTGTATTGTAAAAGCCAGATCTTAAAGACCAAACAGGAGGATGGAAACTGGCATATCATGCTCAAAAATATCAGCGATGCGGACGCCAAACTGATTGCAGCGCGCCCCGAAGTAAAGGTGGTTTCCAGCTATGGCACACTCAATTACCAGCTCGACAAAGGATATCAGATTGCGGGGAAAGATGCGGTCATCTGCGGAAGCGACGCATCCTTTCTGGATGAAATCTATGCCAATGCCATCTCGGAAGGCACATTTCCCAAGACCAGTCAGGAAGTGCTTGTGAGCGGCAATGTCAAAAAGGAGCTGGGACTTTCTATTGGGAGTCCGCTCGCGATACAGCATCACGGCACCGAATCGGTCTATACGATATCGGGTTTTGCAGACGACCTGCCAATGATACTGAGCAAGGATATTTATGGAGTTTTTATGAACACTGCTGCCTTTCACGCCTTTTATCCTGATGTGACAGACGGCAGTGACAGCTATGATGATAACCGGTGTTTTCTTGTTCAGTTCCGTAGCCACCGCAATCTCCGCAGCACGATAGACGACATCAAGACACAGTTTGGACTGTCGCAGGAGCAGGTGGGCGAGCAGGCAATGCTGCTGGGACTTCTGGGGCAGAGTGACGAGGGAAACCAGCTTATGATGATACTATACGCTGCCGCCGCAGTACTCTCCTCGCTGGTGCTGCTTGCAGGCATTTTAATGATTGCCGGAAGCCTGAACAGCACAGTTTCTGGGCGGACGCAGTTTTTTGGAATGCTCCGCTGCGTGGGCGCGACGCCGGGCCAGATTATGCGCATCGTATATAAAGAAGCGCTTGGGCTGTGCACATATGCCATTCCTGCCAGCATCTTTTCAGGCATGGTCATCATCTGGATACTCTGCGCAGTTCTACGCTTTCTCAGCCCCTTGTACTTTTCTACGATGCCTGTGTTTGCGGTCAGCCTGCCAAGCATTGCCGCCGGCGCTGTCATTGGCATCCTGACCGTGCTGCTTGCGTCCCGCACACCTGCAAAAAGGGCGTCCAAGGCATCTCCGCTCGCGGCAGTGTCAGGAAACGCCAGCCAGATGACGCCTGTGCGCAGCGCCGCAAACACAGCTTTATGCAAGATAGAAACTGCACTTGGCATCCATCACGCCAAGGCGAGCCGCAGAAATCTTCTGCTGGTTTCTGCCTCCTTTGCCCTGAGCATTATCCTTTTTCTATCTTTCTCGACCACGATCGACTTTATGAAACATGCGGTCAAAGCACTCAGCCCATGGACACCTGATCTTTCTATTACTGCCAGTGCGGACATTGACCCCTCTGTGCTCCATGCATTGCAGGAAAACCCCGCAGTCAAGCGCGCCTATGGGCGCATGTTTGCATACAATCTTCCGACTATGGCAAACGGCAGGGAAAATACAGCTGTCTTGATTTCCTATGATGCACAGCAGTTTGCGTGGGCTGAGAAATACCTGTTAAATGGTTCTGTAACAGAAGTCCAGACACAGACTGGCACCGGGCTGATTGTCTCCTCTCCCCAGTATAATAACCACACGCAAATGAAAACAGGGGACCGCATATCACTTACTATTCACGGCAAGACGATAGAGATGACGATTGCCGGCATGGTGTCTGAATGTCCTTTTAACACGCCGGAGGGCGATATCATTCTGTGCTCGGAGGACACCTTTATGCAGCTAACAGGAGAATCCGCCTACACCATCATCGACATCCAGCTAAACCGCACCGCTCTGGACTCAGACATCGCGTCCATTCGTGCGCTGGCTGGCGCAGGCTGCACCATCTCTGACCGGCGCATGAGCAATCAGAGCGTCCTAGGCGCAAATTATTCCTATCAGTTATTTCTCTACGGATTTTTGGTGCTGATTGCCTTGGTGACTGTCTGCAACATCATAAACTGTGTCGCAATGAGTACCGAGGCACGCATGAAACAGTATACCGTGCTGCGCGCAGTTGGCATGAGCAATGGGCAGCTTGTCAAAATGATTGCTGCCGAGACCATTACCTATGCGGCGGCGGGCGGCATCAGCGGAACGGCGCTGGGACTGTTACTGAATAAAAAGCTGTATGAATTTCTGGTGACTTACCGCTGGAATGACCCGTGGCAGGTGCCGCTTGGAGAACTTTGCCTGATTGTGGGGATTGTTGCGGTATCCGTCATTTGTGCAATGTATCATCCAGTCAGAAAAATTCAAAAGATGGGGCTAAGCCAAAGCCCCATCTAATATATTTACCAGCTCTCCTTTGACTGCCTGCACCGGAGAATCCAGCACATGCTGTACATACAACAGACTGTACCCGCTCTGCGGGCTGATGGCTAGAAACGCCCCTCCTGCGCCGCCCCAGCCAAAATCCTTCTTGGTGGAGTACATCTGGGGACAGCGCACCCCCAGACCATAGCCATAATCCCTTACCCGGTCCTGACTGAACGTATTCAGGCACGCTTCATTTAACTGGTTGCTCCACATCAGCCTGCTCGTCTTTGTATTTAAGAGAACATTTTCTTTTCTTAGTGCTTCTGCAAACCGAATGTAGTCATCCACGGAAGAGATACAGCCTGCGCCGCCACTTTCATACGCACGTCCCAGCTTAAATCCCTGATTTTCTTTGCCGCAGTTGACGAGACATTTCCGCTCGGCGTCATATCTGTACTGCGCCATCAGTTCCTCTCTGTTCACGGTCCGGTCGTCAAATGTAGAATGTTTCATTTCAAGCGGCTCGAAAATGTACTGGCTCACAAATGCGCTAAACTGCATTCCGCTGACCACCTCGACCAGCGCTGCCAGCACATCATGACAGAAGCTGTACTGCCACTGTGTCCCCGGCTCAAACGACAAAGGCTCCTTTGCCAGATAGCGCATCATCTCGCGCGTGGGGCAGACTCCATTGGTTTCCACCCAGCCTCTTTTGAGCTGCTCAGATGCTAAATCATAGGAGAAACCTGCTGTCATGCAGAACAAATCGCGGATGCGGACAGGGTTCTGGGCACTTTTTTCGTGATTGTTTTCCCCATCTTATCCATCCTTTCTTTATTTAAATTTTTTGAATAAAATATTCTCCGTATTTCAATGCGTTCAGGCGCCACTTCCCGGATTGTGCATGCTCACAGCGCCCTGTTTCAATTGATATATTCATATTATTAAAATTTTGTAAATTCGTCCATGAACTGTATTGGACAAATCATGCACAAAATGATACCGTTAAATTTTTTCCCACAATTTAGGTGATATGTGGTATACTATACAAAATAAAACAGGATTTAAATCAAGAAAGAAAGGATGATCTCAACATGGTTTTTGAATTTACACAAGACTGCATCACAGGCATAGACACAATAGATGAAGAGCACCGCAATCTCTTTGCCCTGCTCTCCAAGGCGTACAACCTCGCCAGCACCGAGTACCACAGCGATTACTATCAGGAGCTCAAGAATATGCTCGAAGAACTGGATGAATATGCGGAGACCCATTTTACCCACGAGGAGGAGTACATGACACAAATCCGCGACCCGGAACTCATCCGCCAGCGCGCGCAGCACACTTTTTTCCGCGACAAGATACGAGAGTACGAATTTGTCAATATTGATCATGAGGAGGAACAGCAGCGGGTTCTCACAGAGCTGGTGCGCTTCCTTGCAAAATGGCTCTACCGCCATATTTTAAGCAGTGACATCCTGATCGGGAAGCTGCCGCCGCTTGAAGAGTGGATGGTCCGTGAAAATCCCTGCGAATTTACAGATGATTATCTGACAGGCATCGCGCTCGTTGACGCCGAGCACAAGGAGCTGTTCCGCATTGTAGACAAGGCAAACCAGCTTGTGAAATCCTTTGACGAGCTGTCAGGATATGACAGTATCATAGAAATCCTGAATGAATTAAAAGAATATACCAAAGAGCACTTTTCCGATGAAGAAGAGTACATGGAAAGCATCCAATACGAGGGACTAAGTGCACAAAAACGCGCCCATGAGGCATTTATCGACAAACTTGAGAACATAGACCTTGCCCAGATTGACGCCAATCCGCAGGAATACTTACAGGAGCTTCTGGAATTTCTGCTTGGCTGGCTGATCAACCATATCCTGTATACAGACAAGAAAATTCCAGTGAAATAATATATAGTACATCCATTTACATAAAGAATGCGCACCAGCCGCGAATGGTGCGCATTCTCTTCTACTTCATCTCATTTGCCATTGTATAAAAATGATAATACATCCCCTCTAGTGCCATCAGCTTCTCGTGATTGCCCTCCTCGACAATCCCCTCCTCCGTCAGCACTAAGATTCTGTCAGAATTGCGGATACTCGACAGGCGGTGTGCGATCGTGAGCGTCGTGCGCCCTTTCGCCAGCTCATTCAAGGACTTTGCAACCGCATACTCGCTCTCATTGTCCAGCGCCGAGGTCGCCTCATCCAGTATCAATATCGGCGGATTCTTCAAAAACACCCGCGCAATGCTGATGCGCTGCTTCTGTCCGCCGGAAAGTTTCACGCCGCGCTCACCGACATACGTGTCATATTGGTCTTTGAGATGCCGGATAAATTCATCCGCCCCCGCACGCCTTGCAGCCTCCATGACCTCCTCGCGCGAAGCGCCCGGCTTGCCGTAGGCAATATTGTCATACACCGTCCCGGAAAAAAGATACACCTCCTGCTGGACAACGCCGATACTCTGCCGCAGGCTCCTCAGCGTCAGCTTTTTGATATTTTTGCCATCCAGCGTAATCTCCCCGCAGGACACATCATAAAAACGGGGAATGAGATTACACAGCGTTGTCTTTCCCCCGCCGGACGGCCCCACAATTGCCAGCTTCTCGCCCGCATGAATCTCAAGATTCAGATTCGCAAATACCTTGTTGTGGTCATCAGGATACTCAAAACTCACATTGCGAAAGACAATCTCTCCTTTGGGCTTTACAAGCTCCTGCGCATCCGGCTCATCAAAAATCTCAATATCCGCATCCATAATCTGCATAAAGCGTTCGATACCCGTGATTCCGCGCTGAAACTGCTCCGCAAACTCAATAATCCTGCGGATGGTCGCTATCAGCGTGGATACATACATAACATACGCCACCATGTCCCCCGGCAGAATCCTGCCGTCCATCAGGAAAAAACCGCCCCCAAGAATGATCGTGAGATACATCAGCCCGTCAAACACTCTGGTGGACGTGCTGAAGATCCCCATCAGCATATAGGAATGCTGCTTTACCCTCAGAAATTCCTGATTGCCCTGCTCAAACTTCTTCGACTCGAGCGCTTCGTTCGTAAATGCCTTGACCACCTTCTGCCCTAACAAGCTGTCCTCAATCCTTGCGTTCAGCTCGCCAATCTGGTGACGCTGCGCGCCAAATGTCCTGCGCACCTTCTTATTAATGATGTGACAGACAAGCGTCATCAACGGCACAAACACAAAAATCATCAGCGTGAGCGGCAGACAGATCTGCGCCAGAATCACAAACGAAATGACGATCTTAATCGCCGCAATAAAAAACTCCTCCGGGCAGTGGTGCGCAAATTCTGTCACATCGAACAAATCATTGGTAATCCGCCCCATGATCTGGCCAACCTTGGTATTATTAAAATAAGTATTGGACAGCAGTTGCAAATGCGCATAGGCATCACGGCGCATGTCAGTCTCAATCCGCGCCCCCATCACATGACCCATATCTGCCATATAAAAATTTGCCAGCGCATCCAAAACCCTCAGTCCAAAATACACCAAAGCAAGCCCCAGCACCATGCGCGTTGTCAACAGCGCCACATCCACAAGCGCCGTGTTCGTGATCTGCCGTATAATCAACGGCAGCACGATCTCGCACACCGTCGTCAGCGCCGCGCAGCACAAATCCATGCACAGCGTCCCGCGGTACGGCTTAAAATACGGCAGAAACCGTCTGATCAGTGCCCTTGTTGAATACTCCTTATACTCCATTTTCCCACCCTTTCTAGTTTTATCTTTCTTTTTATTTTCCTCATTATAGCAGAAAAAGGGACAAAAAGAAACCATTAGAAACCATCTGCCTTTCTTGACTGACTACCATGAATGAAGTATAATGATTCAGAACATTCATTTTGTCTGAGAAAAGGGAAGAAAACAAGATATGCAAAACGATAGATTAAACCAGCTCGTCCATGCTTATGCGGCGCATTTCGCCCAGTACAGCCAGACGGATTACAATGAGACAGAAGTAAGAAACGACTTCGTAAACCCGTTTTTTGAAATATTAGGCTGGGATGTACTAAACCAAAAGAAACTGCCGCAGCATCTCAGGGAAGTAAAACATGAAGCTGCCGTGTATGTAGAGGAAGATGGAAAAGCGAAAAAAAAGAAACCAGATTACGCCTTTCATCTGGGAACTGACATCTGCTTTTTTCTGGAGACCAAGAAGCCAAGTGTCAATATTTTAGAGAGCAAAGAAGCCGCATTCCAAACAAGACGGTATGGATGGAACGGAAATCTCAAGGCATCTGTATTATCTAATTTTACAGATCTAATAATATATGATACTTCGATCCGCCCCGACCCAGAAGACGACGTGACAAAAGCCATGATTGCCCATTACCATTATACAGAATACGTAGAAAAATTTGATGAAATAGCACAGTTATTGTCCCGTGCTTCGGTGGTATCTGGAAAGTTTGAGGAGCAGTTTGACAAGGTAACCGATTCATTCAAAAAAGAACCATTTGATAAATATTTTCTGGCTCAAATCAAAGAATGGCGGTTGATTCTGAGCAGGGACCTCTATCAAAATAACCCAGATTTAGAGGAGGAACCGCTCAATATTTTCGTGCAGAGAATTATTAACCGCATCGTATTTTTGCGTATCTGTGAAGACAGAAACCTCGAAAAATATGAAACATTAAAGAACATAAAAACTTATGCCGAATTAAAAGAATTGTTTGATGCAGCAGACCAAAAGTACAATTCAGGACTGTTTGAACTCATTGATGAAGAAGAGCTGCAAATTACGGATACACTGCTGATACAGATCTTTCAGGAATTGTATTATCCAAACAGCTGTTATGAGTTTAGTATTGTGGAACCCTATATCATCGGACAGATCTACGAATTATTTTTAGAAGAAAAAATTGTGATCTCGGATGCAGCAGTCTTGGTGGAAAAGAAAACCGAAATCATTGATTCACAGGGTGTCGTCAACACCCCCAAAAACATAACCGATTTGATTGTACAGCAGACCTTAAAACCTTTATACCAGTATGAGCTTTTCCCGAAATGGGACACCTACCGCATCGCAGATATTTGCTGCGGGTCAGGAAACTTTCTGTTGTCTGCATATGAATATATTTTAAACCGTTATATCATGTACTATACAGAAATGGATCTGGAAAATGCACTGCAAAAAGGCATCCTTATATACAAAGGAAACGATTCGTATACGCTCTCTTTTGAGAAAAGATACCAGATCTTACAGCAGAATATCTTTGGCATTGATATTGATAATCTGGCTACAGAAGTATGCAAATTCAGTCTCCTGATTAAGCTGATAGAGGACGTTTCTCCATACAGGCACAAGCGGCTTCTGCCGAATTTAGACCATACGATCCGCAATGGAAACAGCCTTGTCGATGCCAAATATTTAGCTTACAATCCTGATTTTTATGAGGACACACAGCTGATATCACAGCTGAAACTTTTTGATTGGAATACCGAACTAAACGGGAAAAAATTTGATGCGGTCATAGGGAATCCGCCCTATATACGGGTACAGAATATGGTGCACTATTCCGAGAGTGAATACCAGTATCTCAAGTCGGATCTCTCAGGATTTGAGACTGCAAAATCCGAACTGTTGGATAAATATTACCTGTTTCTGGAGCGAGGATTGGAACTGCTGGCACCTAATGGACGGCTGGGATATATTATTCCCCACAAGTTTATGCTGATTAAGGCAGGAGGTGTGCTGCGGAAAATGCTCTCTGAAAAAAAATGTGTTGAGACGATCATTCACTTTGGCACAGAACAGGTTTTTAAGGGAAAGAGTACCTACACCTGTCTTTTATTTTTGGAGAATACCAGACACAAAAAATTCCATATTGGATTTGTCAATAAGCTTCATGAATATTACGCCACCAGTCAGGTCGAATTACAGGAATATCCGATGGAATACCTCAGCATGGCACCTTGGAGTTTTCTCTCTCAAGATATCGTTATGCTGCTCAAACAAGTTCAAAACCGTTGCCAGCCGTTGGATGAATTAGCAGAGATTTTTGTGGGACTGCAAACCAGCGCAGACACCATTTACATTGTCAAACCATTCCGCGAGGAAAACGGGCTGACGTATTTCATAGACAGCAAGGGCAGGGAACACGGCGTTGAGACAAGCATCCTAAAGCCTTGTATTTATGATATTTCATTGGAAAAATATGCGGACATTACGCCAAATATGATGCTGGTCTTCCCATACCACACTGTCAATGGCAAACCACTTCTCTACACAATAGACGAGATGCGGACAGCATTTCCCAATACGCTTGCTTATTTAGAGGAATACAGAGAAGAACTGGAAAAGAGAAGCATTTCCAATAAAAATCAAGACAACTGGTATCAATTTGGCAGGAGCCAGAGCATCAAGCGTTTCTCAACAGGAGAACACCTGATTTGGTCTGTCTTATCCACAGAGGGAAATTATGTTTATGATGATCACACAACCTGCTTTACTGGCGGTGGAAATGGACCTTTCTACGGTCTTGAGAAAAAGGCAGCAACAAAAGAATCATTGTATTACATACAGGCATTATTAAACTTCTGGCTGCTAGAGCGCGTTGTCAAGAGTAAGGCAAGCTCTTTTCGCGGGGAATACTATTCCCATGGAAAACAATATATTGCGAAGCTTCCGGTCTACAGAATTGACTTTGAAAATCCAGAAGAGAAAAAGAAGCATGATGAAATTACCGCCAGTGTGCAGAACATCATGAAGCTGAAAAAACTGCGAAATGCCCAGAAAACCAAAGAACAAAAAAATATGTACTGCCGTTTAATTGACACAGAATCACAGCGTTTGGATGATCTGGTCTCAAGGCTGTACGGAGCGGTGAAGGAGTGCAGCAATGAAAAATAAAGTAGGGCCGGCAAAATTACGCGGCGGATACTACACACCAGAACCAATTACCCAGTTTATATGCGACTGGGCAATCAGTCCCAGCACCCAGAACATTCTAGAACCAAGCTGCGGCGATGGCGCTTTTATAAGACAGGCAGTTAAAAAAACGGCGGCAGACAAGATCACGGGTGTTGAGCTGTATGACGGGGAGGCGAAAAAAGCATCCCTGTATGGCACAAACATGGTCTGTGGTGATTTTTTTGATTATTATAAAAAACATATTGCAGACAAACAAAAATATGATGCGATCGTAGGCAATCCGCCCTTTATCCGTTATCAAAATGTAGATGCCACTGCAAGAGAAACCGCCTTTGAACTCATGCGTCAGGCAGGACTGCACCCCAACAAATTAACAAATATATGGCTGCCGTTTCTGGTGTTATCGGCGCTTGCCCTGTCTCAAAACGGGAAGCTTGGCATGGTGATACCTGCGGAGCTGTTTCAGGTAAATTATGCAGGTGAAACCAGAGAATTTTTAGCGGAGTATTTTGACAGGCTGATTCTGATTACCTTCCAGAAAATCGTATTTGACGATATCCAGCAGGAAGTCATCCTGCTGCTAGGTGAGCGGACATCGGACAAGAAGGGAATCCAAGTGATTGAATTAAATGACTTGGAGGATTTGCAGCATTTAGACCTGTCCAATTTTCATCATTATGAGGTCAAAGAACTCCATCACAGCGATGAAAAATGGATCAAATACTTCCTGTCGTGCGAAGAAATTGAACTGATGCGCAGACTGCGCGGCCGTTCTGATATCATGCCTACCACAGATTTATTTGAGACCAATGTAGGACTTGTCAGCGGGGAAAATTCTTTCTTCTTACTAAATCAGGAACAGGTGGAAAAATACCACTTGGCGCACGCCACACGCACGATTATTGGTAAAACAGATCAATTAAAGGGCATTATTTTAACCAAAAGGGATTTTAGCCAATTGGTCGAAAACGGGAGAAAAGTATATATGTTTGCCCCCAAAAACGTCCCGCTGCCAAAGCTTAGCAAAGAAGAGCAAAGTTATATAAAATACGGGGAAGAATCAGCGTTTCACACAAGATACAAATGCCGGATCCGCAAGAATTGGTACTGTGTTCCGCAGTCATGGGAGCCCCAAGCCTTTATATTAAGGCAGATACACCGCTACCCCCGCATCATCCTGAACCATGTCAATGCGGTATGTACGGATACCATTCATAAAGTACGGTTTTTAGACGGGGTTCATCCTGATTATGTAACTGCGGCATTTTTAAATTCTTTTACGCTTGCCTTGGCAGAAATTACTGGAAGAAGTTATGGCGGCGGCGTACTGACCTTCGAGCCCAGCGAGATTCGCAAGCTTATGATTCCCATGAAGAATGCAGAGCTTTTGGATGTGAAAAAAATTGACCGCCTGATTCGCGCCAACAACATTGAATCTGTCCTAGATCTGACCGACGAAATCTTACTCATGAATGGATTAGGCCTATCCTCAAGCGATGTGAAAATGCTGCGCAATATATGGGTGAAACTCCGCGAAAGAAGATTAGGAAGAAAGGAACGTTTATGAATAAAATCCTCTGTTCTACAGGAGCCTTGCTCGTATATGGCGGAGACTACCGTCTGTTAGAACCCCTCTCAGAAAAATTATTGTACGATGGATACGAATTTATGATGGATGCGCCCTATTATGAGGAACTAGAGACCTTGATTCATTTCCTGCGCGGACTGCGTCTATACATCCCTGTCATACACTGTGAAAAGAGCATTGGCGAGGCCCTCAGCCAGACAGACGCCTCTATCTTACGCTCTGCTTATGAGAAGTTTGAACAAAACTGTTCTCTCGCGAAAAGCATTGGTGCAGAGAAGATGGTCCTTCACCTGTGGGACGGGCGGACTTCCGATGCTGCTTTTGCGCATAATCTTGACCACTATGATGTCCTTGACCAGATCGCGCAAAACTATCACATTAATCTGTGCGTGGAAAATGTGGTATGCACCACGGACAACCCTATGGAGCACTTTTGTGCACTGAGACAGCGATATCCTAAAATTCATTTTGTGTTCGACACCAAAATGGCAGCTTTTCATCATCAGCTCGAACTCTTATATCAAAAGGAATATGAATGGCTGTGGAAAAATGAGCACATCTGCCACTATCATATCAACGATTATAGTGGAGGATATATGGATTGGGAACACCTGCAATCTCTTCCTGTCGGCAGTGGCGTGATTGATTTTGATGTTTTCTTTTCATTTATAAAAAAGATTGGATATCATAACACCTTGACGGTGGAAGCAACCGCCGTCAGACCAGACGGTACAGTGGATATCAGCATGCTGAATGAACAATTTCGACGGATTCAATCTTACTGTCGCTAAAAAACTGTTTATAAAAAACTGTTTATACGAAACGATTCATTAAGAGACGATTCATTAAACAACGATTCATAAGAAAACGAGGAATATACCATGAAAATACAAATCAGACCCGCAACAATCCATGACTTTCCGGCTGCTGGTGCCATCATGCGGCAAGTCCAGCAGCTGCATATTGACTGGCGCCCGGACATCTACAAGCAGTGCGAGACCGTCCTGCCCCTAGAGGAGTTTGAGCAGGCAGTACATGACCAGACTTTTTTTGTCGCAGAATACGAGGGGCGCGTAGCAGGAATTTTGTTTATCATTTACCGCCATATTGAATGTACCACGCAGGTCACAAGAGATGTGATCTATGTCGAAGCAATGGCAGTGGACGAAGCATACCGCCGAAAGGGAATCGGTCATGCCTTCTTTGACTTTCTAAAAGAACTCAAGGCGCAGAAAGGCTTGGACGGAATCGAACTACAGGTCAACGCCAGAAACGAAGCTGCCTGCAAAATGTACACAGCGTACGGCTTTACTAATAAGTCAATCAACATGGAGCTTTTATCTGAATAAAAAATCTATCACTTCCGCTGCACTGACCGGCGACATGCCATTGGCATCCACTCCCACATCATAGCGCAGTATCCCGTTCTTTCTGTTGTTGATATTGTACTCCCTGTGGTTGTGCTGGTGCCCGTGCAGCATAACCGCCCCTTTTCCAAATCGTGAAACAAAAGAAGTTCCTTGTCCTTATACTAATTTTAGCGCCGCTGTGTCTGCGTAAATTAAAGGGGCTTTGTGCTGGAAAAATATCGTCCCGTCCTCAGGCGCTCTCAACTGTTCTAATATGGTTCCCTCAAAAGGATCTGTGATCTCGGCAAGCAGCTGTCCCTTATACACTTCTTCTCCCACATACACTCTGTTTTCATAGATACCTGCCTCCCTGCACCGCACAGACACCAGACTGTCATCGCTGAGCACTTGGGCATTATAGTGATATCCTCCGCTGACCTTACTGTCTAAGATGCCTTGCGCGATGAGCATTTTCTCAATTCCTTTTACTGCATCCGCGGCACTCTGGCGGTCAATCTCATCGGTGTCTGTCGTGTAAATGCTAAATGCCTTCGTCTCCCAAATCTGCCAGTTATAATTCAATGTTGTCGTGTCAAATGGACGGGTATCCCGAACCATGACATAGGGAAACGCAAATTTTTTTGCCGTCTCAATATCCTCAAACCCTGTCCGCATCATTCGGATATGCGGCAGAAACCGCCCTGACATATAATTCGATGCAAACTGGATGCCAATTTGATAATCCTTTATCACATCAAACACGCCTGCTGCAATGCGCTGCGTTGTCTCTCCTTCGTGATATCCGGGAAACATCCGGTTGATATCTGTGTTGTCTGTTGACCAGAACCGCTTGCCGATATTCATGGAATACGAATTGATACAGGGGATGACAAGAATGCTTTTTCCCTCTGTAATCTCCTGTCTTGCTTCCAGCTCTTTCAGACGACGAATCAAATTGCTGCATGAAAACATCTGCTGCACTTCGTTTCCACGCATACTGCCAACCACGCACACGGATTTTTCACCTGTGCCAAACTCATATCCTGTCACCTGCATTGGCTCCCTGTACAAAGCATTTAATTCATAGATTATGTTCTTTTTCATTATAATTCCTTATCTTATTAACAACCTTCCCACAAGGGAACCTTCATCGACTACAGGGTACTCTCTGATTGTAAAAAGAATCCCTCTTTCGGGTGTGAGGATCTCGGAAAGAACTTCTCCTGTCAGTGGATCGATCAGTTCACCGACTTTGTCTCCTCTCTCAAGCGTTGTCCAGTGTTCTGCTGAAGGGATAAAGATTCCTGCTGAAGGGGCATTAAAAAACACAACACCGTCAGCCCGGTCCTCAATCAAAGGCTTCCTCACAGCACCAACTTCACCTTGCCATATGCCAAGCACTCTCATAATGTTCATCAACCCATCCGCAAGCTGTATACAATAACGCTTTGTAATACGCATTCCTACCCCTGCTTCGACCACCAAAGCCGGCGTTCCTGTACTGTTAAGACTGTAGGCAAGTGTTGATTCCAGCACCGTATTCGATGCGTGCACCCAGACAAAATCCACATTCATATAATGTGCAAGCGGCACCAAAAAATCTTTGTGCAGTTCATTGATACGGATTTGGGGTATTTCTGTCAGATAAATATTACTGGCATGTATGTCCACAATCAAATCTGCTCCCGCCAAATCTTCAATAATCTCATGTGCCACATACTCTGTCATGGCACCGTCTCTGCTTCCCGGAAAAATGCGGTTCATATCAAGGTCAAATCCCGGAATCCCCCTCGTCACCGAATCAATTCCCATAGGATTCATCGCTGGATATACATCCACGATTCCCGTAAGAAATTCTGGATGCTCCCTGATGCGCCGTATCACCTCATAGCAGACATACTGCCCTTCGAGTTCATCACCGTGAATACCAGTGACAATCCCAATCCGCTTTTTCTCTTTATGGTTCTGATCCGAAGGCATCAGCCTGTTTTTCCTGATATTCAGTATCTCTCCAACAGGCAGTTTCACCTGACAGACGGAATGAATCTTTGTATTGAATTCCTGTGACATGTTATCTCCTCTCTCATACACGTCTTTTTCCGATTGCAATTTAATCTACACAGGGTCATTGTCAACGCGCACACATACCGTCTGCATCTGCGTCCCATTTCCCAGAAAAGTGCCACGGTTGACGATACAGTCCTGATAATCGCGCCCATGTGATATTTTAATATAGCTGTCATCTACGAATTTGTTATTTGTTGGGTCCATACCATGCCATACACCCTCTGTACATACCTCAACCCAAGCATGGGAACAGCCCTCCCCCTGCATCATTCCGACCACATATCTGCTGGGAATCCCTGCCATCCTGCACAGCGCAATCATAATGTGGGCATAATCCTGACACACGCCCCTTCCGCCTGCCAATGCTTCCTCCGCCGTAGTGTGTATATCTGTCACTCCCTGCACATAGGTCATATCCTCATAAATCTGATGCAATAGTCTGATGCAGTACGCATATGGCTGCTCATCTTCTTTCTGCCCATGGCTTTCATGATACCCCTTCAGACAGGCTCCCGCTTTTGTGTACTGCGACATATAACGAAAAGGCGCAAGCGCCATCCGCGGTTTGTCACACAAAGACAATGCCTTACTGCTGACTTCAGCCGCGCCGCAAACCTCCACGCAAAATGTCGTGTGCGGATGTATGATTTCTCCATAAACATACCGGTTGCCAAACGTATCTGTATCCTCTGTCAACGAACATGCCGGTTCCAGCTTTACATTGCACGACGTGATCTGCTGCCGTTCATCCGACTGCGGTATCATGCGCAGCGCAAACTGGTGCTTTTGGACCGGCTGTGAAAAATCAAGCGCCATGCGGTAAACAAATCGCAATCTCCTGCTATCCTGTATCATTTTCTGCCCCTTACTTCCATCGTATTTACACCATTACCAAATTTTCCACATTCTTAACAATTCCTTCGTAATCTGCCACTGCTGCCTCGTCGATATGTTCAATCAACGCAATCAGTCTGTCCAGACACGCTTCATTATAATGCATACCACTGCTGACAAGGCGGGTGTGCATACGGCGAAGCTCGCTCTTGAGCTCCTTTATACCCAGTTTCAGCCGCGCGTACAGGTCAATGCGCTCAACCCTTTTCCCTGTTCGAATGATATTTCTTATCGTCTCACTCTCTATAAAATCGTCCGCAATTCCCCAGAATGCAAGGATATTGTCCTCCACATTCTGTAATTCCAAAAGCGGCGCCCGTGAAATTTTTGCCTTGTTAATCGCATAGATGGCAAGCTGTATGTAGGAGAGCGTCTCACTCCCAATCTCCTCCCTGAGCACCACTGCATTATCATAGGCGCGTATCAGATTGCTCAAGATAGAATTTGGGTCTGACTCGTCAAATCCATACCGCTGATTAAAATCCTCTTTGTCCTTGTAGATATTTGGGATTTCCAACATCCTGCAAAAGTCTGCATAATTCTCCCCAATATCATCAATCATATCGTCATAACACTTTGCGTAAAGCCGGATTGTCGTGTAAACCCGCTCCGAATATCTGCCAAGCCAGTACAGCCTGTTGGTCTGTTCTAATGAGATAATACCCATGTATCCTTAAATCCTCCTCCCTGTGATGAGTTTACAATAAATGAATCTGGATTGCGGGAAAACCGTGTCAGTCCGCTCTTCCATACTTGCGGTTCATCCGCCATCAGCACAAAAGCACGCAAATCTGCCTTTCTCTCTACCACTGCATCTTCATCCTGTATCTCCAAATCCTGAAAATCTATTACTTCCTGTGCGATAAACCGACGCGGTTCATGTTTTAACAGCGCGATAAAGTCTTCCTTTTGCGCCTTCGTCATGCTGCTGCCAAACACAACGCCATAGCCGCCCGCCTCCGCAACATCCTTGAGCACCAGACTGTCAAAATGTGCAAGCACATAAGCCATGTCCTCCTCATAAAATGGCAGATAGGTCGGCGCATTGGAGAGCACTGGCTCCTCGCCAAGATAATACTGAATCATCTTAGGAACGAAATAGTAAATGCCCTTATCGTCCGCGATACCGTTTCCGGGCGCATTTAACAGCGCGACATTCCCTTTTCGATACACATCAAAAATATGTGGTATGCCAATCACCGACTCCGGGTTAAAATGCATCGGGTCAAGATACTCGTCTGAAATCCTGCGGTACACTGCGCCGATACGTTCCTTTTTCCCCTTGTAATCAACATAGTAAAGCCTGTCATGCTCCACTGTCAGCTCACTTCCATTCACCAGATGCGCTCCCGTCTTTTCTGCCAGATAAGAATGTTCGAAATAGGCAGCATTGTACCGTCCCGGTGTCAGAATCACTGTATGTCCTTCGACATTGACCGTATCCATCGCATTTCTTAGAAGCTGTGCATAATTTCTGTTGTCCTCTAACTGATTGTCGCGAAATGTTTTCGGGCTGCTGCGTCTGCACAGTTCCCGCGCAATCATTGGATAGGAAGCTCCAGACGGCACGCGCAGATTGTCCTCCAAGATGTACCATTTTCCATTCTTGCCTTTTACAAGGTCAATTCCCGAAATGTGGGCATAGATCTTTTTGGGTGGTGTCACCCCCTCACACGCTGGCAGATATCCACTCGACGCAAAGATAAAATCCTCTGGTATCACCTGATCCCGCACGATTTTTTTGTCATGGTAAATATCGTCAAGAAAGAGGTTAAGCGCCATGACGCGCTGCTTTAGCCCTCTCTCAAGGTAATCAAACTCCTCTTTTTGAATGACTCTTGGTATCGCATCAAACGGAAAGAGCTGCTCCTTGAAAGTATTATTTTTGTAAATGCCAAATTTCACGCCATATCTGGCTAACAGCCTGTTTACATTTTCTGTGTTGTCCAGTAAATCCATCTCATACATACGCTCACACACCTTTCTTCTCCCCTACTCGCCGCGCGCCCATGCACCGCTTTAGCGGCATATTTCCTCTGCACGGATCTGCGCACAAAAAGGCGCTCTGCACTACGCAGAACGCCTTTGTTCAAACAATGATTATAATTAATAGTTTACACAGGATGAACCATTTGTCAATGATTTTCTGCAAAAAAAACAAAATTTTCTTAGGAGAGCTGTTCTATCATATATTCCGAATATTTCGAAAAATCCGTATGAATCCCCAAAATTTCTTCCTGCTGGATCGATTTTCTAAACCAATATAACGCCTGTTGTATATCATTTCGCTCTTTATATACACAGCCAAGTTTCATACTGGAATAAGGAGATGCGCTAGTTTCTGTACTTGCGGACTTTGTAAACATCTGGACGGAATCGAACTACAGGTCAACGCCAGAAATGAAGCCGCCTGCAAAATGTACACAGCGTACGGTTTCACCAATAAGTCAATTAACATGGTACTTTTATGTGAATAAAAAATCTATCACTTCCACTGCACTGACCGGCGACATGCCATTGGCATCCACACCCACATCATAGCGCAGTATCCCGCTCTTTTTGTTATTAATATTGTACTCCCTGTGGTTGTGCTGATGCCCGTGCAGCATGACCGCCCCTTTTCCAAATCCATGCCATTCTAAAATAGGATAATGAAACAGTACAAACTGCATATTTTGACAGGTCAGCTCCATATAGTCCTGTATCGACACAAACAGAGACCTGTCAAAACTGTCACTGTCCACAAAGTTATCATGATTTCCACGGATTAGGTGTTTTTTTCCTTTGAGAGAATATAAAATTGCAGATGCCGTCTCTGCGCCTTTTAAAGTAAAATCACCCAGAATATACACCTCATCATCGCAGGAAATTTTATCATTCCACTTTTTGATCAATATCTTGTTCATCTCCTCCACCGAATGAAACGGACGCTTTGTGTGCTTAATAATTTTCTCATGATAAAAGTGTAAATCGGCTGTGAAGTATATCATTTGCAGCACTCCCTCATTATTTCTGGAACGATACGCATACAAGGTGTAAAGCCTTAATCATTTCATAAGACCTTACACCTTTTGCAATTTCAGCATTACTTAGCATTTACAACCTCACCTTGCTTTCAATCTGTATTGATTGTTGCATTTTAATCATAACAGATTATGTATAAGGTGTAAAGTCTGATTAAACTATCAAACACAGTTAACACAAGCTTTATAAATTAATTATGATAGCACAGTCCTCGAGTATCACTTCTGAACCCGGTATCATGGCGCCGTCCGCATTCCATTCCACGCGCACAGGAATCAGTTTCATTGTCTCAGAAGAGGCATCAAACCCAACAATCTCCAGATCCTGCGCAAACGTGGTGCATTTGCCATCCTCGTCATACTCTGGCACAGAACTGCCGCAAGAGCGCATCCATTCGGCATCCGTAAGCCTTTTTCCAGATGCATCCTCCAAAAGATATCCTCCCCACTGTAAAATCTGTACCATCTCCTCCTCGTATACTTCCCAGTCCAGATGCAGATTGATAACAGAGGGGCTGACTGTCACCGAGTAAGAAACAACTTTGCCAAAACGCAAATCTGATACTGCTCCTTCACGCTGTGAGGCAGAGACCAATTTGTCCGATTCTACGGTAAAGGCATAGTCCGATTTTTTGTCGGGGGCAGTGTACACCCCTACTTTTACATGAAGGGAGTCTATCGCTGCTTTTTGAAGCTCCTGATCAACCACAGAAACCTTGCATTCATAGACGCCGCTTCCCTCCTGCGTCTCCGCCACATACTCAAGACGGCTGTCGATCTCATTGATATAGACATGATCACTCAGATCAAAAAAATCATTTTGGGTAGCTACCCAGAAAATCAGCGTGGCGCCATCATAATAGACATCTGTCACATCAAAGGAAAGCGCTTCCTGTCCAGCGTCGAATGTCTCTGGTTCCATGCTCATCCGTTCTTCTGTCTCCTCACTGTGGACAATCAACTGCTCCGCTGTCCCGGCATTGCTTCCCAATCCATTCAGCCAGTTTTGAAACACTGGCAAACGCGCGGCAGCGACAGTACCGCCTGCCAGTATCAGACAGGCAGCAATCGGCAGCAGCGCCTTATACGGCATCCATTTTCTCCTGCGGCCGATCTGCTTCCCTTTATTCATCTGCACACAAACCTCCTGTGATACCATGCGCTGAAACCGCTCTGGTGTCTTGGGATAACTCCTGCTTAATTCTGCGGCAAAATCATCATAATCCATTCTCATAATCTCCCTCCTCTTGATATTTTTTCTTCATCACACTGCGAAGTGCCCTGCGCGCACGGCTCAGACGGCTTTTCACAGTGCCCGCTGGAACATGCATAAGATCCGCAATCTCCTCGATCGAGTATCCTTCCAGATAATGCAGTACAATTGTGAGGCGAAGTTCCTTTTTTAATGTGTTCAATGCATCATACAGATCTGTATAATCTGAATGAACATACGGCTTATCATCTGGTTCTGTCAGCATTACCGCCGTCTTTTCCCGCTTTTTTAACAAGCTGTAGCATTCATGAATCAAAATTCTGGTCAGCCATGTCTTCGCATACGCCTCCTGACGCAACGTATTTAACTTGCCAAACCCTGTGGCAATTGCCTCCTGTACTGCATCCTCACAATCCGCATCATTTTTCAAAATACTTTTTGAAATACGATAAAGACTGTCTGTAGAAGACAGCACTACACTGGCAAATGCTTCTTTGTCCATTTTATCCTCTCCTTTCGTAATTCTAACCATTAGAGAAATAATACCAGAAAAAGGTTCCCTTTTTTACTCAAAATATCAAACCCAGACTGACACACTCTGCTATAATGAATCTACGATATCGTAAAAACCGCAGCAATCACAGGAGGATAGACGATGCAGCATATAGAACTATTGGTGACAGTCCTTGAATACATCGAAATACATCTGCGCGATGACATGAAAACGGATGATATTGCAAGCGCCTGTTTCTGCTCAAAGTCTGCACTCGAAAAACTATTTCGCAGTGTATATCACATTTCCGTTCATGGATACATTGTCCGAAGGAGAATGATGCTGGCGGCAAAGCAGCTCTCCATGCAGCCGCAGCGCTCCATTCTGGACATTGCGATCGAGTACGGATACAGTACACACGAATCTTTTGCACGTGCATTTGAACAAATCTGGAACTGTAAACCCTCTGCATTTCGCAGCGCGAAATATACAGAATTATTTCCGAGGTTTATTGTACCTCCCACGAAAGGAGACGATGATATCATGCAAAAACGACATATTGATCTTGGTGAATTATACGATTTATTTCAGGAAAGAACAGACTGCTTTTTTGTCCTCTGTGACATCAAGCATATGATCCGCATCAATGACATTTCGAGAAAAGCGGGCGATTTGGCGATTTTAGAACAGATGCGCCGCATGACGGCAGCATCCGGTGAGAACGATATTGTGTTCCGCATTGGCGGCGACGAGTTCTGCATTCTGACAGACAGCAGCGACCCGGCATACGCAGAACAGATCGCTGCGTCCATCCGAAGCATGAACGGTGATTCCTTTTCTTATGAAAATCAGGCGATTCCATTACACCTTCATGTAACCACTGTGCGCTTAAAGGACTGTAACCGCTGCGATGAAGTCTTTGCCGGACTGCACAATGCGATTAAGGACGGGAAGATGAGTCTGTCAAAATAGAATGACGGAACAGATTCGTCATTGAAAGTACGTGACCCGTGCGCCACTTTAGCGACATACTTCCTGTGCACGGGTCTGTGCTTAAAATTTCTATATATTCTCTTTTATACCACGGCTTCAATAATAGTCTTCCCCTCTACACGCAGTTCTTTGACCCCAATCTGTTTTTTCTGATTAAAGTTAAAGCTGAGCATGTACCCTTTTTCCTGATGGAAATAATCAAGATACTCCGCAAGCTGCCGCTCGCCGCGTTCGTTATATTCATTTCCATGCCAGATTTTCATTTCCACGATAAACTGTTCACCGAGATAATCCACCACCACATCCGTCCGCTTTGCGTCCCTTGTCTGCGCCTCTAGGTAATAGTTTCCTGTGCCGTTTATAATCGGTTTCAAATATAGCAGGAAAAATTTGCGTCCATAGGCTTCGATGAATTTCTCATCATTATCGCCATAGATATCATGAAAATGTTCCACAAACTTTTTGAGTACCATATCCATCTTTAAATGTCCATCTTTGATAAACTGATTCCTGTCCCGTTCCCCGTACTGAAATGCTGTACTTTTAGATGCTTCTTCCGCAATGAACATATTCAGTAATCTCATCTCGAAAATGCGATTCACAATAGCAGCATGACCATCCTTTTCCTTTAGAAAACCAAACATTACTCCGATGTTAATTGATTTTATATCTGGACTATAAGGGATTTTTTTTCCCTGATATAAAATATCTTTTATCATTTCCCTTAAATCCCTATATAAATCTAACTGCTTAATCATGCTGTTAAACAATGGCACATTTTCTTTCAGCAAAATCTGAACTGCCTCCTCTATTCCCTGTTTCGTCCACACATCACCGATATGCTCAAACCCCTTTTTATCGATAACTTCCTCATCAAGATATTTGCAAATCACAGAAACAAGATATGGATAGCCGTCAGTATACTGGTATATTTCCGCTGCCATTTCATCCACGTCCATCCCCGTCTGGCTGTCTGCCTCATATTCCGTAAGCATGGCTGCAATCTGTTTTTCTGAAAAGTTCATATCCATCTTAAATTCAGCCGCAATATTCCACGGGCTGTTATACTGATGCTCCGAATCAGGGCGGATTTTTAGTTTCAGATTTTTGATGTCATATAATCCTGCAAGGATCACCGAATGAAATGTCGGTTGATTTTCCCGGTTTAAATAATATCGCCTTAGCTGTGCAAGGAAGTCGATAAACACTTGATTATTGGATGCACTATCCACTTCATCAATCATTAAAACAATCGGTTTGGAAGCTGTTTTACAAATTTCGCTCAACAGATAGAACATCTCACCCAATGTGTTCTGTTGTGTGCCATTTGCAAATGCCGCGGTCACTCCGCCTTCCTCAAATGTTTCCGCAAACATCCGCATAAACGCCTTCACAAAAGTGAACTCATCCGCATATTCTTTCGTACTGATTCCCTGAAAGTCCATAGAAATCACCTGATATTCCGTTTGCAGATATTCTGCCAAAGCCTTCAGTGTTGTCGTCTTTCCATACTGCCGCCCCCTGTTTATCAGAAAATACTTTCCCCTGTCAACATAGCGGCGTTTGATTTGCTCCAGCCTGTCGTCAATGCGCACCATATAGTGAATATCCGGTCTGCACGCTCCCTCTGTATTGAAATAACGTCTCATTCTTAACTCGTCCCTTCCGCACACATGTTTTTACACCACAGCTTCAATAATTGTCTTCCCCTCTACACGCAGTTCTTTGACCCCAATCTGTTTTTTCTGATTAAAGTTAAAGCTGAGCATGTATCCTTTTTCCTGATGGAAATAATCAAGGTACTCCGCAAGCTGCCGCTCGCCGCGCTCGTTATATTCATTTCCGTGCCAGATTTTCATTTCCACGATAAACTGTTCACCGAGATAGTCCACCACCACATCCGTCCGCTTTGCGTCCCTTGTCTGCGCCTCAATTCCTCCTCGGACAAAAACCAGTTATACAGGCATGTCTCAAAAATGCGGTTCGCCACCTGAACATATACGCCATCATCTACAACATATCCAAACATGCATGCCAGCGCAATGGTGTGATTATACTGATTGTATGCCACCTGTTCCCCCTGAAACAGTATCGCATACAGCAGTTCCTTTAAATCTTTATATTCACGAATATGTTTCACCATGCTGTCAAACAAAGTGGTTTTTGACCGCAGCAAAAGTTTAACCGCCTCCTCAACCCCTTCTTTTGTCCAAATATCGTGGTTTTGAGCGAAACTATCCTTATAAGGCAGTTTCTCATCCATAATTTTACAGATTGCGGATACTAGGTACGGATACCCCGATGTATATTGGTAAATTTCTTCTGCAACTGCATTTGTATCCATTCCAGTATGATAATCAGCCTCATATACTTCCAGCATAGAAACTATCTGGTTAACAGAAAAGCTCATATCAATATCGAAATCAGCCGCAATATTCCACGGACTGTTATACTGGTGCTCCTCGTCGGGGCGTATTTTCAACTTTAGATTTTTGATGTCATACACCCCTGCAAGTATAACCGAATGGAAAATTGGACGGCTCTCCCTGTTCAGATAATATACCCTAAGCTGCGCAAGGAAATCAATAAACACTTGATTATTAGACGCACTGTCCACCTCATCAATCATGAGCACAATGGGTTTCTCCGCATCCGCACAAATCTTACTCAGGCGTACAAATAATTCTCTTAAATTCCTGTTTTTTTCGTCATCTGCAAATTCCTCTAAAGATTTCAGCAGATCTTTTGTTTTTCCATCAGGATGCGCATCAGGAAACGCATCCAGAAACTCTTTTGCAAATGCATACGCAAAGGTTTCCGCATTCACAAACTCTTCTGTCCCAATTCTTTGAAAATCCATGGAAAGGACGATATACTCCTCTTTTAAATATTGCGCTAACGCTTTTAGTGTCGTTGTTTTTCCATATTGCCGGCCTCTGTTAATGACAAAATACTTTTTCCTGTCTACATACAGCCGTTTCATTCTCTCCAGTCTATCATCAAGATGCACCATGTAATGCTCACTAGGCTTACATAATCCTTCTGTATTAAAATACCGCATTTTTTCTTCCCTTCACCACAAATAATACTGTTACCGCTGCTGCCTTTATTCTATCATTACACCGAAACAATGTAAAGCAAGAGACTTTTAAAATTCTAGTTTCTTCCGCCTGTCATCTGTGTCCATATTTTTTCTTTCTGTTTTTCCAGAGATGAATTAAAAAAATAAGGAACTGCACTGTATCCGCAATTCCCTGTTTCCAAAAAATGTGTCATCCTATTTTTATATTATACCTATTTAGGCAGGAAGTGCATCATAAGCTCACTTCCTGTCACCATTTTGTCCCTAGTAATGACAAGCAGACGGTATTTCAAAAAAGGATTGAGATGCGCCATCGCCGCCGTCCTGTCAGCAATATAAAAGTTCTGTGATTCGAATTGCACATAAGTACAGTCCATAAAAATCAAAATACAGCGGCATCTGGCATGATACAGCTTGAGATATGCACAGAGATCTTCAAAATTCTGAGACTTATCCACAATATCACTGCCTTGTTCTTCCTCCTCAAATGCTTTTCCCATCAAAATAAATGACATTGGTGTCACTTTTGATGAAATTTTACTGCTTCCCCAGTATACCATGTTGCTGCGCATATTCTGGAACATTTTGTCATGCGCCTTGAGCGATGCCACGGCATCCTTCACCGAACTATGTATTGCATCCCTGTCACCTGACATCTGTGTCACAAATGCGATCTCCGGCTGATGCCCGACTGCTGGCGCATTGGAGGGTGCATGAAAAATTTTGTCCACCCGTTTATTTAATTCAAGCTGCTGTAGCTGTGTCAGTGCCATCTTGTTCCCTCCACCTCTATTCCTCCTTATAAACATAAGGAATCTGATTCCGCTTACAATATTTCTCCGCATAACTTTTGGGCGTTACTACCGCCGTCACAGACGCATCGCCTTCAAAAACCGTCTGCGGCGCATGCCCGGAACGCGTATAATTTTTGATCTTCTTTAAGGAAGAAGGAAGCTCAATCGTCTTTAATTGAGGACATTCCGAGAAAACAAGCGTACCGATCTCCGTAACCCCCTCCAAAATCTTTACCGTCTCTAATACCGCACAATTATGAAAAGCCGATTTGCAGATCACCTCAACCGTTTTGGGAATGGTCACACATCGAAGGGATTGACAGTGAAGAAATGTACACTGCTCCAATTTAGTCATCCCCTCAGGCAGCTCTATCGAAGTTAACTTCACACAGCTTACAAACGCACCCACCCCAATCGAAACCACGCTTTGGGGAATATTGACTGCCGTCAGGGACACGCATCCATCAAATGCGCCATCTCCAATTGCTTGAACTGTTTCAGGCAGCGTAATCCGTGTAATATTGGTGCGCACATCATACTGTTCTTCTGTGAGTCTTTTTGCAAACGGTGAAAATGCCCTGTTACCGATTTCAGCCACAATACTGCTGCCAATTTTTTCGGGAACTTCAACCTCCGTCTTTTTGCCTTTGTAGCGCGTAATCACGAGCGCGCCGTCCCCGCGCTTCTCATATCCCCAGATTTTCTTTAATTCTGCTACCGAATTAGGATTTGCATTCAACTCACGCATCATTTTCTGTTCTGCTTTTTTGCGCTCTGCGGCAAAGTCGGCGGTGCGGTTTTTGAAATCCAAGAGCCACGCAGAACACTCTGTCCGGCCACACTCAGAGGCATACTTTATCATTTCATCGCGCTTTCTTGGCATATCAAGCCAGCCAGCCTTTGAGCAGATCTCAAGACAGGGCACACTGTTTCGGTCGATTGCGCCTTTCATCAACTTGGCCTTATTCATTTTCTTCTGATTAAAGTGGTCGAGGATAAATTGAAAAAATTTAGGCTTGTACAACCGGTACTGTTTGTAATACTCATTGCAGTTTCCCCAGTAAATCGAGTCCGTAAAATGAAATGGTTTTCCGCCAATCTCATTTGAAAGGCTGCCCACAATCCGCATATATTCCTGATCGCCTAAAGTATCTAACATATTGCAAAACTCATACCACTCAAAGCTTCTGCCATTTTCCGTGATATTGATGATGCGCCGTTCTGTCAATGTGACGCCCAATTTCTGTAGCACTTTAATGATTCGTTTGCTGTCGCTCATAATCGCATAGTAAAGCAGTTCTCCGGCATCAAGACAGACTTCCTCGCGGCATTGGTACAGATACTTGACAATCTCGGCACGCTGTTCCACAGGCAGCACATTCAGGCTTTTTCCCCCTTCTGTCACAAGGTTTGTAAAACATTGATCTCCATTTCTGATAAACGATGCCTTGTGCAGCGTGCCATTCATCTCCAATGGTGACAGCCAATAATAAATCATATAGTAGCCGCCATCGGAGTAAGGTATGAGATTAAAATTTGCTCCATTTTCAACAAGCGCTTTGACATGCGCCAGCCCGCGGAAACGGCAGGCAAGCCCCAGCGCCCGCGCAGAACACTCTACCTCTCCAAGCTGCTTATATAAGATCGAAATCTCCTCTGGCGATTTGGTGAGTACCGCATGCTCTAATACTAATTTTTTATCATACTGTGAAGTATTTTGGTAATTCATGATTTTTCCTCCTTATAACAGTACCACTTTTCTCTCTATTATACCAGACAACTCCCCAAAACACTATACAGAACTAGAGCGTGTTTGCATGAATCTAATTTAACGTGCATATATTGTATAAAAATAAAAAAGGAGTGAAAATAACATATGGCAAAGATTGTAAGCAAAATTGACGAACTGACAGGAAAGACAGAACAGGAACGGATTCTAAAAGAGCAGTTTGGGTTTCTACAGAAAATGGCACAGGCAAAATGTGCACAGTTTGAATCAGAACTAAAGACTATGTTTACCAACGGCGGAACAGCCGAGTGTGAAGTGGTCGGCAAACGCGCAATCGCCTACTATAACTGTCAGCATGTAGACATTAAAACAGGCTGTGACGCTGCGATTATGGAAGCGATTAACATGTTTTTTAACGGCGGCGATGACGTAAAACAAGGATTTCAAAAGCTCATCAAAACCGCTTTGGATACCTTGATCGGCAATACCTCAATGGGGGAGCATGAGGAAAAAATGTTCTTTGTCTACCCAGAGAATTTTGCCATTGTACGTGTTGACGTTAAGTGCTACAAATACTGCTTTTCATCAACCGGTATTATCGCGAACACAGAAAATGTTTTCTGTTACACAATGGCAAAATCTATCGTAGACCACACCAAAATTACGATTGATGAACTGCTGTATATGGTGACAGAAATGATTGGTGCTGACAAGATTGAGGAAGTGGAGGCTTTTGTTAACCAGCTAAAGAAAGTTTGGAGCCTGCTGGAGAATAAAACGACCAACGAGGTCATGACGACTTGGTTAGAGCATAATGACAAATAAACAGGCTATTTTGCAGGATGGATTGAAAAAATATTGGTGGCATCAACGCGGTCCCATGCATCTCCATACTCTCTGACAATCGTCACAATCCCTAACAGGCGCAGGGGATCTCGTGCTGTGAATATTTTTCCATCCTTTTCTGCTCTCCATACAAAATAATTCTGCAAATCATCTCTTTTCTCATTAGAGACCAAGATTTGATATCCCCAGTCAGCTAACTTGTTTAATGCATAATTATCCATTTCATAATCATCATATATTTTGTGCGGCAATGCTTCTGGATAGGTCCCTAAAAATTGAAAATACCCATATTTATCATTCTGAACCTCCTGAACCGCTCCCTCGTATTTTAATCTGCCAAAGATCATAACCGCATTATAAGGCTTATCAAAATTATCAGGATAGTCTTCTTTTAACAAATTCAGATCAAACACTGCTGTGTCCGCAAAAACTTCGTCTATTTTGTCGGACAGATGAGGGCCGACAGTGGAAACCGAAAATTCATCATCATAATAGTCGATACCAAAATCTAAACCAAACTGTGAACTTTCCAATCCGGTCTCTACCCGTTCCCAATACTGATATAAATATTGCCCAAGCAGTTTCTCAGATTTGCAGACACCTGCAAATACTGAAAAATACAATGGATTGTGATAATCCTCTTTTCCCATTGTTGCCCCCTTTCACTCATTGAAACAATCCTCTGAAAACGGTTTTACTGTAAAAGACCGGTGTACCTGAGCATCCCTCCATTGTTCCCCATACTCCTGTATCAATGCAACCAGTCCCAGTAACTGCAAAGGATCGCCTGCCAAATACCGTTTGTCCTCTTTTTCTGCTATATACGGATAATCATCTGAAATTCCAGCCGAATCCTCCACTTGAGAAACCATATAGCCCCATTGAACCAGTTTCTTCTCTGCATATCCCCATGTATTGCCGTAATCTATGATACATTGATCTTTGGTCCCATGATACAAGATATATCTGTCTAAAATATAACCGCTCTCATCTGGAAGAGATTTTTTTATGATCCTGTGATTGTCCTCCCAGTCCTCATGAATCCAATATAATCCGACCAAGCTCACAGGGTCTTTTGCAGACAAGTGCAGATAAAGTGTCTCCGCAGACCAGTTCCACTCATTGACGCATCCGTTGCATGTACGAATGATAAATAAATGGAACTGTTTTTTCGTCAGATAATCAATGCAAAGATCTGAAAGAGTATTAATATTCATAATAAACCGCCTTTCCATCTATAGCTCTCTCTACACAACACTTTCTCTAAAGGGGTCAAGATAATCCAGCTGAATCTCATCAAATCGTTGTTCTAATGCCTCTAATCCCTTTTGTTTTTTATAATCTCTCTCTGCCTCTGTGACTGGAAGAAGCCACAAAAATTGTATGATTTTTGACTCGGCATGAAGCTTTTCAAATGCAGATCCATTCAGATACGGCAGCGATAACAAGCCGTATCTGAGATTTGATTCTGGATACCAAGGACATCCAAAATAAACCGTGTGACCCCATCCTAAATTTCCTCCCGTCACATGATAATGCGCTGTTATCGTAAGCAATTCGATCAAAAAATCATGCGCAACAGGTGATAACATATAGAGTTCAATCGCATTGAACTCCTCGAAACCAGACATTCCACAAGTAGCATAAATCCAGCTGTTTCGTCTTCTATTAGGAGCAAATTTTAAGATTGAAAAATCAACTGGCAATTCATTCACAGGTCCTTTGGTAAAACGATGCACTGTAAATTCTCCTAAATATTGTTCATAATGTCTGCCAATTTCCTGATATTGATTCCTCATTTTATCTGTCTCCAAAAAGCACTGTTTTAGAGATTACACTATTTTCTTACGCTCTCAATTACACAGCAGTGGGGCTTATTTTTATTGTCTTTGTCATAATTAATCCCAATCAGCAGAATCTCTCCGCTGTAATCTTCAAATGACTGTGTATAATGACGGTCTTTAATCTGCTGTAAAGCGGTTTGAGCCGTCTTAGCATATTTTAATTCTATCACCAGCGCGGGTTTATTTGCATGTGGCAGCGGAAGAAAAACAATATCGGCAAAACCTTTTCCAGTCGGAAATTCACGTATGATTTTGTAGTCCTTTCTCGCACTGTAATATGCAAGACCAATCGCACAGCTAAGCGAGTTTTCGTCATTATAAGTCAGTATAGATGATACCTCTGTATGGGCCCTGTCAAGTCCATCAGCAACACTTTGTGAATCACAGGCAAGGGTATCATTTAAGAGTTTTTCAGATGCATTTAAGACACGCACCACCTCTGCCCAGCCGCCTACGCTCATGGCATTTTCAAACTCCCTGATAATCTCTTTATTGGGTATAAACGCTTCTTCTGCCGCTGAGTCATATGCAAGATATCCCAAATGAATTAACAGCGTGAGCACATCATCTTTTACTTTGAAATTATGCATGTCATTCTTAAAACTCAACGTATTCACCTTGATACGCGCACCCGCAAGCATCTGGACAATACTTTCACGGAGTCCGCAAAAATCCATCTCAATATAAGTTTTTAATGCATCGTAAACCTCCGTAGAAGTCCAATAATTTGAAAATTTATGACAGCTCATTGCCTCCACAACAGACCTTGGATTATAAATATGCTGAAATTTCGTAAATATATATCCATCATACCAGCTGCTTGTCTCTGCAAAATCCATTTTATACTGCTGGCAGAGCATTTTCACCTCATTGTCTGTAAATCCTGTATACTCTTCTAGTGCTTTCTGGTCCGTCATGGAATACTCCCAGAACATATTCAATGCGGAATGTTCCCCATATTTTTTCACAGGCAGAATCCCCGTCATATAAGCAAGCGCAACATACGGCTGGTCTTTCAGCAGATTGCGCAGAAAATCAAGATACTTCTTTTGCAGTTCTTCGGACTGCTGCCGCTCACGCATCACACAATCCCACTCATCTATCAGAAATACAAACTGATTCCCTGTTTTGACATAGATTTTTCTGAGTGCAGCGGCAAGTCCCATCCCGTGCCCTTTTAAGATCTCTTCATATTTTCCATTGAGTTCTGCAACCACCTCTTGTTCCAAATATTCCATAATCTTTCCGTCAGATGCCTCAATCAAAAACTGCTGCATATTCAGACAAATCACATCATATTGATTCAAATGCTGCGCAAAAGATTCCGCTCTTTCGATCGCAAAGCCGCGAAACAAATCCCTCGAATCACAATCACAGCTATAATAAGCAGCAAGCATTTTCAGCGCCATTGATTTTCCAAAACGCCTCGGTCTGCTGACACAAATATATTGCTGTTCTGTGTTGATGCACTTGTTTGTATACTGAATCAGCCCTGTCTTATCTATATAAATTTCAGAACGAACTGCTTTCCAAAACCCCATATTGTCTGGGTTTAAATAAAATCCCATCACAATCTCCTCCTACCATTATCATTATTATATCGAAAATATATTCTATTTGCAAGACAGCATCATAAAAATATCCACTTGTGCATATTTCGACGTTATTTCCCTTCCCATTTTCCCCAAGCTTCTTCCTGTCCTGTTCCTTTTGTGTTATAATTCTTGACAAGGAAAATTTGTGTTTGTTTTCAACTATTTAGAAGGAGAAAAGGCATGGCAATCATCGGAATCGACTTAGGTACGACGAACAGTCTCGCCTGCGTTTACCGAAACGGGAGGGCGGAGCTGATACCCAACGAATTGGGAGATTTCAAGACAAGCAGTGCGGTCAGTGTGTTGGAGGACGGCACTGTTTTGGTAGGAGCGGCGGCAAAGGAACGGCTGGTATCCCATCCAGAGTCCACTGCTGCTTCTTTTAAAATATGGATGGGAACAGAAAAGAGACTGAATTTGGGAATGCGACAGTTCAAGCCGGAGGAACTGTCCGCTTTGGTGCTTCGCCAACTGCTTGAGGATAGCACACGGTATTTGGGCGAACCGGTGGAGGAAGCGGTGATCAGCGTTCCCGCCTATTTTAATGATGACCAGCGCTGCGCTACGAAGCTGGCTGCCCAACTGGCGGGGCTGACAGTCAGGCGGCTGATTAATGAGCCTTCTGCGGCGGCGCTCTACCATCGTTACAGCACGCAGAGCGGCGACAGTCAGATGATGATTGTGGATTTTGGCGGCGGCACGTTAGATGTGAGCATTGTGGACTGTTTTGAAAACATCATTGAGATTACAGCCATTGCCGGGGACAACCGGCTGGGCGGCAACGATATTGACCATGCGATTGTGGCGCATTTCTGTAAAGAGAATGGCCTTATGGAGGAACGCTTGGCGCCGTCCTTGCGCGCGTCGCTTTACCGTCAGGCAGAGACTGCAAAGATTGCCCTGTCCGATGTTCAAGAAACGGTGATTACCATTCAGCAGGAAGACACACAATACAGCCTTGTTCTCACCAATGCGCTTTTGCGCCAGCTCTGCGAGCCGGTTTTTCAGAAAGTGCGGGCGGTCATCACGCGGGCTATGAAGGACAGGGAGCGGACAAGCCGGATTCATGATGTGGTTTTGGTGGGAGGCTCTTCGGGTCTTACCGTATTTGGCGATTTTTTGGAGGAACTGTTTGGACGCCGTCCCCATGTGGCCCAAAAGCCTGATGAGATTGTGGCATTGGGCGTGGGATTGTGCGCTGGAATCAAGGAACGGGCGGAGGATTTACTGGATTTGGTGATGACCGACGTCTGCCCCTTTTCGTTGGGTGTCGCCACATACAGCTATGCCGGAGACAAGACGCCGCACATGGCTGTCCTCATTCCCCGCAGCAGTATGCTGCCAGCCAGTCATCAGGAATGCTTTTACACATTGCACAATCATCAGAACCGCCTGCGGTTTGAGATTTATCAGGGGGAGGGGTATTTTGCATCGGAAAATCTGAAGCTGGGCGAGCTGGAAGTCCAAGTACCGCCGGGACTGGCGGGAGAACAGTCGGCACTGGTTACATTTACATATGATATTGATGGCATTCTCCATGTCAGCGCGAAGAGCAGCGGCGGCGATTACCGGGATACGCTGCTTCTGAACCCGAATTTGCACTTGTCAGAGGAGGGGCAGGCGGAAGCGATGGAGCGCATCCGTCAAATCCAACTGGCAGCGCAGGGTTCTCAGAAAGAACAATTGCTATTGGAGCGTGGCTTGCGGCTCTATGAGCAGACCATCGGACAACGGCGGAAACTGGCGGCAGAGCTTGTCGGGTATTGGAAACAGATTATGGAGCAAAACGACCTGATTGAACGGGAGAGAAATTATGAGTGGGTGAAGGAGCGGTTGGACTTGCTGGAGGCTCAGACGGAGATGGATCCTTTAGCGTGTGGATTTTGGCGTGATGAACCAGAGGTTGATGAGTAGAAAGAGGTGCAATACATGAAAACATATCAAGTAAGTCTGAATGGTAAGCAATATGGAATGTTGGAAAAAATGCTATGTTGGAGTAGAGCCGCACAGTTGGCAATGAACCAGCATATCAACGGATATGAACTTTTTTCTGATATGCTGTATGAGATAGGTTCGCCCGTGACGGATGGATGGAGTACATTTGAAATCATATTGGAAGAATCTGTCGAAGAATTGGATTTATTAAGAGTGCTGACAAAAGGAGTCTATCCTGAAAATGAAAACTATTTTGTAGAACAAATAGGAAAAAGTTTTCAATGTGATAAAGATTTTGAGTTTCAAATTGATTTAAAATTTTGAAATCCCGATTTTATTGAACTATTACGATGACAGATAACACGAGCAGAATGAATAAAAAAAGAGGAGGGACTGCGTGCATGGAGGATTTTATGGAAATTTGGGAAATTTTAGGGCTTGAACCTACTGAGGATATTTCAGCGATTAAGCTGGCATATGCGCAGAAAACGAAAACCTGCCACCCGGAGGAAAATCCCGAGGGCTTTTTGAAGCTGCGCAAGGCGTATCAGGCGGCGGTAAGCTATGCAGAGCGGGGAAGTGCGCCTTTGACTTGGGAACAGGACAAAACTGAAAAGGCAGCCGATGAAGAAACGCATAGCAAAGAAATTTATGACGAAGAAATGCATGATAAACAAATATTCGAAGAGCAGGCATTGGACGACTGGACGATTTCGGACAACTGGGACGAAACCACCTCCAATCCCTTTCGTGACGGGGAAGCAATTGGGCAGTTCATGGCGCTTTACACCGGAAAACAGCGTAAAAACCCAAAGCTGTGGATGGAGTATTTTACTTCCGACGCCTTTTTGGAGGCGGCATGGGACAGCCGTTTTACGGCTTTGCTGTCAGAGAAAATCACAGAGGTGGAACAGGACTTCCCGCTAAATAAAGAATTGATGATGTGGCTTTGCATTGTCTATCAGATTTTTCCAAACACGGAAGTGGAACAAGAATATATGTTTGATGGAATTGAACCAATTCTGCTCCTTGCCGCAAAAGGTCCTGCGCCTAAGCGTGCCGGAGGAGATGAGCTTGCTGTTTTAGAGAGCTTCAAGGATTACCGCCATCTCGTCCGCATGGCAGACAGCGGGAGCTGGAATGAACAGGCAATGACAGAGTTTCAGTGGATTATCGGCCGTTACTCTTCGGCTTATATCAAAGACCGCTGCGACGCGAACGCAACGCCGGATTACCAGCGCCACCCCGCCGGGCTGCGGATACTGACACACTTTTTTCAAAGGGAGGATTTGCCCGGGGAGCTGTACCGCATTGTGTGGCAGAAATACGACTTGAAAAATGCAGTTCTGGGGCGCATGAAAATTTTTTATGGTCCTTTGCGGGAACTTGTGGTACAGCGCCTTTCTGGCATTGAGGAAGAGGCCGTGGAAAATTTCTTTCATTTGAATGAAGAGCGAGCCGCCTTTTTTACCCGCATCAAGGAAAATCCAGACAGGGCGGAGGGCGAGACAGCCGCCTTTTTTGCCCAAAAGAATGTCCAGAATGCCTTGCGCAGCCGCCGTTTTATAGAAGAACAGCTCTTGTCGTGCTCCAACTGGCTAAACACTGTGACACCTGAAATCGTGGTCTGCTGGCTACAGACATTTTACAGCGGACATCAGGATATTCCCGGCTGGAAGCGGGTTGTGGAACGGACGCAGCAGGAGTTAGACTATCGGCTTGAGGCGCAGAACAGGAAGGCGCAGGAGGAGAATGCTGTCCCTGAAAAACCCGATTTATCGCTGCTGATGACAATGCCAAACCGGGTTTACGCACAGCCTTTGACAGGAGCGGAGCGCTTTTTTCAGACAGACAATGACCGCCAAAACAGCATGAATGGCAAGCCGTGGGAGGAAGACTGGGGCGGCGGGGACAACGAAAATGCAGAACCTTTGACGGAAGAATGTCTGACAGCGCTGTTTGACGAGTTTGCAGAAGGTGCACTTACAAGGCTTGAGCTGCAATTTTCAAAAATGATTTTGGCGCTTGTCCGTGATGGAGACAAATACGCTGGTTTTTGTTTTGATGAAAACGATAGTACTTGGTTTTCCATGCTGTCCCAGCCGGAAGTCTATCAAACCGTGGACTGTGAGGACGTAGTATATTTTCCCTTTGGAATGGGGAAGCTTGCAAGCTACAATATCCATGAAAGCCCCGCTTCCATTATGCGGAATCTGAATTTAGTTTTTATGCAAATCGGCAGGGGGCGCATTCAGGTCCGGGTGGGGGACTGCTGGCTTTGGTCGAGCCACACCAACCGGCACAACGGTCTGTTTAAGACGCGGATGGCAATGCAGAAGCTGGCAAAAATCCCTGTCCGTAATGGCAACGGATATCTTATGGATAAGTTTGTGTTCAGCCAGTGTCCCGTCTGTGCAGAGCGCGTCTCTTTGTCAGGGGAGAGGGCTTTCATACAGATCAAGCCGGGAAGCTCTGACTTGGCTGTTGGCGCGCTTATGCAATTCTTTGGGAAAAAACTGGCAAGGCTGCGGCTGAGCTGGGAGCTGAAAGGACGAAATGCACAGAACGGCAAAGCATACCAGCAGCATATCATTTTGTTGCAGGACAACGGGCAGTTTATGATGGCATGGCTTCGGGACGATAACGAACAGGCAGTGTTCTACGCTTCAGATACTCCTAGAATCTTTTTAGGGCGTGTGTATCCGGCTTGCTTGGTTCATCAGGACTTGGGAAGAATCCGCAACTGCCTCGACTGGATTTTAGAGGATATAGCTTGTGCTGAGCTTGTCACCGACCGCCCCGGGGAATTTGTCGCGGCGGATTGCCCTTATCATCAGATACGAAAGGAACTGTTGGACGATACGCAGCAGGAATCCGAAGCATAAACTATTACGACAAAGCGATATCATGGAGGAAAAAGCAATGGACGATTTTTGGATAATTCTGGGCTTGGAGGCGACACAGGATATATCAGCCATTAAGCGGGCATATGCGCAGAAAACGAAAACCTGCCACCCGGAGGAAAATCCGCAGGAATTTATGAAACTGCGCAAGGCGTATCAGGCAGCGCTTGCCTATGCGGAAAAGGATACAGGAAATACAGGAAGTTTCACAAACACAGCGGTTGAAACCTCGATTGACATTACATCAGACAGCGACGACGATAAAGAAGCCGAGGACAACGGCTGGACACTTTCGGGTAATCCAAAGCAGCAGTTTGGCGAAAATCCATATGCAGACCATGAAGCCATTCAAAGCTTTTTGACACTTTATACTGGAAAACAGCGAAAAGATCAGAAACGCTGGCTGGACTACTTCACCTCGGACGCTTTTTTGAATGCAGCATGGGACTGGCGTTTTACGGCGCTGCTTTTGGAGCATATCACCCGGCTGGAAGGCGAATATCCCGTGAACCGGGAGTTTCTGATAGGACTCTGCGTTGCCTACCAGTTTACAGTCAGCCGCGCAGTATACCTCAATCCCGATGGAAGCGAGCGGACGGAGTTTGACTTTCAAATGCGCCCGGAAGCGCGTTTTGACGGTCAGGAGTCGGTTTTTGAAATTGCAGCAAAAGGACCCTTTCCGAAGCGCCTAAAGGGCAACGAGCTGGCGGTTTTTGAGAGCTTTACGGAATATCATCAGTTGGCAGACATGGCGGAAAAAGGGATATGGAGCGAGCAGGAGATTGGGAAATGCAGCGAGATTATCGGCTGTTACGTAGCAGGGTATATCACAGACAAATGCCAGCAACGGGGAGATATGGACTGTGAGCGCCACCCTGCCGGGCTGCGGCTGATCACCCATTTTTTCCGCCGGGACGGACTGCCGGAGGAGCTGTACCGCATTGCATGGCAGAAGCTGGATTTGGAGACAGCTGTCATGGGCAAGGCAAAAATCCTTTACGGCGCTTTGCGGGAACTGGTTTTGGAGCGGCTGCCGCAGCTTAGCGGACAGCCAAGGGAGAGCTTTGCGAAGCTGCGGACGGATTTTACGGACTACGCGGTCAGCACCTGTAAGCTGCACGGCGAGAATGCGCAGGCTACGGAGGCGGACATCCAAAAAACAGACGAATTTTGGGCGCGTGAGGATTTTCAAAGGGCTTTGCTGAACCGCCGTTTCGTGGAGGAAGAAATGCTCCACACTTGGGTAAATGAGGACCGGTGCGATTACTATCTGAAAAAAGTCATTCAGTTTTACAAAGAGCATGGGACTGCGCCCTGTGCGGCGAGGGTCATTGCGCGGGCAAATGAAATGCTGAAAATGCAGGAGGTTGCCGACCGCATAAAACAAGACCGTGAGAGTGCGGCGGCAAGAAATGCGGCGACGCTGAAAAGCAGCCCCTTCTTCCGCCACTGGCTGAACACCGGATTTTATCAGGCAAGAGATTTGGAATCTGGCCGCAGTCTATTAAAGTACCTCAATCAGGAGCTTCCGTATTTGCCGGAGTGGAGCAGGGAATTTTTGGAAGTAACGGATGAAACCATTTTTCCAAAGTCCTTTACCTATACACTCGGAGCGGATACCGTTGAGGTTCGGTTTCATCTGCGCTATATGGCGTTTTTTGTCAACCAAAATCCAGTGTACCGTGCGTGTTTGGAATGGGAACGTGTGTTTGAATTGACAGACACAGACATGTTTTTCTTTTCCCTGCCAGTCACTGCCACTACGTATGATCATTTTCAAACGGTAAAAACGGAAATTCTGCGCCGTTTGGAGGATACTGCCGCACCAAAGGACAGCCAGTCTTTGATTGCCGCATGTCTTGCCGGACAGGTGTGCAGCCTGCCCTTGCCGGGCGAAGCAGGGCTTGCGAGGGATATAGATGGAAAGGTACCGCCGGAGAGTATACTGCCCTTTGAGGTATTTGCCGAGGATACGGAACATCTTTATGGCTGCGAATGGGTTGAGCATAGCCATGCACTGTTCTTGTTTGAACAGCTCCCTATCGGGCGGCAGATGCTGCAAAACGGGGTGTATGACGACGTGGCAGATGCCAGGAGCGCTGTCGCTTTGTCACGGCAAATTTTGGAGGAAACGCTGTCGCCGCCGCCTATTCCGACGGAACTGTTGGTTTATTTGCCAGATGCGGTTTATGCCAATCCAGATTTCAATGCAGGCTGTAAAGACGACCGTCCGGTTGAACTGTCAGGGGAGGCTGTTACCCGTGCAAAACTAGCGAAGCTGCTGATGCAGTTTGCCAGTGACAGGCTGGAACGGCTGGAGCTGTCATGGAATATCGCAGCGCCCGTCGGGGAGGAGCTGGATTATAACACGCGGCGTTCGTTGGTGTTTATCAAGGGCGGCGGTGGATATGCCTGTCTGTATTTTGATGATTTCCGTGCCAAATCGTATGCCCTTTTGAAAAAACCTGAGCTGTATGGGAAGATAAAGGACAACATTTCACTGGTCGCGTTTCGTCAAAGCAAGTTATTTCACGATGTAATTCATCAGGGTTTTTCGAGTATCGGGCGGCATTTGGATGTTATTTTCCGACAGGTTAGCTGGCCAAACAATGTGGATTTCATGGCGGGCGGTATTTGGGATTATGCAATGAACGTTTTTTATGGCAGGTCCAAGTACCATCTGGACAAACAGCTTTTGGGCGGCTTTCCCATGGAGCGCGCTCATAACCGCTTGGATGCTCCGTTCTACTTTTCCTTTTATCCGTCGTCTGCCGCGTGCGTGGATGAGCAGGGAGACGTGGAAAAGATGGAAATTGGTACTGCGAACAAAAGTAAGTTACAGCAAACATTGATCCGTTTTCTAAAGGGGGATTTTTGCAGGCTGCGTATGACTTGGGGGACGGATGCGGAGCGCAGGGAGCATATTGTCCTGCTTCAGGACAGCGGGCGTTTTGTGATGGCATGGATTCAAGAAGAGAAGCGGACGGTCCAATATCATGTGGCAGATGTCAAAACGTACTTAGATGTGGAGGAAAAGAAATATCCCAAGGACACATTTCAGGGACGGATTATCCCTGCGTATCTGATTCATGAAGGCGTGACGGCGCTGCGCAATGCGCTGGAACTATTGCTGGCAGAGTTGGATGAGTCTGACACAGTTACAGGGAAGTTCGCGGAGTATGCGGGCGAAAATCCGGTAAAAGAGCGCCCCTACGAAGTACTTTGGGCGGAGCTGGTGGGCGATACACTGGCAAATAAGTGAAAAAGACAGCAGGCACTCATTGATATATAAGGATATTCAAAATTTTTGGCAGAGGTAGAGAAGCTGGTAAAACAAGCATCATATCAGATTCATCATACATTCTTTCAGCGCTTCATAAAATACACCACCTTCCTGCTTACACGCTGCAAGCAGGGACTCTAGCTCTGTCATCTCCTCCTCTTTTTCCCATACGTCCAAAGCACTCAAATACCTCGCTATCATATGCGGCGTAATGCCCATATTCCTCTCCCTATGGATACACACATGCCTGCTTGCTCTTTGTAACACCCAGCCCTTTAATTGATAATCTATGATAACAAATCCAAAATCCTCTGTTATAAAAAGAACATAATCTTTTTTATGAGAGAAATTATCAGGAAATGACAGCAAAAGGTCTTGATTCTCATCATAAATAAAGGCTGGTGAAAACACAAAATCTATATTTTTGTTCTCAGCATAATACAGATTTCCCATCTTTCCTTTGCAAATATAATTGATATATTTGTCTGCAAATCCAAGCTCTATCCGCGCACTCAGACCTATAACTGCTGTCTCAAATCTCGCATCTTTCTTATGAAACAATACCGTATCATTGCTTTCATACAGCCAGTTAAAACTTCCCATAGAATATGCAATCGAATCATCTATCTGCATGTATTCTTTATATTTTGTGACCCACAATGTCTCATCAAATAAAAACCAATTCACATCTTGATTGGTCAAAGAACTGTGCTCAGATTTTGCTGTCACATTCATTTTGATCTCCCTTCTTTTGTAATCTATACCTGCAAGTCATCCAAATCTTTTCCCTCAATCGTTTCAATAAAAATAAGTTCCAACAATAGATTCATATAAATTTTTTATAAAAGAATACCACACTGTTTCATATTGACTTTGATGCATTTATCATACAAAAGTTTTATTACACTTACAGCCTTATTGAGAGGTACTCTCAGATCTCCGCCAAGCATATGTGCTATTTTTTTCATAAGTTCAGGATTATACATCCGTGTACAAACTGCTTCTATTTCCTTTCGAAAAGCATTCACTCTCTCGTTATCTCCCTCTTTATAAAAAGTATCTATACATTTTTCTATGCGTTCTACTTCCCTCATAATATTGAAATCATTTAGTTTATATATCATATCTATTTCCCTTTCAAGTGTCATGATATTTTCCCACATTAAAAAATTTTCTATACGGTTTTCTAAATCAAACAAACTTATATGACAACCAAAACGGCAATTATAAAAATAACAGATATTTCGAAACCGTAATTTTTCCACCCTTTTATAAAATAAATTTATGACACTCTCTGCCTTTTGATTTGATATTCCTCTGCCTGTGAGTATACCAGCGATATCCTTTTCTGACATTACACCATCAACCGCATACATATACAATATTTCTACTTCATTCTTAAATGCATCAACAATCTTCTGATTTTCTCTCATTAAAAAATCACCGAGAAGATACTCTAAATCAGACCAGTCCATAGAGCAATTAAAATAGACCTCCGAAAAGTAACTTGTGGCATGGAATTTTTTTATATCTATCTCACGAAACATTTTCTCTATGAGCCCCCCCTAATAAATTCCACCCTTGTCCAGCACCGTCATATGTATCAAAATCACAAATAGTATATCAGATTTTGATAGCTGTGTCCAAAAAACTTTTTGAAGATATTAAAATATAATATTATTCATATACTAATATTAAAACCATGTAATTCATGTTTTGAAATGTAAAATTGCAATAAAATAGCAAAAATATGTAACAAATCAATAAAAAGAGGATTAATTTGAACATATATAAGACGAAAGAGGTGTCAAAGATGTTATTAGAATTTAAATGTTCAAATAAATGATTTGTCCGATAATTGATATTTTAAATCAGGGAAAAATACTTATTTGTGATGAATTGGAAGCTAGTTTGCATGAATCAGTAATCTTCCAAATTGTACAATTATTTCAACATTATCAGAAGGATAAATTTGCACAATTAATTTTTTCGACTCATGACACAAGTTTGTTAGATACAGATTTGTTTAGGAGAGATCAGGTTTGGTTTACACAATTAAATACAAAGGAACGTGCAACAGATTTGTATTCTCTTGTTGAAATTAAAAATGTACGTAAATCTGAAAATTTGGAAAAGGAATATGTTTCAGGAAAATATGGTGCAATACCTATGCTGAATAAAAAATTCTTTCATGAATTAGAAGAAAATATTTTAGGATAAGGGGTATTGTATGGAGGAAAGAAATCTTGACTTAGAAGCAAGATTTGAAGATACACGAAATAAATTATCTTTAAAATTGCCATATTTTTATGGAAAAATGGGCGTTTATGTGATAATATATAAGAGTTAATTACAATTATTTTAATGAGAAATTATTAAAAAAGAAAAAAACTGCAACCAATATGAAATCAGATAGATGTTTAATCCGATATTTGTATATTATGCATCTTATCAGCACACAATTTAATGAGGGAGGGTGAGAATTGAGAATTTATTTGGACAACTGTTGTTATAACCGAATACTGGATGATCGAAGTAATTCAAAGATATATTATGAACGAAATTCAATAATGATTATTTTGGAACTGGCAGAAAAATCTGCAATAAAAATAATTGGAAGCGAAATGCTTATTAAAGAAATTGATGATACAAAGGACGCGTATAAAAAATCCGTACTGGAAATGTTGTATTCATTGTGTTCAGAAGAAATCATAGTAGATAAAACTATTTTGAACAGAGCAGAGATTATAAGGCATAGTTCTAATATTAAATATAAGGACAGTATACATCTGGCGTGTGCAGAAGCAGCCAATGCAGATGTACTGCTTACAACAGATATTAAATTCATGAATAACAGTAACCGCATAAAAACATATACAAAAGTAATGAATCCAAATCAATATTTATTGGAGGTGTTGTATTAATGATAGCGACAAAATTAGATATTACGAATGCTGCCAAGATACAGAAAGATGGACTGACGGCGCTAAAAAATGCTTTGGGAATAACAGCTACGATTAAGTTCTTGGAGCAGTTTGACCAAGGGGGGACAGGTGATTATACAGCAGAAAAATATATGGGTGACGATTTGGAACCAACAGATGATGAGATTCGCAGGATGTTTGGGTGTTAAAATGATGGAGACAGAATAGTTTTAACCGTCTATCGGTAGTTCCATGAAAAGCATCTGTTCAAACAGATGCTTTTCTTTATGTTTTTTATTCCACGATGGGCAGAAAATTATCCAAATCTTTTCCCTCAATCGTTTCAATAAAAATAAGTTCCTGATCAGACAAAACTTTTTTTAATTTATATAATTGCACTTTGGTCAATGGTGGTTTAAACTGGATATCTGTCTTTTGATACGCACCTTCCACAATCGATTCATATAGATTTTTTACAAAAGAATACCAAACTGTTTGATCTTGATTGTCTGATTTATTCATTAGAAATGTATCACCGTCAGCCCTGTAAAAAATCAATAATGCAATACTCAGATTACATAAATTATGCTTTAAAATTGCCTGCGGAATCTCAAAGCCATCATCCCAGTTGTAATGATCAGCATAGATATACAAAAGATCTGAATCTTTCATTTGTGAGATCGCAGCCAGTATTTCTTCCTTCGTATTGTCATATAATAATGAATTGATATCCAAAATAATCCTCCTCCTTCTGTGCGTGTCTATCTATAAAATATTTTCTCAATACCGCCAAAAATTATCACCATTTACTCGAAACAGAAGGTTCATTAATGTTCGAAAATCCCATTTTAAATAACGCCATTCTTCTTCCCGCTCATCTGCAATTCCATCAAGTATGTATTGATTCCTGTTCATTCGACTCATATCAAAAAGCAAAAAATCTGAATCAAATAAATTACTCATAAAAATAAGCCAATCGTCTTTTATTCCATCATAGCCGCCTTTTTTCTTTTTCTCGGTATACTGAATTGCCTCTTCTAATGATAATAGTCTATATCCTGAATCTTCATCATCATTATATAAAATGGCGCCATTGGACATGAACAAAAACTTTTCATAATCCTCTGGTAAATTCAGATTAAACTCATTTTTTAATATCTTTAACGTCTCTTTGCAAACAGGCGGTTTCCACTCAAATGTACATCTGATAATATTGCCAAATAAATCTGTACATTCCAATGTTCGTTCTACTTGTGTCTTTTGAAATAACTGCTCTAAGACAAAATATTGCTGATTCATTTTTTCCCATCCAAATACTGATTCACGATTTTCTCGATTGCCTCCCGCGAGATGGGATAATGAAACTCTTTGATAATCCTGTCCACGGTGTAGCCGTGGTCCACCAGATGCCTGATCGCACCGCCGTAGGCAAAATCTTTTGTAAAATTTGACAATGCTTCCTCAAAGTAACCATGATTTTGTTCTTCCATCCACTCAAAACCCCTTTCATACAAACTGTTCTAAATCTCATCCACAGACAAAACACCCTTTAATTTTTGCAAAATACTCAGATATTCCTCCCTGTACGTCTTTCGGGGAAGCCGAAATGTCACCACAATCTGAAAATACTGCCCCTTCGCCTTAGGCTTATCCACATGAAAACTGTCCACAAGACAGTTGTCCTCCTTGAGCTGTCTTGACACATGGGTGATCGCCTTGCCATCCTCTACCTCGATATAGAGCGTCAGATAACGCGAATACCGGTACACTTTGCTCTCAATCCATGGCACCACATGAACCCCCAGTAACCATACTGCGGTGAGAATGACCGCTCCGTCGAGAAAGCCAATTCCCACTGCCAGACCAATACATGCACAGGTCCAGATACTTGCCGCAGAAGTCAGTCCTTTAATCTGATGTCCTGATACCAAGATCGAGCCTGCACCCAGAAAACCGACACCGCTGATCACCTGCGCTGCAATTCTCGAGATATCAAGCCGTTCTGGATAAAGCGCCTCCAGATACTGCTCCATCAACATGACCATCGCCGCGCCAAGACAGACAGTGATGGTTGTCCGCGCGCCGCCCCCGCGGCGCTTCACCCCTCTGTCAATGCCAATCACAATCCCAAGCACCAGTGCCGACAGGATTCTCACGAAAATATTCTGCCACGTCCATTCCGAGAATCTCATAGTGAACATAACTGCTGCCCCCTTTTCCAATTACCGCACGATTTCATCCGAATCCAGCACAATCGTAAACGGGCCGTCATTCAAGAGCGATACCTTCATCTCTGCCCCAAAGGAGCCATGCTCTGCACGAAACCCTTTTTTCTCAATCTCACAAATACAATATTCATACAGCTCGTTTGCCTTGTCCGGTTTTCCCGCCAAAGTAAACGAGGGTCTGTTTCCCTTTCGGCAGTCCGCATACAAGGTAAACTGTGAAATGATCAGAAATTCACCGCCCACATCCGCAGCCGACAGATTCGTCTTTCCATCTGCATCATCAAAAATGCGAAGCTTTGTCAGCTTGTCAATCATCTTGTCTGCAATCTGCTTGTCGTCACTATCAGCAACGCCCACCAAAACCAAAAGTCCGTGTCCAATCTGACCAATCACCTGATCTTCCACAGACACTCTTGCCTCGCACACCCTCTGAACTACAAAACGCATAATTTTCCTCCACCTTCATAAATAATTACCAAATATTTATTATCAAAAATGCGGCTGACCTCACAGCATACTATCCTGATAGAACGCTACCCTGTTGTGTCAGCCGCACAAATTTATATTTTTAAGAAAGCATTTTCTTCAACTCTTCACAGGCCTGCTCATAGCCTGCAAAAACAATTCCTTTCATGCCAAGTACCCGCGCCGCCTCAACGTTTTCTGCGCGGTCGTCGATAAAGACACATTCCTCGGGTTCAAGTCCGTATTCTCTCAAAAGATGCTCATAGATGTCTGCATTTGGTTTGACCATCTTCACAAAACCAGAGACCACCTTTCCATCTACATGTTCCAGAAATGGAAAGCAGCCGCATTCTGTATGAAGTGCAAAAACATCCCGCGGATAATTGGAGAGCAGATACACTTTGAAGCCAGACTTTTTAAGCTGCTCAATCCACTGTACCGCATACGCATACGGCGCTACCAGCTTATCCCGGTTATCCCACACCAGATTAAATGCATCGAGATGGTCTTTATTATCCTCGCGAAAATGCGCCAAGATCTCTGCTTCCTCATAAATACCATGGTCTAATTCTCCCCACCAAGGACTGCCAAAGACCGTTTTTTCAAATCGTTTCTGCGTCTCGATTGGAAGCTGTAACTCCTCCATGAGTGAGCGCCAGCGGAAATCCACCAGCACATTTCCAATATCAAATATCACATTTTTTATCATAATGCCACACCATTTTTCTGCAAGAGCGCCCTTGCACTCTCAACGGAATCCACGCCAGTCTTATTTTTGATCGGTGCAAACTCATAGTCGCGCACGACCTCATACGACAGACAGTTTGGAAACATGTGAATCATATCCAGCACCAGCAGCTCAAACTTGTAGCCGTTTGGCGACTCTGGCTTAACCAATTCACCCTTCTCATCCATATACGGAATCTTTTTCTCCACGACATGTACTGCCATTTTTTGATTCGCGATCTCCTCAAGCTGGTCTACGCGGAACAGGTAGTTCAAAATCACGCCAAAGTTATAGGAGAGTTCCCCGTCTGCCTCCCTCGAATTGATGATCTCCTCTGTCATTTCATAATATTCTACGATCGAGGGTCTGCCGTCCTCAAGACAGAGCACGCCAATCTTCTCCTCCGGGTCTGCCTTTCTGACCACCTTTGCACCGCTCACACAGCCTGAATCGATCGTTGCGCCGACAAACACAGGGTCCGCAATGCGCTGCAAGACATTATCCACTGCAAAGATATTCAACCATTCGACACCCCTTGCCTTGACATCCTTCAAGACACCGGTCACTGCCATAGAATAAAACCATCCGCCGTTTCCATTGGGTGAGAGCGACAGCGAATCCGCGGATTCCATATAGAGTTTTCCCTGAAAATCAACCGAGGGTGCCATTTCCTGTTTAAAAAATTTCACAAAGTCTTTGGGATAGCCAAAATACTGTTTTTCCTCAAAAAAGGCAGTGGTCTCTTCATGATTCTTGTCGCTTGTCATGACATACAGCGGCACAAAACAGCCTGCTTTGTCTGTCACGTCGAGCAGATTTCGGATCAGACGCTCAAAGATAAAAACCTCCTTCGTCAAACCAATATTGTATTTACCCTTTGGCCCGTCTGAGCCAAGGCGGGTTCCCTGACCGCCTGCAAGCAGCACGGCGCCGACCTTGCCTGCTCTGATCGCATCCAGTCCAATCCCCTCATATTTTGCCTTATTTTGTTCAATTTCTGTCACTTCGAGCGCGGAGAGCGGTTCAAGTTTTCCCCTCTCCTGTGCGAGCTCCTTATGTCCCGCCATCTCCACGATCGACCAGTCAATCCGCTCGATCTGTGCCGCAAGTTTTTCTTTCCCTGTATCATCGAGTTTTTGATACGCCTCAAAAATATGCTCTTGTCCGTGTTCTTTTAATACGTTAAACAATTCCTTTTCCTTCATGACCACTTTTCCTTAACCTTTCAATATATTTCTTTATGATTCCATCATTCATAACTTAACAATACTACACTTTATGGCTTGTTGTAAACACTTATATGTGAAAAATCAGCCAATCAGGCACTCTTTTCCACGAAAAGCAAATCCATATTTATAGATCTGTCCGGGCAAAAATCCCTCTGCAATCAATTCTGCCTCATACTGCTTTTCTTCAATCTGAAGATGTGCATTCGCAAGCGTGTCCTCAAGCGTCCGTTCATCTTCATCAGGGTCTATGACTTTAAATTCAAAAATAAATGCTTTGCCATGCCTGTCTCTTAGCTTCATCATGACAAATATTTGTCATTTTATTATAGCATATCCCAACATGGAGCAGGATAAAAATTTTCATGGAAATATCAATAAATTATTAATAGAAATAGAAATTTGCTTGTGTTATTCTATAGGAGATACATATTATAATTTCCATATTTTTTACGGAGGAAACATGATGACTGAATTAGTAAAGGCTGGCACATCCGATGCCTTAGTGATAAATAGTATCTCCAAACGGTCTTTTGACAGTGATGTAGAGATCGGAGCGCCCCGCAAAGGAGGACCGCCCGGGTATATGTCCGTTCAGTTTCATACGAAGATGGCAAAATTAAATCATTTATACAAATTGTCAGTCGATGGGCTTATTATAGGTGCCGCTATTCTTTTTATAGATGGAGACAAATTAAACATTGGAAGAATATTTATCAGTCCAGATTACCACAGAAAAGGATATGGCATTTATATGATGCAAGAGATTGAAAAAATGTTCCCCGCTGTAAAAGAAATTTGTCTTGACACGCCCGTCTGGAACATTCGCACCAACTCTTTTTATCCAAAGCAAGGATACATTGAATATAAGAGAGACAGCGAGTTTGTATATTATACTAAAACATTATAACAACCTCTGCATCGACTACTTCTGCTCCGTTTGCAATTTCCTGTTCGGATTCGTAGACCGCTTGGTGCGCAATCGAGTAGGGGAATGCCGCGCGCCCCATGCGCCGCCTTAGCGGCATACTTCCACTGCATGGGGCTGCGCATAAAAAGAAAGCATACCTCAACAGATATGCTTCCTTATGTGGTCAGAAGGGGTTCTTGTGTGTTCAAAATCCCTTTTTTATTATACCATACCCCGCCGAATCTGTATTGTCTGTTTTTTCGCAATATCGACCCGTTTTTTCGCATCATGCTAAGAAACTCCTAACGATACAGCACATAATCCTGCATTTCTCGGTAAAATCCTGCGCGTGTCAGTGCCTCTCCTGCAAAATCAGGGTAGTTCTTCACCACAATGCGCTTGCGTGATGGAAAGAGTTTCCCCTTTTTATAGCACAGAGAAAAATCTGCCAGACATGCCTCAGCCAGCTCTTTTTCAAACACGCGCAGCGTAGCTCCCTGACGCTCCAAAACGGCTGCCGGGATTCCTCTACAGCACGCGACAGCTGTCCCCGGCACATTGAGAAAGTTCCTTCCTTCCATGTGCGGGAGAAGCTTCCCCCAGCACTGTACGGGGTCTGCCGCATTGACCCAGACAATATCCTGCCTGTTTTGCGCGTTTCTGGCAAGCTCATGCACCACTGCTTCATATTCCTTCCCACGGATAAACTGTGCGCCCGACAATCCCTCGACAAAATATCCGCGCCTTGCCTGCCCCGTGTATTCCCAGACACGCAGTACCGAGAGTGCCTCCTGCCACGAAAACCCGCACGCTGCTGCCGTCTCGCGGCAGATGATAACATATCGGTCAAAACACTGTTCCAGAGCAATTTTTAATGCAGACTGTGTTTCTGTCAGCTGTATGACCGGGCGCACGATATCCCATCTCCCGGCGCGCAGTGCTTTCACATACATACTCACGCGCTGTTTTGCAGTCACTTTCTTGATATGTTCCTGACTCAGCCACTGCCGCACCGGTACAAAGCTGTCTGCACAGACCAGCCCTTTTTCCATCAGGGACATCAGTGTATCGTAGGGCGATTCACTGCCTAATACATTGTTTAAAGACTGCATAAAGCTGGCGCCGCGCTTTTGCAGTGTCTGATATAAAAGCAGCTCTTTCTCGCTAAGTTCACCGTCCATCGCGCCACACAGACTGTCCGGTGCCGCGTCCCAGTCAATCTTCTCCTGAAGATCAAACCGCAGACCGCCTTTTCCCTGTAGATACCAGAACACCTCACCCTCGGCAAGATAAGCGTCCAGCACACTCTCCTTATACTGCTTCACCCAGCGCGGAAGAAGAATCTCCTCCCAATAAGAAGCCGGAAGTGTCATTCCCGCATAATACTTTATCATCCTTGGCAGTGCTTCCTGAGCGGGTGCATTGGACTCCATGCGGGATAAGAGCAGGGCAGCATAGGCTTGCGCAGGGCAGGTCTGTGCTTCATTGCGGCGGTTTTTTAACGTTTGTATACAGGCACGCCGGTACAATTCCGCATGATAATATCTGCCGTCCTGACAGACCGCCTCCTTGCGGAGGCAGAGCTCTTTTAATATTTTTTCTGCCAGAGACTGCTGCCATCCATAACGCCCGGCAGTCTGGACAGCATCTGCGGCACCGCGGTAACGCAGCATTCTCCTGACAATCTGTAGCTGTGCTTCAAACTGCTTCGTATCCCAGTCTTCTGCATCGTTCAAAAGACCAGTACCAAGTGCCACAGCATATTTTTCTTCTTCCTCTGCTGCGATCCATAATCCCTGCTCGAGATAGCACACTCTGCCACTCTGAGCCAGACTGTCCAGCCATTCCACAGGTATTTCCAATTCCCCTGCTGCCAGATCGCCCTCTGTCATGAGCAGGGAATGCAGCTGGCGCGCATCCTTTGGCAGTTTTTCCCGCGTAAGCTGCGATTCTTGTATCTGTGACAGCTCCTTTGTTCCCGGTTTTACTGCCTCTTTTAGCATTTCTTCCACTGCGGTGTGGATTCCCCGCGGCGTCGGTGCATAGTCATACATCACCGCCGCTTCCTGTGCCCATTGCAGCGGCAGAGACATTGGTGAGGGTGTCTCTGTAAATATATCCAGCACTTTCACTGTACCGGCACAGATTTCATACAATAATTCCCGCACTCCCTCGGCATCCCACAGCTCCTGCATACATTCCCGCCGCGTCTCGCGAATCAAAGGATGCCTGTCCTCCCGTACCACCTGCTCCAACAACTCGGCGCTTTTTAACCGCTGTTTCCAAAGCGGCTGGCGGCTGTTTTTGCGGACGCCCATCATCAACGCCCTGCCGCAGTTATATCGGAATGCCATGTTAAAGACAGGAGCTGCCGGCAGCATAATCTCCAGTTTTCTGACACAAGTGTCAGGATCTATGCGCTGCAAGATACCTTCTGGCAGTGCTCTGTTTCCATACGAATACAGCAAAAATCCATCCTCCTCATCCACGCTGCCAATCTCTATGCCAAGATGGTCTCTCACTGTCTGTGCAGCTAATAGAGACAGCGGTGCATTGATCCGCCTGCCAAATACAGAGTGGAACATCACCTGACTGTTTCCTGACGAGTCCTTGAAATGTTCTGCCAAGATGGTCTTGTCATCCTGCAAGCACCCAAGCGCTCTGATCTGCCGTTCTAAATAACCCGCAGCAAGGGAAACTGCTGTGCTGTCAAGTCCCATCTCATGCAGCGCATCTGATAGTTTTCCGTCCTCGTGTGCCTGTTGTAACCTATGAAACATGCGGCCAAATGCCTCTCCAGTACGCCTGTCCCTCCCTTTGATCTCTCCTTTCCAGAAGGGAAGTCTGGCGCCCTCCACAGGAGCCTGCACGACAGTGACAAGATCGCGGCTGATATTCGTTATTTTCCATGCAAATGCACCTAGGATAAAGCGGTCGCCCCGCTGCGATTCATAGACAAATTCCTCGTCAACCTCCCCAAGTTTGACGCCATCCTCTGTTTTTACAGTGTAAAGCCCTTTGTCAGGAATCGTGCCTCCTGCTGAGACTGCCAGCATTCTGCTGTAGCCATCCCCCTCCACACGCTCATGAATCCTGTCATAGAGAATCCTTGGACGCACTGGAAGATCCCTCTCATGCTCATAGTCTCCCGCCAGCATACAGAGTACCGACTGGACATCCTCTCTCGAAATTTGCCGAAAATTCCATGCACGCGGCAGAATTTTCATCACTTCATCCAATGTATAACTGCGAAAAGCTGCCATCGAGACAAGGTGCTGTGCCAGCACATCCAGACACTGTGCGGGCGGATGAATCTGCTCGACACCGCCCTGTCTGGCAAGCTGTGCTGTCATGCCGCAGGATACGCACTCTGCCGCCGTTCTCGGAAACAAATACATGACGCTTGTCCGCCCCGGGTTGTGCCCAGCGCGTCCCAGACGCTGCATCGTGCCAGACACCGTGCGCGGACATCCGACCTGCAATACCTTGTCAATCTCCCCCACATCAATGCCCAGCTCCATCGAAGAGGTAGCACACAAGAGCCGCAGCCTGCCATCGCGCAACGCTTCCTCCGTCTCCTGCCGCTGTTCTTTCGAAAGGCTGCCGTGATGCACGCGCGCAAAGTCTTCTCCGCCGATCAGATTCACATAATACGCAAGCTTCTCCGCGTACCTTCTGCCCTCCACAAAAGCAATCACACTGCGGCTGCCGTGACAATATTCATAGACCAGTGCGCTCAGTTCCTCCCAGACAGGGTCTTTTCTTTTGTGCCGCACAGAATCTGCGTAAGGTCCCAAAATATCAAGACGGATTTTTTTCTTCATGTCAGGTGCCGCGATGACGACCTCCTCTGGTGCCAGATACTTTGCTGCCTCCTCCAAAGGTTCTATCGTGGCAGAAAGCCCGATCCGCTGTAACGGAGCGCCGCACAGATCATCCAGACGCGCAAGGGACAACATCAGATGTGCCCCCCTTTTGGTGTCAATCAATGCATGAAGTTCATCTATGATGACAGCTTTTGCCGTTGCCAGCACATTTTGTCCCGTCTTGCTGGTCAGCATCAAATACAAGGATTCCGGCGTGATAATCAGAATATGCGGCGGTTTTCTGACCATCTGCTGCCGATCCCTCTGGGGAGTGTCTCCCGTCCGAATTGCAACAGTAATCTCCTCCTGTGACCCGACACCGTTTCCAATCCCATCCAGCGGGCGCCTTAAATTTTCACGGATATCTGCCGCAAGGGACTTTAAAGGTGAGACATAGATCAACCACAGCTCCCTTTTTAAAGCACCTTCCTTCGCCTGCCGTTTCATCTGGTCCAAGAAAACAAGGAACGCAGAAAGTGTCTTTCCCGTTCCTGTAGGCGCTGAAACCAGCACATGCTGTCCTGCTTTGATGCCCGGCCATGCCTCCTTCTGTACCAGCGTCGGCTCGCCAAGCGTATTTTGAAACCATTCTTGGGTCTCTTCCTCAAATAGTGTCAGTACATTTTCTACTGTACTCAAGCTCTGACGCCCCGCTTTCTGTTTCCTCCAAGCTTCATTGATTGTATAGACATCGCCCTTTCCACTTCCCTTCGGCTATTTTCCTTATTATACGATATTGAGCATAGGGATATCAACAGATTTTTACTAAATTTTACTCGACCCAATACCCACAGTGTTACTGTTCACTCCGTGTCAGTAACGAGTAAAAATCCATGCAAAATTTGCTTCGCAAATGGATTTTTACTTAAAAGCTATACGTTTTTTCACGGACTTAGCAGTAAATGCTAAGTCCTGTCTGAACAGTAACCCCACAGTTACCGCACTTTAACGTGTATTTATAGTTTCATAGCAAAGTTTAAAATAAACAGAAATTGTTAATATATTATTATTGTAATAAATTTCCTTTATACCACCCTCTATTTTATTTAACAGTTCTTTTACAATGTATAACCCTAACCCTGCATTTCCGTTTGAACGTGATGTATCTACTGTATAAAATTTTTGAAAGAGCATCGTAACATCTATATTTTTTAATTCTGATGTTGTGTTTTTTACTGTAAAGACACCATCTGCGTCCAGCACGATTTCGATAAAATTATTAGCGTACCGTATAGCGTTTGTAATCAAGTTATCAATAATTCTTTTGCAGGCAACAGCATTTCCAATGATCCATACAGGAGCATTTTCTATTTTTATAATAGGTGACAGTTCTTTTAGTTCGTTATATTTGTCAATCAGACAGTCGGTTACAATTTTGTTTACATCTAATTTTTCCATTTCCAAAATATAATCATCACTTTCTATCAATGACAAATCATAGAATATTTGCAATAGTTCTGTTAAATAATCTGTTTTTGCCTGAATGACAGAAAAATAGTGTTCCTGTTCTTCTTTATCTTCACAATCTTTTAAGAGTGTTAAATATCCTTGGATTGATGTTAAAGGTGTTCTTAAATCATGGCTGATATTGGCAATGGAGTGCTTTAACTGTTCTTTTTCCTGCATCATCTGGATTTTTATTTTCTGTTCTAAATCGTTTTTTTCGTTGATGATACCTGCTAACTGCTCTATTTGCTTATCTGATAAGGAAATTCGCAGTTTTTTGCCTTCGCTAATCTGTTTTATTATTTCACGAATCTGGCGTTTCCATGAAAAAAGAGAAATTGCCAATATTATATTTAATAAGACCAGTAATAAATACATAAAAATTACTTAAACTCCTGTTTTCTGACAAGTATAACAGACAGAGGCAGTAAAAATAATAAACTGAAAATAAAATATAGGATTATTTCATTGATTAGCCCATATTCAAGCCGGAAAGTGCCCATGTTCATCCAATAGTATAATGGATTGAGCCAGACGAAATATTTTAATATAGCATGACTGTGAAAATTCTGCCATATCCCAGTATATATAACTGCGCCGCCCAAAGTAAATAAACACATGACCGTTGCGATGATACCGGTATTTTTTAAGCAGATACATACAGTAATACAAAGCAGGATAAATGAAACCAATACTAAAAAATTGAATCCGACATAACTTAAATATTGTGCCAGTTCAGCTGTATCGGGGACATACCCAGTCTGTAGACAGGTAAACAAAAGCGTAATGGTATTGAAGATAAAATAGCAGACTGCATTATATAAAACAATAACAATCGTCTTTGCAAAGTAAACTTTTACTCTATCTATTCCATAGGCAACAGGGAGTTTGATTGTACCCGCAGCGTAATCATAACAGAAAAATTGTATGGTTAAAATGAGAGTAACAATCCAGAGAAATACATTGCAGGATATACAGGATTGCATAATTTCGCTAAATTCAGGTGTATCAATGTTTTCAAATGTAAATGCAAAAAAGCCAATCGTTCCTTGTATGGCAGCATTTATTTCCTCATCTCCCTCTGAAACGAATAGCTGTGTCCCCCCGGCGGACATACTGAAACTTCCGTATAAAATCAATCCTGCCAAAAAAAGAATTGGAACCGCTATAAACAATCTGGAATATTTCAGTTTCAGAAATTCAGATTTCAACTGATTATACATCGTTGCACCCTCCTATTAGATTTTCAAAATAGGTTTCTAATTCCTCCCCCTGTACAGACATTTCTTCAACAACAATGCCATTCGAAGAAAGCGTTTTTGAAATAGTATGTGTTTCTTCCAGTTTCTCATATATCCTTATAAAATTGTCTGGATATACAGAAAAGTTTTTGATTTTTAGCTGTTCTTCCAAAACAGTAAGCGTTTTTTTCGTTTCATCTGTTTTCAGTTTAATATGCCGCTTGCATTGATCATTTAATTCTTTCGCCGTAATTTGTTTGAGCAGCTTACCATGATGTAAAAAGCCATAACAAGTTGCGAGCTGGTTAAGCTCACTCAAAATATGGCTTGAAATCAATATTGTTATATGGTTTTCCCTAGCCAACTTTTTTAGCAGCGCTCTAAGTTCAATAATACCTGTCGGGTCTAATCCATTGACAGGTTCATCTAAGATTAGAAATTCCGGCTCACCCAAAAGAGCAGCAGCCAGTGCCAAACGCTGTTTCATACCCAAAGAAAAGTTATTTACTTTCTTTTTTTCCGTATTACTAAGCCCGACAAGTTCCAATGTTTCCCGGATACATTTTTTGTCTGGTATGCCCCTTTGTACCCGCTGAATCTCTAAATTTTGTTTTGCAGTCATATCTTTATACAATGCAGGCATTTCAATCGTACAGCCAATTTTGGCACGTTCATGCTGCAAATAATCTGTTTTTCCGAACAGCGTAATGATACCACTGCTTTTAAATGCTAATCCCGTTAAGATACGGATCAGGGTAGATTTTCCAGCGCCGTTTTCACCGACTAACCCGTATATTTCTCCCCGGTTAATAGAAAAATTAACATTTTGTAATACATGGAAATTCTTGTAGTTTTTACAAAGTTCTGTTGTCTGACATATGATCTCTGACATTTTACCAACTCCTTTCCATGCTAATTTACAATCCAAATCTAAAGAAAATCTAAAGGAACAAAAATTATTTCAATCTATATCCAATCCCCCACACTGTTTCTATATAATCAGTATCTGTATGCTTCTTTATTTTTTTCCGAATATTACTGATATGCGTATTGATTGTATCATTGTCATAGGCATATTCTTCCTGCCAGATTGATTCATAAATATTTTGTTTTGAAAAAATTTTTTGCGGATATTGTAATAAAAGGATTAAAATTGATAATTCTGTTGATGTAAATTGTACGTTTGCTCCATTTATATAAGCATTACAGTTTTCGACTTCAATATCCTTATACTTTAAATGCATATCTGCTTTTTGAGGCGCACTTCTTTTTAAATTTGCCTCAATCCTTGCCAGTAACTCAAAAAGATTAAAAGGTTTTGTCATATAGTCATCTGCTCCCAAACGCAGTAAATCTATTTTGGATTGTACCATTGTTTTTGCAGACACTACAATTACAGGAATATCTGAGTATGTTCTTAATTGCTTTATCACATGATCGCCATTTAAGATTGGGAGCATTAAGTCCAAAATAATAAGGTCTGGCAAAAATTTCTGGCATAAATCTATTCCCTCTCTTCCATTGGGAGCAGAATACACTTCATAATTGTGATTTATCAGAAACTTTGTTATCATGTTGCAAATATCGGTATCATCTTCAATGACTGCTATTTTTTTCAATTTTATCCTCCATATAAAATTAGGAGTGCGACCACTACGGCTGAAACACCTTGCAGAATGTCTCATAATTGCTCACATCCCGCGGTCTGCAATAAACTGCAAACTCAATCACTTGGAAATCATACAAAAATTCCTGTATCACTTCATGGAACACTTCTGACACCACCCATGCCGGATTGCGAAAGGCACCGCAGCCAAACGCACCCAGTATCAGTACTTCTTCTTTTTCCTTCTTTGCGATGGACAGCATCTTTTGAAGCCGCTTTTTATGCAGCTGCCTCAACTGCGCAACAGATAGATCGGATACATTCGCGCCGCTTCCCGGATTCATCACATTCGAGGGATTGTTCCGCAAGTTTGGCGCTGCACACGTAATCACATCCACACGGTACCATGCATCTTCTGCCATCAGCCTGTACTGGTCGTCGTCTGTCTTAAAGACCACAACACCCGGCGTAAAGATACAGTCATCATTGTAAGCCGCATTCATTTTTCCCTGCTTGATCAGCATTTTGTGCTGCTGATAAAAATCCCTGCACACCGCTTCTTGGGTCAGGCTGAGATAGAGCGTGCTGCACCTGCAAATGCATTCCTCCTGCGCAGATGCGCCGTTTACCACTCCGCCGCCCGGATTTGTCGCAGATGCAAAGTTATGAACACAGACCTTCATTCCTTCATATTCTTTATTTCCTGCCGCTTCCAGACTGCGCTTCTTGGATACAATGATTTTTGCAGGATGCGCATACCGCTTTGTCTGATCTGTCTTTATCACTGTCTGGTCTTTCACCAGATACTGCTGTTGATTAGACGCTGTAACCGCATTTCTCAGCAGATCTCTTGTCTGACAAAGCTGTATTGTATCCTCAAAAACTGCTTTGTACATTTCTCTTTTATCCATTTCTTTTATACTCCTTTCTATTACTTATTATATCTTTAATAATATCATAAATCAAGCAGAAAAGAGCGTCCGACATCATTATTTTTGCAGCCGTTCAATCTTTGGAATCCCGGTTGTTTCTGTCAATGCAGCTTTTGCGAGTTTGTCTGCTTCCTCATTATATTTGTCGCCTGTGTGCGCAGCAATTTTCTGAAAGGTAATCTCAAGCCGGCTGGCGCTCGCCTGCATAAATTCCGCATACTTTTGCGTTAAAGGATTGTTTGTTTTCCAGCCTCCAGTTGCCCACATCTCAATTCCCATATAATCATAACAGATTTTTACCGCCGCATATCCATTGACCATACACCACTTCACTGCGTACATTGCCCCCAGCATTTCCCCTGTGACATTGCGAAGCGCCAGCGATTCCGAATTGTCTCCGCTGCCAGATTCACGGATAATCTTCCCGTCAGGCAGCAGCAGGACACAGCCAAAAGCGTATTTCCCAAGCTCTTTTTGAAAACTGCCGTCAACGTAGGCGACTACGCTCTCCTCATTCGATTCGTTCATTGCGCTCTGCATTGGATTTGACGTTCCGTCCAGATATGCCTGTGCCTCTTCCTCGGAGAAAAAGCTCTTGTACTGTGCGCCTGAATATCCATTCACAGCCGCCTTGCACGCATCCCATGTCTGAAAGATCCCTGTTTTTTTTCCTTTTTTGACAGCGTATATTTTTTTCTTTGCCATGCTTCCTCCCTCGCCGAAATCCTCACAACAGCGGCGACAACACCTTGAGTGCCGCCTGCATCATCTTATTTCCAAGCGGTCTTTTCGACCAGCGCGCCAAATCCATCTCCTCGCATTCCTTGAGCGTCCTCAAAAAATCCTCCTTCATATCCTTCACTGCCTCCATCTCGCTCAAAAAGACGCCGCACTCATAATGCAGATAAAAGCTGCGGTAATCCGTGTTGATCGTGCCGCAGATCGCACATTCATCATCTGCAATCACATTTTTGGCATGGATAAAACCGGGCTTGTATTCATAGATATGCACTCCCGCCTCCATCAGCTTTCCATAATTGGACACATTGACCATGTAGACATACCACTTGTCATAAATTCTTGGCACGATAATGCACACATCCACCCCGCTCTGTGCCGCGCTGGTCAGATCATCGCGCATACTCTGGTCCAGAACCAGATACGGTGTCGTGATATAGATGTAATCGCGCGCCTTGTTGATCATTCTGGTGTAAGCGCCCTCTGTCGGATTATGCGGGTTTCTGTGGGGACCGCCCATAAAGGGCTGTACATATCCCTCCTGAAAAACATGTACCTGCGGTTTGTAATCCGCGTCATTGATGACGACATTCTTGTTGACGATGCGCCACATATTTAAGAAAAAACAGGTAAAACTGTACACGCCGTCCCCGTACAGACGAATGCCGGAATCTTTCCAATGCCCAAACCGTTCAATATAGTTTGCATACTCATCTGCAAGATTGAATCCGCCCGTATAGCCAATATTTCCATCAATCACCGTAATCTTCTTATGATTTCTGTAATTAAATGACATGCGTGCCATATCGCGGTGAATCGGATTAAAAATGCTCATCTCAATTCCGCGGCTTTTGAGGTCTCTGCGAAATGCCTGCGTATTGATGCGCAGCGTGCCAAAGTCATCAAACAACAGCTTGACTTCTACACCTTCTTTGACCTTCTGTGTGAGCACTTCCAGAATATCGCGCCAGACTTTCCCGTCTGAGACGATAAAATATTCCATAAAAATAAACTTCTTAGCCTGCCTGAGATCGTCCATCATCGCCTCAAGCACCTTCTCCCCCAGACCAAAGTACGTGGCATGGGTGTTGTTATAGATCGGAAATCCTTCTTTTCTGAGATAGCGGCTGATCTGCACTTTATTGGGATGCTGCCGCTCCAAATCCTGAACAATCTCCTCGTCCTGCCTGAGACTTTTGACCATCTGGGCATCAATTTCACGCGACCGCCTGAAATAACTGGAATTGACGCGCTTGCGCCCCCACATAAAATACAAAAAAAGA
>ERZ808040.187-NODE-187-length-61012-cov-9.941840_pt1 | contig 61012 bp, 51 predicted proteins | sample MGYA00380191_ERZ808040 | MGnify/ENA primary metagenome ERZ808040 (study PRJEB31490, sample SAMN06133395) | mouse gut metagenome | isolation source: J6 | host: mice | place: China: Chengdu | collected 2015-05 ...
GTCTGGGAAGCGATGCGGTCGATCTCGGAAGCGAGCGCCGCAACCTCTTTTGCAATTGCGTAGCGGTCTGCAGATACATTCGTATCGTTCGATGCCTGAACGGTCAGCTCGCGCATTCTCTGGATGCAGCTGTGAACCTCGGTCAGAGCACCCTCCGCCGTCTGAATCATCGAAATGCTGTCCTGCGCGTTCGTGGAAGCCTGCTCCAGACCGCGGATCTGGCCGCGCATCTTCTCGGAAATCGAAAGGCCGGCGGCATCGTCGCCCGCACGGTTGATCCGGTAACCGGAAGAGAGCTTCTCGGAGTTCTTCGCGAGACTGCCCGTGGAGATGCCTAACTGCCGGTTGGTGTTGGCTGCTGTCATGTTGTGTTGTACGATCATATCATTTTACCTCCATGTGTGTACTGCTGCGGCAATTCCGTTTGTCCGCAGAGTGAATGGGTTTTGCGGGAAGCGGCGCTGCGCCGGCTTCCGGGTTACTTTATAGAAACCGGAGGAAGGCTGTGTTCTTCCGGCTGCTACCATGTTTCCTTGTGAAATACCTTGTTTCATTCTGAAAACCGCTCGGTGTGGTCAGTCTGCCCCCGGTGCAAATTTACTGTACCGGTGTTTTCTGTTATTTCCCGGCCGGCAATTTCTGTACCTGCCTTCGCGGATGTCCGGCGGCTCGCATTGCCTGTTCCGGTTCTATTGCCCGTTCCGGTTTTCCCTGCTGTTTTCCGGCCTATTTCCTCCGGTTTTATACTTTCACTCGTTCCCACTCTGGATTTTTCGTGTGTGCCCGCTTCTCCGGCTTTCCTGTGCTGTTTTGCAATCATCCGCCGCACCGCGTCCGGCGGAAGCTTTGGCTCCGGATAATAATGCCCGAGTTTTTCCTGCTCCTCCGGCGTCGCTGCATTGCGCTCCAGCACCTTTCCGCGCACGATGTTATATTCGCGCGGGGCGTCCACCATCACGCGGCAGTTGTTTGCACAGCCGCCCAGGATAACAACCCGGATATCGTCTCCGATATTGAAATATTCGCCGGCCCTGATCGTAAAATGCAGCATAATTCAACCTCCATGTTATAATTTTCTGAACTTGCAACATTTTGAATAAATTGTTGCATCCCTGCTCAATCGCATTCATTCATTACATTTTTTGAGGAGGATTTTATGAGCACAGCACAGCCGATTAAAAACCTGAACGAACTGGAAAGTTTGAAGAATTACTACCTGACGGCCTGCCCGAACCCCCGGAATCATCTTCTGATTGTTACCGGGATCAATACTGCCCTGCGCATCAGCGATATTTTATCCCTTCGCTGGCAGGACATCTACGACTTTTCCGCTGGGCGGCTGAAGGAGCATATCTTTTTGACAGAACAGAAAACAGGGAAGAAATCCTGTATAGCAGTGAATCTGAGTCTGCACAAAGCTTTTCTTTTTTATCTGCAGAATATTGCACCGCCGTGCCCCGGCGACTGTGTTTTTCCCGGAAAAACAGCGGGAATACCGCTTTCCCGCTCACAGGCATTTCGCATTATCAAGCGCGCGGTTGCCGGACTGAGCCTGCCCGGCCAGATCAGCTGCCACTCGCTGCGCAAAACCTTCGGTTATCACGCCTGGGCCTCCGGGGCTAACCCGACGCTTCTCATGATAATTTTCAATCATTCGTCCTTTTCTATCACCCGCCGCTACCTCGGCATTGAACAGGACGATAAGGATAAAGTATTTCTGGATCTGAACTTATGAAAAGATGCTGTCGTAAAGCCTGATTTCATTAATAAAACATGCCGGTTATCAAATATTTCTGATCATGGAAGTCTGCTTCTGGAAGTATGTTCCTGTTTGCAGAATTCTTATCGGCAGAAACCTTAATTCCCTCGCAGAAGATTTCCTTTGCAGAAGCTTTCATTCAAACAAAAATAAGAAAATTTTAAAGAATTTTCGTTTTGCTGTTAAGTATTCCAAGAAACGTCCGATATAAAAAACAAGAACAGGGATGCAACAATTTATTCAAAATGTTGCATCCCTGTTCTTCGTTAGTTTATCCGCAAACCGGAAAATTATTCGACCGGGCAGAATTTTGTACGCCATACAGCAGCTATTCTTAAAATACCGCTGAACGCTGCTGCAATTCCCGAATTTTATCGCCGGCCTCAGCAAAAAAGCTGCCGGAAACAGCCGCCCGCTGCAGGATTTCTGCCGCCGGTTTCCGGCAGCTTCCATACCCGCATCTGACCATGCTGTTCCCTGCAGCCCTCGATTACTCCATGCCCCGACGGAACGTCAGAATTCAGGCTCAATCAGGCCGTACGTCCCGTTTCCTCTTTTATATACGACATTGACCTCATCGGTCTCTGCACTGCGGAACACATAAAAGCTGTGCCCAAGCAGTTCCATCTGCACGCATGCTTCCTCAGCATCCATCGGCTTCATCGCAAAATGCTTAACCTTGCTGATGACAATTTCCTCGTCATCGTGTTCTTCCTCCTCGAGAAATACCTGGCTCAGGCTCTGTGCAGACTGCTTCTGATCCACCAGCTTATTCTTGTATTTGCGGAGTTGGCGCTCGATCACTTCCTCGATCATGTCGATGGAGGCATACATGTCACTGCTGACCTGCTCGGCGCGCACGATATTTCCCTTCATTGGGATCGTGACCTCGATTTTCTGGCGCTCCTTCTCCACGCTGAAAGTTACATGAACCTCCGTCTCCGGCGTAAAATACCGCTCCAGCTTTCCTAATTTTTCATATATCGCACTTTTTAACCCCTCGGTAACATCAATATTTCTGCCGCTGATGATATAACGCATAATCCCCAACTCCTTTTCGCGTATTCCGCCAAAAGCACTGCCCGAAGCATTCCCTCCTTAAGCAAAAAGTATTAGGCTGCGGCCCGGCAAAAACCCGGCTGCGGGCTTTTATCCTGCCTGCTGCTTTTGACTTGTCTAAATTATACCGCAAATCCCTTCTAATTTCAAGCAAAAATACAGAATTTCAAACTTTACATTTCCTATTACAATGACAACAAAATGAAATATATACAATTTACTGACGATTTCAGCATTTGTCTTTCATTCATCCTACAATATATTTGTCAAGCATTTCTCCCTCATTTTTTTCCATTATCTCCAAATCATCACAAAGCACAAAACATATTTTCGAATCCGGTACCTCTGCTTTATCTCCAATTTTCGATAAATTAACGGTGGATAATGTGGATAACCCCGTGCATAAGTTAAAATCATGGAAAATCCGGACTTTTATAATGTGGATAACTTTTCAACTTATCCATACTCTTTTTCGCCCCGCTCTTCTCTTTTTCTCCGGCGTTCGATTTCTTTGTGCAGTTTGTCCATTTTTTCTGTTGTCAATCCCTTCCACCCCAAATTGCTATTTCAAAAATTTTTGCAAAATATTCCGTATTGTCTAACGATTTTTCAGGATAATAAGTCTGAATAAACCTCATTGTCCTATGTCAGCTTATGAAAAGGTCTGAATAAAACCTCGTCCCACACCGTCTTGCGCAAAAGCCTCTGCAAAAAAGGCGCTGCAGGGAAGTCTTTGCAACGATTTCCGCGCGGACTCATAAAGCCGAGCCACGGCCGCTTCTAAAAATTTTCCCGGCGGACTCGCGAAAATAGAGAAACCAGCCGATATTCCAGAAAAGGAGGTTTATGCTTATGGATATTCCGGCATTGTCGATGGGACTTGCCCAGTCGAACGTAATGAATCAGGTAGGCGCTGCGGTGCTCTCCATGACGATGGATACCATGGAACAGCAGGGCAGCATGCTGCTTGAGCTGATGGGCGCTTCCGCTCAGGAAATGGCGCTTTCCGTCAATCCAAATCTCGGCGCGAATATTGATATCACGCTGTAAGCAAAGAAAGAGCGGCCGGCATATTACGGCTGCTCTTTCTTCGTACCTCCTGCTCCCATCCTTTTCCTTTCTAACAGCAGTCTATACACCGGCTATCGAATTCCATTTTTTTGCAGAAGTCTATTTTTTACAGAATTTCATTCAAAATCATTATTGCGGCGCAGATCGCCATTCCGATCATCAGCGGAGCCGTCACCAGCCGCGTACGGTCAGCCGTTCTCTGCTTTTCTCCGGCATGCTGCGGCTGCCGTTTTTCTTCCGGATCTAAGAAAACCAGGGCAGCCGGCTCCGATGCAGCGGAATCCGCGGTATTTCCGTCTTTAAAGCCATAATTCTGCTCCGTCTCCGATATACCAATCCCCGATGCCGGAAGCTGCTCTTCCGTTTTCGGCCTGTTCTGCTCCGAACCTATGCCGTCCTCCTGCAGCCGACGGATTTCCCGGAGCGCCTGCTGCTCCGCACGTCTGCGCGATGCCTTCGGCAGACGGAACAGCACCTTTATATACTCCAGCCGGCCTTCACTCGCCGCGATCAGCCGGTATACCACAATTGAAACAAGCAGACCGATTATGGCAAACGGCAGATAAGCCAGGATAATTCCGGTCAGCGTCTCCTCATCTCGAACCGTATCGACCGCGTCCTTTACAAGCCCTTCCTCCATCTTCGCCATCACCGCCATTACGGTAGCGGAATATCCGTTTATCAAAAAATGCATTATCATCGAAGCCAGAATGGAATCCGTCGCTTCAATCACAAGCGCAAAAACAATTCCCATAAGAAACGCGTAGGAAAACTGATTCAGATTGCCGTGCATCAGCCCGAACAGCAAGCCGGACAGCAGCATCCCGCGCAGCGGTGATACCTTCCGGTATTCGTTGTAAAACAATCCGCGATATACAGATTCTTCCAGAACACAGGGAACAAATGCAATTAGAAACAGGCTTGCCAGATAGGAATTGCCTGTAATAATCTCACTCATCGAAGATGTCGTGACATCCTCCACAAACAGCATCGAAACGGCGTTTACCATGCTCATAAACGGCATAATGCAGATTGTAAACAGAACCAGCCACAGCACGGTTCCCAGCCGAAGTCTTTTCAGGCGAACGGCATCCGCATAATTTTTCCGGCCTGCCAGCAGATAGACCGCTCCCGGCACAGCCAGCACAATCTGAGAAAACAGAAGACGAGCGGTATAGCTTGTCAGGTATTGATAGACCGGCAGAAGGGACGCCGTTATTATGATAAGCACAGTAATTAAGTAAATCTGATTGGTTTTCCGTATCCTCTGTTTCATTCCTAACCTCCGATTTCTGTTTTTCCGGCATATACGCGGTTCGCCGGAGAGAACTGTCCTCCCGCCGGTCGGATGCAGACCGGCACAGGTATAATATCTGACGACATTATACCATACGGTTGCCCGGCAGGCAAAGGTTTCCGGGTTTTATACGGCTGCTTCAGAGGTGGGCATCCTGCACTTTCTGCTGCACCGTTCCGCACTTTTCCCTTGCAAATCGGTGCCGGTTATATTATAGTTGTCTCAGATTTATTCTATCAGGCACACGCATGTGCATACAGAGAAATTTATGCATCCGCAGCGGCATTTTCCCGCAGCAGTTCCATACGCATGCGCGTACAGGGAAATTTACCAAAGCCGGACAGAGACAGGCCTTATGGCCTGACAGGAGGTACGGCAGCGGCCGGAACAGCATAGGAACAAACAGGGAGGCAATTATGAGGCTTGGCGAAATACAGGAACTCGAAGTCGTAAAAATAACAGAAAACGGTGTTTATCTTGCAGACCCGGACGGGCAGACAGAGCCGCTCGCGCCCGGCTTGCCCGAACTCCGCCGCGTCCTGCTTCCGCGGAATCAGGTACCAAAACAGGCGGAACCAGGCATGCGCATCCGTGTTTTCCTGTACCGTGATTCCGAGGATCGCCCGATCGCTACGACCACCATGCCGCCGCTGACGCTGGGCAGGGTTGCGATGCTGCCGGTGCGCGAGGTTACTCGAATCGGCGCTTTTCTGTGCTGGGGGCTGGCAAAGGATCTCTTTCTGCCCTTTAAGGAACAGATTGCGCGAGTAAAGGCCGGAGATAACGTGCTGGTTGCCCTCTATCTTGATAAAAGCAGCCGTCTGTGCGCCACTGCCCGGGTTTATGATTACCTTCTTACGGACTCAAACTATAAGGTGAACGACCATGTTTCCGGCACCGTATATGAGCTGATTGACTCGTTCGGCGCCTTTGTCGCCGTGGACAATCGCTACTCTGCTCTGATTCCGAAGCAGGAATTGTTCCGCCCGCTCAAGGTCGGCGATTTTATTGAAGCCCGCGTTTCAAATGTTCACGAGGACGGCAAACTGACGCTCAGCCTGCGCGAACAAACCCATATCCAGATCACGGATGACGCCGCCGCCGTATACGAAAAGCTGGTGAACGCGGGCGGTTTTCTTCCTTATCACGACAAAACAGATCCTGAGGTGATCAAGCGTGAATTTTCCCTCAGCAAAAACGCATTTAAGCGTGCCATCGGCCATCTTATGAAGGAAGGAAAGCTGACCATCTCAAACTCCGGCATCAAGGCAGTCGGCTTCGACAGCTCACACCCCCGCATTTAAAGAAACCGAGGCCTGCGGTTATCCGACCGCAGGCCTCTTTCTGATCTCAGTTATCCAGAAAACGCATTTTTCCCTTCCCGCTGGCGCGATTGTCCTTTTTAATCGTCTCCTGCGGTTTCTGGTACATGTTTCCGAGGGAGTTTGCCAGCCGATCCTTGCATGACTTGCAAAATCTTCCCGAACGAATCATCACACCGCAGGCCTCACAGGAGAGACCGACAAGAGATGCCTCGGAAAACTCAAGCTTCTCCTCCCGCACCCACTGACGCAGCTGCTGTACCGACACTTCGTTATCGTCTGCCACCTCCTGAATCGAGGCATTCTTATGATCATAGATATATGCTTTTACCTGCTGAAACTTATCATCCAGATCCTTGATGCAGTTCGGGCAGAGCGACGGCCCGCTCAAATAGTTAAATAATCTTCCGCAGCCCCTGCAATTTCTAACGTCCATTCGCTGCTCCTCCTTTCTTTTATCCGTCGGAAACGCCGGCCGCCATGCAGAGAAAAATAATCCGCTCTGTGCCTGCACGGCGCAGCGCCTTTGCACACTCATCCACGGTACTTCCCGTCGTAAATATATCATCCACCAGCAGCACGCTTCGACAGGGCCGGCCGTCCCGCCACGAAACGGTAAATGCATCTTTCAGGGTGCGTGCCCTGTCCGCCCGCCCAAGCTCCTTCAGCGGAGCTGTTTTCTTTACACGCTTCAGACTCCGGCTGTCGACCGGAAGCCCCAGCCTTTTTCCGATTCCTGACGCGAGAAGCTCCGCCTGATTAAAACCGCGCTCCCTGCGCCTGGCAGGATGCACCGGCACCGGAATCAACACCTCCGGCGCTTGCGCGAGCAGCTGCCTCCCATATATCCGAACCGCCTCCGCCGTATAAAAATCGGCAAATTCCTTCCTTGCATGATATTTGAAATCTGCAAGAGACCGCTTCATCCGATTGTCGTACTGCCAGACGGCATACCCCCGGTCAAACGCTCTGGAATGCACTCTGCAGGAAGAGCAGTATTCCAGTTCCTCCCTCTCCAGCTGACAACCGCATTTCATACATGCGGGCTGCCGGATGTACTTCAGGTTCCGGCGGCAGTCCGGACAGGCAAGCTCCCCGCGCGGCAGGACAATCTGCCTGCAAACCGGACACCGCCTGGGATAAAGCCAGCCGAGCACTTTGTTTCCGACGCGGGATGCTGTCCCCAATACAGCATATATCCCGCATTTCTGCATTTCGTTTTTCTTCCCCATTCTCCTCCTGCGTTCCTGCCTCGCTCCGGTAAAAGCCTCAAAGACTGCCTTCTCCCGCAATCCGACCCCTTCGCACTGAATCAGAGCTTTTCCGGATAAACCCCGGCGTCAACAAGCTCGCGGATCGCCTTCACAACCGTTTCCTTATCCTCCTTGTAGGTCACTCCGAACCATTTGTCGTTTGTGCGGAGAACCTCTACGGTGACACGCTTTTCCTTCAGCATCGACGCGATCACCTGCGGGAGCAGATATTCCGCCTTCAAATCGTTTGCCGCCCCGTCCGCAAGGAACTTGGCAAAACCGCTTTTCAGCTCCTCAAGAAACTCCGGCGTAACCCCCCACATGTTCATGGAAACCGCACTGTCGAGCGGCAGCTCTACATTCTCGCCGGCCTCGTTCTTTCCGACCGCTGCCCCGCCCTTCTTCTCAATCCCGAAGGTTTCCTCCACATCCAGCAGATAACCTTTTCCATCCACATGGCACACGCCCCGCGTAACAACACCGTTATCGCTCAGGGTATTGCCGAGTACGAAACCTGCCATGCAGTACCGGCCCTGCTTCGTCAGATCTGCATTTGCCAGGAAGTCATGCACCTTGACAAATGCCTCCCGACCGTAATAATCATCGGCATTGATAATCATGAACGGCTCCTCAACAGCTCCAAGGCATGCCAGCACGGCCTGGCCGGTTCCCCATGGCTTCGTGCGGCCCGCCGGGCAGGTAAAGCCCTCGGGAAGATCATCCAGCTCCTGAAACACATAGTCCGTCTTTATCTTCTTCTCCACGCGGTTTCCGATAATTTCGCGGAAATCCTTTTCCAGATCCTTTCTCGTAATGAACACAACGCGGTCAAAACCGGCCGCCTTCGCATCATGAATCGAATAATCCATAATGATTTCGCCGGACGGCCCAACCTTCTCCAGCTGCTTAATTCCACCGCCGTAACGGCTGCCCATGCCTGCTGCCATAATAACAAGTGCTGTCTTATTCATTCTGATTCTCCTTCTTATTATTTTAATGTCCGGAGCATGCTCCCGCATTCGGTTCTCTGTTATAAGTATACTATATTTTCCTTCAAAATGCACGCTCTTTTTCAAGGGGTTATCTTCCATACAAGCTGCAGTTTTGTACTGCAGATAACCGCCGCCTGCCCGATTCTGAATTTTCTGCAGCCGCTGCTTTTATCCCGTAAAAAATCACTCCGTTCCCGGTCTGCTAAAAAATTCACAAAAACAAATTTTCCTGTTCCCCCCTCGCTCCCTTTATGGTATAATATCGAAAGATATTATACCTGCGCCGATTTGCGTCCGGATTCAGGACGGACAGTTGCATCGGCGAATCGTATGCATCCGCCGGCAGCTTTATGTCCGAAGCGCTGGTATAATAACCGAAGGATATTAACAGGAGGTTTCCATGGGTGATTCATCTGTCCTTTTAATTCTGGCCCTTATCATCCTTCTCTGCATTATCGTGGCAGTTACCGCTGTTGCTGTCACGATCTCAACGGCCTCCGCCGCGATTGTCGAAGAGGATGAGGAAGAATAAGCCGGCAGAGAGACAAGCTGCGCATGTCTTACGTTTCTGCGCAGAAAAAGCGGCCGAACCGTTCTTACAGCACAGCAAGAACGGTTCGGCCGCTTTTTCGTATATTTCCCGGCTCCTGCCGCCTGATTTCCAACAGCTCCTCCGCCGCAGATGCGGCATGCAAAGAATTCTGTCAAACCTTCTCCGTCTCCGCTACCGCAAGCTTCCCGCGCCGTCAGATACCCGGCGCGGTTCTGCATCTTCGCTTACAGATAATCATCATCCTTATTCTTATCTTCCTTATCCTCCGGCGGCAGTTCCTCATACGTCAGGATGTAGGTGCCCGGATGGAAAATCGAAACCTCGATTGTCCGGCTGTCAACCATTGTTATATTCATTCCGGCAATCACTGTCCGCCGATTTGCACTGTAGTAAAGGTGTGTTTGAGTCATCTTGTAATATGACGGCAGCTTGATCTGCATGGTCAGCGGGAATATATCGTCCCGCGTCTCATCCTCAAGCAGCACATCAAATGCGATATAATCAATGATTTCCGATTCCAGCTTGCTGAGCACGCTGGCAACGCGCTCCGGTTTCAGGGATTTTCCTGTCACCATGGAATTGGAATATCTCGACGGCAGCGCAATCTTGACATCGGCTGTCCTCACCTTGTTCGTAATGCTGAAGGAAGCCGCATTGGCGTAATTCACTCCGATCTCCTTAACGCCCTGTACCACAAAGCTCGCCTTCATATCGCAGTAGCTCACCGTAACCGTATTATTGCCGAGCTGGAGAATCCGGCCGGAAAGCAGTTCATAATCCTCGACGATCTCCTCGTAGCCGTCGTCATAACGTGCTTTTACAATAATGTCTCCGTAATCCACATAATCACCGATCGCCACCTTGCCGCCGCGGTAGGTTACCGTAAGGCTCTCCAGCGTTTTGACAACACACTCCACCTTCAGTTCCGCCCTGTGGCCACGGTAGATAATATAGACCGTGTTGGTGCCGAGATCCTCCAGCTTCGCCGGAGAAACCGTATAATTGTGAATTCGCTCCGTTGTTCCGTCCGGATAAAAAGCCGTCACGTACAGGTACTTCGACGGTATCGGATTGCCCTGAAGCACATGCTCCCCTTCATAAGACGCATACAGCCCGGAAATCGACTTCTCCGGCATGGTTACCACGTCAAAAGTTCCCTGCAGACCGCCGTACACGACCTGCACCTTCTGAGTACCCGACGTGTTGATCACATGGTTCCCCAGCTGGTAATCCGTTATCTCCTCATAGCTTCCGTCGGAAAATACAACATTCACCATGATCTCATCCCGGCTGACGCTGTTGCCGATGCTCACCGGCCCGCCCAGATACTGGACATACAGCGACTGAGCCTTTTTTCCGAATACGGTAATCTCGCACGACTTGCCGCGGTAAACAACATGGATGACATTCACGCCGTCCTTCATAACCCTGTCGGTGGAAAGGGCAAAATTAAAAATCTCCTCCGAGGTGCCGTCCTCAAAAATGGCAGTAACCTCTATTTTGCCCCTGTCAATCTCCTCTCCCACGGCAAGCGTCTCCCCGGTGTACATCGCATACAGATAGGATACCTTTTTCTCTTCAGCCTGTGCGGACATCGGCAGCACCGCCGCACAAAACGCCAGGCACAGCAGCACTCCCAGGCCGGCAGCAGCAATTTTACTTAAAAAGCTGCATTTTTCCGTTTTCTTCAAATTTATCACTCCCTTCCTCGCACTGCGGCAGCTTTCTGCCGGGCATGACTATTTCTTTCCTTTTTTCTGCTGGCTCTTATATAAATAATAATCCGTCATCTCCTGAATGGTGATCGACTGGCCCGCCGTGATCCGCTTTTGAATCCCCTCCAGCTTCTTCAGAAGCTCCTGCGTTTCCTCCGGCTGCTCCGATGCATCCTCCGGCATCTCAAAAGAGTAGCTCTTTCCGAAGGTTTCCGTCGAAACATATACCTCCTCCTGGTTTTCCTCCGTTTTCTCGACAACCGTGAGCGTAAAGGACGCCGTAAGACCGCTTGTGCTGTCCTTCATCGTAATCACTGCCTTGCCCGCCCCGCGCGCATGAACCATGCCGGTGGTCTTATCCACCTTGGCCACAAGCACATCGGACGAACTGAACGTGAACTCCGCTCCGCTGACCCCGTAAGCCCTGCCCGTAAGCAGATAATCACTGCTCTGGACAAGCTTTTTCTTCTGATTGGAGATGGATACGTAAGGCTCCTTCACCGTCAGCGCGATCGTGCGTGTGTAGGTTTTCCCGTTCTGCTTGATCGTGACGGTCAGCGTGGCCGTGCCCTTCGCTTTCGGAGTGACAACTCCTTTCGCGCTGACAACGGCAATTTTTTTATCGCTCGATTTGTAGGTAAGTTTTGCCGTGGAGGCAAGGTTTTTGGCCCTGATCTGATAGTCCGTTCCCACATAAACCGTCTTTTCCTTTACGGTAAGTGCGGGTTCTGCTGCCTGTATATGGGCCCGTTCCGCTGCCGTGCAGAAAAACAGCAGCAAAAACAGAAACACGGCGCAGCATCTTGCCGGCTGCCTTTTTCCCGCCCGTGCTCCGGGCGCCCTGTCGATTGTTCTCATCCCATTCGCCTCCTTGAAAATACCGAGTGCCGCAGTATGCACACAACCTTACTGTTCCGTTTGCGGGGCCTCCCCGGTCTGCAGCGCGGATGCCCCCTTGTGCGGTTATTCTAACACAGCTTCTTGTCAAAATTGTTGCAATCCATAATTTCTTGTTTTTTCCTTATCCGCGCTGCAGCAGGCAGCTTTGCTCCGGCCCCGCTTTTATCTGCCCGGTTTTCGGGACGGCTCCTCCACGGACGGCAGCCCCGTCAGCAGGCGGTTCTTCAGGCAGAATTCCATATCAATCGTACGCACGGCATTCTGCCGGTCGAAGCGGACGGATATCCGCCCTTCCCCGCATGCCACCACCGTCCCGTCGCCGAAGCGGCCGTGGCGCACCCGGGCACCCTCCCGGAAAATGCTGCGGTCATAATACAGCTCGGATGCAAAACGCGACAGTTCCTGCGGCTTATTATAGCGTTCCTTCGTCCAGGTGACGGTCAGACTGTCCCTAGCGCGCGTGACTGCCACATAGAACATGCGCCGCTCCTCCTCCATATCCTCATTTACAACGGCCCGGTGGTGCGGCGCAACCCCCTCCACTGCATCCACAATGTACACATTCTCAAATTCCAGCCCTTTTGCTCCGTGAAAGGTCATCATTGCAACTGCGTCTCTCTCCCTGTCCGCATCGGACTCTCTCTGGCGCAGCAGCTGCTCCCGGTACTCGTCGATATGTCCAAACCATTCCTGAAAGGACGCGTATTCCCGCGCCGCCTCCTGAAGCGCAGCAAGCGTTTCAAAAAGCTCCTCCTCGCCGATGTGCCGGAGCTGCGCATATTCCCTCAGATAGTCGTCGTAGCCCATCGCGCGCCGGATATAGCTGACCGCCGCATAAGGCCCTGTTTTCCGGAGAAGCTTAAGATCAAGCTCAAGCTTTTCCAGCCGTTCTGCCACATAGCCACGGTTGGTATCATAATAAAACTGCTTTACTTTCTGCAGATTGACCCTGGCATCCGGAAATGCCTCGCGCGAAAGATACCGCTTCGGGCGGTTCATAATCTGAAAATAGAGCGAGCGGTCATCCTCCCCCATCGCCAGCCGTATGTATGCAATAATATTTTTAGCGATCCAGTGATCATAAAGATTCGGCAGCGTGTCCTTCATCCGAAACGGAATATTGTATTCCATCAGTTTTTCTGCCAGCGCGCCGGGCTGAAGATTCGTGCGGTACAGAATGGCCGCAGTGCGGTAGCTGCTCCCCGCATCGTGCCGCTCCAGCAGCTCGCGCGCAATCGCCTCGTTCTGCGCGCGCACATCCTGATATTCCTTAAGCCGGATTCTGTTCCCCGGAGGGCGGACGGCACGGATCTCCTTGGAAAAACGCTTCGTGTTCGCCGCAATGAGCCGCCCGGCCGCCGCGACAATATCGGCCGCCGACCGGTAATTAACGTCGAGCAGCACCTGCCCGCAGTTTGGGTAATCCTTCGGAAAATTCAGCATGAGCTCCGGCTTCGCACCGCGGAACCGGTAGATGCTCTGATCGTCGTCGCCGACGATGAATAGATTGTTCTGCGGCAGTGCGAGAAGACGGATTATGTCATACTGCACGCGATTAATGTCCTGAAATTCGTCAATCAGAATATATTCATATTTCTGCTGCCAGAGCGCTAGAATATCCGCTCTTGCCGTGAGCAGCTCATAACAGAGCAGCAGCATATCGTCAAAATCAATGCGGTTCGAGCGGCGCAGCATCGTCTCGTACTCCTGATAAATCCTGCGGAAATCATTTTCCGGGCAGTTCATCGAATAATAATGCCCGATATCCATCCGCTCGGACTTTACCATGCTGATCTCACTTACGAGCCCCTCGATAAATTCCTTTTCATCCTCAATCTCAAGTGCCAGATTCCCGACCAGCTCCCGGAAAAACCGATAGCGATCCTCCTCGCGGATAATGCAGGAAGCATCGTAATTGTAGGCATATTTCAGTATCTTGAAATAGACCGCGTGAAAGGTGCCGAAATTGACGCCGCTCCGCCCGGTCTCCAGCAGCCGCTCAAAACGTTCCCGCATCTCCTGCGCTGCAGCCTTGGTAAAAGTAATGACAAGTATGCGCTCCGGGCGGACGCCGTGCTCCTCGATCAGCGCCCGCACCCGATTTGTGATAACAGTGGTTTTCCCGGAACCGGGACCGGCCAGCACCATCATCGGCCCGTCCCGGTGCGCAATCGCCCTCTGCTGTGCTTCGTTCTGTTCCATCAGCCCTCCAGCTTTGCAATGGCAAGGCGGATACGGCGCAGGCTCTCCTCCCTGCCGAGAATGCTCATAATCTCGTAGGCGCCGCCCGGCGTGGACTGCTTGCCGGAAACCGCCGTGCGCACCGGCCAGAGCCCCTGCCCGTTTTTGATCCCCTTCTCTGCGATATAGGCGGTCAGCAGGGCCTCGATCGACGGGATGCTGTAATCTTCAAGCGCCTCAAACTCCGGCAGAAGCTCCCGGAGCACTGCAAGAGAGCTCTCCAGCGTGGTCTTCATCTTCTTATGAACAAACATCCCGACATCGTATTCCGGAAGCTCCTCAAAGAAATCAATGAGCCCTGCAATATCGCAGAACGTCTCGATTCTCGTTTTCACCAGATCGGCAACCGCCTTTTTGTCGCATGGCCTCGTGATCACCCTGTCGATATAAGGCATTGCCTCTGCATAATATTTATCGTCGTCCATCCGCTTGATATACTCGGAGTTCATCCAGCGCAGCTTCTGCATGTCGAAAACTGCCGGGGACTTGCTGATATTGCGGTAATCAAACTCCCGGATCATCTCTTCCAGCGTAAATATTTCCTCGTTGCCTGAAGGGCTCCAGCCGAGCAGCGCAATAAAATTCACGATGGCCTCCGTCACGAAGCCCTGCTCGATCAGATCCTCAAAGGAGGAATGGCCGCTGCGCTTCGCCAGCTTTTTGTGCTCCTCATTCGTGATCAGCGGGCAGTGGATATAAACCGGCTCCTCCCAGCCGAACGCATGGTACAGCCTTGTATATTTCGGCGTGGAGGACAGATATTCATTTCCGCGGACAACATGCGTGATGCCCATCAGATGATCGTCGATAACATTCGCGAAATTATAGGTGGGGAAGCCGTCCGATTTGATAAGAATCATATCATCCAGTTCCTCGTTTTCCACCGTGATAGAGCCGTAGATGGCATCTGTAAAAGTGGTGGTGCCGGTCACCGGCACATTCTGACGGATGACATAGGGCTTTCCCGCTGCCAGATTGGCCTCAATCTCTTCCCTGCTCAGCTGCAGGCAGTGCTTGTCGTATCTGGTTATCGCCTTCGCTTCGCCGTCCTCATCTTCAGACACGATGCTTTTCAGGCCCGCGAGCCGTTCCCTGTCGCAGAAGCAGTAGTACGCCTCGCCCTTCTCCACCAGCTCCTTCGCATACTTCAGATAGAGCCCCGTCCGAACGCGCTCACTCTGCACATACGGCCCGAAACCCTTATCCTTATCCGGACCCTCATCGTGGATCAGGCGGGTCTTCTCCATTGTCCGGTAAATAATATCAACCGCACCCTCCACATAGCGCTCCTGGTCAGTATCCTCAATTCTCAGAATAAAGTCTCCGCCCTCGTGCTTCGCGATCAGGAACTCGTAAAGTGCGGTGCGCAGATTGCCCACATGCATTTTCCCAGTCGGGCTGGGCGCATATCTCGTCCGTATTTTCATTTCATACCTCTTTTCCGTATCCTGCGGCTGATCCGCGATACTGCATTTATTTTTTAAGAAGCTTGAAAATTTCGCTTTTCAAACCTTTTGCCTGTTCTGCCGCGCGGCAGTCCGCTATAACTATAATCAGCTTTCCTGTTTCTGTCAAGCAGGAACGGAATCCGCAGCCGGCGGCATGCCTCTGCGGGCCTATTTCCACGGCACCGTACCGCTGACGGTTTCCAGTTCCCGCAGGTAAGCGATAATAGCATCGGTCGGGGAATGCCCGGTCTGCTCCGATCCGGCGCGCATTTCCTCCGTCAACTCATCCGCCGAAACCGCAAGCCGGTACACGGTCGAATCGTCCAGTTCCAGACCGTCCTTCACAAACAGGAGATACGGGTACGGATTTCCGTTTCCGTCCAGATCAAAACCCCCGTCCCGCATCGCTCTGATCTGAGCGCCGGTCAGCTCCAGAACGCAGATGGAGGCCGCCCGGGGCCGGATCATGTTTACCACATCCCTGTCGATATTCCCTTCATAGATATACCAGCCCAGTCCGTAGCGGTTGCAGAGCCCGTCCCCGTGATACCGGTTCAGAGAAATCAACGCGCAGTCCGCACCGGCGGCCCTTCCCTCCGCAGCGGCGACCAGCCGGGCCGTTTCCTCCAGGGTCAGCGTACGAACCGCCTTCGCATATACCTCCTCGGAAACACCGTTCCGTAGATCCGCCGCCGTCCGGTCAAAGGTTTCCAGCAGGCCGTCCGCATCCAGCTCTCCCCGGATCATGCTCCGGATATTCTGTGACAGCGGAATAAGCAGCTGTTCCCAGCCCACATACACCAGCGGAACAGTCCTTCCCGCGCTCACACAGGAGGCAATTTCCTGATACGGGCTGTCCTCCGGCAGCGTTCCTTCGTTCAGAGACGTCATATACTGGCCGGTGCTCGCCATCAGCACCTTCTGTCCCTCCGGTGTGGATATATAGCGCATAAGCTTCAGCGCATCCTCTAGTTTCTGCTCTTTTCCCTTTTCCGACAGCGTCCGGCTGATCCCCATATATCTGGAAACGGTTCTTGTCAGCATATTGTTGCTGCCGTCCTCGCTGAGCCACGGTATCGTTCCGAATTCAAAGGTTTTTCCGTCTTCGCGGGTGTAAGTATAATCCGAAAGCCCAAGACAGAGATAAAAGATGCATTCTCCCTGGTAAAACTGTTCTACAGAAGTGTCATTATCCGTAATAAACCCGTGCTCCACCCATTTCTGAAAATACTCCGCGGCCGCTTTCAGCTCTTCGTTTCCGGCCGCAGCCGTCTCTCCCTTCGGAAAGTCCTCCTTCCATCCGGTTCCCCTCGGCGTACTGAAATACATGGTGTTGCCGATATTGAAAAAATAATTGAAGGGATAGCCGTCCAGAGACATCCCGTGTCCCATCGTCCGGTATCCCGCCGCCTCGATTTTTTCCGAAAGCGCGGCAAGCTCCTGAAAGCTGCCCGGAACCTCCCAGCCGTTCTCCTCCAGTATGGTTTTATTGTAATATATTCCTGTCAGCTGATACCCGGAAGGCAAGAGATAGATCCCGCCGTTGATGTCCATGGAATCAAGCAGAGCCGTAGTGTAATTATTTACAAAATCATAGTTGGACAGATCCAGAAGATATTTCTCCTGGGATTCCCGGCTGAAATTCTGGGTAGATATATAAATGTCCGGTATATCCCCATGCTCCAGCATATGCCGCGCCAGACCGCTTCCGTTCGTCCCGGCATAGCTGATCAGCTCTATGTTAACCTCCGGGTACTCCCGGCAGAACGCTTCAATAAACTCCTCGTTAATCAGATTGTTAAAGCCGGTTATGGTCAGCGCTTCCCTCTTTCCAATCCCTTCAGGGCCGCCCTCCGGCGAGCTCTTGCAGCCGGACAGTCCGGCAATCAGCGCCAGTCCGCAGGCAAGCGTGCCAAGCACTCTTTTCAAGCAGCATTTCATAGCTTTGCGTCCTCCTTTCTTGCGGGGGCCTCTCAGGAACCAGGAGGAATCAGGAAAATTCCTGAAGCTCCGACAGCAGGCCCGCGATTTTCTTCACATCCAGCGGCTTTGTCAAATGCCCGTTCATCCCGGCCTCCTTTGTTTTCTGCATATCCTCTTCATAGACATCGGCCGTCATCGCCAGAATCGGTATCTGCCCGGCGTCCTCTCTCTGCAACGCGCGTATGGCCCGCGTCGCCTCAAGACCGTCCAGCCCCGGCATGTGCACATCCATCAGGATCACGTCAAAAGTACCTGCCGGGCTGTTTCGGAAGGCGTCCAGCACCTCCTGACCGCCGCAGGTCATTGTGACATGCGCGCCCGCCTCCGAAAGCAGCTCCTGTGCAATCTCCCGGTTCAGCTCCACATCGTCCGCAAGCAGAATCTTCCGTCCCGCCAGGTCGAACGCCCGGATCTGATTTTTCTGCAGCCGGTAAAAATGCGAAACCGTTTTCAGCAGCCGTTCCACATCAATCGGCTTGGAGAGATGCGCATTCATGCCGGCCTCCTGCGTGTTCCGGACATCCTCCGCGTAAGCGTTGGCCGTCATGGCAATAATCGGAATGGTTCCGGCATCCGGCCGCGGCAGCGCCCGGATCGTCCTGGTCGCCGTGAGGCCGTCCATCACCGGCATCATAATATCCATCAGAATCACATCGAAGGTGCCGGCTGGATTGTCCGAAAAGGCATCCACTGCCTCCTTTCCGTTCATGGCAGGGGTGACAACGGCTCCCTCCTCCTCCAGGATACTCTGTGCAATCTCAAGGTTCAATTCGATATCCTCCACCAGGAGAATCTTTACATCGTTCAGATGAATGCGCGCACCTGCATCAAGCTCCCTTGGCTTCTCTTCCCTGTCGATATCCATCCAGAGCTCGACAACAAATTTTGTTCCGACATTGACCTGACTTGTAACCTCGACCTCCGCACCCATCATATCCAGAAACTTTTTCGTGATGGCCATGCCGAGCCCGGTGCCCTTGTAGGTCGTCCGCATCCCGTCGTCCTCCTGCGCGAACGCCTCGAACAGGCGGGGCAGGAATTCCGGCTTCATACCCATGCCGGTGTCCTCCAGCTCAAACCGGAAGAACGCCCGGTCAGCCGTGCTTTCCTTTTCCTCCGCGCGGAAGAAGATTTTTCCGCCGTCCGGTGTAAATTTCACTGAGTTCCCAAGTATATTAATAAACACCTGTCTCAGATGCAGCTCGTCTCCGATCAGAAGAGGATGCTCCATCGTTCCGACCTCCTTGATCAGCTCCACCTCCCGCATTGCCAGCTGGCCGCCGATAATCGAAATACAGTTGTCAATGCAGGTCCGCAGATCAAAGCTCTCGTGGTTCACTTTCGTTTTTCCGGATTCGATTCGGCTCATATCAAGCACGTCGTTCACCAGCCCGAGCAGATGCTGGGAGGATCCGCTGATCTTTTGCAGGCAATCCAGCACCTTGGCCTGATTTCCGACATTTTTTATGGCAATTTCCGTCATGCCCATAATGCCGTTGATCGGGGTGCGGATATCATGGCTCATGTGGGAAAGGAAATCGCTTTTGGCCTGGTTGGCGCTCCGGGCCTCGTCCGCAGAAAGCATCAGCATCCGGTTCGCCTCATCCTTCTGCTGCATCAGCCGCTTATCCGAGCGGGACAGCACAACAAAGCCCACGATTATACTGATCATCGCAACAAACACCGCGCAGGCAATCGCAAAGAACCGGATCGTGCGGTTCATCAGCATGGAGGAATTGGCTCCGAGTACACCGGTCGGAACAAAAAGCAGAATCTGCCAGTTCTCCGAAGAAATCGCCGCATTTGCTACAAACCAGTCCTGTCTCTTCCTGCCCGGCTCTTCAAATGCAAACTCGATAGCCGTGCTTTCTCCCCGCTCCAGTGTATGTATAAATTCGTTATATGTTCCGCCGTTGAGTATCTTGTAGTCCCGGAACGCATTCAGAACATTATAGCCCTCAATAAAATTTTCGGAATAGGTGTATTTATACAGTCTTCTTCCGTCCTCATTCACCAGATAAGTATAGCAGCGATCTCCGAAGCCCTTTACGGATATCTTTTCGCGCATCGCCACAATATCGACGGCGATCGCCAGATGCGTGACGGCCCCGCTGTCGCTGCCCGTGCGTATCGGCTCTGCCAGCCGCTTAACAAAGGTAAACCAGGTATCACCCGGCTTGTGCGGGATTTCGCCTACAATCTGCTGTCTGTCCTCCGCCTTCTCCGTCAGAAGCTCCGTCTGCGGCCACCGTCCAACCGCCTGATCCGAGGCCCAGTAATTCGCATTCTCGTCTATGGCAAGTACAATCGTATTGCTTTCATTGATAAAATCCGAGGCCGAAGCCAGGATACCAACCAGTTCTTCCTTGGACCCGATTACCCTGCCGCGGATGATATGCTCGCAGCCGGACATCTGCTGCCAGGCAGATTCTATTTCACTGTCAACGATCTCCGCTGCCTTTTCCGTAAATTCAACGATATGATTTTTCCGCTCCTCAAACATCTGAGTTTCGAGAAATGTAAAATATTCCCAGGAAACCAGAATTAAAATAACGACGGCCGCGGTAATAATCAGAATCTGACCGCACCGCCAGTTTCTCTTTCTTCTTTCTGCTGCCCTTTCCCGGATCTCTATGCTCTTTTCACCGCTCCCCTTCTCTTCCCTCTCCTTATTCACTCTTTCCTTTTCCGTCCTCTCCCCGTCCGCGCGGATCTCCGCCGCTTTTCTGTTTTTACTGCCGCCGCACCCGAATCCGGAAAGGGGCCGTGCACCGAAGTGACACAGCCCCATACTTTATCCGCAGTCAAATACCTGCATCAGCCGACCCGGGAAAACCGAATCAATATTTTCCGAAATCATCCCCGAGAGAAATGATCTGCTCATTCGAAGCCGGGGAAGCACTCTGGTAAGTGCTTGCCTTGAAGGAAGAGGCACTGTTTCCTGCACCCAGATTGTAGATGGAAAGCATATCGCGCATTCTGGACGCCTGATTCGACAGCTCCTCACTGGCCGCCGCACACTGCTCGCTGGTAGCGGAGTTGGTCTGCACCACCTGGGATACCTGTGAAATTGCCTGCTCGATCTGAGCTACCGCGGTCGCCTGGTAATTCGAGGACTCCGCAATGCCGTTGATGATAATCTCGCTCTGGTGAACCACCTTGGCAATCGCCTCCATTGCTCTTGCGGTATCATCCGCAATCTTGCTGCCGACATTTACCTTGCTGATGGATGTTTCGATCAGCTCAGCCGTCTCCTCCGCTGCAGCCGCACTCTTTGCTGCGAGGCTGCGAACCTCCTCTGCAACCACCGCGAAGCTCTTGCCCGCTTCGCCTGCTCTCGCCGCCTCAACTGCTGCATTGAGCGCAAGGATATTGGTCTGGAACGCGATATCGCTGATTACCTTGATAACCTTGGAAATGCCCTCGGAAGCCTTGTTGATCTCCTGCATCGCATTCAGCATCTGCTTCATCTGCTCGTTGCCTTCTTTTACGTCATGGATAGCATTGACCACAAGGCCGGAAGCCTCGTTTGCCTGCTCTGCATTCTTTTTCGTCTTCTCTGCAATCTCGTCGATGGAAGCCGTGATCTGCTGAATCGCGCTCGCCTGCTCCGTGGAGCCCTGTGCGAGCGCCTGGCTTGCGCTTGCCACCTGCGAGGAACTGATGGTAACCTGGGAGCCGACATCCGTAATGTTGGTCATAACGCGGAAATTGTCGTCCACAAGCTTTTTCAGCGAATAGCCGAGCACATCCTCGCCCGATCTCGGAACTACGTTTACTGTCAGATTACCCTGGGAAACCTCTTCCGCAATCTTCGCCTGATACTTGATGTTCTCGATAACTTTCGAGTACTCGTCTACCAGCAGACCGAACTCGTCGTTTCTGTACCGTGTCATATTTACATCTACGCGGCCCATTGCGATTTTCTTCGCGCTCTCATAGAGCTGATCAACATTTTTCTCAAGAGCCCGGATAATGGACATGGCCACCAGAATCATAACAACAATGGAGGCTGCGGCCAGCGACCCGATAAAGATGCTTGCACTCGTAACATAGCTCGGCGTATGATCTGCCGCAGCAGCGCCTCTTAGCGCCATAACGCTGATAATCAGGTTCAACGCTGTCAAGCAGATCGGTGCGCCGAAACCAAGAACTAATCTCGTTTTCATCTTAACGTTTTTCATATTCTCCTACCTCTCATTCTTCTTCAATACTCATGTCATTGACCTGCTCAACTACCGATAAATCCTCATCATTCAGCAATTTGTCCGGATCAAGCAGCAGCTTTACCGTGTCTCCTACCTTGCCGATGCCGTAAACATACTTGTTCTGGCCCTTGTCGATACGTCCGATTGTCGGCGGCGGCAGGATGTTTTCCTCCTTGATCTCAACCACTTCGGCAATCTTCTCCACAATCAGGCCAACCAGCATATCCTTTACGTTAATGACAATAATACAGGTTCTGTCATTGTACTCAAACGGCTTCTGCTTGAACCTCAGCCTCACGTCGATAACCGGGATTACCTTTCCTCTCAGATTGATCAGGCCTTTGATATAATCCTCCGTCTCCGGAATCACCGTAATCGCCTGAATCTGAATGATCTCACTTACATAATGGATCTTCAGACCAAAATATTCGTTTCCCGATTTGAAGGTCATATACTTGCCCTTCTGCTCGTCGTGCTCGTTTGCCGCCGACTGAGAGTCCTGATTTCTTTTTATCACATCGCGCATCTCATTCATTAACCATACCACTCCTTTCCATTTTTATTCCACCAGGCCTCCGGCGTCCAGTATCAACGCAATGCTTCCGTCGCCGAGCTGTGTGCAGCCGGATAAGCCCTTGACTTTCTTGATGTAGGAAGGAATCGGTTTAACCACAATTTCCCGTTCGCCAACCAGCTTATCAACAAAGAGACAGACTTTCTTCTCTTCCAGCTCAAGAATCAGCATTACTCCGTCTTCCACGGATTCCTTGTAGCCCTTCATTCCGTACCATTCGCCCAGGCGGACTACCGAAAAGCATTCGTCGCGTATCATGATATACTCATCCCCGTTCGGCTCATGAATCATCATTTCTTCCTTCACGCGGACAAATTCCTTAATGACGCTGGTTTCCATAACGAAGGACGAACCAGCCGTCTCCATAACAATACCATCGATAATCGCGAGCGTAAGCGGGATCTTCAGGTTCATGGTGCTTCCCAGACCCGGGGTGCTCTCGATATCCAGCATGCCGCCGATTGCCTGAAGATTCTGAACTACCACGTCCATGCCGACGCCGCGGCCGGAATACTCCGTAATCTGCTCGTTTGTGGAGAAGCCCGGCTGGATAATAAACTGGTATACCTCCTTGTCCGTGTAATCGGACTCGGCCCTGCTTTCGTCCAGCAGCCCCTGCTTTCTTGCTTTCTCCAGTATCTTGTTTCTGTCGAGCCCCTTGCCGTTGTCCATCACGCTGATCCATACCTTGCCGGCCTCGGTCTTTGCAGACAGCGTTACCTTACCCTTATCCGGCTTGCCGCTGTCCAGGCGCTCTTCGTTCGTTTCAATTCCGTGATCCACCGCGTTTCTCACCAGATGCATCAGAGGATCGGAAATATGTTCAATAATGTTTTTATCTACCTCGGTGTTCTCCCCGATCATCTCGAACTCAATATCCTTGCCCAGCTTCCGGGACACGTCAAAGACGATGCGGTTCATCTTCTGGAAGGTGTTTGTCAGCGGAACCATCCGCATAGACATAATCACGTTCTGCAGATCCGTGGAGATCTTGGAAAGCTGAGCCGCCGCCTTGTTGAAGCTGTTGAGGTTCAGGCCCGGCACCTTCAGGTCAGGATTCTGCAGCACCACCGATTCCGAAATTACCAGCTCCCCGATCAGTTCCATCAGCTGATCCATCTTTTTGACGTTGACGCTGATATAGGAAGCCTTCTCTGACTTCGGCTTATCCTTGGCGAGCTTTTTCTGCTTGCCCGGCTCCCTGGATTTGATAACGAAATCACCCGGTGCGATCGCCGGTTTTTCCGGCTTCTCCGGCTTCTTTTCCACCGGCTCGTCGCTCAGCTTCAGCTCTTCGCCTTCCACCACCTGCGCAGGGTTCCGCGCTTCGATATCCTCAACGCTCGAATCCAGATCAATTACATGCTCCTGATCACCGAAATCAAAGCCCTGAAGGAATTCCTCTGCCTTGCATTCAAAGATATCCACCCGCTGAATATCATAGCCGACCGTAATGACTTCGCGGATATCCTCCTCTTTGCACTGAGCCTGCAGAAGAATCCGGAAGCCCTCCTCCATAATGATGTCGGAGCTCCGCTCATCCGTAAGAATATCCTCCGGGGAATACAGCAGATCCTCCGCAAGTTCTTTCAGTGCATATACGCATTTATATGCGCGCACATTCACCATTTCCGTTTCCGGGAAAAAGGTGATATAGATTTTGTAGAAACGGCTGGCACTTGTCGCCACCGGCGCTATGTAAAACTGCTTCGGCTCCACATGCACATTCTGACGCGGCGCTTCCTTTTCTTCCGCCGTCCCGCCGTTTTTGATTTTATCAAGGAATTTGTCAAGCTCCGCGATGATATCCGTGGCATCGCCGTCCGCCGGACTGCCGTCCCGGATTTTCGCCATCTCGCTCGAGATGAAATCCTCCACCTGCAGCACATGCTCCACCAGCTCAAGATGCGGAACATTTTCCGGATGATATTCTCTCAGATAATAGAAGACATCCTCCAGTTTGTGCGAGATTGCGGTTATATTGTCGAACATCATGATGCCCGAGGAGCCCTTGATGGTGTGCATCGTCCGGAATATTTCATTTATGCTCTCTTCGTCAAAGCATTCCTCGTCCTTCTGCTCAAGAACGCGCTCCTGCAGCTGCTCGAGAAGCTGCTCGTTTTCAAAGAGGTAAATGTCAAGCATGCCGTCCGTGCTGAATTCTTCCGCCATATCCTTCTCCTTTCCTGTGTAGTATACCCACCTTCATCAGATCAGATTGAGCTTTTTCATCGCCTGCTCAAATCTTTCCTGATCAATCGGTTTTCCAGAGTAGATCGTGCAGCCCAGCTCGAACGCCATCTTCACATTTCTCTCCTCATTCAGCGCCGTTGTCATGATGACCTTGGCCGCCTTCTCCTCCGGGATATCCCTTTCCTTCTCCAGATTGCGGATACCCATGAGCGCCTGATAACCGTCCATGACCGGCATCATAATGTCCAGACAGACGAGATCATAAGGCTCCCCGTCCTCCAGCGCCATCATAAAGGCGTCCACCGCCTCCATGCCGTCAACCGTAACATCGCATTCGCCGTACTTCGAAAGGAAGTTTGTCATAAATTTCCTTGTTGCAAAATCATCCTCAGCCAGCAGAATTTTCATAAACTCTCTCCTTTACATATTATTTAACAGTGAGTATGTCCTCTTGGCAATATTGAACAGCTTCTCCTGGTACTGCACTGCGCCCAGGTCGTAAGCAACCTTCGGCATACCGTATACCACGCAGGTGGACTCATCCTGTCCGATGGTCCGGGCGCCGGCCTTCCGCATGGCCAGCAGACCATTGGCGCCGTCCCCTCCCATCCCGGTCAGAATAATGCCGAGCGCGTTCGCTCCCGCTACTCTGGCAACCGAGTCAAACAGCACATCCACCGACGGACAGTGCCCGTTCACCCTCGGGCCCTTCTTGCACTCCACCTGATAGGCGCCGTTCACCTTGACCAGGTGCATGTGCATATCCCCGCCGGGTGCGATCAGCATGCGGCCGGGCAGAACCCTGTCCCCCGTCTCCGCTTCCTTCACCTGAAGCCGGCACTGATCGTCCAGTCTCTTGGCGTACATCTTGGTGAAGCCCGGCGGCATGTGCTGCACTACCACGACGCCCGGAATGTCGGTTCCGAAATCCTTCACGACATCAAAGATGGCCTCCGTCCCTCCTGTGGACGCACCGATCGCGACTACAAGATGATTGCTCTTTACGGAGAGATGCTGCTGTTCCTGCTCCATAACCACCTTTTTGATGTTGCTGATCTTGGCAGTGGAAGCTATTTTAATTTTAACCAGCAGCTCATTTTTTACAAATTCTTCCAACTGCACACGGCTTGACAGCGCCGGCTTTGCCACGAAATCGACCGCGCCGGCATTCATGGCGTCAAACACCTTTTCACTCAGGGAGCTGATAACCACCACCGGTAAAGGATACTGCGGCATCAGCTTCCGCAGAAATTCGATTCCGTTCATTCTCGGAAGCTCGACGTCCAGCGTCATCACATCCGGCTTGTGCGCCAGGATGGCATCCCTCGCCTCAAAAGGATCTTTCGCCGTTGCCACAATCTGTATGGCCGGATCTTTGCTCAGATTCTGGACAAGCAGCTCCCGAAACACAACAGAATCGTCAACAACTAATACTCGGATTGGTCTCATCGCTTAATCTCATCCTTCCTTTTTCATAAATATTGACGGCTGAACCAGCTGAAACGGGGTGCTGCCCCGGTCTAGCGTCTCGGTCGTTCCTATGAACAGGTACCCGCCCGGTTCCAAAGCATCGTATACTTTCTGAACCAGCTGCTTTTTGGTAATATCATCAAAATAGATCATGACGTTGCGCAGGAATATGGTATGCATCTTTCGTTTGAAAGGAAATGCATCCATCAGGTTGAACTGGCGGAATATCACCTCCTGCTTCAGTTCGTCCTTTACCTGGTACTGGGCGCCATCCGCTATTGATTTGAAAAAATGCCGCTTCCACGGCTCCGGAAGATTGCTCAGCTGCTCGGCGCTGTAAATTCCCGCCATCGCCTGCTGCAGTACTTTGGTGGAAATATCCGTGGCAAGCACCTTCGTGTCCCACTGCCCTCGCTCCAGCCCGAAAAAATCTGCCAGAACCATCGCAATCATATAGGGCTCCTCGCCTGTGGAAGCCGCTCCGCACCATATCCGAAGATCCCGTTTCCCGCTCTCCTTCTTCTTCAGTTTCGGAAGAACCACGTTCTTGAAAAAATCGAAATGCTCGAATTCTCTCATGAAGTAGGTGTGGTTGGTCGTCAGGAAGTTGACGAGCATCCGCTCCTCCGCGCCGCTGGAATCACGCTCCACCGCATCCATATACTCGTGAAAATTCCCGAAGCCCTTGTGCTTTACATAGTTTTCCAGCCGTCCGTTAACAATCACCTTCTTCTGCGAGAGATCGATCCCATAGCGCTGTTTCATATAGACCGCTATTCTGCCAAACTCTTCATCCGTAATCACAATTCATCCCTCCGTCAAAGCAAAAATCTATCACCTAGCATAATTGACGTGATATTTTACAGCAGATCTTATAAATATCCGGGTTAAATTTTGTTCCGGCCTCGATGCCCATCCGCTCGAGCGCCTGCTCCTTGGAGCAGTTTTCCCTTTCTGTCAGCACGCAGAACCGTTCCATAATGGATACAATCTGCGCCCCGAGCGGAATCCTCTCCCCGGCCAAGCCGTCCGGATACCCGCTTCCGTCCCAGTTCTCATGGTGATATTGTACAATATCTACTGATATGCTGATAAAATCGTTATAATCACTGTTGGCGTGAATGTCGCGCAGCAGCTTTGCGCCGAGCTTCGTATGGTTCCGGATCAGGGCGGTTTCCTCCGCCGTAAGCCCCTCTTTTTTCCGCAGAATTTCACTCGAAATCTCAATATTCCCGATATCGCAGAGGGGAGCCGCCAGCTCGATAATTTCGACATAGGTATCCGAAATCTGCGACTCGAACAGCGGGGACAGTTGCATTGCCTGCGCCAGTATCCTGCAGTTCCGGCCGAGTCTCTCCACATGTTCTCTCTTGTAATCGGCGTGCTCGGCAGCGATATTCGCCATCGCATACAGAGTATTTTTCTTTTCCAGCTCGATCTGGCGCAGCTGCTCACTGACGGAAATCTGCAGACGCCGGTTCATCGCCCGCAGCTCCCTCGTCGCCTCGTGCAGGCGGAGACGCACGCCCACGCGCGCCTGCACAACCTCAGCAATAAACGGCTTCGTAATATAGTCCTCTCCGCCCAGCGTAAAACCCTCGATAATATCCTCCGGGTCCTCCAGTGCGGAGATGAATATTACGGGAATGGCTTTCGTGGCCGGATTTTTTTTCAGCAGCCTGCACAGTTCGTAGCCGTCCATGCCGGGCATGGAGATATCCGTCAGAATCAGCTGCGGACGCCATCGCTCCGCCAGCTCGAATGCCTGCTCCCCGTTTTCCGCCAGAAGGGGCTCGACTCCCATGCTCTTTATAATCTCCTCCAGGATTGCGCGGTTAACTTCCACGTCGTCCACAATGAGAATCTTATCCTTTTCTGCATTCCTGTCTTCATAAAGCATGTGCGAATCCCCTTTCTACGGCAGAAGCTCATCCAGTGCTTTATATTCCCTGGAAACCTTATCGTAATTTTCTTTCTGAACCGCCATTTTCAGCCGGAGAACCACGCGCTTTACTTCCTGCGGCGCTTCCTCAGTCAGCTGACGGAGCGTCTCCATGAAGCCCTCCGCCTTCTCCCAGTTTTCCATCTCCACACACAGGATCAGCTTCGACAGATTCTTCTTCAGGCTCTGGCTGTTCTCGAACGTCCCGAACGTCCGGATATCCTCCTGCCCTCCGTCCTCTGCTTCCTCCGCGTTCTCCGGGGAGTAGATCGCATCATCCGGCTGCTGCAGCACCTCCTCGTCGCCCTCGCAGACGCCGACCCATACGGAAAAGGAAAAATTACTTCCCCTGTTTTTCTTGCTCTCCACCTCGATCCGCCCGCCCATCAGCTCCACAAGCTGCTTGCAGATATTCAGGCCCAGGCCGGTACCGCCGTACTTTCTTGAAATGGAAGCATCCACTTGAGAAAAGCTCTGGAACAATTTTTCCTTATCCTCGTCGCTGATGCCGATGCCCGTGTCAGAGACAAGGAAAAACAGTTCCATCCGGTCGTTTACCCTGGCAGTGCGGAATACCTCGACCGTAATCTTGCCCCAGGAGGTAAATTTCTGAGCGTTGGACAGAAGATTGTTCAGTATCTGCACTATCCTCAGCTCATCTCCTATGATATATTCCGGTATCTGCGGGGATACCGTCATGAAAAATTCGAGTCCCTTCTCGGTAATCCGGTTGATATGGCTTGCCTTTATGTAATCCATCATACCGCGGAAAGAAAATTTCCTTGACTCCAGACTGAACTTTCCCGCCTCCAGCTTGGAAAAATCAAGAATGTTATTTATGATTTTATTCATGTCGCCGCAGCACCGTTCAATCAGGCGCAGCGACTTCTGCAGCTCCCCGTCCATCTCGCGTCCGAGAAGCTCCCTGATATTGCCGAGAATCCCGTTGACCGGCGTCCGGAGCTCATGCGTCACATTGGCGACAAATTCCGATTTCACCTTCATCGCTTCCTGCGCTTCCTCCCTGACGCGCTCCACTTCCCTGCCCAGAAATTCCCGCTCCAGGATATCGTTAGCCATGCAGATATACAGCCCCGGGCGCGATTCGCTCCGGACGATCCTGGCCTCCACCGGAAAGCAGGTTGTATTTTTGCGGTAGGCAACCAGATTCCGGATGCCCTCCCCGGCCAAAATGACGGACTCAGGGCTTCTTGCCTCCTCCGTATCCGTTCCCGAAAACGTATTCGGAAATACGTCCCCGATCAATCTTCCGCAGAGCTCATCCCCGTATTCCAGCTTTTCTCTGACCAGCTTATTCGCATATACGATCTTCCCGTCTTCGCCGAACATCAGGATCATTTCGAGCGCGTCGTCAATCGGAAATATGCCTTCTTTCTCCAGCTGCATACATATCCTCCTCAGGAAGGCTTAAAAACGAACAGCAAAAAACAATGCTTTTGCTGTCCGTTATCTGTTTTTATGACAGGAAGTCATACTGTTTGATTACTTCGACGATGTTGAAAAAGTCCTCTCTGGCAAGCGCCAGGCACTCCAGCACATCCGGTGAGAACTGTCCGCACTCGCCGTTCATAATCATCTCGTAAGCGATATTATTCGCATAAACGCTCTTGTACACTCTCGGGCTGACCAGCGCGTCGTAGACATCCGCCACAGCAACAATATGGGCGCTGATCGGAATTTCCTCGCCTGCCAGATGATCCGGATACCCGTTGCCGTCCCATCTCTCGTGATGATAGCGGCAGATTTCGTAGCAGTACTGATAGAAGGTGCCGGACTGCGTCTTGCGGAATTTCTCGAGAATGTCGCAGCCGATCGTCGTGTGCGTCTTCATTGTCTCGAACTCTTCCGCCGTGAGACGTCCCGGTTTCAAGAGGATGGCGTCCGGGATGCCGATCTTTCCGATATCATGCAGCGCCGCGGCCCGCGCGATTTCGTCCAGCTGCTCCTGCGTCAGACCGTACTTCGGGAAATATTTCATCAGGTATTTCAGGAGAATTCTCGTAAAATATTTGATGCGGCGGATATGCTCGCCGGTCTCGAGGCTGCGGAACTCGACCACGGAGCTCAGCGCGTCAATCATGAACTCGTTGTTGTCGCGGATCTTCTTCTCCTGGCTGCGGATCGCCTCCTCCTGCTCCTTCAGGCGCTCCTCCATGTGATGCTTATCCTGGTACAGCTCGATAATGTTCTTTCCTCTTCTCTTTACGATATGAGGGTAAAAAGGCTTATGTATAACGTCCGCCACGCCGTAGGCATAAGCCTGCTCCTCGCTGTTGATGACGGTCTCGCCGGTAATCAGTATTACAGGAATTTTCTCCAGAAAATCCTGCTCCTTCATAAATTTCAGCACTCCGAAGCCGTCCATGACCGGCATGACAACATCCAGAAGAATCAGAACCAGATCCGGATTTTCCAAGATCCTTGCCGTAGCCTCCTGCCCGTTCGGTGCTTCGATAATTTCGTATTCATCCTGAAACAGCCCGCTCAGTATCGCGCGGTTTACTTCCTCGTCGTCGACAATCAAAATCCGTTGCTTTTGCATTCTCTACCTCTTTCCAGCATACCGCAGGTCTGCCCGCGATACCATCTTAATAGACTGATTTGAACAGGGAACTGCAGACCTTATTTGCCGTTCTCCCACATTTCCTCAATAATACTAAGTTATCATTTTTCAATACAGATGTCAAGCTTCAGTTTCCTTTGTCCGCGGCGCAGAATCATGCCCTACGGCCTGTTCTCCTCGATGATCTCGCGGAAACGGTCATAAGCCTCCGTCAGCTGCTTCCCGTACTGATCCAGCAGCGCGGCATCCACCTCCTCCGGCTGTTTGTTTCTCAGCAGATCCGTAATCAGGGTAGCCGCCGCACAAACCGGTTCGATGCCGAGATTTGCCGTAACGCCTTTCAGAGTATGGGCGCTTTTAAAGGCCTCCTCGTAGTCCCGCTTCCCGATATTCTCGATCAGCCCCTGATAGCTTTTGTCGTCCAGAAACTTCATAATAAATTTCATGTACATTGCTTCATTTCCCAAAAAACGCTTCAGGACCGTATCCACGTCCGTTCCGTTCTCTTCCAGCTGTTTCCTGAATTTTTCGTCCATACTCAACACTCCTTTTCCTGCTGTTTTTATACTATGTATATCCCTCGAAAAGCTGATGCCGAATTCTTTTCGATTGTATCATAAATTGCGGCCGTCTTCAATTCCTTTTTATCAAAAAATCCCGCCTCCTTCCTGTAAATAAATTGTAATTCTTGAATTTTACCGGCGGACATATTATAATCTGCATACAAAATAATCCGAATCGAGGTAAACAGCATGAAAGTTCTTCTGATCAACGGCAGTCCGCACAGCGCCGGCTGCACTTTCACCGCGCTTTCCGAGGCTGCCTGCCGGCTGGAGAGCCATGGAATCGAAACCGAAATCTTCCACATCGGGAGCGCTCCTGTCGGAGGCTGCACCGCCTGCGGAGGCTGCTCCGGAAAGCGCCGGTGCGTATTTGAGGATACCGTGAACGCCGCCATTGAAAAGGCGGAGGCTTCGGACGGATTTCTAATCGGCTCCCCCGTGTACTACGCCTCGCCGAACGGGTCGCTGATTTCCTTTCTGGACCGTCTTTTCTATGCCGGCGGCTATGCGCTGGCCTGCAAGCCTGCCGCCGCCGTAATCTCCGCGCGCCGCGGCGGTACCACCGCCTCCTTCGAGGTGATCAACAAATATTTCACCATCAATAATATGCCGGTTGTTTCTTCGCAGTACTGGAATATGGTGCACGGAAGCAGGCCGGAGGATGTAAAGCAGGATCTGGAGGGACTGCAGACCATCCGCCGTCTGGCCGACAACATGGCATGGCTGCTGAAATGCATCGAAGCCGGAAGGGCGCAGGGCATTGTGCCGGCAGAGCCGGAAACGAAAATACGGACGGATTTCATCCGCTGAAGCAGGAAACAGGGGCTGCCGCAAAATGCGGCAGCCCCTGTTTCCTGCTTTCATAATTTCCGCTGCTTCTGTTCTCTCTGTGTTTTCTGTGCTTTCAGAATTTTTTGCCGATCCCGGCCGCTCCAGGATCTCAACTTCTTTCTGTTCAAAATTTGAGACCCTTCACGGAGCCGCCGACAAGCACCCTGCCCGGCACCACAAACTGTTCGGCGGATGCCGTTTTCGGGTTCTCAATCCGCCGGACAAGCTGCGCTGCCGCCACGCGGCCCAGCTGTTCCGAATCCTGTTCCAACGTCATAAGCGGCGGCTCCTGCGCCTTTGCATAGCTGGTGCCGTCATAGCCGACCACGGAAATATCCTCCGGTATTTTCAGGTTTCTCTGTTTGATCACATTGATCCCGCCGATCGCGGTAAAATCATCGGGATAGAGGATGCAGGTCGGCGGCTCCTCCATATCCAGCAGCTGCTCCGTCATCCGTGCCGCCCCCGCCGTATCGCGGTATTCGCAGACGAGCACATAGCCCTCCGGGATCGTCAGCCCGAGTTCCTCCGCCGTCCGGTAAAATCCCGCCAGCCGGTCCCGCGAAACGGAGGAATCGCCGCCGTGCACGAACGCTATGCGGCGGTGTCCCAGCTCGTACACCTTCTGGACAAGCTCCCGGATCCCCCGGAAATTATCGGATTTCACGGAAGTCACGCCGTCAAACGAATGATCAATTGTGACAACCGGTATCCCGCTGTTTACCAGCTCGATCACCTCCGGATTATCAAAATCAATGCAGGCGATCACCACGCCGTCCACCCCGCGGTAACGGCAGTGCTCCGTATATGTCATCGCCCTGCCGCCGATATGGTTGCTGATAAAGGTGATATCGTAGCCCCTCGATTCCGCCTCCTCCTTAACGCTCTGCAGCACTCTCGCGAAATGCTCGTTCGTCAGCCCGCTGTGCGCCGCATCCAGAAAAAGAATACCGATATTGTAAGTGCGGTTTGTCTTCAGGGCGATCGCTGCGGAATTGGGAAAATATCCCATTTCCTTTGCCACCCGGCTGATATAATCTCTCTTCTCCCTGCTGATGTCACTGTAGCCGTTCAGGGCCTTGCTGACTGTCGCCACGGAAACCTTGCACCGCGCGGCGATATCCTTCACCGATACCATTTCCCCTCTCATTCTGCCGCGCAGGCGGCGAAACCATCGCTAAGATCAGCATCTGCCTTCCGGCTGCCGGGCTCCTCCTAATTCAGTATCATCGAATCCACAATCAAGCTGTAGGCCTTGTCGCGGCGCATATCCCGCAGAATCGCCTCTTTGCCGAGCTCATTCTCTGCATCCTGCGGCGATTCGTAGCCGTTCTGGGATGCATAAGCTGTCAGCCCGTCGGTGTATTCCTGATCGCTGACCTCAAGCTTTTCCGCCTCCGCAACCGCGTCCAGCAGCAAATACTCCTTAACCATAAATTCTGCATCTTCCTGAAGCATCTTGAGAAAATCATCATAGGTGTAGCCGTTGACCTCTGCAAAGCTCTGGATATCCATGCCGAAGTAGCTTGCATACGCGGTATAATAGCTGATCATCCCGTCCACATAGGACTGCTGATCCTCATCCGCCAGCCCGGTAAACTGAGAGTCCTCAAAAATCTTTTCAAACAGATTATGAATCTGCTCGTTCGAGGCCTGCTGCTCGGCATCGGCCATCAGCCCCTCATAGACACTCTGCCGGTATTCCTCCACCGTAGCATAATCCGTCGTATTTCCGATCAGCTCGTCGGTAAGTTCCGGAATCAGCTGCTTCTGGATTTTGTTGATCGTTACAACATAGGTGCCCGTCTGCCCGAGGTAGTCCGAATAATACACATCCTCTATCTCCGTCTCGACCGTCTTGCACTCGCCGACCAGCGCGCCGATCAGGCCCTCCTCAAAGTCGTAGGAATGGCTGCCCAGCTCAACATTGCTGCCCGTCTCCTCATCAATGTCCGCCCCGTCGATATACAGCGTGAAATCCACATTGACAACATCGCCGTCTTCAACGGTATTGCGGCCTTCCACCTCAATCAGCTCCGCCTGACTCTGGAGGAAGTAGTCGATCTCCTCCTGCACCTCTTCGTCACTCACCTCGAACTTTATCTTATCCACCGAAATGCCCAGATAGGTTCCCGGCACAACGCTTCCTTTCGGATCCCAGTACGAACCGCCGCTTTCCGTTTCGTTTCCGGCGCCGTTCCCGGCTCCATCGTCCTCGCCGTCCTTGTCGTCCCCTGCCTGATCACTGTTATCTTCCCCGCCGTCCGGGTTGCGCAGGCCGCCGCTCTGCCCCTTGCCGCCGCCTACCTGCATATCCGTCTCTCCATCCTCCGCCGAATCACCGCACCCTGCCAGCGCAAGGCAGCCGCAAAGCAGCATTACCATCCATCTCTTTCTCATTTTTACTCATCCTTTCTTTCCTGACACCGGCGTTTGCAGCCGCAGGCTTTTTTGCCTCCGTCCGCTTCCCGCGTCAGCCCTCTGCCTTTTTAGCCGCCGTGTCGTAAATCAGCTGTTCGGCCTTCTCCAGAAGCACCATATCCTTCAGCTGCACCTCAGAAACCTGCTTAAGAAATTCCTCTTCCGTCAGATTATACTGACCCGCATATTTTTTCAGCGCGGCAGCGTATTCCTCATCGGAAATGCTCATCCGCTCGGCGTCCGCGACAGCGTAAAGAATCAGGGACTTTTTAACCTCCCGTTCCGCATTCACGCGGAGCATCTCCTCATACTCCTCCCTGGAGGCGCAGGCGAAAAACTCGTTGATAAAGATATCAAAGCTCAGCCCGTAAAGCTGCTGATATACCTCCGCGAGACTGTTGTAATAATTTGCGGAGCTTTCAAAGAACTTGTCAATATCCTCCTGCTCAATCCCCGTAAATTCCGTGCCGTCAATCAGGGCATTCATCACTGCGGCCCGCTTGTAATTCTCGGCGTAGCTCTCCTTCTGCGACTTCAGGCTGTCCGCTACATATTCCCGGTATGCGGCAACCGTCTCATAATCAGTGTTTGCAGCCACCAGCTCGTCGGTCAGCTCCGGCAGCTCGGCTATGCAGATTTTGTTGATCTTAACCTTGAAGGTCGCCGGTTTTCCGGAAAAATCCGGATTATTCTTATAAGGGTCCGGGAACGTAACGTTGACATCCACCGTCGTTCCGGCCTCCGCTCCGATCAGCCCGCTCTCAAAGCCGTCAATAAACGAATTCGAGCCGATCTCCAGATCAAAACCGGTATCACTTCCGTTTTGAAAGGCCTCCCCGTCCATATAGCCGGTATAGTCGATATTGACCGTATCACCGTCCTGCACGTCGGTGCGGTCCGTCACATCAATCAGCTTTGCGTGCTCCTTGCGGAAGCTGGTGATGCGCTGTTCGATCTCCTCCTCGGTCACGGAGGTATCATACGGCTCATATTCCACGCCGCGATAATTTACACTCATGGCGCTCCCGCTCACGCGATCCGGTTTCTCTCCGCTGCCCTTTCCGCAGCCGGCCAGCAGAAGTCCCGCACACAGCAGCAGAACGCCGCCCATTCCTCTCCTCATAATTCCTCCCATTCCGCCGCACAAGCGGCACTCTCCTCTCCTCGGCATGCATCGCGGCTCCCTCCGCGGCAATGCAGCCCGGAAACACTCGGAATCATATCATATCCGATTCAAAAAAGAAAGCATTTTCAGGGAATTTCACATATTTTTCAGATTTCTGATTTTCTGTGTCCTGATTCCGGAACCAGCCGGCAGGCTACAGCACAATCCCCTCAAAATCACAGCGCTCCAGCCGCGCAAGAATATCATAATCATATTTTCCGGCTCCGACAATGCGGGCCGCCTGGTTGGTGATGGCATGCTCCAGCAGGTTGCGGGCATCGCGGGCATTCGCGAAATTGTCCGGCTTGTTTCCGCAGCGCTCCCTGAGCAATTCCCGGACATAGCTCTCCGCCTCCGGAGAAAGGGTATATTCCTGCTGCCGGCACATGCCGGACATAATGTCAAACAGCTCGTCCGGCGTGTAGTCCTCAAAGAAAATAAAACGCGAAAACCGCGAGCGCAGGCCGGGGTTCGAGCTCAAAAACTGCTCCATCAGATCCGGGTATCCCGCCACGATCACAATCAGAGAATCCCGGTTGTCCTCCATTGCCTTCAGCAGCGTATCCACAGCCTCCTGGCCAAAATCCCCGTCCCCCTTGCCGACCGTCAGCGAATATGCTTCGTCGATAAAGAGAATGCCGCCGATCGCCTCGTCAACGGCATCCATCGTTTTGGACGCCGTCTGCCCGATATAGCCGCCGACCAGCCCGCCGCGGTCAACCTCCACCAGCTGCCCGGAGGACAGTATCCCCAGCGTCCGGTATATCCTTGCGAGCAGGCGCGCCACTGTTGTTTTGCCCGTGCCCGGATTCCCGGAAAATACAAGATGCTTGGACACAGAAGGCTGCTTCATATTGTGCTCTCTCCGAAGCTTCGACACCTGCATCAGATTGACCAGATGGCCGACCTCGCGCTTTACTGCAGAAAGCCCTGTCAGTGCGTTCAGCTCGGCCAGCATGCTCTCGACGCTCTCCCCGTCGTCAAATTCTTCCTCCGGATTTTTCGCGTTTCCCAAGCCCGCAAAGCCGGATGCACCGTCCGCGCCGTCACGGCGGCTTTTTTCCGGACCGGCTCCTTCGCCTGCGCCGCCTCTGCCGTCCCGTCCCCGGTTCCTGTCCGCATCCCTCCCGCGGATGTTTCCGTTATCTTTGCGGCCGCCATCTCCCGCGCCGTCCCACCGGTCATTTCCGCGGCCGTTTCTGTCCGCGCCGTCGCGGCGGCCATTCTCCGGCAGAATCGGACGGACGGTAACATTGCGCCGGAAAAGCCCGTATTCCTTCAGGAAACTTTCCAGCACATTCATATAATCGGACAGCAGCTTGATTTCCTTCTCCGTCGTCCGGTCGTCCTGCGCAATATAATTCTGCCCCAGCAGCCGGTAGGTTTCCACGAGCGTAATCGCTTTTTTCCTTTTATATACCGTATCGTTCATCCGGTTTCCCGCGTCCGCCAGAACAAAAAATTTCAGTGCCCGCGGCACCGCAGTGCTGTACTCGCTTGTCATCGTCCGTTCCGTCAGCCGGAACTGCACGATCTCCTCCCCGGAAAACGAATAGCCCAGCGTCCGGTTGATAAATTCCAGCTCCCTGCGCTTCGGCAGCCCGTCCGTACACGACAGATAGGAAAGAAATTTTAAAAATTCATACCGCACCGTCGCTTTCAGGGTCATTCTCTCATCCGTCCCGATGCCCGCGCCGTTGACGGCGGCCGCCATCCCGTAGCAGGTATCAATTAAATCCATCAGCTGATTCGCCATTTTCCCTTATTCCTCCGCCCAACGAAATCTCTGCAGCTTGTCCCGTTCAATTTTATTATCTTATCACATCGGGCGCGCCGCTGACAACTTAATTATGCGATCCTTGACATATAATTTTTATTCCTCTACAATAGCCCTGCACCGCAAATATCAAACAGACTTACATACAGGAAAGGATTTGTGATTTACCATGCAGAAAACAGTACCTCCGACGGAGAATAAAATGGGTACTATGCCGGTCAACCGGCTGCTCGTCACCATGTCGCTGCCGATGATCGTCTCCATGCTTGTGCAGGCGCTTTACAATATTGTGGACAGCGCTTTTGTCTCCCGCATCAGCGAGGACGCGCTGACAGCGGTATCGCTGGCGTTCCCGGTTCAGAACCTGATGATCGCGATTGCCGCAGGCACCGGCGTGGGCATCAACGCCCTGCTGAGCCGCAGCCTCGGCGAGGGAAACCGGGAAGCTGCCAACCGCGCCGCAGGGAACGGCATTTTGCTCGGTTTCCTGAGCGCGGCCGCTTTTGTCCTCTTCGGCTGCTTTTTCTCCGAAACCTATTTCCGCTCTCAGTTTTCGGCGAAGGATTTCGAGCAAAACGCAGCGCAGTGCGAAGCAATTATTTCCATGGGGACCGACTACCTCCGGATCTGCTGTATTTTCTCCTTTGGCATTTTTCTGCAGATTGTGACGGAGCGCCTGCTTCAGTCCACTGGAAAAACAATTTACACAATGATTACGCAGGGGCTGGGCGCCATTATCAATATTATTCTCGATCCGATCCTGATTTTCGGATATCTGGGACTGCCGAAGCTCGGCGTGGCGGGCGCGGCGGTCGCCACAGTCACGGGACAGCTGATTGCCATGATGCTCGGCTTTGTGTTCAACCATGCAAAAAATAAGGAGCTTCAGCTCAGTCCCGCATACCTTCGCCCGCACGGCAGGACGATACGCACCATTTATTCCGTCGGTCTGCCTTCGATTATCATGCAGTCCATCTCTTCCGTCATGACCTTCGGCATGAACCGGATACTGCTGCTGTTCTCCTCCACCGCCGTTTCCGTTTTCGGCGTGTATTTCAAGCTGCAGAGCTTTATCTTCATGCCGGTGTTCGGTCTGAACAACGGCATGATCCCGATTATCGCCTACAACTACGGCGCGCGCAAAAAGCAGCGGATACTGGCGACCGCCCGGCTCAGCGTATTTATTGCCGTGGGCATTATGACCGTCGGACTGCTTGTGTTCCAGCTGCTTCCCGGCCCGCTGCTCTCCATTTTTGAAGCCAGCGGGGAAATGCTTGCAATCGGTATTCCGGCGCTGCGCATCATCAGCCTGAGCTTTCTGCTGGCCGGCTACTGCATTATCGTCGGCTCGGTCTTCCAGGCGCTCGGCAACGGCGTTTACAGCCTGATAATTTCCATCGCGAGACAGCTCGCCGTCATTCTGCCTGCCGCCTGGCTTTTCGCAGAGATTTTCGGGCTCGGAGCCGTATGGTTCGCCTTCCCGCTTGCCGAGCTTGTATCCCTGGCGCTTTCCACATTTTTTCTGCGGCGGATCTTCCGCATCAAACTGAAAGATATGGAGAGCGAAGAAAATATTATAAATTGATTACAATTCGTTAAACACGATTGTAAATCCGGCTTCCTTGCAGTATAATCAGGCACAGGAAGAAATAGAGAAGGGGTTACCGCATCGACATTTTTTGCAGGCCGCGGCAGAGCCGCTTTTGAAATCCGCCTTACCCTGTGAAATCCAAGCGCATGCGCCGGCTCCGGAAATGGGGACGCTATGTACAATTCCGATCTTGCGGATCAGATTGAAAATGCAGTGGAAAACGCTCTTGTCACGAGCGATTTCTCCAAACTGAATAAAAGCATCACAACAGCGGTCAACACCTCGATCGCACAGATCGGCACGAATCAGCACCGCTTTTATCAGCAGTACGAAAACGACGAAACCACCATGGAGCAGCTTGAACATGTGGACGGCGAAATTGTCAACGGCGATGCACGCGCCGATTTCACCGCGCGCAGGCGCGCTGCCAGAGCCGAGGAGGAGCGTGCCCGGTACAACAGCCGGCAGGCGCAGGAGGCCAGGCGGCAGGCCGCCGAGACCAGACGGCGCGAGGAGGCTGCGCGGAGGCAGCAGGCGCGCCGCCAGAGTGCGCAGAACGGCACACCGCGGGGCGGCTCCGGGCAGCGCGCACAGAATCATGATTTTGTCAACCTGTGGCAGACAGCGCGGGAGAAAAGCAATTTCCGGCCGCACGGGCAGAATTACGGCTATTCTCAGGAGCAGCAGCGCCGCAATCCGGCAAATATTGTCCCGATCAGCCGCAATCCGGCGGGACGCGTGGCCGGAACGCTGCTGACCGTATTCGGAGCACTCGGACTGGGCGGGTGTTTACTGATGTTCATGCTGCTGAATATATTCATGCATTCGGGTGTTATGTCCTATTACGCTTATGATGTCCTCACTTCCATCTTTACTCCGTGCCTTTTTGTCAGCGGGGGCATGCTGATTGCTGGCACAGTAAAGCGCAGACGCATCCAGCGGTTTTACCGGTATGTACGCCAGCTCCGCGGCCGCACCTACTGTTCTATCCGGGAGCTCTCCTCCCATATCGGGCGGTCTAGGCGCTTTGTACTTAAGGATCTCCGGAAAATGATTGCGCTCGGGATGTTTCCCGAGGGACATATCGACGATCAACAAACCTGTGTTATGCTGAACGGCGCCACCTACGATCAGTATCTGAAGGCACAGAACAGCTATCTCGCCCGCCAGATGGAGCAGCGTCGGTCCGCCGGCCGCATCCGCGGCGGGAACGGGGATGATTTTGTCCGCGAAAACGGTTCCCGCGGGGCAGCGGATACGGACGGCAGTTACGGCGCTTTTTCCGGGGCGCCGGACAGTTCGTCAAACGGCCGGACCTCCGGCTTCTCTGCTGCGGGTTCGGCCGACGGCGCGGCCTCCAATTCTTTTGCTGCAGGTTCGGCCGGCACGGCGTCCTCTTCTGCGGCCGGCTCTGCCGGAAAACGCCGGGATCGAAGCTCGCTCCCGCCCAAGGTGCTTCAGGTGCTCTCTGCGGGCGACAGCTATCTGACCCAGATCCGTGAGGCGAATGCCGCCATACCGGGCGAGGTGATTTCCGGAAAGCTGGATCATCTTGAGAAAATTATTCAGAAAATTTACGCACGCATCGAGGAGCATCCCGAGCAGGTTGAGGATCTGGACAAATTCATTAATTACTATCTGCCGACCACGCTGAAGCTCGTGAATGCCTACCGCAGCTTTGACGCACAGTCCGTGCAGGGCGACAATATCCAGACTGCAAAAAAGGAAATTGAATCCACCCTGGATACCATTAACTACGCATTTGAAACGCTGCTTGACAGCCTGTACGAAGACGATGCTCTGGATATTTCAACCGACATTTCGGTGCTGCAGACCATGTTCGCACAGGAGGGGCTGACGAAGGGTGCGTTCGACAAATAATCATCAAATAATCATCGGATATGCGCCTTACGGCGTCGTATTGCTTGCAAATCCGCATAAAACAGCAAAAACGAAAGGGGTATCATCATGAGCGAAGATTTATTAAAGGATTTTCAGTCGGCGCCGACGCTGACCTTTGAGCCGTTTGCCGAGGAAAAATCTCCTCTGGCCGAAACACAGTCCGCCGAGGTCGAGCAGCTGCAGAAGCCGGCCTTCGACGAAAGCAGCCTTACACCGGAGGAATTAAAGCAGGTTGAGGCCTTTTCCGAGCAGATTGATCTGAGCAATTCGCAGATGATCCTGCAGTTCGGCGCGGGCGCACAGAAAAAAATGGCAGACTTTTCGGAGACCGCACTGAACAATGTCCGCACAAAGGATCTGGGCGAGATCGGCGAAATGCTTTCGAATGTTGTGACGGAGCTCAAGGGCTTCGGTGAGGAGGAAGACAAGGGCTTTTTCAGCAAATTCCGCAAGGCCTCCGACCGCCTGACCGGCATGCGGGCGAAATACGCCAAGGCAGAGGGCAATATCAACAAAATCACGCAGGTGCTGGAATCCCATCAGGTACAGCTGCTCAAAGACGTAGCACTGCTCGACAAAATGTACGAGCTGAACAAAACCAACTTTAAGGAGCTGTCCATGTACATTCTCGCCGGCAAAAAAAAGCTGGCGAAAATCCAGGCGGAAGAACTTCCTGCACTGATGCAGAAGGCCGCGCAGACCGGCCTGCCGGAAGATGCTCAGGCAGCGAACGATCTCTCGGCCATGTGCAACCGCTTTGAGAAAAAACTGCACGACCTGGAGCTGACCCGCATGGTTTCCATTCAGACCGCACCGCAGATCCGCCTTGTGCAGAGCAGCGACACGCTGATGTCGGAAAAAATCCAGTCTACCATTGTCAATACCATTCCTCTGTGGAAAAGCCAGATGGTGCTGGCACTGGGTGTAACACATTCCGAGCAGGCAGCCAGAGCTCAGCGCGAGGTCACCGATATGACGAACGAGCTGCTGCGCAAAAACGCCGCAACGCTCAAGATGGCAACCATCGAAGCCGCAAAGGAATCCGAGCGCGGTATTGTCGATATTGAGACCCTGAAGGTAACGAATGAATCCCTGATTTCCACGCTTGATGAGGTAATGCGCATTCAGACAGAGGGCCACCAGAAGCGTCAGGAAGCGGAGATGGAACTGAACCGGATTGAGAACGAACTGAAGGCAAAGCTGCTGGAGATCCGGCGCTGACGGAAACCGGCCGTGCAATCAGGCAGAGAACTGTTTTTCTTCTGATGCGCTTTGTGCATCGTTATGTGGAAGTGCATCTTCCCATGTGCCGTGTACCTGTCCGCTTTGCTGACATTGCTGATATGTTTCAAGCAGGGAAACGATGATGGAACCGGCATCTTTCAAAGCAAATACGCGCATAAAAGTGCTGCTGCATTTGGTAGTTTTAATACAGAATAAGATCTATTACGAAAATATATCCGCTCTATTCTGTGTTTATATTCCGGATGCGGCAGCTTTTTTAATATTTTTCATTCTGGTATAACTTGTCAGGTTTTGCGTTGATCCTACATTTTTCTTCTGCATATTTAAAAATTCATTGCCGGTCGGGAACAGGCTATGAACAAAGACTGACCTGCTTTGCATATTCGGAAAATCCCTCTTCTTTCTGCTTCTGCAGCACGCTCTGAAAAAACATCTGCCTTCTGATCAGCTCGATGATAAACCGCGGCGGACAATTTAAATCAATACTTTCTCTCGTCCTGAAAAAGAGGAAGCGGTTCCATTTCCGTTTCGCGCCGGCACAGTTTATTGATGAGCTGATGCAAATTTAAAACGGGAAAAATGATTTTGAAGAAGAGAACCATTCATGCGTCTGCCGTGAAAACTGAAAAGGCTTATTGACAAAATACCGCTGCAGGGTATAATTTAACTGTACAGTAATTATCCGGAAACGCGCTTATTTTCATAAGCTCCGCGGCGTCCGGATCGAGCAGCGCAAAACAGATATACATACGGAATTCTGCAGGTATCATACCGCCTTGTACCGCATGCAGGTATTATTTCGTCCTGTAGAGCATACAGCCGCAGTGCCGGCCGGATTGTTTCAGGTATTATTAGCCTTCCGCCGTCAGAAGGCATTCATAAAATGAATATGTAAAAGGAGAACACGCAATATGGCAAAAATGACATCCGCTTATGCGAACAAGCTGCTGAAGCAGCTGGGAGAAGATAAAGAATTCTGGACAAACAAGGAAGGCAGCTCCTGCCTGTACACGGCAGCGGTCGGAGAAACTCCGGTTGTTCCGGAATACAACTACAGCGAAGTAGCTGCAACAATCGCCGAGATTGACCGGAAAATCTGCATCATCAAGCATGCGATTAATCTTGCAAACGCGACAAGCCAGGTGGAAACCAGCACCGGGGCCATGACCGTTGATACTATTCTGGTTGCGATGGCACAGAAAAACAAACGCAAGGCCTTTCTCGATTATCTTCGCAAGCAGCAGCCGAAAATGCGGAAAGAAACACAGGTTTACAACGCCAGAAATGCTGCTCCGGAGTACCAGTATATCAATTATGATTTAGATCAGATCAAGCAGGAATACGAAAAGATTACTGCTGAAATAATGGATATGCAGCTTGCTCTGGACAAATACAATCAGACATTTGAGTTTGATGTAGAATTATAAGCCGGATAAGCCGGTTTTTCAGAGCTTTCCATGCAGGCCGCTTTTTTGGTAACAGAAAATTACCGATTCCGATGGTTTATTGTTTTTCGTTATCCGGTTATTTGTTGTTCCATTATTGCATTTGATTGTTTTAAGGTTGCAAACCTCCCAATTATATGTAAGCTGCCGCCTGCAGAAAACTTGGGTGCCGGAGCAGGGAACCCCTGCCCCGGCACTCCGGGCACGGAAGTTTGGTTTCATGTGCCCGTATTCTGCTGTTGAGCCTTTCCGGTAAGATCTGTTATTTTCCCGGCAGCCGAGCTATTCCGGCCGCACCGTGGGAGGAGTCACCTTCTGTGTTAAAGCCTCCGTCCATACACCCCGGCTGTATTCGTTATAATTATCCTCCTCGTGATACTCCACAAACCACAGTACTGTTTCATCCTCCGCATCCCGGTACACCTTCACCCCGACCGGGAACTCTTCGCTGGAATAATCCGGGCTGTCCTCCGTAATCCCCTCCGGTTCATAATACAGGATCTCCCCCAGATAATTTTCCTCCATGACACGGAAACGATCCGACTGTCCGCGGGAATCGGACCAGTAAATTTTTCCGTCGATTTTCGTCGCGGGCGGCAGTGTACCTTCGCCGCCCGTGGGAGGAGTCGGCGTCGCTTCCGGAGCCGGGGTATGATTTCCGGACACGGCTTCTGTCGGATATCCTTCATTGGCTTCCTTTCCGCAGGCAGAAAAAATGATAAAAAAGCAGCAGAAAAGTATAAAAAAGAACTTTTTCATACAATTCACCTCCCAGCTTAGTAAAACGATCCAGTCCAAAACGTATAGGTGAGAGCCGGGGAAACTACATATTTTATATTGTGCGTATCCTCCATCATCTCTTTTGAAAGCATCATTGTTATCACATGGGACTCATTCGGGTCTATAAACTTGAAATATCCGGCTCCGGTAAAATCCGCAAATTCAAACAGCACTACGGCATGCCCTATTAATTTACTTGCTGCCCAGCAAAGCCCTATCCCCCCATAGTTATCATTAGCAACAAAAGGTGGCTGACCTCCTGGCGTATAGATCAAAGCTCTCGGCACTGCTTTTGCTGAACCTGCATTTAAATCTATACCCTTATCTTTTGCAATCTTACAAAGCTGTTTTTCCAGCAACGGTTCGGATATTCCTGTCTCTGCAATATCAGTATTTTTAAACTCATCTCCGCCGGAAATTCCTGCGGATTCCAAAACAAAGACCTGCTCTTCTGTACATAAAATAAGATTCCCGTCTTTGTTTCCAAGGACAAACTTCCTCTCCTCCCGGTACAGATCATTGATTATTTCGCGGCATCCGTTTTTGAAAGAAGAATAGTACAGACCATCTATTCGCTGAACAACAAGCTCACCAACAATTCGCTCCGTGGTAAATACATAATAACAAGCCTTCTCTTCTGTTCCTGTGTCCCAATTATAAATAACGCGGCGGGCACTTAAATAGAGTTCCTCATTCCCATAAAGATCATTTGCGGTCAGATATTGCGGAATAATATCCCGTACGTAGTCATACTCTTCCAGTACCGTTTCTTGTTCGGCTTTTTCACAGGCCTGCATGTAAATCTTATTCGTACAGCAAAGAATTATTAAGACTAACGATAAAAAAATCGCTTTTTTCATACTTCCTCTCTTTCCGCCGCGCATGCGGCATTCCAATCAGGGAAATCCGGTGCTGCAAAGCGGCACAAATTCCGGAGTGGAAAATATAATGTTCCACCTTTGTCCCTTCACAATCCATATTTGGCAGCTTACCTTTTGCAGTTTTTACTACTTTTCTATATATATATTATAAACCTGAAAATTCAAACCCTGTTACCATATCCATTTAACGGATTTCTGCTACTATATTATCATATTATTCATTACTTAACAACTTTTTTTAAATTTGCATTAGCTTCCAAATAATATTCTGATCTTAATGTTCTGCAGCACAATACAAAGACCAGAAAAACACATCTCCGAACGTCCCGTTTCCTGGTTTCTCTCCATTCCTCCACTTGACACCCCCTTCCTTCTGCCTTATAATGAAATTATTAAGCATTTTCTAAAATATTTTACAATCTACTTAAATAAAGGTGGGAATACAACTTGGTTACGAAAAGAAATGAAACCGCTGCCCGGGCAGCACACAGTCTCCGCATAAACGGCCGTTCCCGGCGGCTGGGCGCGCTTGCCTGCGCAGGCCTTCTCGCATTCTCCGCGGCAGCCTGCGGCAGGGAACCTTCCGGGGCCGGGAATCCCGCGCCGACCGGATCAGCGGACGCTTCTCCGACCTCTCCCGCAGCAGTATCGGAAACACCGGGGAAACCTTCCGAAGCTGCCGATCCTTCAGCGGAGCCAGGCGCCCCTTTTGCAGAACCGACCGGAACAGAGCCGACCGCAGCCGCTTCTGCCCCGACGCCGCTCCCGACGCCTTCGCCGGCTCCGACGCCGGCCGTCTACGGCAGCCCGGGCGAGCTCAGCGCCTACAATGCTGAACAGAGCAACTACACGCTGAATGTTGACGCATCCTCCGCCGCGCACGATATCAGCGACCTGCTCTACGGCATTTTCATCGAAGATATCAATTTCGCCGCGGACGGCGGCCTCTACGCCGAGCTTGTCCAGAACCGCTCGTTTGAATTTACCAGTCTGGCTGCCGGCAATGAAAAGCATGCCTGGAAAAATGTCGGCGAGGTCACGGCGAACGTCGTCAAGGACGATGCCGCGGGCTGCCTGAACGCAAACAATCCGAATTACATGGTGCTGGCAAACGCGTCGGATGCCCCGGCGGGCATTGCAAATACGGGCTTTCTCGACGGCATGGCCGTAACGCAGGATGCGGAATACCTATTCTCGATTTATGCGCGCGGTCTGGACGGCTACAAGGGCGCGATCCATGTTGATCTGATGGTCGGCTCCGAAAGCGTCGCGGGCGGAACCATAGACGCCGTCACCGAAAAGTGGACAAAATACGAACTTTCCCTGATTTCCTCCGTTACCGCTTCGAAAAATGTTTCCCTGCAGGTGACGATTGATGCCGGCAGCGCCGCCGTAGATATGGTATCTCTTTTCCCGAAGGACACCTTCCGCGGACGTGCAAACGGTCTGCGCAGAGATCTGGCCGAAAAACTCGAAGCGCTGACTCCGGCATTTCTGCGCTTCCCCGGCGGCTGCGTGATTGAGGGCGCTACACTCGCGACCGCTTATGACTGGAAGGACTCCATCGGCGTCGGCCCGGACGGCGAGCCGCTGCTCTTTAACGGCACTTACGGCGATGTAGCCGCACGCAGGCAGGGCCAGAATATCTGGACGGACGAGCGCGCAACCAACGACAAATATCCTTCTTACATGTCTTATGGCCTCGGCTTTTATGAATATTTTCTGCTGGCAGAGGATATCGGCGCGATCGGCGTTCCGGTGCTGAACTGCGGCCTCGGCTGCATGGGACAGGGCCCCGGAGCCGGCCCGGCTGTAGGCACGCCGGAGTTTCAGCAGTATGTGCAGGATGCGCTGGATCTCGTGGAATTCTGCCGCGGCAGCGCCTCGACCAAATGGGGTGCCGTGCGCGCAGCCATGGGACATGAGGAACCGTTTGCCCTCCGATATATCGGCATCGGAAACGAGCAGTGGGGCAGCAATTTCTACCGTCACTACGAAGCATTTGTGGATGCTTTTGCCGAGGCAAAGGCAGAAAATCCGGATCTTTTTGACGGCATTGAGCTGATGTACTCCGCAGGAGTGGACGACGGGGATTCCGGCGTGGATTATATGGCCTCCTACGAGGAAGCAGAGCGCTGGCTGGCCGCGCATCCGGATAAAACCATTGCGGATTTCGCCGGGGCAACCGATCATCATTACTACAATTCACCGTCCTGGTTTTTCAATCACGCAGATTATTACGACGAAAAAAATTACAGCCGGGATACACAGCATATAACCAAAACCAAATTCGGCGGAGGCATCCCCGTATTTCTCGGAGAGTATGCGGCCCAGTCGAACAATCTGCGCGCAGCTCTGGCCGAAGCGGCCTATATGACGGGACTGGAGCGCAACGGCGATATTGTCGTAATGGCAGCCTACGCACCTCTGTTCGGCAACCTGACCGCGACCCACTGGGCGCCGGATCTGATCTGGTTCAACAACCACACATCGACCTGTTCCGTCAATTACTATGTACAGCAGATTTTCGCAAAAAATGCGGGCAGTGTACTGCTCTCATCCACACTTACCGGCGCGGATATCGAGGATATGACGCTCTCCGGCCGGGTGGGCGTCGGTACCTGGAACACCTCGGCCACCTTCAGCAATCTGAAGATTACGGACAATGCGACCGGCGCAGTGCTGGCAGAGGACGATTTCTCCGACGATGATTTCGCATCCCGCTGGATCACCCCTTCCGACGGAATCTGGAAAATTATCGACGGCGAGCTGCTGCAGCTCTCCTCCTCTACAAACACCGGACTCTACGGCAATATCGGAAGCGCCACCTACTTCGGAGAGACCGGCTGGAGCAATTATACTTATACGCTGACCGCAACGAAAAACGGCGGGCAGGAGGGCTTTCTTATACCGTTCGCGGTACGCGGCAAGGATGACAATTACTTCTGGAACATCGGCGGCTGGAATAATTCCGTTTCCTGCCTGCAGCAGGTGGAAGCAGGCGCAAAATCCGGCCAGCTTGCCGGTACTGTAAAAAATTGTAAAATAGAAACCGGAAAAGCCTACGAAATACGCATTGCTGTCACAGATACCAATGTAAAATGTTATCTCGACGGAGAACTCTATGTGGATTATGACCTGCCGGAAACCACAAACGCCGAGAGCTATCAGGTGGTCAGCACGGATGAAAACGGAGATATTATTATAAAGCTTGTCAATGTCACCGGATATCCGAAAACTTTTGCCGTCGATCTTGCAGGGGCGGACGGAATCGCTTCGGCCGCCTCTCTTGATCTTGTCGCAGGAAACAGTCTCGCAGACGACAATATTCTCGGTCAGCAGGAGGCTGTGACGCTTCAGTCCTCCCGGATAGAAGGAGCAGGCAGCCGTTTTAACTATACCGCGCCGATGTATTCCGTCAGCGTGCTCCGGCTGCAGAAACAGAATTAAATGCAGGGGCTTCCGCGGCGCCCGGCATCCGGCATCTTGTCGGAACGCGCGCGGCTCCCTGCCGTACACGCGCCGCGGAATGAAGCACGCACGATTTTATGCTGCCAGATCTTTGTTTACATACTTCAGCCACCCGGCCGACGTCACCGCCACAGCCAGAACAACCCCGGCTATAATCAGCCCGATGTCAGGCCCATCCCCCGCAACGATCTCACTCGCTTCCGCGTACGCATAGGGAGTGAGCCATTGCAGAAATTCCATTTTGCTGCTGAGGTTGCACAAAAGATTCATGCAGTACAGCGCCAGGGCAAGCCCGAGCCCGGCCCCGGCGCTTCCTCTGCGAAGAAAGGCCGATATGCCGAAACAGATAAAAGAGATCTCAAGCATCAGCAGCAGATAGGCGGCATGCAGCAGAAAGAATTGCTTTCCGGAAAACTGCTCCCCCACCGCTGCGGCGGCGATCAGGACGACTGCAACCATCACCGCGTTCATCGTGATAATCTGAGTTAAAACGGCGAGCAGCTTCTGCACGAGTACCGATGCGCGGCTGACCGGATGCGTAAAAAGAAATTCCGCCGTCCGGTCCTTCTCCTCCTTCGACAGCGCTGTAATTCCGGTCAGCGCTGCAAAAAAGCCCCCGCCGATTCCAAGCACATTTCCGCATTCGATGCCGTAAAAGCCCATAAATTCCCCGAAATTAAGCTTGTCCATACCAAAAGCAGCCGTAAAGCCGCCCATATTGGCAAAAATACTGCTCACACCTTCCATTTCGTCCTTCATTTCCGGAAACAGCGCCACGCAGACCACCATCATCAGCGCGACTGCGCCCGTCCATATTCCCCAGCTTTGCAGCGACTGCCGAAGCTCCTTCTTATATACTGCCATGAAACGTTTGCCCCCTTCCTTTCCATACCATACGTACTCTTCTCCCCAGCCACACATCATCCATTCTCTTTTCCGTCCGGCTGCTTCTGCGTTTCTTTGTTCTCATAATAGTGCAGAAAAATCTCATCAAGCGATGGTTCCACAATCGTCATATCTGTGATCGGCAGTGACGCTGCGGCAGCAAGCAGCTCCCGGATATTTCCGCTGTACAAAAAGCTTATACTGTCCGCCGCTGCTCCGGTTGATTTTGCATGGCAGGCAAGCTGCGGCGGCAGCGAAGTTACACCGTGCAGCGTCACTCTGCGGGCACCGGTTTTCGAAAGGTTTTCCACACTGTCCTGCGCGATCAGTCTTCCCTCCCGGATAATGGCTGCCCGCGAACAATTCCGCTGTATTTCAGACAGAACATGGGATGAAAGAAAAATGGTTGCTCCTTGCTCGTGCCTCTCCTTCAGCAGATCAAAAAATTCCTTCTGCATCAGCGGATCCAAGCCGCTCGTCGGCTCGTCAAGAATATACAGCCTCGGACGGTGCTGCATCGCGCAGACAATGGAAACCTTTTTGCGGTTTCCAAGGGATAATTCCTCCACCCGTTTCGCGGTATCCAGAGCCAGTCTGTCGCAGAGTGCACGCGCCTCCCCGCCGCATTCCCGTTCTCTCAGACCGGCGGACAGCGCAAGAATATCCCGCACGCGCATGCCGCTGTAAAAGGCGGCTTCCGACGGCATATAACCGACCTCAGCCAGAATTTCCTGCTTTTTCTGCCGGATATCCTTACCGAAAATTTCCGCACGCCCTGAGCCGGGCCGGATCAGCCCGAGCAGCGCGCGGATGGTCGTGGATTTCCCAGCGCCGTTCGGCCCGATAAACCCGAAAAAATCCCCCTCCTTTACCGCGAGATTGACATCCGTAATCCCCCTCGCCTTTCCGTAATATTTTGTCAGAGAAGCCGTTCGAATCGCATCCATATCTTCACTCCTTTTTTACTGTCTTTTCGTCCGCTGTTTTTATGTACTTCATCGCGCCCTTCCGAAATATCTTCCGGAGATACCCCTTCAATGCCGGATGCATTCCCTTCACACCATACCAGATTCCATTCCGGCGCAGCGGTTGAGATAGAGTCTGGAAAGCGCTCCCCCGCACCCCGCCCCATCATGTCAATCGCTTTTCCCTCATAATTATAAGCTTATTTACCGTTTTTGAGAAGCCCCGCAGAAGGAAAAAGACCGGGGTATATCCGCACTGATATGTTGCGAACATACTCCGGTCCCTCATTTTTCAAATATTATTTCATTGTATTATTACATTATTTCACTGTCCCATTGCTGCGCTCCGCGGTTTTCCTTCCTTTTACACAGGGAAAGCGCCGCAATCACTGCGCTGCCGGCGAACGTTCGATACCCTCCCCTGCGGGATTGCTGCCGAAGAAGCACGGTTACTGCCGGTTATAGTAGTCGATTCCCTTATCCGGCCGGAAGTATGTACGGATGTAGCCGTCCGTCGAAACCACCACAAACTCATTGGTCTCTTCCAGATAGTAAATATCATCCCCATCCTCTGCTTCCAGCTTATGCAGCGCGTCCGGCGACTGAATCACGCGGTTCGCTCCCGCGAGATATTCCTCCGCCGTGCTGTAGTCGAACTCTCCGCCGTGCTTTTCAAAATGCTGCTCCAGATACGAATCCCGCCGGAAAGTATACAGAATCTCAACTTCATTCTGATCTCCGTCCGCCGTATCCTGCGCGGCGTCCGTAATTTCCGGTGTTGGGGTGTTCTCCGGCATCGGGGTGCTCTCCGGCATCGGGGTGCTCTCCGGTGTCGGCGTGCTTTCCGGCATCGGGGTGTTCTCCGGTGTCGGCGTGCTTTCCGGCGTCGGCGTGTTTTCCGGCACTGGGGTGCTTTCCGGAACCGGGGTGTTCTCCGGCGTCGGCGTGTTTTCCGGTATCGGGGTATTTTCCGGCATCGGCGTGCTTTCCGGCGTCGCTTCCGGTGTCAGCATGCCTTCCGGTGTCGGTATTCCGGTTGATGGTGTAATGCTGTTGCTGGTCATATCCGCCGGCTGATCTGTATTTCCGCCCAGATATTTTCCAGCAACAAACAGTATCAGCAGAAGCAGCGCGCCGAAAAGTGCCCTTGTCCATTTCTTCTGTCCTGCCATACTGCTCTGACCGCCAGTGCTGCCGCCCCGGCCAGTGTTCGTCACCGTACTGCCCGAAGCTGCTCTGCCCGTTTCTCCGGTCCGTGGGCGGCTCCCGCTGGTATTGTTTCTGCTCTCCGATTTACCGGAGTTACCAGTACTGCCGCTTTTACTCTCACCGCCTGCGGAACCGTCACTTCCGTTTCCGGCCGCATCGCCGGAAGAACTCCCGCCGGTACTGCCCGCGCCTGCCGAAAAACTATTATGGTTTTTCTGATCTCTGTCTGAAAGATCGCTTCCGCTTCCGACCGTGTTATCTGAAAAACCGCCGCTTCCTGCCCGTCCGCCTGAAAAACGGCTGCCGCTGCTGCCTGAAAGACTGCTGCCGGCCGTACTGTCCGCAAAGCTGGCATCACGGTTCCTGCCTGCGCTGTCAGCTGTATCTGTACCGGCATTTTTGCTTTCTTTGTTCATGCTGCCGTCTTCACCGGTTCCGGCTGATCCCGGGTCGTTTTTCGTACCGGCGCCATATCGGGTGCCTGTTCCGTACGAACGGCCGCCGTAGGATGAGCCCGACATCCGTTTCCGGACCTTATTTTCATCCCGGCATGATTTACAGCGCTTCGGTAACTCCAGTCCCTTATTCCTGTAAAAATCAATTTCTGATTCGGTCAGTTCAAATTCCTTTTCACATTGCTTACACTTTAATATCAATACATAATCCTCCTGTCAATTTCATATGAAATTCCGTCTTCCCTTAACTTTTGTTACTTCCAATTTCCCCCATTTTTTCAGATTCCTGATTCCTTGCCTCTGCCGAACAGTGTATGACAATATCTTCCTATTTTTTGTTGAGCTTCTTCCTGCAGATATCCTGAATACAGCATTTATCACAGTAAGGACTTGTCCGGGCTGTACAGACTGCTCTGCCGTGATCCACAAGCCGATGGCAGAACGAGTTCCCCTCCTCCGGCGGAATCAGCTCCCACAGAGCCATTTCAACCTTTTTCGGCTCAGTAATACCATCCACCAGCCCCATACGGTTGGTCAGGCGGATGCAGTGCGTATCCGTTACAATCGCCGGCTTCCCGAACACATCCCCCATAATCAGATTTGCACTTTTGCGCCCGACACCGGGCAGTGCGAGAAGCGCGTCAAAATCCTCCGGCACCTTACCGCCGTACCGGTCACGCAGCACCTTCATGCAGGCGCTGATATCCCGTGCTTTGCTGCGGCCCAGGCCGCACGGCCGCACAAGTTCCTCTATTTCCTCCGCAGGCGCTGCCGCAAGGGCATTGATATCCGGAAATTTCTCGTAAAGGGTCTGCACCACCACATTAACCCGCGCATCCGTGCACTGCGCAGCCAGCCGCACACTGACAAGCAGTTTCCATGCCTCATCATATTCCAGTGTGCAGTCCGAGAGCGGATACTCCTGCTTCAGCCGCTCAATAATTGCAAGAGCCAGCTTTTTCTTTGCCTGCTTTGACCGTACAGATGTCCTGTGCCCGTTAAGCTGCTTCAGCGGCTTCAATTTTCCGGATTCCTTCCGCTGCCCGGAAGACCCGCCTGATTTTTGCTGCTGCTTCGTGGATCTCTGTGCGGACTTCCGCGTCAGCCCTGTTTTTTCCTCTGCAGTTACCTGTCCAGACTGCATTGTTTGTTCTATATATGTTTCTAATGTTAAATGTTGGGACTGCCTTGTCTTTTCCCCTGTCACTGACGATTCCTTCACTGCACGCTTCGTCTGCCTTACCGGTTTCTCCGCTTTCAAATGTCCGGATGGGTCTGCCTTTTTCTCTGCTTCTGACGATTCCTGCGCTGCACGCTTCGTCTGCCTTACCGGTTTCTCCGCTTTCAAATGTCCGGACTGGTCTGCTTTTTTCTCTTTCGCTGACACTTCCTGCGCTGCACGCTTCGTCTGCTTCATCTGTCCGGTCTTTCTTCCAGCTGTCAGCTGTCCGGACCGGTCTGCTTTTTTCTCTTTCGCTGACACTTCCTTCGCTGCCTGTTTGGTCTGTTCAATCTGTCTCTTCGCTGTCAACTGCACGGACTGCCCTGTCTTTTCCTCTGCTGCTTCCTGCGCAGATTTACGCACCTGCCTTTTCGCCGTCCGCTGCGCTTCCTGTTTTCCCGGCGCAGTCCTTCTCTTCTCGGTTTCCTGCACTGTCCGTTTCATCCGTCCTCTCTCCGTTCCGACAATTCTCCTGCTCAGCTTATATTTTAACATAGATTACGGATAAAGTGGTACTACTTTTTATTGCCTTTCTTCCCTCCCATTCCGTTTTTTTGACCAGAACGGGCAGAACTCCGGACAGCAGCATTCATTTTTTCGCCGATATTCAGACAGCTTTCCGGCATTTTTCTATCAATTTTTTATAGATCCGCTCTACAAACCAGGGTTCTGTTGACGCATCCAATGCATCCTCAGAATCCCACCATTTTACTGCCTGATTTTCCTCTTCGTTTACGATTAATGCCTCGCCTTCCTCCGCCTCAGCCAGGTAGGTAATATTCAAATGCAAATGGCTTGGTACATAAATACCTCTTCTGACATGTCCGTCCACCGTCAGAATTTCCAGGCTGAATATATCCGGGCTCACCAAAACCGCATTGCGAACGCCCGTTTCTTCCTGCAGCTCTCTCATGGCCACCGAGCGCAGGTCTGCGTTTCCGTCTGCATGGCCGCCGATCCACGACCACGAATTATAGATATTGTGATATACCATTAATGTCCTTGTCCGCTCCTTATTCACGGTCCATATAGAAGCAGTAAAATGGGCGGTCTGATTTTCCCGTTCCAGATAATCCGCATGAGCCGCCATATACCGGAGCATCTGCTCTTGATCGGCCGCTTCCTGCTGATTCATGGGAATATAGTTTCTGATATCCTGAAATAAGCTCATTCTTCCGTTTCTCCTTGATTTAATTGTATTTCACACATCCTCACTTCTGTCCGGAAGCCACAATTCTGCAAAGCTGCCTCCTTAATCTGCCGGCCTTGTTTCTCCGCCCTGCAGCTTTCCGGTCAGATAGAAGATGGCAAGCTGCGTCCGATCCCGCAGCTTTAGTTTCTCCAGAATTTCGCTGATATAATTTCTTACAGTGCCCTCGCTCAGATAGAGAGCTTCCGCAATCTCCCGATTGTTCTTTCCGGAAGCGACCTGTTCGGCTACAAGTATTTCCCGTTCTGTGAGTCCCAGCCTGCCGAAGCTCTTTCTTCTGGGCTCCTCCTCCCTGCTCTTCATGAGCAAAGGCATTTTTGACACAACCTCCCCTCCGAATACACTCTGGCCGGAACAGACCGCGCGCAGCGCCGGGAGCAGGCTCTCAAAATCCTGTTTCAGCAGATAGCCCCGCGCACCAAGCCGCAGCGCCCGCACAATATATTCGTCGTCGGAGAAGGTGGTCAGAAACAAAATCGCGGCCTCCGGGCTTTCCTTCAGAATTTTCTCAGCGGCCTCCAGCCCGTCCATTTCTCCCATCCGGATATCCATCAGCAGGACATCCGGCCGCAGCTGCCGGTACAGGCGCACGGCGTCCGTTCCGCTCTGTCCCGTTCCGACAACCTCCGCCTCGCCCCCGGCCTCCAGAATCATTTTCAGCGATAACGTAACGAGCCGGTCATCATCCACAACCAGGACACGCATACCACCCCTTCTTTCCTTCCATATTTTCCCTTTTTAATATCGTTCCCTGCGATTTCCGTCCGTTTCTGCTTTCTTCTTCAGGGCTTTTCTTCTGTTGTTTTCCACCGGCCTTGCTTCAACGGCTTCCGGCCTCCCTCCGACTCTGCTTCGGAATCACAGCAAAAATCCGAAAACCGTTTTCCGCGCGGATGCTCAGCGTTCCGCCGAGGCTCTCCACGCGCTCCCGCATGCTTTCCAGCCCCATTCCGCGGCCGTCGGAGGCAGCGGACACCGTCCCGTTATCCTGGATCAGAAGCTGGTAGATTGCTGGGTGCTCGCGCAGAACAAGGTCGATTCTTGTCGCGTCGCTGTGCTTGGCCGTGTTGGTCACCGCTTCCCGAACGATCGCCGCAAAACAGTATTTCAGCGCGCGCGGCGCCCCCTCCGTCATATCGTAATCAATATTCAGGGTGATTCCCGGATACTCCGGCGCCAGCGCGCGGAGCATGGCTTCCAGATCAAACGCTTCGTCCTTCAGATCGTGGACGCTCTGCCGGATGCTGTCCATCGCCGTATTGAGCGTCCCCTGCAGCGCCTCCAGCGGTTCCTTCAGATTTTCCTGCCGGTTGATTGCGCGCAGCGCTCCCGCCTGCAGAAGCGACCGAGAGAGCAGGTGTCCCACATTATCATGGATCTCCCGCGCAATCCGGTTTCGCTCCGACAGCATAGCCACACGAATTTCCCCGTCCTGCCGCAATGCCGTTTCCCGCTGCCCGCGCTCGACGCGAAGCCTAAGCTCGGAATATTCATCCTCCAGCAGCCGGTATTTCCTCTGCGCCCCGTCCAGGCTCCGCGCTTCCCGCGCCAGCACAAGCATAAGAACAAAAGCCACTGCCTGGATGCCCAGCCGCTCCGGATGCAGAAGGGCCGGCAGAAGCGCAGCGGAAAGCCATCGCTCCTCCCGGCGGTACGCCAGCTCATAGCAGGCGAGCGGCGCCATCCAGATAAACCCGGGGAAGGCCGCGCACAAAAACAGATAAACGACAGCAAGAGCTGTATACACAGCTCTCCTGTCAAAGCACATCGACACGCTGCTGACTGCTATCGCAGCCAGCATGCCGATTACGCATTCCGTATCAATTTTTCCGGTGCTCAGCGCCGCCAGGCAGCACAGCCAGAGCGCCAGCCGGTTCCATACCCCGTTCATACCTCCCGCCCTCCGCTCTCTGTTCTCCGCCCTCTTTCCCGCGTCATACAACTGCAGGCCTGTTCATTCTGCAGTTCCGGGCGCAGCTTCGGCTCCACTGGCTGTTCCGCTGCGCAAAGCGCCTGTATCCGTCCCTGCTGCATTCCTCCGCCGGAAAACCAATTTCTGCTGCATTCCTCCGCCAAAAAACCCAATTTCTGCTGCATTCCCGCCGGAAAACCGGATTTTGGCTGCCTTCGCTGCCGCAATGCCTCTGTTGTTTACTGAGTTCTCTGCCGTCTGGATGCCGCCATCGCAATGCAGAAAAACATCACCGCATAAAGCAGCTGCACACCGAGCCCGCCCCAGAATTCCGCTATTCCCTCCGACGTAAAATCCGACGCCTTTATCATAGCATTATTTGAAACAATATACCAGTAAGTCGGCATAAATTTTGCAATTTTCAGGATCCCGCCTCCCATCACCTCCAAAGGCACAAACACTCCGCCGAGAAAGCACGGTCCCAGCGAGACGATGAGCGACAGCGCCGACAGCACCTCCGCTTTTTTTGCCAGGAACCCGAGCATTACGCTGAGAGAAACACTGAGGGTAACAAAGCACAGGGAATTCATTCCCGACGCCAGGAAGGTAAACACCGTACTCTCCTCCCGGTAAAGAATCAGGGCAATCAGCTCAAACAGCAGCCAGACGCCTCCGCCGACGGTCACCGTTCCCAGCGCCAGCTGCATATTTCTTGAAGTAAGACTGAGGGAGGAACACATTGTGCGCCGGCGCACCCTTTCGCTGTTAAATGAAATCAATATATTACCGAGAGCCGAAGTAAGCATTGCCAGAAAAATATAGGCAAGATTCTGATAAAAATAATAAATCTGCGGTTCCCGATGCGACTCTTCTCCGCTGTACACCAGCACCTCTGCAGCCGCCGGGCTCTCTTTGGCAAGCACCATGGCCTCCTCCGGTTCTGCACCGGCAGCCAGGTATGCACGCAGTGCGGACAGATAACCCTCTACCTGCATATCGAGGTAATATCCCATCGCGCTGTCCTGCACCTTATAATTTTCAAGCGCAATGTCCTCACCCGCAAGCACTGCCGCCTCATAGCCTTCCGGAATAATTAGCACATAGTAGATTTCCCGGTAAAACATCTCATTCTGCAGCACGGTCAGATCGTCCGGCTCCTCCACATAGGTATTGCGGGCGGAAAGATACTCCCGGAGTGCCTCGCCCAGCCGGCTGTCGTCCCGGTTGAGAACGGTGAACGGAATATCGGAATCCTGGTAAAGCTGTTCCCCGCTTTCCTTCGCCGAGTTTGTTGTAATAACCGCGATCAGGACAAATATCCATATATAGACGAGCAGCGACGGCAGATTTCGCCGGAGCAGCAGCATAAACAATTTAAAGGTTTGCATTTTCTCTCCTTTCCGGTTACAGGCTCCGGTAACGCTGCTTTTTCAGCACTGCCGCAGAAATCAGCCCGAATACCGCCGCTTCTGCAAGCAGCGTTGCGATGCAGCTTATGAATGCTGTATCATTGGATGTCACAGCCAGATGGTAGAAGCAATCCGAAATCAAAGCCGCCGGATTGATCCGGTTGACAAACGGTACCGATTTCTGGATCATATGCTTCATCCCCCCCACCATCAGCCCGCTCAGAAAGCTCATAGCGAGCACGGTTGAAGTCATTACAGCTGTCTTCACATTTTTCCCGCCCCGGATTATGATGCCGAGAAAATATCCAAAGGCAATCCCGGCAAGGCATGATACCGCCCCGGCAAGCAGAATTTTTCCGTACTGCTGCCCCAGGTCAACATGCAGCACCAGCCGCAGCCAGACAAGCAGCAGGAGAAATGTCGCGTACTCAACCGTAAAGGCGGCCGCGAAATCCGTCAGCACCGCAGCTCCCTTCCGTGTCGGCGAAACAAGTCTGCGCACCGCCACACGCGTTTGATCCGCCTGGATCTCCGAGGTATTCATCAAGCCGAAGGTTGCCCCAAACAGGCAGGTCATCGCCATCAGCGCAAAATAATACTGAGAAAACGGATCCATCACACCCTCACTGATGGATATTTCCTTATTGCTTTCGGAGTTTGAAAACAGACTTTCCGCCGCTTTTACCGCTGCTTCCGGACTTTTCTCCAGCGCCGCCTGTATCACCCGCTCGCCCTGCAAATATCTATCTACAAGATTTTTTAATATAGTCTGATTCATACCGTTTTCGGCAAATTCAAGACGTACATTATCAGACAGTACAAGAATTCCCGCAAGTTCACCGTCCTTCAGCAGCCGGGCTGCCGCTTCGTAATCCTTTTCCGGTGACAGCTCCAGAATGCCGTCCTTTCCGGAAACCGCCTCCAGAAAGCTTTTCAGGCCAAGTGCACCGCCCGAGGCTCCGGTATATTTCAGATTTTCTCCCTGCTCCACCACCGCCACGGGAATCCGTTCCAGATTTTCCGTGGAGCTGCTGATGCTGGAAAATGCCATGTGAAAAAACACTCCCAGAATCAGCGGGAATACACTTGCCCAGAACAGTTCCGCGCGGTCGTTCAGCAGGCGCTTCAGCCGGTATTGATATAATTTCCAGAACATATATGCTCCCCCCTCCTAATCCCTCAGCTGCTTTCCGGTAATCTCCAGAAATACGTCATTGAGCGTCGGCAGCTCAGAATAGACCCTCCCGAAGCTGATGTTTTCCTGCTTCAGATAATCAATCAGCCTCACCAGATTTCGCTGCCCCTTTGTGTAATACACCTTGAGATGATTATCCTCATATTCCGTTTTATAGACATGGGGGAGACTGCGGAAGCTTTCTTTCTGCTGCTCCGTCAGCTCCAGAATCTCCACCTGGATGGTCTCCCCGGTCTTGATCATGTCCTTGAGCTCTTCCTTTGTGCCAATGGCAAGATTTTTTCCTCCATCCATAATGGCAATGCGCGTGCAGATCTGCTCCACCTCCTCCATATAGTGCGAGGTGTAAACAATCGTTGCGCCCTGCTCATTCAGCTGCCGGATTCCCTCCAGTATTTTGTTCCGGCTCTGCGGATCCACCGCAACGGTTGGTTCATCCATAAATATCAGCTTCGGCCGGTGTGCGATGCCGCACGCGATATTCAGCCGCCGCAGCAGACCGCCGGACAGCTTTTTGGGGTGGAATTTCCGGAATTCATTCAGCCCGGCAAACTCCATGGCCTCCTCGACATACTGTCTGCGCAGCGTCTTATCCCTGACATACAGGCCGCAGAAATAATCAATATTTTCATACACGGTCAGCTCGTCGAACACAGCCACATCCTGCAGTACCACTCCTATCTGCCGCTTCAGCTCATAGCTGTCCGGCCGCATCGGCTGCCCGAACACCTCAATGGTTCCCTTGTCATATTGCAGCAGGGCGAGGATGCAGCTGATCGTCGTAGATTTTCCCGAACCGTTCGGTCCGAGCAGGCCGAAAATCTCTCCTTCCCGGATCTCCAGGCTGAAATGATCCAGCGCCATCAGCTCCTTGTAGCGTTTGACCAGATTCTCCACTTTGATAACAACTTTTGCTTCCATAAAAATACCCTCATTTCTGATTTTGAATTTCTGATTTTGATTTTCCGGTTTGTTTTCCGGTTTTAACTTCCAGCTTTGATTTTTAACTTTAACTTTTACTTTGACTTTTGGCATCTGATCTTGACTTCCAGTTGGACTTCCGGCTTCACCTTTCCTCTTTTCAGACATCTGATCTCGACTTCCAATTAGACTTCCGACTTCACCTTTCCACCTTTCAGACATCTGATCTCGATTTCCAATTAGACTTCCGGCTTCACCTTTCCTCTTTTCAGACATCCGATCTCGACTTCCAGTTAGACTTCCGGCCTTATTTTCGGCTTTATTTCCAAGCTTTTTTGATCCCCGGTCGTAATGTCTTATTGCGCTGCTTCTGCTATAATGATAACACACCGATCCGATTTGCTGCAGTGACAGACGTCAGCAATCGAGGCATAAAATGCTAAAGAAAGGGATGACAAATGTCATCAGCACAGCAACTGCGGCCTGCTTAAACCGGCCGCTCCCGCCAGTCCCCGCATCAGCAGATTTTAAATCAAAAGCTTCCCCGCAGCTAATTTACTTTAATGCACAGCAAAAGCCCGCAGATCCGAATTCCTGATCTGCGGGCCCCTCGTCTTCCTGTATGCTGTTCCTGATCCAGTGGATCAAAATGCGCCGATCTTACGCGAACGGATTCTCCGTCGGGTACTTTGCGGATGCCGGCTGGTTGTAGCCGATCTCATCCACCTCAACGCCGATGTATTTGTAAATCTCATAGATCGCCTTGCCGAAATGTCCGAACGCAACCGCGCCGTGGTGCGGGTAGTTCTTCTCAATCAGCACATGACGGTAGAAGCGTCCCATCTCCGGAATCGCAAACACGCCGATTGAACCGAAGGACTTTGTCGCTACCGGAAGAACCTCGCCCTGTGCGATATAGCCGCGCAGCTTGCAGTCCGCGGTGCTCTGCAGACGGTAGAACGTGATATCGCCAGGTGCGATGTCGCCCTCGAG
>ERZ808040.189-NODE-189-length-60444-cov-14.702437_pt1 | contig 60444 bp, 66 predicted proteins | sample MGYA00380191_ERZ808040 | MGnify/ENA primary metagenome ERZ808040 (study PRJEB31490, sample SAMN06133395) | mouse gut metagenome | isolation source: J6 | host: mice | place: China: Chengdu | collected 2015-05 ...
CACATCCTGCTGGCCCGTCAGGTGGGCGTGCCCGCCATCGTGGTGTTCCTGAACAAGTGCGACCAGGTGGACGACGAGGAGCTGCTGGAGCTGGTGGAGATGGAGGTCCGTGAGACCCTGTCCGGCTACGAGTTCCCCGGCGACGATATCCCCATCATCAAGGGTTCCGCTCTGAACGCCCTGACCTGCGAGTCCGGCAACGTGGACGACGCTGATTTCGCCTGCATCAAGGAGCTGATGGACGCTGTTGACAGCTACATCCCCACTCCCGACCGCAAGGCCGACCTGCCCTTCCTGATGCCCGTTGAGGACGTGTTCACCATCACCGGCCGCGGCACCGTGGCTACTGGCCGTGTGGAGCGCGGCCAGCTGAAGGCGGGCGAGACCGTCGAGATCGTCGGTCTGCAGGAGGAGAAGAAGTCCACCGTCGTCACCTCTATGGAGATGTTCCGCAAGACCCTGGATTACGTCGAGGCCGGCGACAACGTTGGCTGTTTGCTGCGCGGCGTGAACAAGGACGAGATCGAGCGCGGCCAGGTGCTGTGCAAGCCCAACTCCATCCAGCCCCACACCAAGTTCGTGGGCCAGGTGTACGTGCTGAGCAAGGACGAGGGCGGCCGTCACACCCCCTTCTTCAACAACTACCGTCCTCAGTTCTACTTCCGTACCACCGACGTGACCGGCGTCATCAATCTGCCCGAGGGCACTGAGATGTGTATGCCCGGCGATAACGTGGACATGAACGTGGAGCTGATCACCCCCATCGCCATCGAGAAGGGCCTGCGCTTCGCCATCCGCGAGGGCGGCCGCACCGTGGGTTCCGGCGTCGTCATTGATGTCGCTGAGTAATTTCAACGCTTGAGCTGTTTAAAAGCCAGCCGTCATAAAGACGGCTGGCTTTTTTGTGCGGCCGCCGGGGTCCCCGCAAAGCGGGGCGGCGCGGAAGCGCCGTGCAAGCGTTTTCGCCACAGGCGAAAACCTTGGCGCAGGGCCGGCTCTGCCGACCCGAGCATTGAAATCAAAAGGGGCCCACACACGGCCCACCGTGTGGGGATTTGGCCGCACCGTAGGTTCCGGCGTCGTCATTGATGTCGCCGAGTAATTTCAACGCTTGAGCTGTTTAAAAGCCAGCCGTCATAAGACGGCTGGCTTTTCTATTCTGCTCACTCCCAGGTGCGAGGGATTCCGCATCCCCGAATCGGGGCTTCTAAAACACCGCCTGAACCAGCACCATGTAAAGAATCGTGCCGCCCACAATGGACACCATATTATTCTTCTTCCACAGGTGGAGAAAAACCACCGCCAGGCCCGCAATTAAGCCGGGTGCCCAGGCGCTGAGCTGCGCGAAGCTGGTCCCCCTGTAGCAGTACACGATCAGCATGGCGATTACCGCCGGGGGCAGAAAGCGTCCCAGGTACAGCACCACCTTCGGCGGCTCTCCTCCCCGGCCAAAGAGCAGAAAGGGCAGGGCGCGGGTGAGAAACGTCACCACCGCCATCACCGCCACGGAGGCGGCAATCTGCGCCGTCGTCATTGTCCCTCGCCCCCTTCCAGCCAGGGCCGGAGCAGCAGCAGCCCACCCACCAAAATGGCCAGGGCGGGGATGAGAAACCGCCCGTTTTCCGCCCCAAAAAGGAATAGGCACACCAGCGTCCCCGCCGCCCCCAAATATGCCGGAACATGGCGGGCGCTGGACTGCCACTGCTCCACGGCGATGACCAAAAACAGCGCCGTCATGGCAAAGTCAATCCCCTCCGTGTTGATGGTAATGAGCGCCCCCGCCGCCGCCCCAATCAGGGACCCGGCAATCCAATACAAATGGTCCAGCAGGGCAATGGCAAAGTAAAAGCCTTTCTCGTTCACACCCTCCGGGGCCTCCACCCCGGCCAGCAGCGCGTACGTCTCGTCGGTGAGGGAGAACATCATATAGAGCTTCCGCCAACCCATTCCCTTGAACTTTTCCAGCATGGACAACCCGTATACCAAATGCCGGAAGTTGATCATCAGCGTGAGAAAAGCCACGTCTCCCAATGGGGCGCTCTTGTCCAGCAGGTCCACCCCCAGGTACTGCCCGCTGCCGGCGTAGATGCTCACCGACATCACGGCGGCCCACGTGGGGGCAAAGCCCGCCGCCGACAGCATCCAACCAAACACGGTGCCAATGGACAAGTAGCCCATGAGCACCGGGACGGTGTGGGGAAAGGCGGCGGCCAGGGTTTTTCGGTTCATTGGTGTTCACTTCCTTATAAGAAGCGCGGAGCAGGCGGCTGCGAGGGAGCTTGGAGCGGAGCGAGGATGAAAAATGCGGATTTGCAAAGCAAATCTGTTTTTCATCTGAGCCGCAGTGAAAGCGACCGAGCGTCCAGCCGTCTGCGCAGCGTGACAACGTCGGAGTAAGCTTCGTATCGCTCGCTTCGCCGCAGGCGGCAAAGCTCACTCACTGCGCTGCTCCTCCTTTCCTCACAAAGCCTGAAAAATGGCTTTGCGGGGACCCCGGAAGCTTCGCATTACTGTGCTAAATTGACACAATTATTATACCGTCAAGCTTTCGCTCTGGCAAGGGCCGGCTTTTACAGATTGTTCATTGTAATCCCATTTGGATTTGGCTATAATATTCTTAATAACAAATATGCCCAGCCCACAAACCGGGCAGTATGGAGCGTGACCTGCCATGAAAAAGCTTCTCTACATCTATAACCCCGCCGCCGGGCGCAAGACCGCTAAGGCCAACCTGTCCGACGTGATGGAGGTATTCGCCCGCCAGGGCTATGAGATCACCGTCCACCCCACCCAGGGGCGGGGGGACGCGGTGAGCACCGTCATTCAGCTGGGCGGTAGCCACGACCGGGTGGTGTGCTGCGGCGGGGACGGCACCCTGAACGAAACAGTCCAGGGCCTGCTGGCCCTGCCCAAGGACCGCCGCCCCGTGCTGGGCTATATCCCGGCGGGCACCACCAACGACTTTTCCCGCACCCTGGAGCTGCCCCGCACCCTGCCTGAGCTGGCGGAGACGGCGGGGGAGGGCGTGCCCCGGCTCATCGACGTGGGCCAGGCGGAGGGCCGTCCCTTTACCTACGTGGCGGCCTTCGGGCTGTTCACCGACGTGTCCTATTCCACCCCCCAGCAGAACAAAAATCTGCTGGGCCACTTTGCCTACGTGCTGGAGGGGATGGGCAAGCTGGCCAATATCCCCAGCTACCACATGACCGTGTCCACGGACGACGGCCGGGAGGTGGAGGGCGACTTCATCTACGGCATGGTGGGCAACACCGTATCGGTGGGCGGGCTGGTGAACCTGCCCCGGGACAAGGTCCTGCTGGACGACGGGCGATTTGAGGTCATCCTCATCCGCCAGCCCCAGAACGGCAAGGACTGGCAGTCCATTCTCACCGCGCTGACCACTTTGGAGATGGTGCCGGACGGCGCGGTAGTGGGTTTTGCCGCCAGCCAGGTCACCTTCACCTGTGGCCAACCCGTGGCCTGGACCGTGGACGGGGAATTTGGCGGCGAGCAGCAGATCACCACCGTAAAAAACCTCCCCCGCGCCCTTACCATTGCTTGCGGCGCAGGAAGCGCGGAGCCGTCGTGAGCAGCGCGGATGGAGCGGAGCGAGGGCAAAAGCCCAGCCGCCGCGAAGCGGCAGGCGGGTTTTGTCCGAGTCGCAGCGAAGCCGCGCGTCGCGAACAGGTGAAGCGTGACAACAGGAAGCGCGGAGCAGGCGGCTGCAAGGGAGCTTGGAACGGAGCGAGGATGAAAAACCAAGATTTGCCGCGCAAATCTGTTTTTCATCCGTGTCGCAGCGAAAGCGACCGAGCGTCCAGCCGCCTGCGAAGCGTGACAGCGTTGGAGCAAGCTTCGTATCGCTCGCTTCGCCGCAGGCGGCAAAGCTCACTCACTGCGCTGCTCCTCCTTTCCCCACAAAGCCTGAAGGACGGCTTTGCGAGGGCTCCGGAAAAAGCGCGGAGCCGTCGTAAGCGGTGAAACTGAATTTCAAACAAGCAGCCCGGCGGGATTTCCCGCCGGGCTTGTTAATTATTCGGGGAATTGGACGTGGGCGTAATAGTCCTCTTGAATGATGAGCTTGGAGTAGTTCACCTTCGCCGCCACCAGGCGGTGCACCCGCTTGACGTAAGCTTCCTCATCCTCCAATTCAATGCCCTCGTTGGGCGTAAAGGTCTTGGTGTTGGCCTCGTAGGTGCCCGCGGCGGTGATCCAGCTGTTGCCCCGGCTCATGTTGTTGGCGAACACCACCAGGGGCATACAGTTGGAATACTGGTCCGGCTCATAGTTGGTGGCGAACACGTCCCGCCCGGAATAGAGCCGGGAGTCGTAGTCCAGCCCGAACAGATTGCAAAGAGTGGGCACGATGTCCACCGAGGAGCAGGGGGTATCCACCTCAATGGGCTCCTCAATGGCCCCGGACCACATGAGCAGGGTGCTCTTGTACCGGGAGGTGTCCCCCTCCGCGTCCTCAAATCCCCGCAGCTCGTTGTAATAGTCCTCCCCCGTTTTCTCGTCCACCATCAGGTAAGGATAGTGGTCGGCAGCCATGACGATGAGGGTGTCATCGGCAATTCCCGCCGCCTCCAGCTTGTCCACCAGGCACTTCAGAGCCAGGTCCAGCTCTATGCTGCAGGCCAGGTAGGCCTGGGAGCTCTCGGACAGGTCGGGGTACTTGGCCTCCACCGCCTCCCGGTGCCTGGCGGACATATCGTTACCGCTCCAGGTGTACAGGCCATGGCCGCTCACCGTCATATAGTAGGCGTGGAAGGGGGTGCCGTCCTTCACGTAGGCGTCGATATAGCTGTCCGCCGTCTCCTCCATCATCTCCTGGTCGGACTCGGGCCACCACCTGTTCGCCACGCTCTGGGCCATCTCCAGGCCGCTGCCGATGCCCTTGTAGTCGTACCCAAAACTGGGCAGATACTTGTCGCGGGGATAGTAGTCAAACGTGTGGTCGTGCCAAGCGGGGGTGGCATATCCCAGGGGGGCCAGCAGATGGGGCAGCGTGGTGGGCATGAACCGCTCCGCGCTCACCACGGGGGAGGAGCTGCTGCCGATCCAGTTGGGAATCACGCCGGTGGTGACGGAGAACTCCCCGCCGATGGTGGACAGCGTCCAGTCGGGCTGGTAGAAATTATTGAATATGAACCCCTCGTGGGTGAGCTTGTACAGAGTGGGAGTGAGCTCCTCGTCAATGGCGTAGGGCGAAAACGCCTCGGCGGTGATCAGAATTAGGTTTTTCCCTGCAAACATCCCTGTGTACTCATTTTTCTGGGAGGGGATCACGTTGGCGAAATACTGGTGCATATTCTTCAGGGTCTCGTCCGTCTCCGCCTCCGCCATTCCCTCAAAGTCGATGTTCAGGGCGTTGGGGCCGTCCTCCCTGGGCCGGTCCGGCCTGTCCGACGGATGGGCGGAGGGCCGCTCGCTCTCGCCGGGCGCGATGGCGGGGGTGCTCACCGGATCGTCGATAAACTCCCCCAGGGGCGGCGCGGGCACGCCCGCCACGGCGTACTCAAGCTCCAGCCGCATGGAGGTGAGCAGGCCGAAGTGGGGGACAGCGGTGTTGGTGGTGAACTCATAGGTATAGTAGCTGCCCACCGGGCCCAGGGTGGCCACCAGGTAAGCGCTGAGCTGGCAGGCCACCAGCACCGCCGCCAGGATGATGCGCACGGGGTTCTCGCTCCCCTCCTCCAGCACCACACGGCAGCGCAGCGCCACAAAGGCAACCAGGGGCACAAAGGACAGCAGGATAAAGGGGATCATCCCCAGCACCACCTGGACCACCGTGGAGCCGAAGTCCCCGGCCACATTGCCCGCCATGCCCCCCATAAAGGTGACGCCATAGTACAGGTTAAAGGTGGCCCGGCACCCCCGCTCCACGCAGAAAATCACCGCGCCCAGCCCTAAGATCACCCCGCCGGCAATCCGTCCGGCGGTCTTCCAGGGCAGCAAATCCAGAAGGAGCCAGATCACCAGCCCCGCCGCGATGGAAAACAGCGCGATGGGCAACAGAGCCAGGTCAAAAAAGGGCGCGCTGCGGTCAAAGGCGCGCAGCAGCAGCTCGTGATAGAGTATGGCGGCCGGGAAAAACAGGGCGGACAGTGCAGGTCCTCCCACGTTTCGCCGCCCGGTATATCCGGCAGAGCCGGCATAGGGACGATACATCGTGGTCACTCCCATGGATTGGTGTGGCAAGCGGTCCGCCGCCTGCCTTTGCGCCCTTTAGCATACCACAAGAGGGACCGAAATGCAATGAATCCGTCAAAATTTAAAGAATAATAAAGGGATTCCTCCCCTTTTATATCCCCGTCTGAATGGCCGCCCCGGTGTAGTAGTGCGCCACGATCTCCCGCCAGCCGCTGCCCGCCTTGGCCATGGCGTTGGCCCCGTACTGGCTCATACCCACTCCGTGGCCGTAGCCCGTGACGGAAAAGGTGAACACCCCCTCCGCCTCGCTCACGTCGAAGCAGGCTGAGCGCAGGGAAAACAGCGACCGGGCCGCTCCCCCGCTGAGAGACGCACCCCCCAGGGACAGGGAGGCCACTCGCCCCGAAGCACTTCGGACGACATTTGTAAACCACCCAGACGGCTCGCCGGACAAGTCGCAACCCAGCCCCTCCGTCTCCGCCAGCTTGCGCACCTCGTCCGCCGTGAGGGTGACGGTGGAGCGATAGTTGGGCACCTCCTCCCCCTCGGGGCTGTCCACCGGCACCAGGTAGGGCAGGGACCGGCCCCACACCTCCGCCGCGTCCGCCGTGGACCCCGCCGCTGAGGAGAAAAACACCGCCTGGATGGGCGCACCGCCGTAGGTGAGCACCTGTCCGTCCGTATCCGCCACCGCCCCCGCAACCTTCACTGTAAACGCCTGGGCGTCCTGCGCCCAGCGCTGGGCCGCGTCCTCCGGGGTGATGTACGCCTGACAGCAGGCCGAGTCGGCGCAGATGTCCGCCCCGTCCTCCTCATGGCTGCGCGCCCCCAGCTTCCAAAGGCTGTACGTCCGGGCGCACACCGCCTGGGCCCTCAGGGCCTCCGCCTCGAAGGAGGCGGGCATCTCCGCCGCCACCACACACCACAAATAGTCCCCCATGGTCATCTCCGTCACCGTTCCATCCCGCTGCAAAACCCGCAGCGTCTGGCTGCCGTCCCACGCCCCCGGCTGGGGTGTGGGCTCCGCCACCGGCGTGGGACTGGCCGGGAGCAGGGGCGCTTCCTCCGCCGTCTTTCCCTCTCCAATGGCCGCCAGGGGCAGCAGCAGCAGCGCCACACTCAAGACCAATCCCGTGGCAAAGGGGCGGCCCAGCGCCCCCCACGTCTGTACATTTCGCAAGTTTATCGCCTCGATTATTCAAAATTCGCAGGAGCGCCGAAAAAACCTCTGATTTATCAAGGGTTCTTCGGAAAAATTTGCATTGACTGCATACCAAAATTGCGTTATAATTATATTTGACCCATTTGGAAGGCTGGCACACCTACACGCGGAAGGAGGCGCTTCACCATGAGTCCCACCATCTATGAGACCTTAATCGAAGCCCAGCGCAAGGCCGTTGAGCAATACAACTCCTCAGTGGACTTCATTCAAGGGATATGCGGAGAGTTTGAGCGATATACCCAGATCTCCCCCAAGTATTACGAGAAGTACGATGTCAAGCGGGGCCTTCGCAACCACGACGGCACCGGCGTCATGGCCGGCGTCACCCTCATCGGCAACGTCCGGGGCTATGTCATGCAGGACGGAGAAAAGGTCCCCTCCCCCGGCCAGCTGTTTTACCGGGGCATCGACGTGGAGGAGCTCATCCAGGGCTTCACTGCCGAGGGCCGCTTCGGCTTTGAGGAGACCGCCTACTTACTCATGTTCGGCGGCCTGCCCACGACCCAGGAGCTGGAGCAGTTCCGGGACATCCTGGCCTATTACCGCGAGCTGCCCCCCAACTTCACCGAGGACATGATCCTCAAGGCCCCCAGTCACGACGTGATGAACGAGCTGGCCCGCTCGGTGCTGGCCCTGTACTCCTATGACCCGGACCCGGACAACAACGCCCTCCACATAGAGATGCTCCAGGCTCTGCGCCTCATCGCCCGCTTCCCGGTGATTGTGGCCCACGCCTTCGCCGCCAAGCGGCACTATTTCGACCGGGAGTCCCTCTACCTCCACCGGCCCCAGCCTGAGCTGTCCGTGGCCGAAAATTTCCTCTACTCCGTGCGCCACGACACCCAATTCACCCAGGAGGAGGCCCGCCTGCTGGACCTGTGCCTGGTGCTGCACATGGAGCACGGCGGCGGCAACAACTCCGCCTTTGCCTGCCGGGTGCTCTCCTCCTCCGGAACCGACATCTACTCCGCCATCGCCGCGGCGGTGGGCTCGCTGAAGGGCCCCAAGCACGGCGGCGCCAATATGCGGGTGATGAAGATGTTCGACGACATCATGGCCAACGTGAAGGACTGGAAGGATGACGAGGAGCTGTCCCGTTACCTCACCAGGATTTTGAAGAAGGAGGCGGGGGATGGTTCCGGCCTCATCTACGGCATGGGCCACGCCATTTACACCGTCTCCGACCCACGGGCCGTTATCTTAAAGCGCTTCGCCAAGAAAATGGCGGCGGAGAAGGGGCTGCTGGATGAATTTGAGCTGTTTGAGTCCGTGGAGCGCCTCACCCCCGACCTGTTCCACGCCGTCACCGGCCAGGAGAAGGCCATGTGCGCCAACGTGGATATGTACTCCGGCCTGGTCTATCAGATGATGGGCATTCCCCCCGAGCTGTACACCCCCCTGTTCGCCATCGCCCGCATTGTGGGCTGGTGCGCCCACCGGGTGGAGGAGGTCTACAACCCCTATGGCCGCATCATCCGTCCCGCCTACAAGGCGGTGGCTCCCAAGCGCTCCTTCACCCCCATCGCGGAGCGGGGCTGAGCCCAAACCGTGCTTCCGGCCTGCAAAAAACGGCGGCGCATACAGCGCCGCCGTTTTTATGCCTTCTCCCCGTCCTCCAGCCGGTAGCCCACTTTCCGTAGGTTTACAACTGTCGTCCGGGCGTCAAGATAGAACAGTTTCTTCCGCAAAAAAGAGACATAGGCCTCCACATTGTTGTCCTCCGCCGGTTCTCCGCCCCACAGCCGCTCCAAAATCATCCCTTTGGAGCACACCGACCCCGCCCGCTCCATCAACAGCCGCAGCAGTTCAAATTCCTTGGGGGAGAGCTGCACCGAACGCTCCCCCCGGCTGAGGGTATGGGCAGCGGCGTCTAAGCGCACGTCGGCGAACGCCAGCTCCTGGGCAGGGCTCTCTCCCTGCCGTCGGGTGAGAGCCCGCACGCGGGCCAGCAGCTCCTCCGGGGCAAAGGGCTTGGTCATATAGTCGTCCGCGCCGCAGTCCAGCCCGGCCACCTTGTCCGCCACCTGCGTCCGCGCTGTGAGCATCAGGATGGGCACGGACTTCCCCTTCTCCCGCAGCGCCCGGCACACGCCGAACCCGTCCAGCCCAGGCAGCATCACATCCAGCACCAAAAGGCCGTACGTCCCCTTCTGGGCCAGCTCCAGCCCCCGGAGGCCGTCCTCCGCCGTGTCCGCCTCATAGCCCCCGTCCCGCAGCAGCTGCGTCAGCGTCTCCGCCAGCCGGGGCTCGTCCTCTACCACCAGGATGCGCAAATGCCGTCCCTCCCGTCTGTCAAAGCAGTTTCACCGTGCCGGAGGATACGGTGTGCGCTCCGCCGCCGTCCTCCGTCACCCGCAGCGCAAAATAATCGTCGATTCCCTGGGCCGTGCCGGAGCGCACGCCTTCCCCCGTCTCAAAGAACACCCGCCGCCCCACCGTAAGGCAGTGGGCGCGGTAGCGCTCCAGATAGTCCTCCCGTCCCGCCGGGAAGGCCCCATTCATCTCCTCCAGCGCCCGCAGCAGGCACACCGCCAGGTGGTTGCGCTCCACGGGATAGCCCTCCAGCGCCAGGGAGGTGGCGATATCCTCCAGCCCCTGCTCCCGGAAGGTCCCGGCGGTTTGGTTCATGTTGATTCCCATGCCCGCCACCACGTAGTCCGGCTCGCCGCTCTCCCCCAGGAAGGACACTTCGGTGAGTATCCCGCACAGCTTCTTCCCGTTGAGATACAAATCGTTGAGCCATTTGATCTCCACCGGCGCGCCGCTGGCCCGCTCCGCCGCCTCTCGGGCCGCCACCCCCACCCAGCCCGTGAGGGTGAGCAGGTCCTGCAGCCTGGTGGGGCCGGGCCGCAGCAGCACCGACAGATACAGCCCGTCCCCCTTCGGGGACTGGAAGGAGCGGCCATGGGTGCCCCGCCCGGCGCTCTGCTCCTCCGCCAGCAGGGCGGTTCCCGTCGGGGCGCCGGCGGCGGCCATGGCCTTTAGGCGGGTGTTGGTGGAGTCCACCAACGGCTCCACCAGCACCTTCCCCGCAAACAGGCTGCCCCGGCCCAGCTGGGCGGAGATATAGGGGCCGGACAGGGCGGGGGGCGGGCCGGACAGCCGGTACCCCTTCCGGGTGGACGACTCAATGGGCCAGCCCGCCCGGCGCAGCGCGTCGATCTCCTTCCACACCGCCGCCCGGGTCACCCCCAGCTTTCGGCTCATCTCCTCCCCGGAGACGTGGCCCTCCGCTCCCGCCAGCAGCGCCGCAACCTGTTCCCGATCCATCCTTCCTTCGCCCCTTTCCTGTCCGCGAGGGCGGCTCCCATTGAGTTGGGGGCCGCCCTCGCGCCGGTCATTCCGTTTCCTCCAATTTGTCAATGAGGCCGAAGCTGATGGGCAGCTCCACCCCGTCCCGCACCACAATGCAGTGCAGCTCCTCGTCCGCCCCTGTGCGGTAAATCTCCCGGCGCAGCTCGGCCAGGGTGGCCACCGCCGCGCCATTGGCGGACACAATCAGGTCGTCCTCCTGCAGCCCGGCCCGCCGGGCGGGGACATTTTCCTCCACCGTGGCCACCCGGATGCCCGTTCGGCCGTTCATCTCCGCCTCCGAGCAGGTGATGCCGATGGAGGGCCGCCAGCTCTTTCCCGTGGCCAAAATACGGTTGACGAAGGGCAGAATGTCCGACATGGGCAGGGCCAGCCCCAGATTTTCAATGATGACGGAGTTTTCCACCGCGTCCCCGCTCTCCCGCTCCAGGCCGGAGATTTTGGCGCTGGTGATGCCCACCACCTGCCCCTGTTCGTTGAGGAGCGCGCCGCCGGAGTTGCCGGGATTGAGGGCGGCGGAGGTCTGAATCATGCCCATGCCGCTGCTCTCCACCTCGCTCTCCCGGTTCAGGGCGGAGACAATGCCCTCCGTCATGGTGCCCAGCAGATTGCCCATGGGGTTGCCCAGGGCGTACACCGGGTCGCCCACGGCCAGTTGGACGGAGTCCCCCAGCTGGGCGGGGGTGAGGTCCAGGCCGTCCGCGTCAAACTTGAGCACGGCGATGTCAAATTCCTGGTCAAAGCCGATGACCTGGGCCTCGTGATAGGCGCGGTTGGGGTCGGTGAGCAGAATCACCCGCACCCGGTTCGTCTCGTCGATGATGTGATAGTTGGTGAGCACATAGCCGGCGCGGGTGACGATGACGCCGGTGCCCGCATGGGTGGCCAGCCCGAAGGCTCCCTTCTCCTCGGCCTCGATGTACACAATGCTGGGCAAGGCCGACTCATGAATCTCCCGGCCGGACAGCGCCACGTCCGCCGCCGGGCTCAGCGAGAGCTGCACCGCCGGGTTGGGCGCCCCCCAGGGCAGGTCGTCCGTGCTCCAGTCCGAATTCCCAAAAGCCACATTCCGGCTGTGCCAGGGGGAAGGGTCATCCGGGCGCTCAGGCAGCTCCATCCCGGCCAGCAGCTCGGCCAGGCCGCTCACCGCCCAGAAGCTGATCCCGCCCAGCAGAGCCAGGCACAGCACCACGCACAGGATGGACACCGCCCAGCGCCGGAGGGACCATTTGGTTTTTTCCTTCGGCGGGGCTGCGGGGATGCGCTCCGGCACCGGGGGCGGCTGAATGCCCGGTCCCTTGGGCCAGCGAGACGATAAATAGTTGTCCATGGGAAAACCTCCTAACACAAATCAGAGCGGCTTCGCCGGGGCCTATGCCCGCGTCAGCGTAAACACAAACTTGGTCACGCCATCCTCGCTGGTGCAGTGGATTGTCTCCTTGTGGCTGTTGAGAATGGTCTTCACAATATATAATCCCAGCCCCACGCCGTCCCGGTCCGCGCTGCGGGAGTGGTCGGTCTTGTGGAAGCGGTCGAAAATCAGCGACAGCTCCTCCGGAGGAATGGTGCTGCCCTGGTTGCTGATGGCGATGGTGGCCTTGGCCCCCTTCACGCTCACCCCGATGCCCAGCACGCCGTCCGCCTTGGAGAACTTGATGGCATTGTCCAGCAGGTTATAGCACACCTGGGTGATGGCGTCCTGGTCGCCCCAGACGGGCACCGGCTCGTCTGGCAGCTGAGCGTCCACCTCCAGGTTTTTCCCGTTTACCTTGCCCTCCAGCGCCACCAGGGTACGCACCAGGGTTTCGCTGATGTCAAACTGCTGCTGGGCGCACCGCTCGTCGGACTGCAGCCGGGACAGGTCCAGCATGGAGCGCACCAGCCGGGACAGGCGGCGGGTCTCCGAGGAGATGATCCCCAAATAGTGCCGCTCCTGGTCGGCGGGGATGGTACCGTCCAAAATGCCGTCGGCAAAGCCGGCGATGGTGGTCATGGGGGTTTTCAGCTCATGGGAGACGTTGGCGATAAACTCCGCCCGCTGCTGCTCACTGCGGGACAGGGACTCGGCCATGGTGTTAAACGCCTCGGCCAGCTCACCCACCTCGTCCCGGCGGGAGCCCACGTCCACCCGCACATCCAGCTGGCCCAGGCCGAACTGACGGGCGGCGGCGGCGATCTCCTTGATGGGCTGAGATTGGCGCATACTGGTCACTGAGCTGATGATGGCCGCGATCAGCACCACCGCCAGGGTGGTCACCAGCAGAATGGAAAACAGGTCCTGCCACATTCCGCTGATGTTGGAGGCGGAGCAGGACACCACCACCAGCCCCTGCAAAAAACCCGTGTCGCTGGTGATCGGCAGCCCCACCAAATACCGGGCCTCCGCATACAGTCCGCCCAGATCGGTGACGCCCACAAATGTCCCCGACGTGATCTGATCCACCATGATTTGGGACAGGGGCGCGTACTGCATCTGAGAAAGCTCGCTGTCCCCCTGGGTGGCGTAGAGGATGGTTCCCTCCGGCGTGGCCACCAGCACATGGGTGTCCGACACCTGGGCCACCGAGCTGAGGTAGCTCTGGAAGGCAGGGGTCTGCCATACCAGCTCTCCGACGGTGTTCACCGAGTCGGAGGTAAACTGGGCGATATACTTGGCGTTTCTTTCCAGAGTGTCCTTCTTCTCCCGGATGGTATACTGATAGCTCAGGGTGGCGAAGGAGGCCCCCAGCAAGAGGAAGGACAGCAGCACCATACCCACCATGGTGGCGAACTGCCGGCCATACATGGTTTTCAAGCAGTCACCTCAAACTTATATCCCACGCCCCAGACGGTCTTCAGGCTCCACTGGTCGGACACGCCCTCCAGCTTCTCCCGCAGGCGCTTGATGTGCACGTCCACCGTCCGGCTGTCGCCAAAGTAATCGAAGCCCCACACCTCGTCCAGCAGCTGATTGCGGGTGAACACCCGGTTGGGGGCGGCGGCCAGGTGGTAGAGCAGTTCCAGCTCCTTGGGCGGGGTGTCCACCCGCTTGCCGTCCACCAGCAGCTCATAGGAATCCAGGTTGACCACCAGCTTGTCAAAGCTCAGGCGTTTTTCCGGCTGCTCCTCCTCGCCGAAGCGGCGCAGCACCGCGTGGATGCGGGCCACCACCTCCTTGGCCTCGAAGGGCTTGGTGATGTAGTCGTCCGCCCCCATCTCCAGACCGGACACCTTGTCCTCCAGCTCGCCCTTGGCGGTGAGCATGATGATGGGGACCTTGGAGGTCTCCCGGATTTTCCGGCACACCGCCCAGCCGTCCATACCGGGGAGCATGATGTCCAGCAGCACCAGGTCGGGCTGGACCTGCTGAAACTTCTCCAGTCCGGCCAGGCCGTCCCCCGCCACGTGGCAGGTCATCTCCTCCTTCTCCAGATAGAGCCGGAGCAGGTCGGCAATGTTTTTATCGTCTTCTACGATCAAAATTGTGCGGGGCATGGTTATACACCCTTTCTTCAATGTAGGGGAGGGACTTGCCCCTCCCGAACCGCCTCTGCATCAGAACGCTAATTTCTTTTATTATAAGCCGAACCATGTCAAATTTCCACAGGTTTTTGTAAACAAGGCGAATTTTATAAGACGTGGGACCGATCCACCTCAATCACGGGCCTGCAGTCCGGCTCCCGCTCCAAGAGCCGCTGGGTCAGGGCGGCGCGCACCTCCTCGTCGGTGAGGGACGACTCATAGGGCACCACCACGTCGAAGGCCAGCTCCCCCTCCGGCGAACAGCGCAAATCGTGGACGGTGGCGGCCCCGTCCAGCTCCCGGGCCAGCCCCGCCACCACCGAGCGCAGCCGCCCGGTGCGGGGGTCGCCCGCGTCCACCGGGTCCAGATGAATCACCGCCTCCAGCCCGAAGCGCGCCCGCAGCGCCCGCTCCACCCGGTCGATGACATCGTGTATCTCCACCAGGGCGCTCTGGGCGGGCACCTCGGCGTGGACGGACATCATCCGCCGTCCGGGGCCGTAGTCGTGAATCACCAGGTCGTGAACGCCCACAATCCGCCCCTCGCTCAGAATGAAGCGCTCGATGTCCTCCACCATCTCCGGGGCGGGCGGCGTCCCCAGCAGGGGGTCCAGGGTGTCCCGGGCGGCCCCCCAGCCGGTGCGCAGGATCAGCGCCGCCACCAAAAGGCCCAGCCAGCCGTCCAGCTGCACCTGGAAGAAGTGGGCCACGACCAGCCCCGCCAGCACCGCCGACGTGGCCAGCACGTCCGACCGGGCGTCCGCCGCAGCAGCAGCCAGAGCGGGGGACTGGGCCCGCCCCCCCAGGGCGGCGTAAAACCAGCCCATCCACAGCTTCACCAAAATGGACGCGGCCAGCAGCACCGCCGCCAGCGGGGTAAACACAGCGGGCTCCGGCCGGAGAATCTTCGAAATGGACTCCCGCCCCAGCTCCACTCCCACCAACAGGATGAGCAGGGACATCGCCAGCCCCGCCAAATACTCCAGCCGGCCGTGGCCAAAGGGGTGGCGCTCGTCCGCCTTCTGGGCGGCCAGCTTGAACCCCGCCAGGGTGACGGCGGACCCGGCCGCGTCAGACAGATTGTTAAAGGCGTCGGCGGTGACGGAGATGGCCCCTGTGAGTATGCCCGCCAGCAGCTTGGCGGCGAACAGCAGCAGGTTCAGCCCCAGCCCCGCCGCTCCGGCCAGCAGACCGTACCGCTCCCGGACGGCGGGGTCGTGGGTTTGAGTGTAGTTGGGAATCAGGCGGCGCAGAACTGCGTCCAGCATAGCGCGGCCTCCTCTCTTAATTTATCATATAGTATGCCCAAGGATGGGCATATAGCAATCTGCCTGGGCCTTTGCCCAGGCAGATTTCATATCCGTGCGTTTCCATTCACGCCCCCGCTGCGCGGCGGCTGGGCTTTTGCTCTCGCTCCAGTCCAAGCTCCCCTGCGCAGCTATCGTCGCGCTATGAGCTGGGCCGGCACGCCCGCACCACCGACAGGGGCGGGACCTGCCGGGGCAGCTTCATGCGAAACTCCATCTGGGGATGCCGGGGCTCCCGCAGCTCAAAGCCATCCATATCCGCCATCATGGGGGCGGCCATGGAAAAGGCGGGCACATCGGGACCCACCACCTCGATCTCGTCCCCGGCGGAAAATTTGTTGCGCAGGGACAGCACAGCGCTGCCCAGTCCATCGCAGGAGCGAACCACGGCCAGCACCTGCCAGTCCCGGATATACCGGGCGGAATCGGTGTACTGCCCCGGCTGGCCAAACCAAAAACCGGTGGAGTAATGCCGGTGGCTCACCTTGTCCACCTCGGCCCGCCACAGGGGGTCCAGCGGGCTGCCCTCCGCCGCCCCGTCGATGGCGTGGCGGTAGGCGGCGGTGGTCATGGCGGCGTAATACGCGCTCTTGGCCCGACCCTCGATTTTCAGCGAGTGCACCCCCGCCGCCATCAGCTCGGGGATGTGGTCGATCATGCACATATCCCGGCTGTTGAGGATAAAGGTCTCGCCGTTCTCCTCAAACACGGGGAAATATTCCCCGGGGCGCTTCTCCTCCATCAGAGCGTACTGGTAGCGGCAGGGCTGGGCGCACGCCCCCCGGGCCGCGTCCCGCCCGGTCATATAGTTGCTCAGCAGGCACCGGCCGGAGTAGGACACGCACATGGCGCCGTGGACAAAGGCCTCCACCTCCAGCCCACGGGGGGCCTTGGCGCAGAGCTCCGCCACCTCGTCCAGAGACAGCTCCCTGGCCAGAATCACCCGGCTGGCCCCCAGCTCGTGCCACACCCGGGCCATCTCATAGTTGGTGATGCCCGTCTGGGTGGACATATGCACCTGGACATGGGGCGCGTGCCGCTTGCACAGATCCAGCACGTCCACCCCGCCGGCGATCACCGCGTCCGCGCCGATGGCGTCCAGATACTCCAGGTACTCCGGCAGCTGGGCCGCCTCGCCGTTGCGGGCCATGGTGTTGCAGGTGACGTGGACCCGGACGCCCTTCCGGTGGGCCGCCTGCACCGCCTGGGCCAACCCCTCCCGGTCGAAGTTTCCGGCAAAGGCCCGCATCCCGAAGGCGCTGCCCGCCAGATACACCGCGTCCGCGCCGTAGGCCAGCGCCATGTCCAGCCGCTCCCGGTCCCCCGCGGGGGAGAGCAGCTCCGGCTTAACCGCCATTGCTCTGATAGCGCTGGACCAGCGCGTCGTGCTCGGCGTAGGTGCGGCTGAACTCATGCCGCTTGGTCTCCGGGTTGAGGACATAGAAGTAGTACTTGGTGTCCTCCGGATTCATGGCCGCCATCAGCGAGGCCATGCCGGGGTTGGAGATGGGCCCCTTGGGCAGCCCCTGGTACTTATAGGTGTTGTAGGGGGAGTCGATCTCCCGGTCGGCCAGGGTGGGCATTTTGCCGCCGTTGAGGTAGACCAGGGTGGCGTCGATCTGGAGGTAGCCCACCGTCTCGGCGGCGGGGTTCTCCAGGCGGTTGTAGATGACGGAGGCGATGGTTTTGTAGTCCTCGCCGTCGGTCTCCTTCTCAATCATGGCGGCGATGGTCACAATGTCATGGAGGGAATAGGCCGCCTCCTCACCGCTGAACCGGGCCATATACTCATCCATCTTTGCGTCGAAGTTCACCAGCATTTTGTTGATGACATACTTGGGGTTTTCCCCCAGCTGGAAGGTGTAGGTGTCGGGGAACAGGTAGCCCTCCAAGCGGTGGTAGTCCCCCAGGGGGATGCCCTGGAGCCAGTCAAAGGCGTAGTTCCAGTTGGCGGCCATGTCCTGGAGCTTGTCCACCGACGTCACGCCCCGCTCGTCCAGCAGGGCGAAGACCTGGTCGATGGTATAGCCCTCCGGGATAGTGATGTCCGTGGTCTGCCGGGTGGCGGAGGACACCCCCATGTTGGACACCAGGGCGCGGTAGTCCATCTCGGTATTCAGCTCGTATTTGCCCGGGGCGATCTTCTCCTCGGCGTGGGAGAAGGCGGCGTACAGCTTGAACAGGAACTTGTACTCAATCAGCCCCTCCTTTTCCAGCGTGTCCACCACGTCGGAGAATCGGGTATCCTCCTCAATGGTGATTTCGGTGGAGGCGTATTCTTTGTTCAGGCCCAGCAGGTCGCAGGCCCAAACCCAGCCCAGGGTGGCCAGCACGGCGGACAGGCCGATGACGAACAGGGCGTACAAAAAGGCTCCGGCCACTCTGGCTCCGGCGCTGCGGCGGCGCTTGACCCGCTTTTTGGGGCGGGGCTGAGGCTGAGAGGGCTGCCGCGGCGCGGCGCGTTTTCCTTCTGCCATATCGTTCACTCCTTGCATATGATGGGTTGCCCGGCAAGCGGCGGCCGGAAAGGTTGACTGGACCGGGCGGGCGGCAGGAACCCATTTTCCTGCCGCTACATAGTATGGCCCAGAAACGGGAGCACAGCACGGGGCACGGCTCCGGCGCCGCGAAAGCCGCGGCGTCCGAGCCGGTCTCTGTGACCGAACGGGGGTCGTCCCCGGCGCCGCCGAGCGGCGGCGCCGAGGCCGGTCTCCGTGACCGGGATATCAAATGTGAGGTGACAAATCATGTGTTGTGGTAACAATGGTGGTTTCGGTGGGGGCTGCTGGTGGATCATCATTCTGATTCTCCTGCTGTGCTGCTGCTGCGGCGGCGGGAACAGCTGGGGCGGCAGTAATAACGGCTGTTGTTGCTGCTGTGGCGGCAACAACAACTGCGGCTGCGGCTGTGGCTGCGGCAACAACGGCTGCGGCTGCAACGACGGCTGCTGCTAAGCCGAAAGCGCGGAGCGCCCGGGAGCAGGTGACTAAGACCCGAAGCGAAGCGAATTGACCGAAGCCGCCGCAGGCGGCGCAGGGCAATTTGCGCAGTCGGAGGGACTTAGACACCGTCGCGGAGAGCGCGCAGCGTGACAACGCCGTCGCGAGCAGGCGAAGCGCGAAAACATCAAACGCATAACAACATAGCAAACCCAACGACACCCCGCCGGGGAATGGCCCCCGGCGGGGTGCCTTCTCTCCCATGAGAGAAAGCGCCCAGGTAGAGCAGCACATACGGGCCGTTCGGACGGCGCGCCCAATCAGGCGCAGAAACAGTCATCGCGTGCCTTTTTTGGCTACTTTCTGCACAAGCAGAGAGTAACGTCCCCGGCAGGGGGCGTTATCTCCCCCATGCGCCTACGCTCGCGCTTCCTCCTCAATCAAGACAAGCTTCACCGGCACATCAAATTCCTCCCGGGGGATGCGCTCGGCCAGCCGGCCGGCGCGGCACACGCACACCGTCAGGCCGGAAAAGTCCGCCAGCCACCGGTCATAGTATCCCCCGCCCCAGCCCAAGCGATAGCCCTCCCGGTCGCACATCAGGTGGGGGATGAGGGCCGCCTGGATTTCATCCTTGGGAATCACCGGGCACGCACCGTCCGGCTCCGGAATCCCGAAGCGGTTGGGAATCAGCTGATCCACATCCAGCACCTGCCGAGCCTCCATCCCCCGGCGAGGCAGGCACACGGGCAGCGCTACCCGCTTACCCATATCCAGCAGGGCGCGGATGAGGGGCACGGTGTCCGGCTCCCGGCTGGTGCCGTAAAACACCATCACGGTGTCCGCCTGTTCCACTTCAGGCAGAGCCAAAAACCGCTGGAACAAAGGCCACGCATCCGGGTTGGGCAGGGCGGCGGCGTGGCGGCGCAGCTCCTCCTTGCGTTCCTTTATCGTCATGACGGGTAATGCAGCCCGGCGCGCACCCGCTGCGCTGCGTCCGCGCCCGCCAGCTCCCCCACCAGGGCCAGTCCAAAATCAAACGCCGCACCGGGGCCTCTCCCCGTAACCAGCCGTCCCTGAATCACCACGGGCTGGTCCATGGCAGGCACAGCGCCTGCCTCAATCAGCTCCCCCTCCATGCCGGGGTAGCACACCGCCCGCACCCCAGGGGCCAGCAGCCGCGCCCGGGCCAGCAGGGTGGGGGCGGCGCAGATGGCGGCCAGCCGCAGGCGGACATCGGTCCCGGCCTGACGAATCAGGGCCATGGCGGGGCCGCTGCCCTCGATGGACGCCACTCCTCCCATTCCGCCGGGCAGCACCACCATGTCGTCCTCCTTCAGCTTCACCGACTCCACAGGGGCGTCCGCTCTCACGGCAATGCCGTGGGCGCCGGTGATCAGCTCGCCGCCGATGCCCGCCAACGTCACCGGCACGTCCGCCCGGCGCAGCACGTCCGCCGTCACCAGGGCCTCGGCCTCCTCAAAGCCGGAGCCGAGTAAAATGTATACCATCTCTGTGTTCCACCTTTCCGTACGTTTGCTTCTGTGGTTTTTGCGCTTATTTTCCCCGCAGCCGTTCCCCCGCCGCAGACACCAGGAACAGCGGCAGCTTGGCCATCCGCCCGATGCGGGCGGGCTGCTTGATCAGGCGGTACAGCCACTCCAGCCCCAGCCGCTGGAAGCTCTCCGGGGCCCGCTCCACCTCGCCGGCGAACACATCCAGGGAGCCCCCCAGCCCGATAAGCAGCTTGGCCCCGGTGGCCGCGCCGTTGGCTGCAATCCATTTCTCTTGCTTGGGAAAGCCCAGGCACACAAACACCACCTCGGCCCCCTTTTCCCGAATATCGGCCGCCACCGGGCCGTCCTCCTGAAAATAACCGTCGTGGGCGCCGCACACCACAAGGCCGGGGTGGGCCGTGCGCAGATGCTCAGCGGCCCGCTCCGCCACACCGGGGGCCGCCCCCAGCAGATACAGCCGCCTGCCCGTCCGGGCCATGCGGTCCATCAGGGCGGAGGCGAAGTCGATGCCGGGCACCCGCTCCTTCAGCGGCCTGCCCAGAATTTTGGCGGCGTAGATCACACCGATGCCGTCCGGAATAACCAGATCCGCCCCGGCCAGAATCCGGGCAAATTCCGGGTCCTTGGCCGCCCGCTGAACGATCTCCGGGTTGGGAGTAACCGCCAGGTGGGGGCCCGTCTCATCCAGAAGGGCCATGGCCCGGTCCGCCGCTTCTGTCAGGGTCATATTGTCAAAGGCCACGCCCAGCACGTCTACCCGCATGGCTCGCGCTCCTCTCGCGGTACGCCGCCGGGGCATACCTGTCCATAATCTTGGTATAGTTTAGCACAGCATGGGCGAAAAGTCCAACTAATAATTTGTAAACAAAGACGCTCCCCAGTCCGGGCACACCGGACCAGGGAGCATTTTTTGTCATCTATTCCCGGATTTTCCGGGCTTCCAAGTAGAACCGCTTGTCGTGGGCCTCCCCCATGGAGAAGGTCTTGCGGGGGAGCGCGCCGTCCCGGATGACCGAGAGGAACAGCTCCTCCTTGGCCATGGGAGGCAGCAGGAAGGCGATGTTCCCCGGCCGGGCGGCGAACTCCCGGGCCACCTCCTCGCCGTGGATATAGTCCACCCGGCCGGGATGGTCCATAAGGTATTCGTCCAAAAAATTCTGGAGCGCCCCCACGGGCAGCCGCCCGCCCCATTCGGGCAGAGTGACCACACCCTCCCCTCCGGCGCACACGTAGCGCAGGGCCAAGCCGTCCCCCTCCGCGGCGCCCCGGCGCCCGCCGGGACAGCTGCGCGCCAAAGCGTCCAGCAGGGCCTCCGGGTCGGTGTGGAACACCACCCGGTGGATGGCCTCGAACTCCAGGCTGCCGTCGTGGAGGTTGACCAGCTCGCACAGGGCGTACCGGGCGGGGATGCTGTCCCGCCGCTCCGGGGGAACCAACCGGCGCTGCCGCTCGTAGCACTCCTTGGCCGTGGCCAGGGAGTGGTTGCCGTCTCCCACGGCAAAGAGCATCACGGGCTGGCCTTCCGTGCCGTATTTAGCGTTGAAGGCGGCGCTGTCCCCCAGGGCCGAGAGGGCCCCGGCCACCTGCTCCAGCTGCTCCTGGGTGAGCCGCCAGCCCTTGATATGCCCGCCCTGCTCCATCAGCTCGAAGTCGTAGAGCAGCTCCATCCCGCCGGTCTGGGCGGCCAGCGGCTCGATGACGGTGCGCTGGGGGTCGTCGCACAGCAGCATGGCGTGGGGCAGCTCAATGGAGGCGTTTTTCCGCACCGCCACCCGGGGCGGGATGCGGGACATGACCACCCCCTCGGTGGCCCGGATGAGAGCGTCCGACCCCGGCTCGTAGTCGTAGGCGGTGAGGTCCGCCATGCCCACCAGCCCCCGGCGCACCCGGCCGTCAAACAGGGTGCGCTCCACGTAGATCATGGCCCCTGTCAGCGTCTTGAACCGGCCCTCCCGGACGTAGCGGGCCATGGTGGCGTTGATGTCCATGATGTCCATCTCCACCTGGGGGCCGTCCAGGCTGCTCTCGGGCAGGATGATGCGCAGGGCGGAGGGAGCGCGGCCCACCCGCTCCTCCACCCGCTGCCAGTACTCGGGCTGGGAGGTGTACTGGTCGCAGGCCACCACCGCCCACTTGTCGTAGTCGCAGTCCTGGGGGAGAAGAATGTCGGCGGGCTGGAAGGGCAGATTGTCAAAGGTGTTTGCCATGGCGGAAAACTCCTTTCTGCATTTCAACATTACTTGTCGTTCCGGAAAGCCTCCCAGCCGCAGATGGCAAGGCCGGAGCACATAACGACGGCGGAGAGGATAAAGGGGACCAAGGTGCCGTGGTGGATCAACGCGCTCAGCAGCCCGCCGACCCCGTTCAGTATAACAGGATTTAACAGGGCGTGTATCAGGCAGAACGCGAAAAATACAAAACCGATGACCGTGAGAAGGACGCCGAAGACCATCCGTTTCATGACAGCGCCCCTTTGATGGCGTCCAGCAGCTCGGGGAACTCCTCAAAGGCGGGGATATCCGGATAGTCCGCCTTGATCTGCTCCGTGGACTTGAACAGGAAGCCTGCCTTGCCCGCCTGAATCATGGCCAGGTCGTTGAAGCTGTCTCCGGCGGCAATCGTCTCAAAGCCGCAGGACTGGAGGGCCTTCACGGTGGTGAGCTTGGACTTGGGGCAGCGCATCTGGTAGCCGGTGATCTCGCCGCTGGGCGCCACCTCCAGGGTGTTGCAGAACAGGGCCGGCCAGCCCAGCTTTTCCATGAGGGGCTTGGCGAACTGCTCGAAGGTGTCGCTGAGAATCACCACCTGGGTGAGTGTGCGCAGCTCGTCCAGAAACTCCTTCGCCCCGGGCAGGGGATCGATTTTGGCGATGACGGTCTGAATCTCCGTCAGCCCCAGGCCGTGCTCCCGCAGCACGCCTAAGCGCCAGGTCATCAGCTTGTCATAGTCCGGCTCGTCCCGGGTGGTGCGGGAGAGCTCGGGAATGCCGCTGGCTTCGGAGAAAGCGATCCAAATCTCCGGGACCAGCACGCCCTCCATATCCAAACAGACAATATTCATGCAAAGGCTCCTCTCCAATTAAAACAAAACGAATGTTTCACGTGAAACACCGCACCGCCGGGCGGCGGGTCAGAGGGTTTTCAGGAACCGCCCCAGCCGGCTGAGCGCCTCCCCCAGGTCGTGCATGGAGGCGGCGTAACAGGCCCGGACGAAGCCCTCTCCGCCGGGGCCGAAGGCGGAGCCGGGGATCACCGCCACCTTCTCCGCCGCCAGGAACCGGTCGCAGAACTCCTCGCTGGAAAGGCCGGTGGACCGGATGCAGGGGAAGGTGTAAAACGCGCCCAGGGGCTCGAAGCAGTCCAGGCCAAGCTTGCGGAAGCCGTCCACCAGGAAGCGGCGGCGGCCGTCGTACTCCTCCCGCATGGCCTCGATGTCCCCGTCGCCGTGGTCCAGGGCCTCGATGGCGGCGTACTGGCTGGTGGTGGGGGCGGACATAATGCCGTACTGGTGGAGCTTGGTCATGGCGGAGATGACAGGCTTGGGACCGCACACATAGCCCAGCCGCCAGCCCGTCATGGAGTAGGCCTTGGAGAAGCCGTTGACCACCACGGTGCGCTCCGCCATATCCGGCAGGTTGGCCATGGACACGTGCCGCCCGCCGTAGGTGAGTTCAGCGTAGATTTCATCGGAGATCACCATGATGTCCGTGCCCCGGAGGACGTCGGCCAGGGCCTCCAAATCCTCCCGGCCCATGACGCCCCCGGTGGGGTTGCAGGGGAAGGGGAGGACCAGGGCCTTGGTTTTGGGGGTGATGGCGGCGCGCAGCTCATTGGGGGTGAGGCGGAACTCGTTTTCCGCGTAGGTCTCTACCAGCACGGGCACGCCGTGGGCCATGGACACCAGGGGGCCGTAGCACACAAAGGAGGGGGTGGGGATGATTACCTCGTCCCCCGGCTCCAGCAGGGCGCGGAAGGTGAGGTCCAGCCCCTCGCTGCCCCCCACCGTCACCAAAATCTGGCCCACCGGGGCGTACTCCATGTCAAACCGGCGCTTGAGGTACCGGGAGATGGCGGCGCGCAGGTCGGAAAGGCCGGCGTTGGGGGTGTACTTGGTGAAGCCCTTTTCCAAGGAAAAGATGCCCGCGTCCCGGATATGCCAGGGGGTCTGGAAATCGGGCTCGCCGATGCCCAGGGAGATGCCCCCCTCCATCCCTTGGAGGAGGTCAAAATATTTTCGAATGCCGGAGGGCTGGATGTCCTGCACCCGCCGGCACATAATCTTGCCGTAATCCATCATTCAAACACGAACCTTTCCTCCTGAACCTCCTGCACGGGGAAGATCAGGTGCTTTTCCTTGTATTTCTTCAAAATGAAGTGGGTGGCGGTGCCGGTGACGCCCTCGATGGGGGCCAGCTTCTCTCCCACAAACTGGGCCACCTCCTTCAGCGTGCGGCCCGAGATGGTGACAATCATGTCATAGGCCCCGCCTGACATGAGATAGAGGGACTCCACCTCGTCGTACTGATAGATGCGCTGGGCCACCCGGTCAAAGCCCTCCCCCCGCTGGGGGGTGACGCTCACCTCGATGAGAGCGGTGACGGACTCCTGCTGGGTGCGGTCCCAGTCGATGATGGTTTTATAGCCCAAAATCACGTGGTCCTTCTCATATTGCGCCACCGCTGCGGCCACCTCGCCCTCGGTGGAGCCGGTCATGGCGGCCAGCTGGGCGTGGCTGAGGGTGGAATCGTTTTCCAAAAGCTGAAGCAGGTCTTTCATGGCTTGTGCCTCCTATGACGCTCTTACCAGGTAAAAACGTTGATTTTATTATTATATACTCTGTTAGAACAAATGGCAATCCCTATTTCTGGCGGTACATAAGACGGCGGTCGGAAACGCATACTATCCCCAGCTATGCAAGCAATCAGAAAGGCGGCGAGGCGCGTTGTCAAAGCATCCTCTCATTTTGCGCGCGGGAGCGCTGGCCCTGGCCGGGGCGCTGCTGGCCCTGAGCTGGACCTGGTTTCCCGGCCGGCCCTCAGGGCAGGCGACCGCCGGCCCCGCCCAGCTCCCGGACGGGCCGTTTGTGGCCCTCACCTTTGACGACGGCCCCCGGTCCTCCACCACCACCGCCCTGCTGGACGGCCTGAGCCAGCGGGGGGTGCGCGCCACCTTTTTTGTCATCGGGGAAAACGTGGCGGGCAATGAGAACCTTCTGATCCGCATGGAGCGGGAGGGGCATCAGATCGGCCTGCATACCTTTCACCACAAATCCCTGGCCCTGGTGGGGGGCGCGGACTTCTGCGCCGAGGTGGACCAGCTCCGGGACACCCTCTGGGGCCTGTTGGACCAGGAGAGCTTCATGCTCCGCCCGCCCTATGGGATGATTACTCCCGCCAACCGGGCGAGGGCGGGCTCACCCATCATTTTGTGGTCGGTGGACCCGGAGGACTGGTCCGACCAGGACACCGCCCGGCAGGTGTCCGTCATCCTGGAAACCGTCCAGGACGGCGGCATCATCCTGCTCCACGACATCTACCCCTCCAGCGTGGACACCGCCCTCCAGGTGGTGGACGAGCTGCTGGCCCAGGGCTACAAGTTTGTGACGGTGGAGGAGCTGTTCGCCGTTCGAGGCGTGACGCCGGAGAACGGGAAGGAGTACCGGAAGCTGCCGCCTTCATCGGAGTAAAGTCTGCTCCCCAGACGGGTTGACAGCGGGCCGCCGTTGTGGTATACTGCGCTCAGTTTTTGAGAAAGGGAGGGAAGTTTGTGTCGGCCATTTGCAAATAACAGGACAACAAAATTCGCGTTCATCTGAACAGATGGAGTTTTTTGTCGTGCCTATTTTGCAGACTGCCGTACAAACCGCCCGCTCTCCCTGTCCGTTTTCAGGGTACGGCCTGTTTTCGTGCGTCTTCGCGGACCGTGAAGTTCGTTCCCTGCAAAATCTGCTTCGGCGCGTCGTCCGGACGATCCATCTCCTTCAGAGTGGGTCGTCCGTTTTGTTGTCTTGCACCGCTCTGCAAACCAGTATTTCCATATGTGCAAGGAGAAATCAAACGATGAACCGTGAACACAAACGCAGACAATTTGAAACTCATTACTACAAAAACCACCCCTGTACCCACAGCTTTACCTGCAAAAAATGCGGCCGTTCCGTTGTGCCCGCCGGCGCGGGCACCGACCACCGCAACCACTGCCCCAACTGCCTCACCAGCCTGCACCTGGACGTGGAGCCCGGCGACCGGGCCGCGGACTGCGGCGGGCTGATGGAGCCCATCGCCGTGTGGATTCGGGGCAGGGGGGAGTGGGCGGTGATTCACCGCTGCGCCCGCTGCGGCGAGCTCAGCTCCAACCGGGTGGCGGCGGACGACAACCCCATGAAGCTGATGTCCATCGCCCTGCGGCCCTTGTCCCTGCCCCCCTTCCCCCTGGAGCGGATTGAGGAGATGACCCGGCTCATGGCGGGGGACGGCGCGCTGAACCCCTGACCACGCAGAAAAGCCCCCCGGCTCTCGCCGGGGGGCTCGTTTTGCCTATTCCTCGTCCTCTGGCCCGTCCTTGTCGTCTTCAAAGGACAGGGCGAACTTGCCGCCGCAGGCGGGGCAGTCCACCACGCCGGCTGCCAGGACCTCGTCGTCCACCACCAGGTCCTCCCCACAGGTGGGGCAGGGGATTTCGAAGAAATCCTCGTCCATGCCGTCCAAGTCCTCCAGGAACTCGTCCTGCTCGTCCTCGTCGTCGAATACGGCGTCCTCCAGGTCGGCCACGCTGTCGCCCAGGGCGTCCAGCTCCTCGTCGAACTGGTCCATGGCCGTGTCCATGCCCTCCAGCTGCTGGCCCACTTCCTTCATCACATCCAGCAGCTCGGACAGGATGCGGGCCTCGCCGGACTTCTCGCCGTCCAGCCCCAGGCCGTCGTACAGGCCCTGAATATAGGCTACCTTCTCGGTAATGGTCATGATACGCTCCTTTTCCTTGTCACGCTGCGAAGCGGCCAGAACGTTCGGTCGCTTTCGCTCCGACTCGGCCTGGTCTTGGGGCGTGCGCGCCCCGGCGCTCGGCCTCGCTTCGCTCCAAGCTCCCTCACTGTCCGCTTCTCCGCGCTTCTTGTTACCCTTTGCACCTTTCCAGATATTCGCCCGTGCGGGTGTCGATGCGGATTTTGTCGCCGGGGTTGATGAACAGCGGCACCTTGATCTCCGCGCCGGTCTCCAGGGTGGCGGGCTTGGTGACGTTGGTGGCGGTGTCGCCCTTCACGCCGGGGTCAGACTCGGTGACAACCAGCTCCACGAAGTTGGGGGGCTCCACGCCGAACACGCTGCCCTTGTAGGACATGACCTTACAGGTCATGTTTTCCAGCACAAACTTGAAGTTGTCCCCCAGCACGTCCTTGCCCACGGGCATCATCTCGTAGGTCTCCATGTCCATGAAGTAGTACAGATCGCCGTCGTTGTAGCTGTACTCCATGTCCTTGCGGTCCACAAAGGCCTGCTCGAACTTGGCGGTGGGGTTGAAAGAGGTCTCGGTGACGGCGCCGGTGATGACGTTCTTCATCTTGGTGCGCACAAAGGCCGCGCCCTTGCCGGGCTTGACGTGCTGGAACTCCACCACCTGCATGACCTTGCCCTCCATCTCAAAGGTCACGCCGTTGCGGAAATCGCCTGCTGTGATCATTGCCATTGGTCTCGTCCTCCAATATTGAAAGTTTTGTAAACGAAGAAATAAATCACTATATTATACCCCATATTTGCCCAAATTGCAAGAGGGTTCTTGTCACGCTGTGCGCTTCTTACAGGATAATCAGCTGCTTGGGGGAGCGGGTGATGTCGATGCAGCCCCCCTCGGTGAGCATAATCACGTCCTCAATGCGCACGCCGAACTTTCCGGGCAGGTAGATTCCCGGCTCGGCGCTGAGCAGCGCCCCGGCGGGGATGGGCTTGTCGTTGCGGGTGTGGAAGCCGGGGTCCTCGTGGATCTCGATGCCCAGGGAGTGGCCGAAGCCATGGCCGAAGTAGTCCCCGTAGCCCGCGTCGGCAATGACCTTGGCCCCCGCCTCGTGGACCTCCTTGCCGGTAACGCCGGCCTTCGCCACGGCGATGCCCGCCAGCTGAGCCTCGAGCACCGTGTTGTAGACCAGCTCCATCTCCTCGGTGGGCTTGCCCACCGCCACGGTGCGGGTCATGTCGGAGCAGTAGCCCCCCACCACGCAGCCGAAGTCCATGGTGACGAACTGGCCCTTCTCAATCACGGCGGGGCCGGGGACGGCGTGGGGCTTGGAGCCGTTGGCACCGCAGGCCACGATGGGGTCGAAGGAGTTGCGTTCCGCGCCCTTCCGGGCCATGATGTAGGTGAGCCGGGCCGCCACCTCGCTCTCGGTGAGGCCGGGCCGGATGAAATTGAGGATTTCCAGCAGGGCCTCGTCGGTGATGCGCTGGGCCTCCCGCATGGCGGCCAGCTCGTTCGCGTCCTTCACCTGGCGCAGCTGGGTGAGCAGCTCGGAGGTGGGGACGAACTCGGCCTCCACCGCCTTGGTCCATTCGGTGTGGCTGGCCACGGACATATACCGCTCCTCGAAGCCCAGCTTGACAATGCCGTGCTCCTTCACCAGTCCGGCGATGAGCTTGCGGAAGCCGCCGCCGAGGGCCCAGTCCGCCACCTCCGCCCCAGTGATGAGCTGCTGGGCGGATTCAATGTACCGGGAGTCGGTGTAGTACCAGGTCTTGTCCGGGGTGATGAGGGCCGCGCCCTCCCCGTGGAAGCCCATGGCGTAGAACTCGCCGGGGTCGCTGGTGATGAGCATGGCGTCCAGGCCGCGGTCTTTCAGCTGCGCGGCGATTTTTTCAAAATGGGTCATGGGAAACATCTCCTTTATAAAATGTCAGCTTTATTCAGCAAGGTGTTCAGCAATCATGCCTCCGGTGTAGAACAGCCCCATCAGGATCACGCACACCCCGATGATTTTACCGAAGGTTCGATCCACGTCATCCGGGGGACTGTTCCGCTCCGTTAGGGTTATAAACGGCCATCTCCGCCACAGGGCCTTGGGATCAAAGAACAGGAGCACCCCCATCCCCACGATGGCAAGGCCCTCGATCACGTCCATCGCAAACCGGCTCATCCCGGTACGCCCCGCTCAAATTCCTGATAGATACGCTTCATGGCCAGCGCGTCCTCCGCCTGGGTGCCCGCACTCTCGCAGATGAAGGTGGGGCTCCACCCCCGCCGGGCCACCGCTTCCGCCAAAGGCGCCCAGTCCGGACCGTAGCCCCCGTCGTCGGCAAAGGTGCGGTGGCACTTCTCCCCGCCGCCGGGGGTGAACTCGATGTGGGAAAAGTGGCTGTGGAAGCGGGAGGCCCGCTCGCCGCCCAGGACCTCCTCCATACGGCTCAGCATCCGCTCCGCCGCCTCCGCCCCCTGGTCCGCGCCCAAAGAGCGGGCGTACAGGTGGCCGAAATCCACGCAGGGGAGCAGGCGCTCGTCTAAAGTGCACAGCTCCAGCACCTCGTCCAGATCCCCGAGCTGGTTGATCTTCCCCATGGTCTCCGGGCACAGGGTGAGGTGACCAAACCCCTCCCCGTCACAGGAGGCGATAACCTCCTTTAACGAGCCCAGGGCGATATCCAGCGCCTCCCGGCGCGTGCGGCCCATGAGCGCCCCGGAGTGGATCACCACCCGTGCGGCCCCCATCCACTCCGCCACCCGGCAGGCCCCGGTGATATAGCCAATCGTTTTTTGCAGGGCGTCCGGGTCCGGGTTGGCCAGGTTGATGAAGTAGGGCGCGTGGAGGGACAGGGAGATCCCATGCTCTGCGGCGGCCGCGCCCACCTTTCGCGCGGTGGCCTCCCCCACGTGGACGCCCTTGCCGCACTGGTACTCGTAGCAGTCCAGGCCGATCTCCTTCAGCCACTTTGGCGCATCGGCAGAGGATTTGTACGGGAAGTTTTCTGCGTTTCCCGCAGGGCCGAAGATTGCGCTCACAGCTTCTCCCCCTTTCCCGACAGCAGCCGGAAGGGCCACTCCGCGGCGTACCGCAGATACCGCCCCGGATTGCCCGCCAGCCGGATGGGCTCCACCAGGATGGTGGCCACCCCCGCCCGATTTCCGCCCAAGACATCGGTGAAAATCTGATCTCCCACAATGGCGGTCTGCTCGCGGGTCACGCCCATCCGCTCCATAGCCTTGTGGAAGGAGAGGGCCTTGGGCTTGCCCGCGTGGCCGATATAGGGTACGTCCAGCCCCTCGGAAAAAACGCGGGGGCGGCTCTCGTGGCGGTTGTTGGACAGAATAAACAGCGTCACCCCATGGGCGCGCAGCTCGTCCCGCCACGCCGTCAGCCTTTCATCGGGCAGGGGCACGCCGTAGGGGACCAGGGTGTTATCCAAATCCGCCAGCAGCAGCTTGATGCCCCGGCGCTCCAGGGCCTCGCCGGAGATTTCGTAAATGTCATGGGCCTTGAACCGAGCCCGGAACCACACCATACTTAACCCCTTCTATTCCGCCCCGGACGGGCATAGGATTCAAAGAGAACGCATTGACTATATCACAAAATTGTGCCGTCTACAAGGGGGAAGTCCCATGAAAGAATTGCTGCTGGCCCTGCCCGCCGGGCGGAGCACCCAGGGCGCGCACTTCGGCCTCACCCCCGCCCATATGGCCTACCGGGTGGGACCGGGACTGCGGCTGCTGGGCCAGCGCCTGCCCGATGGGCTGCGGGGCGGACTGATGCTGCTGAGCTGCGCCGGACTGGAGGGCGGGGGGGACCCGGTGAACTGCTGCCGCCAGGTTTTGGGGGAGTGCCGCCGCCGGGGCTACCGGGGCATCGTGTGCGATTTTGAGGGGATGCCCTCGGACATTCTGGGCCGGACGGCGGAGATTCTCGCCCGCAACTGCGCCGTCCAGGGCTGGCCGCTGTATGTCCCAGAGCCCTATGCCCCCCGCGCCCCCGGCAGCCGGGTGCTCATCCCCTCCGCCGTCACCAGCGGCACGCTGGAGCGGCGGCTGCGGGAGGCGGCGGAGCGCTACGGCCCCCACCGCACAGCCCTGGCGGTGGAGTGGGTGCGGGAGGATTTCCCGCTCCCCGCCGCCGGCCGGGGAGAGCCGGTGGACCGGGAGGCGCTGGACGAAATGCTGCGCCGGCTGCAGCCCGCCACCTTTTTTGACCGGGGGCTGTGCGCCCACTACTTCACCTATATGGCCGGGCCCAAGGCCCACTTTGTGCTGTACGATTCCCCCCGCTCCATCCGGGAGAAGCTGGGCCTGGCCCGGCGGCTGGGGCTGTGCGCCGCCCTGCTGCCCCAGCCGGAGATTGAGGCCCACCTGGAGGAGATTTTCGGCCCAAATGCGTAAAAAGCCCGGCCCCGCAGGCGCGGGGCCGGGCTTTTTCATGCTTTCTCAGCGGGGCGGGTAAACTGCTCCACGTAAATCCGTTTATAGATGTCCAAAAGCTGCTGGTTGGTGGTCTCCCGGCAGCGGACGATGTCCCCCAGGGCCTCCGCCTTGGCCTGACCCATGACGTCCCCCGGCGAGCCCGCCTCGCCGCTCTCGCCCACCCCCATCTCGGCGAGCTGCTGGATGGTTTGATAGAGATAATCGGTGTCGCTCTGGATGGCGGCGATCTGCTGCAGCAGCCAGCTCAGTTCTACTTTATTATCGCTCATTTCAGTGTCCTCCAAATCTGTATTTGGCGGGCACGCAAGGCATATCGTATCTTCAGATAGGAAGCGTGCCCTGCCATGTTTCACAAGACCTCTGGCCCGTCTCGGCCAGGTCGCTTCATATTCTCTGCCCCGCTCATCAACGACGCGAATGTTTTTTTCGATGGGTGTCATCCCCCTGCCATAAGATTCGCGGGTGTTTGGACGCCGTTTTTTATAATGGGTGCCTGCCCCTGTCCAGGTCCAGTTTACCACCCGGCGGGCGTCTTGTCAAGCTCGCCCGGCTGTGCTATACTATAGGGCAGCTTCAGCATACGGCCATGAGAAGGAGCGATGAAAGATGGCAGAGCAGTATGGCAGCGCCCCCAGGGACGATGGGCAGAACACAGTCATGGTATACATCAATCCCGAGCTCATCCAGAGCATGGCGGATATGTCGGCGAAAAAAGAACGGGGCTTTCGGGAGCTGCTCAGCGCCGCCGAGGAGGGGGATTTGGACGCCCAGTATAAGGCGGCGGTCCACTACTGCAACGGGACCGGCGGCGCGCCCAAAGATGAAACGCTGGCCTTTCAGTGGTTCGCCCGCGCCGCAGAGGGGGACCACATCTCTGCTCAGCACAGCCTGGGGCTGTGCTGGCTGCGGGGCATCGGCACAGAGAAGGACCCCGAGCGGGCCATCCCTTTTTTGACCCAGGCCGCGGAGCAGGGCTATCCCCCCGCCCAGTGCGAACTGGGACTGTGCTACGAGCTGGGTGCCGGCGTGGAGATGGACAAGCTGCGCGCCGCCGAGCTCTACCGGGACGCGGGGGAACAGGAGTATCCCCCCGCCCAGTGCAATCTGGGGTTTTTCTACTATCGGGGCATCGGCGTGGAGCAGGACTATCAGGAGGCCGCCGGCTGGTTTACCAAGGCGGCCCAACAGGAATACCCCCGCGCCCAGGCCCTGCTGGGGGAGTGCTTCGAGGCCGGACTGGGCGTGGAGCAGGACGTGCAGCGGGCGGTGGAGCTCTACCGCGCCGCCCACGAGCAGGGATATGAGGCGGCCACCTGCGCCCTGGGCGTGTGCTACGACCGGGGCGTCGGCGTGGAGCAGGACGAGGCCAAGGCCGCCCAGCTCTATCAGCAGAGCGCCGAGCAGGGCTATGTAAAAGGCCGCTTCCTGCTGGCCCAGTGCTATGAAAGCGGAACCGGCGTGGAAAAGGACGAGGCCAAGGCCGTGGAGCTGTATCGTCAGGCCAGCGAGGAGGACTATCCCCCCGCCGCCTGCGCCCTGGGCCTTTGCTATGAGCTGGGCACCGGCGTGGAGCAGGACTTGCTCCAGGCGGTGGAGTGTTACCGCTTGTCGGCGGAGCGGGGCTATGTGCCCGCCCAGTGCAATCTGGGCTTCTGCTATTACCGGGGCATCGGTGTGGAGGTGGACGACAAGGAGGCCGTGAAGTGGTTCGAGCTGGCCGCCGAGGCGGGCTACCCCCGCGCCCTGGGTCTGCTGGGGGACTGCTACGACTTCGGCTACGGCGTGCAGGCCGACCCAGACAAGGCCATGCGGCTGTACCAGGCCGCCAGCGAGGAGGGCTATCCTCCCGCTGTGTGCTCCCTGGGGCTGTGCTATGAGCTGGGGCAAGGGGTGGAGCAGGACAAGGCCCGGGCGGTGGAGCTATACCGCCAGGCCGCCGAGGCGGGGGACGCCCGCGCCCAGTGCAATCTGGGGTATTGCTACTACCGGGCCATCGGCGTGGAGGAGGACAACGACCAGGCGTTCCACTGGTTCCGCAGCGCGGCGGAGCAGGGCAGCGTCAGGGCGCTGTACCTGCTGGGCCAGTGCTATGAAAACGGCTATGGCGTGACGCCGGATCTGGCCCAAGCCGCCCAGCTGTACGCCCAGGCGGACGAGAAGGGCCACCTTCCCGCCGCCTGTGCCCTGGGTCTTTGCTATGAACTGGGCCGGGGGGTGGAGCAGGATAAGCTCCGGGCGGTGGAGCTATACCGCAAGGGTGCTCAGGCGGGAGACGCCCGCGCCCAGTGCAATCTGGGCTTCTGCTACTACCGGGGCATCGGCGTGAGGGAGGACGACAAGCAGGCCGCCCACTGGTTTAAGCAGGCTGCGGGCCAGGGTTTTCCCCGGGCCCAGCAGCTGCTGGGCGAGTGCTATGAAAATGGCTGCGGCGTGGAAAAAAGCATGGAGCGGGCGGTGGAGCTATACCGCCTGTCCTATGAGCAGGGCTTTCCTCCCGGCGCCTGCTCCCTGGGCCTTTGCTATGAATACGGCCAGGGAGTAGAGCAGGACAAGGCCCGCGCCGCCCAGCTTTATCTGGAGGCGGCGGAGCAGGGGGACGCCTGGGGGCAGTGTAATTACGGCTTTTGCTGCTACCAGGGCATAGGCGTGGAGGAAAACGACACCGAGGCGGTGAAATGGTTCCGCAGGGCCGCCGACCGGGGCAGCGCCAGGGCCCACCTCCTGCTGGGCGAATGCTACGAAAACGGCTACGGCGTGGAGCCCGACCTGGACACCGCCGTCCGGATGTACACCACCGCCCATGAGATGGGCTATCCGCCCAGCGCCTACGCCCTGGGGCGGTGCTGCGAGCTGGGCATCGGCATGAAACAGGATTTGGAGCAGGCCAAGGCATATTACCGCGCCGCGGCGGACCGGGGCAACCGCAGCGCCCAAGAGGCCCTGAAGCGGCTGGCGTCCGCCGCCCCTGCGCCTGATCCCGCGCCCCAGCCCCCGGCGAAAAAGAAGCGCCGCCGCTTTTGGCCCTTCGGGCAGCGATAGCGTTGGAAGCCATACTTAACCATCCGTATTCACAGCCACACCCTCCTCCGGCCCAGCACCGGGGAATTTGCGGCGGTCGATACAGCGTCTCAGAGATACGAGAAAGGGGGCGGCAGCCGTGGAGCTGGTGCAGAAACAGTTACAGCAGCTGGACCAGCGGCAGATCCAGCGCCTGGAGGTGCTCCAGATGAGCGCTCTGGAGCTGCGGGACTATTTACAGGAGCTCTCCCAGGAAAATCCGGTGGTGGATTTGAACGAATCCGCCGCCACATCCGAGCCGGGCCGGGAGGACGAACAGCTTCAGCACCTGCGCTGGCTGGCGGACAACGACCGGCAGAACCGCTACTATCAGGGGCTGTGGGACTACGAGTCCGACCCCATCGCCCGCATCGGCGTGAGCGGCGGGCTGGAGGAGACTCTGCCCCAGTTCCTCTCCCGCCAGCTGGACCGTCTGGCCCTGGACGGGGAGACCGCCCGAACGGTGCGCTTTCTCGCCTCCTGCTTGGACGAGGACGGCTATCTCCGCGCCAGCCCGGAGGAGCTGGCCCAGGACGCCTCCATCCCTTTGGAGACGATCCGGGCGGGCTTAGCCGCGCTACGCACCCTGGAGCCCGCCGGAGTGGGGGCGGAAAACCTGTCCCAGTGCCTGGAGCTCCAGCTGGAGCGGGCAGGGGTGGGAGGGCCCGCGTTGGCCATCGTCCGCGGCCACTTAGAATCCCTGGCCCGGTGCCGCTACCGGCTGATTGCGGATAAGCTTGGAGTGTCGGTGGATCAGGTGCTGTGCGCCCAGCGGACCATCCGGGAGCTGGACCCCAGACCGGGAGCGGTGTTCGACCGGCCGGAGCCCGCGCCCTACATCTACCCTGACATCTTCGTGGACGAGCAGGACGGCCGTTTTGTGGCCCGATCCAGCCACCCGGAGCGCCCCGCCTTTCATATCAACGGCTACTACCGGGACCTGCTCGCCCAGTCCCAGCAGCGGGAGGTCCGGGACTATCTGCGTCAGAAGGTTCAGGCCGCCCAGGAGGTCCTTCAGGCTATCACCCAGCGGCAGGACACCCTGCTGCGCTGCGCCCAAGCCATTGTGGACCGGCAAGAGGAGTTTTTCCGCACCGGGGAGGAGGCGCTGCGCCCCCTGCGCATGGCCGACGTGGCTCAGGCTCTGGGCATACACGAGTCCACCGTCAGCCGGGCCGTTCGGGAAAAATACCTGCAATGCCAGCGGGGCGTGTATCCCCTGAACTGGTTCTTCTCCCGGGGCGGCGCGGGGGGCGATGTGGGGGGCGCGGCGGCCCGCGTCATGCTGCGCCGGCTCATCGACGGGGAGGACAAGGCCCATCCCCTGTCCGACCAAAAGCTGTGCGAGGCCCTGGCCCATGCGGGCTGTCCCATCTCCCGGCGCACCGTGGCCAAATACCGGGATGAACTGAACATTCCGGGCACCTCCGGCCGAAAGGCGCGGAAGGTATAGCTTGAAAGCGGACAAAAAGCGCGCCGCCGGTCTGACAGGCCGGCGGCGTAAAGCTGCGCGGGCCCAACAGTACCCGCAAAACAGCTCGTTTTTTATGACAAACAGTCATTTATGTGGTATAATTTTATAGGGTGATAAATTATGGTTTTCCATCATACGTCTGAAGCGTGTTATCGGTGGTTACAAAAACAGCCAAATGTAAAAGAGGAGTCGCTTACTGACTGGATATTGTATACTATTTCTGAAAGAACAGATAGGTTTTACTACAAGGCGTTTACAAGAAATGAAGAGGCGGCAAATGGCGCTGATTGGGAGTGGTGGGTTTTAGCAGATGACTGTCAGGGACTCTGCGCGTATCGATTTTTGGTGCAAGCCAAAAAATTGAAAAGGACTCAAGACAACTATCCTCTGATTGCCTATGGGAATAGAAACGGCCTGCAAATTGACTTACTAATTGATTCCGCTAAGCATCGTAACGCCATGCCAATTTATATATACTACTCCGTTGCAGCGCCGGAATTAGCACAGCAAATCAATAACTTTCATTTCTTTGATAAAGATATTGTTGCTTGGTGCAGAGATTGTATAAACGGCGCTTATATGTCAATGGCGCAAAGCGTGAAACAGAGGGTATTTGATTCTCCACGAAAGAAAATAACGGAAGTTGATCTTCTGAACAACTCCCTTGGCCTCTCCGTGTGTGATTTTTTATTTCACTCTAAGCATTCTTCAAAAAAAATTATGGATTTACTAAACCGCTGCTATATAAATAACATAGAGAATGATACCCCGGTATCTTCCAATGGAATGAAACATTTCGGGAATTCTATTCCCAATTATTTAAATACACTCATTGACCAAAAAAGGAACTTTAAAAGCTTTCCTGATTGGTATGAATCAGAATTCGAACATCAACTTAATGGCATTGCGGGTGTTGCTGTTGTCGATTTACGAAAAAGGTAATATATTTTGTGGGCGGCAGTATCGCAAAGATACCGCCGCCCCTTTTCATTTATGGAGACGGTTTCTTCCGTGGGCCTCTCGGCTTTGAAGTGGGCTTCCGCTCCACCCCGTTTCGGAAGTGGGTGCTTTCATATCGGTCAAAGAAAACCAATAATCCGAACCCATCTCCTATCGGAAAAAGGTTCGGATTATATGGGTTTGGTGCGGATGACGGGACTCGAACCCGCTGGAATCCTTTTCACAACTTCCCATAAACTCGTGCAAACCGTTGTACTGCAACGGTTTTGAGATTTTTTCCTTTTATATCCTTTTGCCGTTTTTGACTTTTGTCCTTTACGATAAAGGACAAATAAAGGACAAAAAATCAGCCGGTTTTGGCAATGCTCCGCTCCAGCGCAGCCGCCACAGCTTCGCCCGCTCGGGCCTGTGCCTCCTGGAATGTGTGGGTGTAGATGTTCAGCGTTGTGGAGGTCTGCGAATGGCCCAGGGCCGCGCTCACCGTCCGGGCATCGGTGCCGCCGGTGATCAACAGAGTGGCGTTGAGGTGCCGGAACTGGTGGACGCCCAGGAACCGCTGGCCTGTTTCCTTGCAGAACCCCCGCAGCCAATGATAAGGAGTGTTGGGGTGCATGGGCTGGCCGTCCCAGTTGACAAACAGCCTGTCAGAATCATGCCATACGTCCCCCAGTCTCAACCGTTCCTCCGCCTGTGCCGCCCGGTGCTTTTTCAGAATATCGAATACCGCGAGCGGGAGCTTTAACGTCCGCTGGCTCCTGGCCGTCTTTGTGGTGTCGGTGAAAATACCCTTTTCTTTCGTGTACAAGGATGTGCGGCGTATGGAAATAATATGGTCCTTGAAGTCGATATCCTTCCACTCTAAGCCCAGCAGCTCCCCGCTCCGGAATCCGCCGTAGATTGCCAGCACGAAAAACGCCTGATACTTCGTTGGAGCTTTTTCCAGGCTGTCAAGGAACCGTTGGGCTTCCTCCAGGGTGTAACACTCTTTTTCGCCGTGTTCCAGTGGCGGCAGAATGACATTCCGGGCTGGATTGTCCCGAATCATCCCCATCCTGACAGCATAGCCCAGCACGGAGGACACGAACGAGTGATAGTTGCGGATGGTCTTAGGCGAAAGGTTCTCTTTGGCAGCCTCCACCGTGAACAGCTTTTTCATGTCCTTCCCCAGGGCAACGGCAATTTTCTCCGCTGTATCCAGGCTTACCCGCTCGCCCCGGTAGGCGGAGGACACGGTGGAACAACTCACGCCCGCCAGCTTTGCCAGCTCCTTTTGGGGGATATCGCGGGGAAGCTCTTTCGCCCTGGCCCCGGCCCTCCTGATACTGATACCGTCCTCTCCTAGATTGTTGATAAAGCTCTGAATATGCCGGGAGGTCAGCTTATCAAGGCGGATATGCCCCAGGGCGGTATAGGTGCGCTCCTCGAATTGATGGAGACGGGCCACCGTCCTGATACGCAGATTTGGCTCCGCATACTCCTGGAACCATTGGCGGGCAAAGGCTTCAAATTTGATAGACCCGTTGGCACCTTTGCCCGCGCACTGTTCCTCAAAGAGCACAGCTTGACGCTGGAGCTCTTTTTCTATTTGCTTTGGCTTCATCCCTGGTTCAGGCTTCCAGGTCATGGAATGCACCACCTGATTCCCTGATACATCGTAGCCGCTGGAGACGCGAATCAGGTATGACACACCAGACTTGCCTTCTCGCTTTTTGATGGTAGCCATTACGCAACCGCCCGGGAATACTCCACAATGGCGACCTCGCTCATAATGCTGTGCTTCACAGTCTCCACGATCTTCTCCAGCTGCTGGGCCACCTCATTGTCAAAAAAGCTCTCCCCGCATTGGGCGCAGCGTGTGCATGGGACATTCTTCACGATGATGACGCAGTTTTCCAGGGTGACAACATGGGTTGTTGTGCCGTCTGTCAGCTCACCCTTGCAAAAAAAGCAATTCATTCCTGCCGCTCCTTCCTGATTGAAAAATCTTCGTTCCATTTTAGCGGGTTTGGATAATATGCGGTAATAAGCCAAATATACCCGGCCCCAATCCCAACAACGGTATGCAGTACCTTCCCGGCGACTGTGGCCCCCAGAACAAGGCAGCTCGGGTATGGGTAGTCCTCCGGGTACTGTTCGATGATACGGCCTGTCGCAATGCAGCTGCTTATGTCGCTGGGTTCTATCCCTCGTTCCTGCAACCGGGCAAGCACGTGGGCTGTCCATTTGATGGCCCCGCTACTGCACAGCTTGCGCAAATCTTCAATATCCATGCGCTATGCCTCCTCGCCGTTCTGGGCCGTTTTCCGGGCCTTCTCCCGCTCGGAGTGTAGATATACCTTCTCACCCCCAGACGGGCCTTGTAGGGCCTCCTGAGGGCCTTTATCGCGGTCCTGAGATATCTGGTGGTCTATGGCCCGGTTGATAAATGCGCTGGTGCTCTCGCCGCAAGATGTCGCATGGGCCTTAATGGCGTCAAGGCGTCCTTTGGGCCGTAAGGTCAAAAGAAAGCGGTCATAGTTTTCCTTCATGTACTTATTAACTGCCTTTTGCTGTGCCTTTGATGCTGGCATGGCATTCCCTCCTTTGGTGTGGGAGCTTCCGAAATTGGAGGTCCCTCTCCCAGTATGGCTATATTATACCCAATTTGTCTATCTATATCAATATACACAATGCGCAATATATCTATATAAATATTGTGTGGTATGCCAATTGATATATCTATATAAATATGCTATTATAATCATGTCAGGAGGGAACAGCACCGGCGAAGCCCGAGAGAAACCATAAGGCTCGGGACGTAAGAGCGGACAGGACTTGTAAGGGGAACAGGAGAACCCACAGACACCAGCCACCGCCGCCGGGTGCGCCCACCACATTAACCGAAAGGAGAGTACAGCATGAGCATGAACGAATTGGAGGCCAAGTGCCGGGAGCTGCGCCAGCTCCAGAACCTGATCGCTGAGGCAGAGCAGGAGGCGGAGGCCATCAAGGACAGCATCAAGGCCCACATGGGGGACACTGAGGAGCTGTTCGCCGGGGAGTACATGGTCACATGGAGGCCGGTGAGGTCCAGCCGGTTGGACACCGCCGCCCTGCGCAAGGCTATGCCGGAACTGGCGGAGAAGTTCACCATCCGCTCCACTACGCGCCGGTTCTGCGTCGCATGAGAAGGGCCCGCTATCCACCGCCACCAAGCAAGAGGATAGCAGACCCATGACACAGCCCAGGAGGGGCCGGTGAATTGAGTATACCACCGGCCCCCTCCAAAATCAAGGAGGAAGTCATGAGCAACAACGAAAAGTTTAATGCAATGCTGAACAGCTGCAAGAACCCCATTGCCGTGTACAATGCGCTCCTTGCGCTGGTTGAATCGGGCGCATTCGCCGAGCTGCGCAATAGCTTCTCCGGCGCGAACGTGAAAAAGGAGGCCAGCCATGACAAACACTGACATAGCTGGGGATCTGCTTTTCCTGTCTGCAAACCAGATCCAGGCGGCGGACAATATGCGCCTGCTGCTGGACGGCCTGGAGCGTGAAGGAAGCACAATCACGCAGGGGCAGGTCGCGGCGGAGCTTTTTGCGGAACGGCTGCGGATGTACCTGGGGGCGCTCCATTTCATTGCGGACAGCCTGGAGGCGGACAGCAAAACGTTGGCCGGACTGGGGTAGCATGGCAAAGGGCCGGGGGCGCTGCACAATAGCTGCCCCGGCGCGAACGCGAAAGGGGTGGAATCGAATGGAGGAAAATGACGCGGTGTGGATGCGGGAATCCATCGTGCGGATGCTGGGCTGGGCCAGTGATTATGAGATCCGGCTTGTCTATATGTTCGCCCTGCATCTGGTCGACCACAGGAGGGATGCAGACTTTTGAAAAGCGCCGGGGGATCATTCCCCCGGCTTTTTCATGTGGAGGAGCTTCTTTGCGTCGCACCACATTCCCGGCCCTCAGAGCTGCCTGGAATCGTTCCAAGCTGGGCCCTTGTATAAAACTGCGTCTGCGAGCGGGCGCGTTCTAGGGGGATTCTACGGGGGTTGTGTTAAAAGATTAACAAGAACACCTGTCCCGCAAACCCTTGCCCCGTGCGGGTCTGAGTACGCGGTCCCCCCAGAAAAAAGTTTTTCGCAGGGGCGTTTCCATTAGAAAGGGTGGCCCCTCACCGGTCCCCGCCCCATATCGGGGAACACCCAGGGGGGAGGGGGGCTACAGATACGCCCGCAGCCCAGCAGATATCATAGGGCGGCGCAGCGCCCGCAGGGCCTTGCCCAGGGCCAGGGCGTTCACCTTCTCGTTACGCCAATACTTGCCTACAACCGCCGCCCGCTGTTCCCCGGGCAAGGTATTCACCGCGCCCATCAAGGCCGCACGGAGACGGGAGTTGTCCGCCCTCCGTTCTGCTTCCTGGAATGCCGCTGCCGCCCGGGTGTCCGGGATAGCGTCGCCCAGTGTCGGCCCCTCCGGGTCCTCCTGCGTGACTGGCGTATCCAGAGACATGGCGGCATCGAGCGGGTCACGCCGCTGCTTCTCTGTCCTGCGCCCTGTGGTCTCCGTGAATGCCGCTGTCAGGTGCTGGTAATACCACGTGGTGAACGCACACCCGGCGGCGGGGTCGTAGGTGTCTGCCGCCGCCATAAGGGCGATAAATGCGGCTTGCGTCAGATCTTCCAGCTCCACGCCGCCAGAGCCGTAGACTGCCCAGCGGTGGGCCTGTTTCATTGCCATCCGCCGGACCTGCTGCCATAGCTCCATGAGCCTGTCGCGCTCACCGCACTGGATCATGAGCGCAAGTTCTTCATTCGTCATTGCGTTCCCGCCCCCCCTGTGGTAGAATGTGAGTGACAATTCCACATCCCGCCACAGGGGGTCGCTTCGGCGGCTCTCTATTTTTGCGCTTTTTCGTCGGTTTCAGCTGCTTCATAGCGGCCATAGTCCAGGCCTAGCCCAAACCCCTGCCGCCATGCGCTTTCTTCTGCGGCGAGTACCTGTGCGATAGTCAGGTCAACCAGTCGATTGTGCTTGTCGGCGGGAAGGTTCAGCGTATTCATGAAGTCACCCAAGACTTTGGCCGCCGCCCTGAATTCTTCGCCATCATGTTTGATGTGGATCATCACGTCCTGGTCGCCCCAGGCTGTTTCCACAATGGTGAAATCAGTTTCCATTTTTTGCACCTCCTTCCCGGCAATGCCCGCCGCACTGACAGGCGGTCTTTGCATAAAGCTGAAGCCATGCGTCCAACGGCATACTGACTGTCCAGGGTTTCCTATTCGCCCGGTGGAACACAGCGGGAAGACCGTCACCAAACTTTTGTGCATCTGCTTCCGCCTGGGCCAGCGCCGCAGACAGGTTGACGGCTTCCCGGCGCTTGACCTCGATGTGAATGCCATCCAGGCCGTACAGGTCGGGTTGCTGTCCGTAGGACTGAGTGCCGCCCCGCTCTACAGGATAGCCGCATTCCCTGAGGAGGGACATGACCTCCCGCTCGGCACGTGCGCCCTTTTGAACGCTTTTACTGCCCATCAACATCACCCCCTCCGTTTTTCCTTTGCTCCGCAAGAAAAGCGTCCAGCCAGTCGCCGTTTTTCTGAATGCGCTCCGGCGTGGGCTGGAAGTTGGCATCGCCGGTAGTGGTCAGTTTTGCTTTGGGTATGCCCCACTTCTCCCGGCTTGCTTTGCGGATCATCGTGGGCCAGTCCTTGTAACTCTTTCCGTGTGTGCTGCAATATTCGCTAAGATATTCGATACATCGTTTGACCTCTTGCTCCCCCAGGTCAGCAACGAGCCCCCGGTACTGCTTATCATCCAAAAAAATCAAATTTCGGCTATCGCGGGCGAGAGGGGGCGGCGAAGCCGCCGGGTCTTTCTCTCGCTCTCTTTCTGAATCTTCTCTACTCTTTTTCTTCTCTTCTCTCTCTCTAGCGTCACATTGTGACGCATCATCACTTTGTGACACCTCACCGTCACATTGTGACGCTTTCCTGTCTCTGAGAGATCGCATACGGGCCGCTGAATCGCCCTCGCTCCCGGTGTTCTCTATCGCCTTTGGAAGTATGTACAAATCGCCACCGTTCACTTGTTCCATAAGCCCGTATCTGGACAAAAAATCAACCGTTATCGCAACATCTTCTTCAGGCTCATCAATTTGAAGCGAAAGTTCTTCAGCAAATGTACCGCCCAGCCCCTCAAAAGCGATTGCACCACCGTTGCGAAGAGAGGCAAGCTGCATTTTCAGATAGATGATGGTAAGCACTTCACCATGCTCCATCCGGCGAAGCTTTTTCATAGCCTTTTCTTGGAAGAAGTCCTCTTGTAGTTTGAGCCAGAAAAACCGCTTACCAGCCAATATCTGCCGCCTCCTCGATTGCCTGCGCCGTCCGCAGTATCTCCCGCGCCCTGCCCCTCATGGAGCGGACGCACCGCGCCCGCTCGTGGTCATTGCTGGGTAAGTAGTAGCCGCCTGTCGCCTTGCTGCTCTCCAGGATGGGAGTACCCGCCAACCTTTCGGCCCGGATCATCAATCGGACCGTTCGAGCGGGTAGGTGCAGCAACTCCCGCAGGTGGCGCAGGGGGGTGGCGTGGGCTTCGCCCTTGCTGAGAAAATCGGCGATTTTCACCGCTTGCTCTGCCGGGGCGGGTGTGGTAAACTGAACAATAGGATCAGAGGGCACCTTGCAAGTTCCCGATCCATTAGGCCGTCCCGGTGCGCCAACACTGGGGCGGTCGCCTTTTTCACCTTTCATCATCGGCACCCCCCCGCATTGACGGGCCGCACTTTGCCCTGGGGGTTGGTAGGTGCGAACAGGTACTGTTCCAGCGTGTCCACATCCACAAGGTACTTGCTGCCTGCCGAGACGTAGGGAAGCTCCCCGGCAATAATCTTGCGCCGGATAGCTGTGGGCGTCAAGGCGCATCCAGGGTCTTGTTCTCTCAGGAATTCCACTGACTGTTTGATGGTTCGCAATTTCATTTTTCTTCCACCTTTCATAAAATTAGATGAAGCGGGTGTTTCTCCTGCCACGTCCATATTGTACAACGTTTTGACGGCTCAAAAATCCACAGTTTACCTCCTTTCGCACAATTGGAAAATCATCCTCTCCGTCTGTAGCGCTCCGATTATATCACGTGCCTACGGTTCAAAAGTCGCATCTTTTCACGCCCTTTCAAAAATTGTGGCAAGCCATCCCTTCATCCATTGCGCCCCTATTGTATCACGTATCTACGGTTCAAAAATGCCATATTTTTATTTGCTTCGGCCAAAGCAGATACTTTCTTTCCCCTTCTTATATTTTATCAAACGCTCATGCACAATCAAATAGAGTTCACAATATATTTACAAAGCTTTTAGGCAGCGCATCGACTGGCGCGGCCTTTCGTGGCGTGATGTTTCTCGGTTTTACCGAGTGTCCTAAAATAATAGACCGCCCCACGCCACGCGCAGAACGGCCTACAGCTATCGTAAAGGACAAACAAAGGACAAAACACCACATGGGAGAAAATACAAAGCCCCGAAACCCTTGCAAATACAGGGGTTTCGGGGTTTTTCCGCTGGCAGGGACGAACACTTTGGATGCACCAGTATTTAGGCTTGCACCCAAAACCAAATCGGAGCCCAGCGCAGCGGGTCCGATTTGGAGAGGAGGAGCAGCGAAATGAGCGCTCTTCGGCGTTTTTGCAAAAAACGCCGAAGCAAACAATATGGAGCTTGCTTTGACGTGGCTCAATGTGGCAAAACTACTTTTTGAAAAGTGCTGTAGTTCAAAAGTTACAACTTAAATAGCCTTTTCTATGATGCTGCGTAGCAACTTTTTAGAAAGATGCTCGTTTACAATGATACTGGTAATGCGGTTAGAACCCCGCACCGCTATAATGTTTTTATTATCATTGACCAGCTTGCGTTGAAATTGAGGGGGAAGATAGAGGTTTAAAATCAGCATATTGGAGTTTTGATCTATCGTGATTTGCCTCTTTTTTGATTCATCTGCTAAATCAATTTTTGATGCAGAAGTTAATAAAGCGCGAACATCTTTTCTGCGGATATGTTCTTTCCAGCTATTTGCGTCTTTTGTTGCCTCAATGCTAAGCTCTCCGTTTTCGTTTAGGCTGGATATTGAAACTTGACCACCATACAAATTTAGGCATTCATCTAAAATCTCCACGATGGAAAACGTTTCGTTTAGCAATCCCGTTGCTTCTAAAAGAATGGTTAAGAGATTAACCATAACGCCAATAACCAGTCCCAAACTCATACCTTGCAAAGAAAACGCACCAATTCTAATCGCAACATCTCCGACGCCAGCCAAAAGAACAGACGCTGTAATAATTTGATTTGAGACTTTTTTGTAATTGATTTGTTGATCAACCAAAATCTGTATTCCTGGTGCTGAAATCAAGCCAAAAACAAACAGTTCCATCCCACCTAAAATAGGTATAGGAATAGATGCAAATAAATGTTGAATATCTCCAAAACAAGCAATAATAAGGCATAACCCAGCAGCTAAAATGTATGGATAAATGGAGTATGGTGCATAACACTGTACAACGAAATTATCTTCATCGGCATCTAATTTATACTTAGTAGATAGCTCTGAATTATGTAAATTCATAATAGCGAGATTCTCGGCATAAATCGCATTCGGCATCAGTCCACATATAGAGGTAATAATATTTGAAATGGCGTGCATTGATATGGAATCAGACGTAAGTGCGGTATTGTTATAGTCAATGCCATCTCTTTTTAACATACTTTCATAGACAGCTATGCGGCCAAGACTCTCAACAAAAGCAATAATAGTGGGGGGAATCATTGACAATATAAGTGCTATCCAGTTGTTAGGGAAGTGTAGCAATTCTCCCAAATATATAGATGGCAATTTGATTATAGGAACGCTCAAATTTGGAATTGGCCATTGTGCTATCCCCCAAAAAGTAGCAACAATACACCCAATTAGGACTCCAAGTAAGACAGAGGCATTTTGTAAAAAGTGATGGCGTGTCAAGGATGCAATAATAATGCATACAAGCGTAATAATAGCGATATATACTGATGTACTATCGTTTCCTGTAAAGCCTGAGTCCTCTAGTGCCATATTAGCCAATTCTAATCCAATTAATGAAATAGCTGGACCCATCACAGTGTAGGGGAAAAGCTGATTTATCGCCTTCTTAACAAAATTAATCCGATAAAATAAGCTTAATAGCATTAACATTATACCAGCAAATAAGTATCCATAAAAAATGGTACTTCGAATTTCCTTTAGGTTAGACACACTGTTGGTAAGACTTACTTGATAGCTAACAAATCCAATATATGCAAAACTTGGCCCTAAGAAAAACGGGATTTTGCCTTTAGTAAATAGGGCAAATACCAAGGTGCCAATTCCACACACCAATAATATTGAGGACAACTCCATAACAGCACCAAAAGGGGTGTTTGCTAATTTGGCAATAAGCATCGCGGAAGGAAACATGACTAAAAAATGCTCAATACCAACAATGAAACAGCCGCTTTTATAGAAATGATATATTCTTCGATACCATGTATTCTTTAGCATCATTGTGTACGGGATCCCTTCACTCAGTTTTTTGAAATTTATCTAAATCAGCAACTAACATTGTTTGGAACAAACTACTTGTTGTCTAAATAGTGCCCGTTAATTAGGAATTACTATTCGTTAACCTACATTATAGCATAACAAATGAAAATTACCATACCAATTTAAGAAAAATGTCATAATATGAGTGAAATATTATCTGTGCACAAAGAGCAATCCTTGAATGATGATATAAGCAATCACTTCCTGCAGTAGCATCAGTGCAAAATTGTGGAATTGCTTCAAATTAAACCAGCATTTGCAAAGAATGTTCTTTTCCCGGATGATTTGTACGTTGCAGTTTCTCCTGCTGAACGGCCCTAAATATCTCATCAGAAATAATGGCTTCATGGGAATCAGAATAGAGATACCGATCCATGAAGCCATCGTTTTTGATTTTGGAACTGCCAACACTAATGGTTTTCTGAAGCAGTACCCGGCCTGTGTATTTCTCATTGGACAACAGTTTATTAAGAGCTTCTCGGTTCCACTTGGGCGTCCCAGTGGGAGAGGGAATGCCCTGTTCCTCCAATCCAGCGGCAATCTTGCCCAAGCTGTCACCGCTGAGGTAGCGCTCGAAGATCCAGCAAACAGTGGCAGCCTCATCAGGATTAATGACCAACTCGCCGTTCGAGCCGGTGTCGTAGCCGTAGCACCTGCGCTGGGCCATCTTGGAGGTACCATCCCGAAAGCCTTTCCGCAGACCATTCCGAATGGACTTACTTTTTTCAATATCTTTCATCGAAATTTCTCCTTTCAAAAGCAAAAGCAAAAGCCACAGTGACGAAAAACACTGTGACTTTCTGAATTTATGAACTTTATGCATAAAATTGACAGGCCGCCTATCTTGGCGGCCTGTCAACCCATCATGGCAGGGGCGAACACTTTGGATGCTCCAGCGTGGATCAATGTGGCAAAATCTCTTTTTGGAAAATTGAAGATCATCCAGATATAGCTATTCTGGGTATAGGAAGGTTTTGCTCAGTTTTTCCATTCGTCATCATAGAGACTCAACAGTAATGGAACAAATATCTTATTATCTCTTTTGCACATCGCTGTTGTTTCAAGATAACACGCATTAAACGCAAATACCACATAAAATAGTAAGGCACGAATGAGTTTTATTGTTTTATACGTTTGTTCTTGTAATTTTGAAAATGATACAACATATTCCATTTTATCTAAGTTGGATAATTCTTCCTCCAGAGTTGTAGATGCATGGTCTACAACTCTTAGGTATCGATGCTCAATAACATTTCTTAATAATCTATAGGTTTTAAAACTTCCACCACGAGACAAATCTTGAGCCACCCAGTAAAGCGATGTAAATTTGTCATTAATTCGAATCTCAGTTTCTATTCCCGTGAACCAATTTGAGAAGTTAATTTTGTGAGCAGGCATATTCTTACCACGTACAAAATCATTACAGAGCAAGCCAATTTTGTCTAATACCCCATATGCTGTTTTTAAGGAACATTTTAAAAGTTCTGTCTGATAGCCTATTGCGGGATAATCCAAAGTATTAATTAGCAAAATATTTTCTTGCGACTCATGTACTTCATAGTCTTGTGAATAGCTCTCAGTCAAATATAAAAAATATCTGGCTTGATTATATTCTTGCTTTAGAGTATTGTACCAAGAGTAATAAGAGAGTGTATGATCATGTGCAAAATAACCAAGCCCCATATTCGGCAAATGAATGTCATCACATAGGGATTCGCCTGAAAATAGATTTCGGATAGATAAAATTAATCGTTTATCTTTGCACCACTGTTTATATTCGTTAAATCTCATTTCTGACTTGCTTTCAATTTCATTAGGCAAACTGCCGAGATTACAGATACCTTCGTACTCAGATTCTAACTTGTGAGAGATATCTTTCTGGATAGCACATATTGATTGGAAGATGTCATCTGGAATAGGATCCTGCTCCTGACGCTGAGGATATTGCGCAATAGTCGTTTCATAATGATATAAAGATGACAAGAGCAAATCTTTTTGAACACCTTTATCTATTATGCAAAAGGCTAACTGATATAATTTAGCTGCATAGTTGATTCTGGCCATGCCAAAAACATCTTTGCAGGACTCCAAAATCTCTAAAGCTTCAACTATCCTTCCAATTTCTGTATACACATTTGCAAGGTTGACACGCACTTGATTCATCCATGCGTTAGAAATCACAGGTTCAGCTTGGTGTTCATACAGAGTAATTGCTTCGCGCAAAAGATTTAGACGCTGAATTTCGTAATCATATAAAAAATCATTACTGCCCTTGTATTGCGAATATGGTTTCGAATTATGTACGTTATTCCCGTGGCGCTGTTCAATCTCAATCACTATGGCCATATAATTTGCTCTGGTATAATTATAAACAATTTTGCTTACATCATCGGACAAATCTTCGTTTTGACTAAACCATTTCTCAAGATCAGCAACGATATCCAAAAGAACAGGTAATTCTTCGCCCTGATAGTTCATCATCTGCAAACTATCAACCTTTTCTCCAATTCTATACAACTCATCATGCATTGTCATAACTATAGCCTCATCACTCGTTTTGTTGCATTTCCTGCCGTTTTTATAAATTTACTCAAAACCAATATTGTCCCATGTTTAGGCGCTGTCAGCTGTTAGCTTATTTTGGTAACGTTACGTTAACTATAGTACAGGGACTGAACCGCGGCCTTGATTTCACCATCGCCGCATGGGATAGAGCGGCCATTTTCTCCCCTGTTGATAACGTCCCACCCATATTTCCTCAGTAGGGCCGTCCAGCGGACGGATTCCGGGTACCGCCCGCCCAGATAGGAGCGGGGGTCGTAACCGTAGGTGTTGGAATCGCCGTAGCACAGCAGACGGCGGCACATGGCACTCACCACTCCCGTTTGATCTCGCTTTCTTCAACCTGATACCGGCTGAGGAACTCGGCAAGGTCTTTTTCACCGCGGATCAGCATCAGTTCCTCAAATTTCCCGCTGACGATGTTCTTGAACCCCGCCACCTGTTCGCCGGTGCAGATGCTGGAGCGAATGACCGGGATCTTTCCAGTCTTGTCATAGGGACTGATGTTCTGCCGCTTCCTTCTGCCGAACATTATTTGCCCTCTCTGGAGCGCAGTTGCTCCAGCAGCCCCTGACAACCCTCCAGCACATCCCGCCAGGTGGTTTCGAAGTCATCGGTGTACCATGGATCCGCCACATCGTCGGGATGGTCGGTGTAGTCCATCAGCAGGTGCAGCTTCCCCGCGAAGTCGCCTCCGTAGATACGGTGCATATTCCGCAGGTTGGCTCGGTCCATCCCAATCAGGAGGTCGTATTGGTCGTAGTCGCCGTTGGTGAGCCGCCGCGCCGTCTTGCCCTCGCAGCTGATGCCATGCTCGGCCAGCTTGCGCCGGGCCGGGGGATAGACCGGGTTGCCGATCTCCTCTGTACTGGTGGCGGCGGACTCGATATGGAATTGGGATTCCAGTCCGGCCTGCCGAACCAAGTCCTTCATCACGAATTCGGCCATGGGGCTGCGGCAGATATTCCCGTGGCACACAAAGAGGATCCTCGTCATCGTTTACACACTCCGTGGTACTGTTTTTCTCAGTATAGCACACTTCCGCTTCCAAGTCGAGAGCTATCTCCAGATGAGCGGCGGACGCGATCTGCTCCATCAGAGTTACTTTGCTCCACCCGAACCGGCGTACTGCCCGGATGTACCACAGCTTGTCCTGGAGCGTCAGCTCTGCCTCCAGGATGACCACGTTCTGTGTCCAGCCGATGGACATGGCCTCGTGCAGCACCTCCGGAGCCGTGGCGTAGACACGGTAAAAGTCCCGCATCCGCCGCAGGTTCCGGGGGGAGAAGCCGGAACTGTCAGGATAGGTGCCGTGCAGGTATTCCGCAGCCGCCACCGCCGCGCCCTTCTCTGGCCTGCCGCAGAGCAAGCGGCCAATCTTGCGGTACAGCTCCATCTGAGGCAGCTCCGCTGCCACCAGCGTGTCCAGCGCTGCGAACAGGGCGCTGTAATCGGTGGGCTTCCTGACGTTCATAGACTTCTCCTTTCTGGCGCTGCGCGCCTGATAATCGGAAACCGGCAGAAAGATGGGCGGAGATCACCCCGCGCTTCTTTCTGCCGGTTTTTCTGTCAGCGGTGGAACGCATCCCGAAGCGCTTGTATCCGCTTTTCCGCCATTGCCTTTGCAATCTTTTTGTCCGCAAAAAAATCGAATCCGTGGAAGGTGCCTTGTACGTCCTCTGCCTGCACCTCCACACCCGCCTCCTCCAGAGTCTTGGCGAAAGCGATCCCCTCATCATGGAGGCAGTCAAATTCCTCTGCCTCTACATAGGCGGGTGGGAGATCGGAAAAATCGCAGGCCAGCAAAGGAGCCGCATACTGCTCCATCCCGTGGTCCCCATCTCGCAGATACAGCTCCCACATTTTTTGATTCAGCCTGGCGTTCCACATGGGGCTGTCCGTGTATTTTCGCATGGAGTCCGTTTTCATCCGGCAGTCGGTCACGGGGTAGACCAGCAGTTGGAAGCACAGCCGGGGCCCGCCCTCATCCCTGGAGCGCAGGGCGCAGGCGGCGGCCAGCGCGCCCCCGGCGCTGTCCCCGCCCACGGCGATCCTGGCCCGATCCAAGCGCAGCCTGGGCGCGTTCTCCCACACCCAGCGCAGGGCGGCATAACAGTCCTCAAACGGCGCGGGGAATGGGGCAATATCCGCCGTGCGGTAATGGACAAGCACCACCTCGCACCGCGCCCCTTCCGCATACCGGGCGGCATAGCGGTGGATGTACCCCGCGTCCCGCATACAGAACCCGCCGCCATGGAAATAGACCAGGCAGGGCGCGGCCCAGTCCAGCCCCTCCGGTCGGTAGCGGGTCAACCGGACAGGTGTGCCGTCCTCTGAAAAAATCTGCGTTCCCCAGCGTTCCACCTCTTTGGGTGGAGCGGGCAATGTGAGGGCCATCCGGTTCAACGCCCGGTTGGCCATCTCAGCGGTTTTCAAATTCAGCGTCCAGCCGGGAACCGCCAGCTTGTTGGCAAAGCGCAGCTCCCGACGCACGGGATATTTCCTGTCTCGTTGGACGCACCATGCACTTGCTGCCGCGCCCGCCGCCAGTGCGGCAATATACTTTTTCTTCATGCAGACCCGCCCCTTTCTGGACATTTTCCCCATTCCATGATAGCATAGGAAAAAAGTCAACGCAAGGAGCGGGCTCGTATGATAGAGTATTTTTGGTATATCCTGGCCTCGGTGCTGGCCGGGGTGGGGACGGGGCTGGCGGGCCTGTCGGCGGCTACGGTGATGGCACCGCTGGTGAATGCGGTGATCCTGTTGGGGCTTTATCTGTAAGGATTGCCGAGAGTATCGGACGCTGGATCAATCATCAGCTTGCGTTATCAGCTTCTTTTTTGTGATCCTTTTTATAAAGGACGAAGTTCAGCTTCCTGTCGCACACCGCCAGGAATACATCCTGGGCGGAGCGGACCTTGTGCTGTTGCAGCTGTTTGTCCAGCCAGGTCAGATCCAGTCCCATGCGTTTCAAATTGTTTTCCAGAATGCGGCCGTCCATGATCAGTTCGGTAAACAGCAGCTCCTGCTCCGGGGCTAAATCCAGGTCTTTGGGGGTCGCGGGGCGCTGGCTGCTCACCGGGAGGATGGTCAGCTTCCCGTTATACTCAAAAACAGCGGTTTCAATGCCTGTCAGATCAAAGTATCCCTGCTGCCGGCACATGACCAGGAACTCGCTCAGATCCAGTTTGGCCTTTTTCAAGTTTTCACGGTACAGTTTCCCATGATCCATGAGAATGGTAGGCGTGCCGTTAAGGAACTTGCGCGAGCGCGGGAACTTGTTGGAAATGATGCTCAACAGTAGCGTAACGCCGCCGTATATCACCATCGCGGTAAGCGGCTTCCAGGGTTCTTCCAATTCTGTGGCCATTTCGGCCGCGATAGAACCGATGGTGATTCCCGTAATATAATCGAAAAAATCGAGCTGGGCGATTTGCTTGTGGCCAATGAACTTTGCCACAAAGAACAACACGCCAAACGACGCCAACGCGGTCAGGCAAAGAATCAGAAAATCCATATAGCAATCCCCCTTTCTCTATATTCTGGCCGAAACCACAGTGAAAATACATGACAAAGCTTGGCCCCCTTTCCACACCATTCACCGGAACACGTGAAGCCGCATAAAATATTGTATTGGAACTGGAAAGGAGCGTATGACATGGATTCGCATCATCCAATGGAACACAGCCGTGAGACCGATCACGGGTGCGATCCATTTGTTGTGAATATTCCGTGCGCGGCGCGGCATAACCATAATTTCCGCAGCGCGCTTTGGACAGGACATCATCTGCAAATGACCCTGATGTGCATCCCAGCCTGCGGCGACATCGGCGTGGAAATGCATCCTGACACGGATCAGTTCATCCGCGTGGAAGGCGGAGAGGCTCTCGTCCGCATAGGGTCTTGCAGGGAAAACCTGGATATTTGTCACCACCTCGGCGCGGGAGATGGAGTGTTCGTGCCGTGTGGAACATGGCACAATGTTCTGAATACAGGGAACTGCCCCTTGATGCTTTCCTCCATTTACGCGCCGCCGCAGCACCCCAAAGGAACCGTTCATCGTACAAAGGCAGATGCCGAACATGAGGAACACTAAAAAGGGCCGGAGCGGTGATCCCGCTCCGGCCCACTTTTGCCCCTGGTGCCTGTCACATCTGCGGATACTGTATCTGGGGAGCGGTCTGCATAGGGGCAGAATCCTCTGCCCCCATACAGGGATCTGCGGGTACCTCCTCATCTGAGTCTGTTTGGCAGAGACATTCCTCTGCGTCCACAATTCTGAGGGCATCTTTCAGCTTGTCCTCCAGATGGTTTCCAAAGAAGATGGAGAAGTTTCGCTTGCTCAGTATGTAACCGCCGTTCTCCAGGCTCACGATAGCACTTAGGGCTTCATGGACAGCAATATGGACGGCTTCCAATTCTTTTTGCGTCATAAAAATTTCCTTTCTACCTGGATTTAATTGCAGTCAATTCTGGATATCTGCTCCCACTGGATTACAAACCGCTCGTCAATCACCTGGTTCACGTGGTAGTGCCCGCAGAACCATTTGCTGAACTGGCATCGGTTCTTGATCGTTTCCAGGAAGTCCGTCAGCTTGTCCGGCTGGTAGTGCCGGTTCATCTGCCGGGCGATGCTGGTGGGGGCGCAGTGGGTCAGCACGTAGTCCGCTTTCCAGCCCGCCCGCTCCAAGGCGTCCAGCGCGGCGGCGTACTCCTCGTCGGAGGGCAGCTCCTCCGGCCACCAGGACTTGCCGATGATCCGGAACCTGCGCCGCCCCTCAAGGAGCAGGTGGAGGTACCGTGTCCGAAAGTCTGGGGCATCCTGATCGAGGATGCCGTCCTCCACATCGTGGGAGGTGGCCCCGCCCATGGAGAAGAAGGTGCGCCCCCCGATGTCATAGAGCTGGCCCCGCATGAGGTGCAGAATGTTGGGCCGGACGCGCTGCACCCTGCCGCCGTGCCAGTCCTCCACGGGGAGTTCCCGGAGCATCCAGTAGTTTTCGTGGTTCCCGCTGACGAACAGGGTGGTAAAGGGCTTTTCATTCAGCCAGTCCAGCCGCTTCCGCTCCTCTGAGGAGCCGTTCCATACCCCGCCGAAGTCTCCCAGAATGATCATATAGTCATCCCGATCCATACTTTTCTGCTGAGGAAAGTGCTTGGAGCCGAACCGCTGGAAATCGCCGTGGCAGTCTCCTGTGGCAAAGATCATGTTTCGTTCCCTCCTATCGTTTGCTCGATCTCCATCCCGCCCCGCAGGCAGACCCGGATCCTGTCCGCCGACAGCACCACCACCGTGTCCACCAGCTGGCGGATATCGCTCTCGTTCCACTCCGTGAACTGGGGATCGCCCGCGTTCAGGATGTCCACCGCGTCCCGGATGCGCCGGCTGGCGGCGGAGTTGCCCTCCTGCTGGGCCAGGAGAAAGGCTTTTTTCTCCTTCAGCGTCCCCATCTCCTCCGTGATCCGCTGGAAGGCGCCGGCGTGGCCCAGGTATCCGCCGTACTCCTTGGAGGTCTGGAATAGCGCCTTGAACTCCCGCTCCAGCTCTCCCAGGCGCTGGTCGATGTCCGCGAGACTCATGGTTTCGCCGGGGACGGGGGCCAACTCCATGCGCATGGCGTCCTCGATCTGCACCACCAGCCGGTCCTTCTGGCTCATGACCGAGCTGAGGGCGGCGAGGATGGCGGCCTGCAAAGGCCCTTCCTGAAGGGTGGGAGACTCGTGGCAGTATGCCGAGCCGTAGTCGATCCGGCTGGCGCATCGCCACACCGCCTTCTTCCACCCCCGCTTGCTCCACACGCACCTGCGGTACAGGGTGCCGCACTCGCCGCACACCAGCCGCCCGGTGAGGGCGTACTTGGCGCTGTAGCAGGAGCGGCCTGTAGGGGCCTGCTTCTGGCTGGGGGCCCGTCCGGCGCTGCGGCGGGCGAACTCCGCCTTGGCCGCATGGAAGGTGTCCCGGCTGACGATCCCCTCGTGGTGATCCTGGGTCAGGTACATGGGGAGCTGGCCCACGTTTCGCACGTGCTTGTGGCTGATGCAGTCGGCCACGAAGCTCTTTTGCTGGAGGACGTCGCCGCAGTATTTCTCATTCTGCAAAATGCCCCGGATGACGGCGATGGACCACTCCGAGCCGCCAGTGACGGTGGGGACGGCCTTTGCTTCCAAAGCGTCCTTGATCATGCGCAGGCTGTGGCCGCCCAGAAAGCTGTCATAGATCTGCCGCACCACCTCCGCCTGCTCCGGGATGATCCGGGGCTTGCCGTCCTCGCCCTTCTCGAAGGCGTACAGCCGCTTGTACTGGATGGCGGCTTTGCCCTCCCGCATGGCCTGGCGCTTGCCCCACTTTACGTTCTCGCTGATGGACTCACTTTCCCCCTGGGCCACGGCCCCCAGCAGGGTGAGGAGCAGTTCCCCATCGCTTTCCAGGGTGTTAATGTTCTGTTCCTCGAACAGGATGGCGATGCCCAGCTCCCGCAGGGCCCGCACATAGTTGAGGCAGTCTACCGTATTCCGGGCGAACCGGGAGATGGACTTTACCAGCACCAGGTCGATCTTCTTCTGCCTGCACTGGCGGATCATCCGCAGAAACTGGGGCCGCTTGGCGGCAGAGGTGCCTGTGATGCCCTCGTCGGCGAAGATCCCAGCCATAGTCCAGGCCGGGTTGGTCATGATCTTGTCGGTGTAATACTTCTTCTGGGCCTCGTAGCTGGTGAGCTGCTCCTCGCTGTCGGTGGACACCCGGCAGTAGGCGGCCACCCGGAGCTGCCGCCTGACGGCCCTGGCCTGGGCCAGCGCGGGGTTGGCGGGGATGGTGATCACCCTTGGGGCGGTGGCGGTCATTTGAGTTCCTCCTTCCATGTTTTCGCTGGGTTCTGGCCACAACAATACCAGGATTTGAAGTGTAAAGCTATCACGATATCCACCAAAGACAGCCCGCCAAAACCAAGCGAAACCAACAAGGGAGGCGGTTCATCCTCCTATCGTCTGCCCGTTTTTGAGCTTCAGACTGACAGCCCCAGAGGGGTGGATCAGGACGGCGGCGGCGACCTGCCGGAGCAGGGCCGCATCCAAACCGCCGCCCGGCTCCGCACCGTTCAGCAGATAGCGAAGCCGCATGGTCTCATAGTCCCCGGAACCCAAGGCGTTGAACCGGGCGGAGGCCAGGGCGATGACCTGGGCTTTTGCGGCGGCCTCATTGAACTCGGGCCGCTCCAGTTCATCGTCCAGGCGCTCCTGGGCCGCTTGGATATTTTTGTTCTCGCTCTCAGCGGCAGGGGTGGGGGCAATGGTCTCGGGACGCTCCCGGAGGCCGCGGAGGAGCCGCTCCACGCACAGGATCAGGGCCTCGTCTTTGATTTTACTGGGAGAATCCATGCAATTGGAGCAGTACCAGTAATTTTTGCGCATCCGCCGCATGGGGCCGTGGCACCGGGCGCACCGGGCCAGGACGCGGATATCTTTGATCTCCGGGCGCTCCAACCTGCCGGACACGTCCGGCCTGGCGCTTTGGGCCTGGTGGAACAGCTCCGGTGGGAGGAGCGGAGGATACTCGGCGTTACCCAGGTAGCGCCCGTCCTGGAGGATCCGCGCCACCATGTTCTTGTTCCACGGCCTGCCGGGGGCGTAGGCGCAGCCCAAGGCGCTCAACTCATCGGCCAGTGTCCCATAGGACGCGCCCTCCCCGTAGCGGCGGAAAATCAGCCGCACCAGCTCCGCTTCCGTTGTCTCCTCCTGCACCTGCCCGTTGCGCAGGCAGTAGCCAAAGGGCAGCTTTCGGTTTGCCATCAGCGCACACTCCTCTCGGTGGTCTCGGCCAGTTCCAACCCGTTCTTCAGCCGGAACCGTAGGCGGCCATCGCCCTCCGCCGTGATCCGCTCCACCAGGTCAGTGAAGATCTCGCTGTCGAAGGCAGGGAGGAACTCGGGCAGGGTTTCCAGCGTTTCCAGCAGCTCCCGCGTCCTGGGGATGGCGTCGTCGTCCCCATCGGCCAGAAGCCGCTCCTTTTCCTGCTTTGCGGCCCGGAGCTGGCGGGCCAGCTCATTGCTCTGGGATATAAAAATATCAGGGTCGACCAGGCCGCACTTGTTCATGTCGGCCAGCATTCGACCCTGATCGGATACGTCAGCAATTGTTTGGTTCAGAGTCACGATGTCCTGACTCCAAAGCATCCGCCGTTCCCGGACGGACTGGAGGTCTGAGATCATCTGCTTGAGGATGGGCTCCCCGTGGAGCCGGAGCTTGTGGTACATCCGGAGGAAGGCGGCGCGGATCTCCTCCTCGGGGATCCGCCCGGAGGGGCAGACGTCTTTGCTACGGTCATGGCCGTAACAGACCCAGAAGGTCTTGCCGTTCCAGACCTTCTCCCGATACGGCGCCCCGCACTCGCCGCAGGATATCATGCCCTTCAAAGGGGAACTCCGGCGCTGTCTGGCACCCTGCTGTTCGCCCCTTCTGCGTTTCAGCTCCTGGACGGCCTGGAAGGTGTCCCGGTCGATGATGGGCGGGTGGGTGGCCTCCGCGTAATATTGCTCCCGCTCCCCGTGGTTTTTCACCTGTTGGGTGGGGAGGGTGTCGGTGGCGTAGGTTTTCTGCCAGAGGGAGTCCCCGATGTACCGCTCGTTGGATAGGATGTAAGATACGGCGGTATGGGCCCACTGTCGGTCTGTCTTACCGATCCGCACCAGGACGCCCTCCCGATTGAGCCGGGACGCGATCTCCTCCATGCTTTGACCGGCCAGATAGTCCCGGAAGATTTGCCGGACGATGTCCGCCCGCTCCTCGTCGATCTCAATTTTCCTGTCCCGGAGGACATAGCCGAAGGGGACGGCGGCGGGGAGGAAGGTGCCGCCCTTCATGCGCACCTGGTAGCTCCAGCGCATATTTTCCGAGATGTTCTGGCTCTCCCGCTGCGCCATGGCGGCGAATACGGCGGTGAGCAGTTCGCCGCTCATATTGGACGTGTCGATATGCTGCTCCTCGAAGCACACCCCCACACCGATGGACTTCAGCTCCCGGATGGTACTCAGGCAGTCCCTGGCGTTGCGGGCAAACCGGGAGACAGACTTGACCAGCACCTTATCCACCCGCCCACGGCGGCAGTCCGCCAGGAGGCGCTGGAAGTCCGGGCGCTTCTCCGCCGAGGTGCCGGTGATGCCCTCGTCGGCATAGAGGTCAGCCAGCGTCCAGTTCTCCTTGGAGCCGATCAGGGTGGTGTAGTAATTGAGCTGGGCCATGAAGGAGTTGAGCTGGTCGGTGGAGTCCGAGCTGACCCGGCAGTAGGCCGCTACCCGGAGCTTCTCCGGCTCCTGTCTTGGCGCGGCCTCGATCACGATGACATTTTTCTGTTCCAGCGCGAGGCTCCCGCTGGTCTGCGGCTGTCTGCCCATGGTCTGCACCTCCTTCTGTCAGCAACAAACAGTACCACAACCCGGCCCGAATAGCTATGGAATTCGAGCGGTGAAACCTAACAAAAAACGATGTCCGCGCCCGTGGTTTTGACGATTCGGGCAATGATCTTTTTCAGCTCCTGCTCGGTAAACCCGTGCCCCGACAGAAGGCGAAGCAGGTTGCGGATACCACATAAATCAATGTTGACGTTCGGCGTGGTCATATCAGGCCCTCCTTGGTAAATCATTTCTGCCACTTGATTGCAGAAAAACGGGGGCCGCCCGTGACATTAACAGGCGACCCCCGTGGCATCTGAAATCAAAAACATGAGAATACCCGAAGGACGTTGTATTCCTGTCCTTCGCTTGCCTGTATTCGACACTACTCCCCCAGGCGTGGGCGGCAGACTGAAGCCGCGCTTTGCGCGTCACGGGAATCTCACCCCTCCGAGGATCTCTCCGAGCTGCCCCCATTAGAAATTTCATGGCTGGACAGGAGTATCATTATGTACTGACGAGGTCGTTGCGAAACAGCTTGTCCGCTGTTTCTGGACGGGTGGGTACCGCTCGCCGCCTTATTTGGCCGTCTTTGATGCGGATTAAACCGCACAGGCGGGTCTTGGCGCACCCTCCAGGGTCGCTTGCTCGTCAGGGAACGTATTTCAGTCGCCGGATGTGACCGGGCTGGCCCGGTGTTTTTCAAGGTGCGTAGAGGGGAAAGGAAAAGACCCCCTCACTGTGTAGGCAGCGAGAGGGCCTTTTTTACAAGGTCATTTAAAAAGTTTTTTAATTTTTTTCAATCTCCAAGAGACGGACTGTTGTGTGCAGCCCCAATTTCGAGCAATTTCTGCTTGACTGAGGCCCTCAAATACGAAGAGCGTCAGTAATTCCAAATCTTGAACCGAAAGCTTTCTCAACTTTAGGGAGAGATTTACATCTCCAATGGAGGAGAGCCAATCGTACCGGCCTGAGAAATCCTCCTCATCAAAAGCGATGGTGAGCGAAGGAAACTTTTTGAACAGTGCGCTCTGTTGCCCCTCCACCTCGCCGTTCAAGTATGTATCGGGCAGGGCTTGCGTGTGGTTTTCATAGGTTCGCCGGGAAAGAAACATTTCCCAATCAAAGCTGCGCATTGCTTCAATAGAAGATAGGGACATTCCGGCATCCGAATATTCCTTTTGAAGCCGGTTCCATTCCAAATCGAACTGTCTTTTTTCTTTTGCGTAGTTAAAACCCATGCATACAGCCTCCTGTTCATCTGAAATCTGGGGTAAACGCTTGATTTCAGAAGCCGGAGGGCCCCGGCAATGGGGTGATTTGGTTCGACACCTTTCCTCACAACCCGGTGGCACTTCATATCGGAATGTGGGGAAAAATGTCGAATAAAAAAGGGCTACAAACGTCCCTGTCATTCGCAACCCTTTTTCAAGAAAAAATATTGACTTGTTATGACCATTCGATGAAATCGAATTATCGGGCGACGGTGGTTTTGGGTGTATACCCCTGAGCAAAGACGTTATTTGGCGGAGCATATATCTCTCTGCAATCAAGTATTAAGCCAGACCGGGAAGCGTCTCAAACGTTTCCCGGTCTGGCCTTAAATCACTATGTCATATATGTTTTATCTCGTTAGGGCCCCAATGGGAACGGCATCCTACATGATCTTGCGGAACAGCGCCTTGAAATCCTCCACGCTGGCGGCCCTGGGGTTGCCGGGGGCGCAGGCGTCGGCGGCGGCGGACTGGGCCAGGAACTCCAGGTCCTCCTCCTTCATGGTCTCCAGCTTGGTGGGGATACCCACGTCCACGGACAGCTGGCGCACCGCGTCGATGGCGGCCTTGCGGTAGGCGGCCTGATCCATCCCGGTGGTGTCCACCCCCATGGCCTCGGCGATGTGCTTGAACTTGTCGCCGGTGGCGTCCTGGTTGAACTCCATGACGATGGGCAGCATCATGGCGCAGGCCACGCCGTGGGGGGTGTCGTACACCGCGCCTAGGGTGTGGGCCATGGAGTGGGCGATGCCCAGGCCCACGTTGGAGAAGGCCATGCCGGTGACGAACTGGCCCAGGGCCAT